>JAABUJ010000987.1_pt1 | contig 46368 bp, 43 predicted proteins | sample 5559131 | NCBI WGS metagenome assembly JAABUJ01 (sample SAMN10711875, study PRJNA513366) | rock metagenome | isolation source: Antarctica rocks | place: Antarctica: Victoria Land, Mt New Zealand nord | collected 2016-01-07
CAGGACCGGACTGTCGGATCGCTGACTCCCACCCGCCGGGCTATCTCGGCGTTACTCGCACCGTCCGCGGCCAACAACAGAATCCGGGCCCGCTGCGCGGAACCCGCCGAGATCGTCGACGACCGGGTCCACCCCGACAACCGTCCACGATCCCCAGCCCTCAAGACCAACGGCTCAACTCGCGACATACCTGATCATCGCAAACCCCGACCCCAAAGTCATTTCCAACACGCGACACTAGGGGGCGTTGACGCGCCATCGGCCGAGCAGGCCGACCAGCAAGTCGGACGGTGGCTAACTGAGGGTGAGCATATGCCGGTCGCGGAGTTCGACTTGGACGCAGAGCCACCGACTCAGCCACTCCAGTCTCACCGAACGTTCTTTACGTCATTTGACCTCCGAGACGGGACAAACCCGGAAGACGCGACGGAACTGAGGGATTTCGCACAACGGTGGATCGCGTTATCTCGGGCGCATCCGCTTCCAACGGCGATGCTCGATCGGACCGACTGGACGACCAGTCTAAATCTGCAAGTACTTCAGACCCTGGCAGCGGCCGAGGGGCTCCAGAGGGCGTTCACTGCCGTGCATCCGGTTCGAACAAGCACCACCAATGGTAAAATAATGGCTAAGGTTCAGGCATTGAACGCCGCCCAGGACGCGACCTCCGAAGACCGGTTGAACGGCAAGGAGATGGGTCGCCTGAAGGAGGTCTTAGCGCCTCGGGAAGCGACTATGGCACAACGGTTGGTGTCGCTGGCCCAAGACCTAGGGGAGGAATTCGTTGACTGGTTCTTCGCGGGGCAGGTCTTTGAGTGGTCGAACGTTGCCGCGGAAGTCCGAAATGTGATAGCGCATGGCTACGGTTTGCCCAAGGGGCATCGGCTGGCCGAAGACCCCGCCACACTCGTTGCGGTCTTAGAAACGACAAGGGTAGTTGTCGAGTTGCGCCAGCTGGCCGAAGCGGGCCTGCCGATGCGGAATGGAGTTCGTCAGCTAATTGAGCGTACCGACCCAACGAGCTGGGCGGACCCATCGGATCGCGCACCAGCCGTCTTCGCAAATGCCGCCTACCTCGCTGTGAGGAACCAGCATCTAGCGGATTGGCGCAGCCTTTACCAGACAATAAGGTCTGGTTGATCCATGTGGACGTCGCGACTCCGTAATCGCGCATGGCACGCTCGTAAAAGCAGTAGCGGTGCCGCGGGCTGTGCGGAGTCTGACGGTGTCCGGCCAGTCCGCGGCGGCGGACGTCACCGTCCCCTCCGATCCGCCTGCACCGTCGCCGGTGAGGTCGAGGTGCCGGGTACACCCCCGGCCGGCGGGGTCGTGCGGACAGGCACCGCGGTGATGACCACCGGGAAGTCCGGTGTGCCGGAAGTGGCTGTCACAGCTGCGGTCACCGTAGCGGCCGCAGCTGCTGCGAGGTCAGTTGCGCGGAGGGCCTCAGGGGCGACCGCTGCGGCGAGCCCGCCACAGTGCTCGTCGACGTGCGGCGTCGCTGGGTCGTCGGTAGTGGCCCGCAGTCGCTCGGCCGCGGCCTCCTCTGTGCGGGCCCGGCTGACGAGCGTCCCGGCAAGTGCGTCGAGCGTCCGGTCGCGGTCGCCGACCGCGACGTCGAGCACCGGCACCACCCGCTGCATCGCCGCGAACCGGTCGGTGCCGAGTGCGCGTTCGGCGTCGTAGTCGGCCATCATCGCCGGGGCCGTCTGCCTCAGTCGGCTCTCCGCGAGCGCGGTCGCCCGGGCTGCCTGCGGGTTGGCGGCGGACCTGGGCTCCGCAGCGAACCAGGCGTCGAGCGACTCCCGCGTCGTCGCATGCGAGCGGTACTCGCGGTCGAGGATCGGCGCCCATCGAGCCGCGGCCCGGGCCTCGGTGGCCGCCTGCCGCGATCGGTCGACCGTGTCGTGGTGAGCGGCTGCGTCGGCCCGATCGCGGGTCCGGGTGGCGGCCCGCCGGGACAGCTCGCCCAACAGGGTCGAGCCGATAGTGGCGACCTGGACGGCCACCTCGTGCGCCTCGGAAATCGGGTCGTCGTCGGACATCAGGTCCTCCTCAGCGGCTTCGGCTAGGTGAGGCGGTCGGTGCTATCACCGGGGCGGTGGCCCGAGACGTCGCCTGCCGCGGCCCGGGCGGAGGCTGGTCGAGCAGGCGGATGACGTCGGCGGCCGCTCGAGCGGCCGACGCCTGTGCGGCGCGACGCTGGGCCGTGCGTAGGGCTGCTACGCCGTCGGCCAGGACGACGAGCGATGACACGAGTGCCGCGGAACTGGCCGTGGGGCTGCGACGTCCGCTGGCTGCGATCAAGCGCGCGGCGTGCCGCAGCCGCAGCCCGTCCGCGCCAGGACGGACGGTCCGGTGGTACGGCTCACGGGCGGCACGGTCGAGCAGCTCGGCCGCCGCGGTGAGTGACCCGCCCGGCCCGCCCTCCAGCGACCAGGCGAAGCTGGCCAGGAGGTCCCGGGCGCCGGCGGGGTCAACGGTCGCCGCGCTGAGCAGTGCGGCGGACTCAACCCGGCCGGCGACCTCGTCGACGACGTCGCCGGCCTGCCGCCACATCTCCCGCCGCTCGGCCGGGTTTACCCGGAGGCCGCCCGGCCGAGTCGGCGGAGAGCCCGCGGGGGCCGTCGTCCAGGTCGCGGCGAGCCGCGGCAGGGTGAGGTCCGGCGCAAGCTTTCCGCCGGCGAAGAAGACCGGGGTCCCGGTCAGGTCGGGCAGCGCGACGGCGTACCCGGTGCGGATCGACGGGTCGAGGGTGCTCCAGCGCTCGTGGACGAGCAGGCCGGCCCGCTGAAGCCGCTCGATGAAGTCGCCCGGGGCCGCGGCCGCCACTGCGACCGCCCTGACCTCCCGGCGCAGCCGGCCGCGGTCGGTCTCGGGACGACCGGTGCGTGCGGCGCGGGCGGTCTCGGCGCGGGTCGGCCGCGGTGCGGCAGTCCCGTCCCTGGGAGCTGTACGGGTGAGCCCGAGACGGGTCTCGGCGGCCCGGCAGACCTCACCGAGACGGCGGAAGTCGTTGCGTGGCCAGCATGACCGGCCGTCCTGACCGACGAGCGTGGCGACGACGTGGACGTGGTCGTCGGCGTGCCGAACGGCGACCCACCGGCAGCCGGCGGGGTCGCCGCGTCGGGCGACGCCGGTCTCCTGCATCACGTCGGCGCAGACCTGTTGCCACTCGGCGTCGGACAGTTGTCGGTCGCCCGGGGCGTTGCGCAGGACCAGGTGATAAACGGGCTTGCCCGGCGGGTGCTCGGTGAGTGCAAGCGGCTGGTCGAGCAGCTCGGCCAGCGCTCGGACATCCCGGCCCGGACGGGTCGGGTGCGCGCCGGGTTCGATCGCGGACGGCTCGTCGAACCCGGCGATGACGTGTGGGTCCGTGTGCTCGTTGGCCCGGCCGGGACCGAACAGGTACCGCAGCAGTCCCCCGGTGTTGGTGCCACGGACGGCGACCTTGCCGATCACCGCAGCCGCCGGTGCAGCTCAGCGGCGGCGAGGTCGACGCGCTGGACGGCCCGGGCTGTGATTGCGACTGCGGTCATCAGCGCGGGCGGCGCCTCGCCGGTGGTGTTGAGCGCGGAGACCGCCTGGTTGACGTTGGTCCCGAACCGCCGAAGCTGACCACGGGCGGCCAGCAGCTCGGCGAGGGCATCCCGCAGCGGAGACGGCGCTGCGGTCGGCGACATGGCGCGGGCGACGTCGAGGGCGACGGTGGCGACGTAGGCGGTGGTGGTCAGCCCGGCCCGCTCGGCCGCGGAGGCGACAGCGGAGCGCTCGTCGTCGTTGAACCGCACCAGCACCGCGCGCCTCCGCGGGCTGTCGGTGAGCCGCTCCCGGCGTCGTGCTGGGCGGGTGACGGCGAGCTCGGCGCCCACGGGTACCTCCTGTTTCCGGATCGCGCCCGATCCGGAAATCCCGTCCCCGGCGGGCCGGGCGCCGCGGGGACCGCGGGCCGGAATGCCACCGTGGGGCATTTAGGGTGCCTCGTCGAGGGATCCGGTTATCTTTTCCATATCTTGCTCCCGCGGATTATGGTCGTTTGCCTGCGGATCACACCGAATGGCCGGGCTCCCTTCCCCGCCGGGCCGTTGTCGCGCACGGTCGACCGTATGAACGCAGCTGCCGACGAAAAGCGCGCCAATCGGAAGGCCTCGACCGAGGGGCGGATCGGACTCAGTCGCGAGGTCGGTCGACTAGCACTGGACGCCCTCGGCCCGCACGTCGCAGCCATCCAGCGACTCGCCGACGCTGCCGCCGACCGAGACACCACCGACCGAGCCCTCGGTGTCGAACGGGACCGCGCTAGCGAACTCGTCCTACGGGCCAAGACCGAGGCGGCAGAGCTGGTCCGCGCCGCCGAGAGCCGACGGAGCGAAGCGCGCCTCTGCTATCGGGACGTGTTCGCCGCCGCCATCAGTACCGGGTGGACCGCGGACCAGCTCGAGGGCCTCGGGTACGACCGCGTCCTGCTCCGGCCGCGCCGACTCCGCCCGGCGGGCGGCGGCGCGGCGACACCGGAGGACGCGTCGTGAGCACTTCTGGCCGATCACTGGTCGGAGCTGGGACGGTCGGCGTCTTGTCGAGCGGACTGCTCGGGCTCAGCCTCCTCACCGGCTCACTGGACGAGCCTGCGCCGACCGCGCCGGTCGGCGGCGGGACGGTCGTGGCCGGCGCGATCCCCGCGCAATACGTCGCTGTCGTCAACGCCGCCGGCACCCGGTGCGAAGCGTTCCCGGCGCCGGTCATAGCCGCTCAGGTGCAGACGGAGTCCGGGTGGAACCCCCGCGCCATGTCTCCGGCCGGCGCCCAGGGGATCAGCCAGTTCATGCCCGGGACCTGGACCAAGTGGGGCCACGACTGGACCGGGGACGGTGTCGCCGACGTCTGGTTTCCGAGCGACGCCATCCCCAGCCAGGCCAGCTTCGACTGCGCGCTCGCACAACGGATGCAGTCCGCGCTATCCGCCGGACTGGTCGGTGGTGCAACCGCCACCGACCTCGCTCTTGCCGCGTACAACGCGGGACCCGGCGCGGTCATGGCCGCCCACGGCATCCCGCAGAACGGTGAGACGCCCGCCTACGTCGCCAGGATCGAGAAGGTCGCCGCCTCGTTCTCCGCAACGGCGCCGAGCGCACCGGCCGGCCCTTTCGGCGCCGCCGTCGTTGCGGCGGCGCGGACCCGATTCGGCCTGCCCTACGTCTGGGGGGGAGGGACCGCCAACGGCCCCTCCGGCTCACCGGTCCCCGGCTTCGACTGCTCCGGCCTGGTCCTGTGGGCCGTCCACACCGCGAGCGGCGGGGCCATCACGCTGCCGCACTCCGCCGACCAGCAGTCCCGGATGGGCGTCCCTGTCGCTTCCGGCGTCGGCTCGACCATCGACATGTCCGCTCTGCAGCCCGGCGACACCGTCGGCTTCCAACTCCACAGCGGCGGCGTGTACGACCACATCGGTATCTACCTCGGCAACGGCGTACTGCTCAACGCCTCTCACCCGGGCGCCGACGGCGGAGTCAAGCTCGAGTCGCTGCGGGCCGCTTACTGGCAGCGCGTTCCCTGGTCCGTCCGCCGATTTGGGTGACCGTGTCGATTCACGACCAGGTCATCCGCTATAGCTACTTCAGGAAGCCGAAGACCGTCCCCGCGACGATCGCGCCGACGACAGCGCCGACGACCACTTGAGCGACCGTGTGGTCCCGGAGTCGGACTCGCGACCAGGCGACGCTGCCCACGACGACCAGTCCCACGAGCCAGGCAACCGCTCCGCCGATGATGCCGACGATTGCAGTACCGCCCGCGGCGACGCCCGAATGAACCGACATCTTCCACCGCAGGCTGACAGCGACGAGGACAGCGAAGCCGGCAACGCTTGCGGCGACCAGGGCGATGAGGGACCGGGGTCCACCGCCGAGGTCCACCAGCAGGAGGCCCACCGCCGCGGAGACCAACCCGAATGCGAGCGGAGCCGGTCGTTGCCGGACGTCCCTGAGGTGGTGGTCGGTGTAACGCCCTCGACGTACTCCGACGACGATTACGAGGTACGGAATCAGACAGACGAACAGCAGCACGACGAGTGCCCAGCCGACGCCAGTCCACGCCGAGGCGCCGCTGGTCGCACCGACGATCACGACCGTCGTGGCACTGAGGATGGCAGGCGACAGTCCCTCCGTGATCCAGCGAGCGATCCGGTCGGCCGGACGGGTCCCTGGCCGGCGAGATTTCTGGTGCGTCGTGGTCACAAGCCGACCTCCTGCTCGATGCGGTCCGCGACCTTGGTGGCTGCACGTCCCGCCCGCGAGACGAGCCGCAGGTATGTGATTTCGCTCTCGAGGTCTGTCCCACCGATCACGCGGACTGGCGGTACGGGGACGGGCCGTCCGCCGCGGCTCTTCGATCTCCGCGCCAGCTCGAGCTCGGTCGCCTCGACGAGGCCGGGCGCGGTTGGGTCGAGCCCGCAGCGGCGGGCCTGTTCGGCAATTCGCTCCCGCTCGACGGGTGGTGCGTAGGCGCGGACGGCGAGCTCGCCGTCGCGGATCTCGATGACCCGCCGGTAGATGCCGAGCCGAAGGTCTCGCAGCAGTCGCACCGCTCGGCGGGATCGGGACGCGTCCGGTTCAACGAGAGCGATCGACGGTGTCACCGCGTAGAGCTGTCGCCACAGCCGGCCGAGCTCGGCATAGGCCCACACCGAGGCGACCAACCTCGATCGCGAACGGCTGATCGCCGGCGTCGCACAACCAATCGCGATGAAAAGGAACGCGATAGCGATCAGCAGCGTCTCGACCAGGGACGCCGACCGGACGAAGCCGGAGTCGGGCCGCGAAGGGAGAACCGCGAGGAGCGCCACCTTGTGCGCAACGTAGACCAGCCCGACCGCCGATCCGGTCCCGATGAGCGACAGACTCGTCCGGACCGGCGCAGCCGGAGTCCGAAATCGGAACCAGGCCGCCCATCGGGTGACCAGCCCCAAGGAGAACCCGAGGTAGCTCATCAGAACCAGCCAGTAGATCAACAGCGGGACGGAGAACGCCGCGCCCGGCAAGGCAAGCCGGCGGTCGGGACCAACGGCGACGGCGACTCCTGCTGCTGCGAGTGACACCGCGGCAGCGGCGAGCACGACCAGCCGCCCTCCCTGCCCCACGCGAGCCTCGGCCTCGGGCAACGCGACGTCCCGAACGAGCTCGATCGCCATCGCCGCGGCGACAAGGACGAGGACGTGCTTGGTCACCGGCACGGCAAGCGAGCCGTTTGCGCCGGCGTGGCGCGACATGGCGTCGGCTACGGCGGCGTTGGCCACCGTCGCCGCGATCGCCGACGCCAGCAGGGTCAGCCAGAGCGAGCGCTGGTACCGGGTCCCGGTGACGGACCGCCACCTGAGGAGGACGACCGCCCACAACAGGACTGGGGCGACCGCTCCGACGTCAGCGACGCCGCGGCTGGAGAACACGGGTCGCCCTGTCGAGCGCCACATCGGACCGCCCACGGGACGGCGGACGCCGGACTCCCGACAACAGTGAGGTCGCGAACTCCTCTGCCTCACGCTCCTGCGCGTCGTCGTACCTGCTGCGGGCGAGTACCGCACGAACGCGCGCCGGGTCGATGTCGGGCAGCAGGGAGACAAGGTCCTCCGCACTGGTGCTGTGGCCACGGAGCAGGTGGCCGACCTCGTGCAAGACGATGTGCTCCCTGTGCAGCGGACTGGTCGACTCCTCGACGAAGACCCAGTCGGCCTGGTCGGTGGCAATCCACAGTCCGCAGACGCCACCTCGGTGCTCGCCCGGCGGGATGGGCTCGACGTGGACCGGTCGTCCCCGTTCGCGTGCGACGGCCTCGACGAAGGTGTCGAGGTCGAACGGGTCGGGTACCGGCACGCCGCAGACCCGCCGCTGCGCGGTGCGCCGGTCACCGCGATCACGCCACCACCGGACCATCGGCGTCCTCCCGTCATTCCGCGGCCGCCGTGGCCGCCGGACGTGTGCGTCGTCAGGCCGCGCCAGCGCCGCCGTCAGCGTCGTCTGGTCGGCTGCTCGCCGGATCACCGCCGCGCCGCCTCGTGCGGCCGCCGCCCTCCAGGCGGGCCACCTGCTCGGCCATTGCGGTCAATGCCGCCACCCCGTCGGGTGACAACTCTGCCGACCGCAGGGCGAGCGCGCGCACCGACGGATCGCGCATGGCGGTGAGCAGCTGTAGCTCGGCCTCGATCCGGCGGGCACTGTCCTCGTCGAAGAAGTAGCTGGGCGTCACGCCGAAGAACTGTGCGAGCGCCTCGAGGTGCTTCTTCGTCGGATTGTCGCGAAGGCCGCGCCGCAGCTGCCAGATGTAGGTCGCCGAGATCGTCGGGCCGCCGCCGTCCTGCAGCGATGTCGCGACGTCCTGGTACGAGAACTCGCCCTTGGGCGGCCGGACCGTGCGGAACAGCAAGTCGACCTTGTCCGCGAGCGACCGGGCCGACGCCTCGGGCTCGCTCAACTGCCCACCCGCTCTCGCCTCCGAACCACGGCCGTGCCCGGTCCGGCGCGGTGGTGTCACGGTAGCGAAGCCGAAGCCCTTGATCGGAACATCCCGGGTATGCGACCGATTGACGATCCTCCATGGCGGTCTACAGTAATCGACGCGCGTCAACTCATGTGAATATGGCCCGGCCCGTCCGGCTACCCGCCTCGACGTCCTACTGCGGTCACCGGGTCATCACCCAGGGTGAGCCCGACCACCATCTGCGGCCCCGAGGAGGGCTCATGAATGCAGCATCCCGCGTACCAACCTCGTCGACGGCCGACCGGTGGGACGACCTGGTGCGGTCAGTGCCGTTAGGGCAGTTCGCGTCGCAACCGAGCGGCCGCTCGTCCAACCGGTCTCGGTCCGCACCTGTAGCGATCGCGGAGCTCCGACCGTGAACGCCGACCAGCCGCGCGACCTACCGGCCGTTCTCGACGTGCCAACCGCCGCTGCGGTCCTTGGTGTCAGCCGTACCGCGGCATACGAGTTGATCCGAACCGGCTCGTGGCCCACCCCGGTCTTTCACCTCGGCAAGCTGATCCGGGTACCGACGGCGCCACTGCTCTCCCTCCTAGGCATCCCGGGGGAGCCGGCGCTCGCCGGCCTGCGACCCGACGGTCACTCGTGAAGGGCGCGACCTACAAGCGGTGTACCTGCCCGGTGCGCCGCGGGCCGGACGGCAGGGCACTGGCCTGCCGGAAGAAGCACGGCTCCTGGTTCTTCGCGCACGACGTGCCGGCCGGTGACGACGGGCGGCGTCACCAGCTTCGGGTTGGTGGCTTCGCCAGCGAACGCGAAGCCCGGGAGGCGATGCAGGCCTCCCTCGCGGGTCTGGCTCGAGGCGAGCGGGTCGTACCCGGCCGACAGCGGGTGAGCACCTATCTCGCCGAGTGGCTCGCCGGGAAGTCGTCGCTACGCGCATCGACCCTGCACTCCTACCGGGACCACGTCCGCCTCTATCTCTCGCCAGGACTGGGTTACCTGAAGCTGACCGAGCTCCATGAGCAGGACGTCGGCCGCCTCTACGCAGCCATGCGGGAACTGGGACAGCCAGTTGAGACCCGGCCCGACTCCGTCCTGGCTCGGCTGGTCAAGGCGCGGACCGACGGCCACCCTGTCCGCCCGTTGTCCGCGGCCACCATGCGGCGGGTTCACGCGACCCTTCTCTCCGCACTGAACACCGCGGTCCGTCGCAAACTGATCGCGGTTAACCCTGCCCGCCACGTCGAGCTGCCGAAGGGTCTTCGACCACGGGCGGTCGTCTGGACCCCGGACCGAGTGGCCGACTGGCGCGCCACCGGACGCGCGCCGGCCGTCGCGGTCTGGACCGCCGAGCAGACCGGCCGCTTCCTGGACGCAGCCGCTCATGAGCGCCTGTACCCGCTGTTCCATCTCATCGCCTACCGGGGACTCCGCCGCGGCGAGGCCGTCGGGCTGCGGTGGGTCGACGTCGACCTGGACGACCGGATGTTGCGGGTGACACAGCAGGTCGTCCAGCTCGGCTGGCGCACCGAGATCGGACCGCCGAAAACCAGCACCGGCGAACGGACTATCTCACTCGACGATGGCACCACGGCGGCACTTCGCCGGTGGCGGACCGACCAGGTCCGTCACCGAGCCGGCTGGGGCGAGAACTGGGTCGACTCCGGATTGGTGTTCACGCGAGAGAACGGCGCGCCGCTCCATCCGGACTTGGCCACCGACGCGTTCGCCAGGACCTCCCGGCGCGCCGGACTGCCACCGATCCGGCTACACGACCTCCGGCATACCGCCGCGAGCCTCGCCCTGCAGGCGGGCGTCCCCATGAAGGTCGTCTCCGAACAGTTGGGCCACAGCTCGATGGCGATCACCGCGGACACCTACACCAGCGTCCTGCCGGCGGTCGCCCGGGCGGCCGCCGAGGCAGTGGCCGGAGTGATCCCACGGCAACCGCGCGACGGCCGCCCGTTGCGCGGTCCGCGCGATCCGTTCCCAATCCGTTCCCACGCAGGGCTGGAAGGAGACCCGATGCGGTCCCAGGAGAAGGCCCTACGGCCGTCCTTGCAGGTCGGAGAGGGTGGGCCCCGTGGGGGTCGAACCCACAACCCGCGGATTAAAAGTCCGCTGCTCTGCCAGTTGAGCTAGAGGCCCTGACCGACGAGCCGGTCATGGTGGCCAGCGCAGATCCGTCCGCCTGTCCACCGGCCGTACCCGACGCGGTCAGGTTAGCCCGCCGGGCCGGCTCGTAGCCCACCGCAACTCCGCGACGGGCGGCGCGGGGAGTACCAGACCGGGTCAGGTGGAGAAGTCGGGCACTGCGCCGCGAGCAGTGCTCACCCGGTCCCTCGGTTCCTCCCACTCCTCCTGACGACCGAGGGCGGTCATGTCCAGGAACGCGTACCCGCCGCCGAGCTGCTCGGTGCCGCGGCCGAAGGTCGAGTACGTGTGGAAGACCTCGTTCCCGTCGCGGAGGAAACAGCTGTACCCGGGCTGCTCGCCCGGCTGTTCGGTTACCCAGCCGAGGCCCGCCTCGCGGAGCTCGGAAGCGTCGCGGTAGTTGAACATCACCGGCGCGACGGAGGAGTCCAGCGTCACGTGGAAGTCGTAGTTGAACGCGCTGCCGTAGGAGGAGTACCAGGGGAACGTCCAGCCGCGCCGCTGCCGGTACCCGTCGATCGTCGCCAGGGGTGCCCGGGAGACCGCGGCGAAGGTGGTGTCCCGGGCGGCGAGATGCTCCAGCAGCCCCACGGACAGCTCGTCGGCCGCAGCGGTGCAGCTGCCGCACCCGTCCTCCCACTCGGGGTCGAACATGAAGTGCTGCACCACGAGCTGCCGCCGCCCCTCGAACAGCTGGGGCAGCCCGACCCGGCCGCCCGGACCGTCGAAGACGTACTCCTTCTCCACGGCGACCATCGGCAGCCGGCGGCGATCGGCGTTCAGCAGGTCGTGGGCGCGGGTCAGCTCCTTCTCCCGGGCCAGCAGCTCGCGCCGGGCGGCGAGCCACTGCTCGCCGGACGCGATCTGGGGAAGCGCCATCGGATCCTCCTGCCGATCAGGTCTCGCCGCGTCGTGCCGGACCCAGCAGTCGTAACACGGATCCAGCTCGTCCGGAACCCTCCGCCAGCCGCCACCATGGACCCCGACCAGCCACGCCGACGCCGGCCAGCGATGCCGGAGCCGACCGCACGGTCGGGCGAGAGAGGACTCCACGATGCCCACCGACCCCGCCGGCGACGAGCCTGGACCCGGTGGCCAGGCCGGACCCGGTGGCCAGGCCGCACCCGGCGACGGGGCCGCACCCGGCGGCCATGCCGCACCCGGCGACGAGCCTGCACCCGGTGGCCAGGCCGCACCCGGCGACGGGGCCGGTCTGGGGCTGGGCAGCCGGCGCGGCCGCACCGTGCTGCTGGCCACGATCCTCGGCAGCGGCATGGCCCAGCTGGACGGGACGGTGGTCAACGTCGCGCTGCCCCGCATCGGCCGCGACCTCGACGCGGGGCTGACCGCACTGCAGTGGACGGTCAACGCCTACTCGCTGACCCTGTCCGGGTTGCTGCTGCTGGGCGGGTCCCTCGGTGACCGCCTCGGGCGCCGACGCGTGTTCACGGTCGGGGTCGTCTGGTTCGCCCTCGCCTCCGCCGGCTGCGCGGCCGCTCCGAACGAGGCGGTCCTGATCGCGATGCGCGCCCTGCAGGGCGTCGGCGCGGCGCTGCTCACCCCCGGGTCGCTGGCGATCATCCAGTCCGCGTTCGCCCGCGACGACCGGGCCGCGGCCGTCGGCACGTGGTCCGGGCTCGGCGGCATCGCCGGCGCCCTCGGCCCGGTCGTCGGCGGCCTGCTCGTCGGCGCCGCACCGTGGGGCTGGCGGCTGGTGTTCCTGATCAACCTCCCGCTCGCGGTCCTCACCCTGGTCGCCGCCCGGGCGATCCCCGAGGCCCGGGACCGGCAGGGCCCGGGACACCTGGACGTGGTCGGCGCGGTGCTGGCGGCACTCGGCCTCGGCGGCATCGTCTACGCGCTCACCGAGGGACCGGCCGGCGGCTGGCCTGTCCCGACGGTCGGCATCGGTGCTCTCGGCGCCGCGCTGCTGGTCGCCTTCGTCCTGCAGGAGATCCGGCACCGCGACCCACTCGTCCCACCCGTCCTGTTCGCATCGCGGGACTTCACCGCCACCAACGCCGTGACCCTTGCGGTGTACGCCGCTCTCGGCGGTGCGTTCTTCCTGCTGCCGTTGCAGTTGCAGGACTCGGTGGGGTTCTCCCCCGTCGCCGCCGGGAGCGCACTGCTGCCCATCACCGTGCTCCTGCTCGTGCTGTCCGGGCCGGCCGGCCGGCTCTCGACCCGCATCGGTCCCCGGCTGCCGATGACGGTCGGACCGCTCGTCGCCGGGCTCGGCCTGGCGCTGTTCACCCGGGTCGGGCCGGGCGCGGGGTACGTGAGCGACGTGCTCCCCGCCGTGCTGGTGTTCGGCCTGGGCCTGTCGTTGACCGTCGCCCCCCTGACCGCCACCGTGATGGCCTCGGTCGCCGACCGCTACGCCGGTGTCGCCTCGGCGGTCAACAACGACGTCGCCCGCACGGCCGGGCTGCTGGCCGTCGCGGTGCTACCGGCGCTGGCCGGGATCGCCACCGGCGGCACGCTGGACCCGGCGCGGCTCTCTGCCGGCTTCGACCGGGCGGTGCTGATCGCCGCCGGCCTGTGCATCGCCGGCGGCGTGATCGCTGCGCTGACCGTCACCGGACGGCAGCCGTCGGGCAGCTCCGGGGCGCCCGGACTGCGCGGCCGGCCGACCGGAGGCGGCGGGAGTTGACCGGGACCCCACGACGAGCCGCCCCGACGCTGGAGGCGGTCGCGGCGCGGGCGGGGGTCTCCCGGGCGACGGCCGGTCGGGTGCTCGCCGGGTCCGGCCGCGTCAACGAGCCGGCCCGCCGGGCGGTGCTGACCGCCGCGGAGGAGTTGGCCTACGTCACCAACCATGCCGCGCGCTCCCTGATGACCCGGCGCAGCGATTCCGTCGCCTTCGTCGTCGCGGAGAGCGAGGACAGGTTCTTCGCCGACCCGTTCTTCGCGGCGCTGTTGCGCGGCGTGCACCGGGTCGTCGCCGAGCACGACCGCCAGTTGACGTTCATCGTCGCGTCCGGGGAGGACGACCGCCGCAAGCTGGAGCGCTTCGCGGCCGGCGGACACGTCGACGGGGTCATGCTCGTCTCCCTGCACGGGGCGGACCCGCTGCCCGGGCGGCTACGTCGGTCCGGGGTCCCGGTGGTGGTCTGCGGTCGGCCGCCGGTCTCCGACCCGCCGGTCGCGCACGTCGACGCGGACAACGTGGGCGGTTCCCGGCTGGCGACCCGTCACCTGCTGGACCGGGGTGCGCGGCACATCGTCCACGTCGCGGGCCCGGCGGACACGACCGTCGCCCAGGACCGCCTGCTCGGCTTCCGCGCCGAACTGGCGACGGCCATGACCGCGGCCGGCGATGACCGGCCCGCCCTCGCTGATCGCGATGTCGTCGTTCGGGGTGACTTCTCGGTCGAGAGCGGCCGGGCGGCGATGGGGGTGCTGCTCGCCCGGAGGCCGGACCTCGACGGTGTGGTGGCGGCCAGCGACCTGATGGCAATCGGCGCGATGCAGGCGCTGGAGTCCGCGGGCCGCCGGGTGCCGGACGACGTGGCCGTGGTCGGGTTCGACGACGTGCCGATCGCCGAGTCCGCGCGACCGCCCCTGACGACGATCCGCCAGCCGCTGGACGCGATGGGGGTGCGGTTGGCGCAACTGCTGCTCGACGTCATCGACGGGACCGACGGGAACGACGCCGCGTCGGTCGTGCTGCCCACCGAACTCGTCCGGCGCGCGTCGGCCTGATGGCCAGCTGCCGACCCCGAGCCGCGACATCGCGGACTCCGCTTGACCGTGTCGCACCCACCGACCACAGTTGGTTCTGAGAGCGCTCTCGTGTCCGGGGGCCCCGTCCCCATCGAGGAAGGAGGCCGGGTCCTCTCGGCCGTAGTCGCTCGGTCGGCAGCACCCGGACCGACATGACGACAAACCCGCAACCCACCGCCGGAGCACCCGCCACGGGCGGTGCGCTGACGTTCCCCGACGGTTTCGTCTGGGGCTCGGCGACCGCCGCCTACCAGATCGAGGGCGCGGTGGCCGAGGACGGCCGTACCCCGTCGATCTGGGACACGTTCAGCCACACCCCGGGCAAGGTGTCCAACGGCGACACCGGCGACGTCGCCGACGACCACTACCACCGGGTCGCCGAGGACGTCGCGCTGATGAGGTCTCTCGGCCTGACGTCCTACCGGTTCTCCATCGCCTGGCCGCGGATCACCCCGCAGGTCGACGCGGACGGGCTCGGCCCGGTCAACGAGGCGGGCATCGCTTTCTACAGCAGGCTGATCGACGAGCTGACCGCAGCCGGGATCAGCCCCGCCGTCACGCTCTACCACTGGGATCTCCCGCAGGCCCTGGAGGACGCCGGCGGCTGGACCAACCGGGCGACCGCCTACCGGTTCGCCGAGTACGCGGCCCTGGTCACCGAGCGGCTGGGTGACCGCCTCGCGATGGTCATCACCCTCAACGAGCCGTGGTGCGCGTCCTACCTGGGCTACGCATCCGGGGTGCACGCGCCCGGTCGCGCCGACCCGGTCGCCGCACTGACGGCCGTGCACCACCTCAACCTCGCCCACGGCCTCGCGGTGTCCGCGATCCGCAAGGCCGCGCCGAAGCTGCCGGTCGCCCTGACGCTGAACCTCGCGGCGGTCCGCGCCGCCAGCGACGCCCCCGCCGACGTGGACGCGGCCCGGCGCATCGACGGGCTGCAGAACCGGGTGTTCCTCGGCCCGACGCTGGCCGGGGCGTACCCGGCCGACGTGCTGGCCGACACCGCGGGCGTGACCGACTGGTCGTTCATCCAGGACGGTGACACCGAGCTGATCCACCAGCCGATCGACGCGCTCGGGCTGAACTACTACTCCCCCACCCTCGTCGCGGGCTACGACGGCACCGGCCAGCGGCCGGTCGACGACGGCCACGGCGGCGGGACGGGCACGCCGTGGGTCGCCGCCGAGGGAGTCTCGTTCCTGTCCCAGCCGGGACCGCGGACGGCGATGAACTGGCCGATCGACCCCCGCGGGCTGACCGAGCTGCTGGTCCGGCTGCACACCGAGAACCCCGGCCTCGACCTGTACGTGACGGAGAACGGCGCCGCGTTCCCCGACGTGGTGTCGGCGGACGGCAGCGTGGTGGACCCAGACCGCATCACCTACGTCGGTCAGCACCTGGCCGCCGTGCACGCGGCCATCGCCGCCGGGGCGCCCGTCCGCGGGTACTACCTGTGGTCGCTGATGGACAACTTCGAGTGGGCGTACGGCTACAGCAAGCGTTTCGGCATCGTCTACGTCGACTACGCGACCCAGGCCCGGACCGTCAAGGCCAGCGGCACCTGGTTCGCCGGCGTCATCGCCGCCAACGCCGTCACCGCGGAGGCCGACGCGCGGGCCTGACGGTCAGGTCGCGGCGAGCCCGAGTTCGGCGCCCCCCCGCGCCGGCCTCGGCCGCCGCGACCGTCGCGAGCACGAAGAACGCCTGCGCCTCCACCGAGGTCCCGGGCCGGTCGAAGTGCGGCGCGCCGCACACCCCGGTGACCAGCCCGTCGGCGTCGACCCGCTCGCGGGCGGTCGCGAGCAGTGACCGGACGACCGGCAGCCGGTCGGTCGGCAGCCACCCGTCGACGATGCCGGTGGCCGCGGTGTAGGCGAGCATCAGCCCGCAGGTGAGGTCGGAGAAGCTGGCCGGGTCGTCGAGCACGTCACCGAAGGATCCGTCCGGCCGGCGCAGCGCCAGGCAGGCGTCCACCAAGCCCCGCATATGGCCGACGAGCTCGGCCGCGTCCGCGGTGCGTGACCCCGACGGGCACCACCGGTGGACCGCCCGCGCGGTGGCGGCGGCGACCCAGCCGTTGCCGGTGCCCCAGTGCCGGGCGTCCACCAGCCGCCCCTCGTCCTCGTCCCACCGGGCCGCGTACAGCCCCGACACCGGGTCGAACAACCGCCGACGATGGCCGGCCAGCTGCTGGAGTGCCGCCGGTGACGGATCGGCCGCCCGTGGCGGATCGGCCGCCGGTGGCGGGTCGGCCACCGGTGGCGGGTCGGCGCCCGCATCGGCCGGTGTCCAGGTGGGCACCACCATGTACACGGTGTCCGCCCACACCTGGCGGGATCCGGTGAGGTGGAACAGCGTGCCGTCGGCGGCGCGCGGGCAGGTCCGCGCCAACCAGTCGCGCTGGCGGGCCGCGGCGGCGGCGGCCGCGGGGTCCCCGGACGCGGCCAGCAGGTCGACGGCCTCGAGATTGGCGGCGCCGTTGACCAGCCCGGCGCCGTCGATCTCGGCCAGCCGGCCGTCGGGGGTCTGCCGGGCAACCCCGTCGCGGGCCAGCACCCGGGCGAGGTCAGTGCGGCCAAGTGCCAGCAGGGCCTGCCCGGCGACGCCCTGCTCCCAGGACTGGCGCTGCATGCCCAGCATCGCGGCGGCCACCCGGTCGACCAGGGGCAGCCCGCCGTCGAGTCGCACGTGCACAGCATCGCCGCCGGCGCAGCGGGCGCGCCGACCCGGGGACCAACGGCCAGTCGTCGGCACGGGGATCGGCGACCCGGTCAGGGGTGCGACTGCAGCCACAGCTGGACCGCCAGCCCGAGGCCGGCCACGCCGATCGCGGTACGCAGCACCCCGCGCGGGACCCGGCGCACCAGGACCGGCCCGGTCCGGCCGCCGAGGACGAACCCGACCGCGAGCGGCAGCGCCGCCGACCACACGACCGGGCCGGCCACCGCGAACACGACGGTGGCAACGCCATTGGCCAGCCCCAGCAGTACATTCTTGACCGCGTTGAGCCGGTGCGGGCTCTCGGTCGGGAACGAGGCGACCAGCAGCGCGAGCACGACGACGCCCGCCCCGGCGCCGAAGTACCCGCCGTAGACGGCGACCGCGCCGACCGCGAGCACCAGTCGGGCGCCCGGGGCCCGCGCCGGTCGGGGAGCCCTGTCGCGTCGGGCCCGGTCGCGCAGCCGCTTGAGCTGCGGCTGCACCAGCAGCAGCAGGGCGGACGCGCCGACCAGGTAGGGGACGACGACCTCGAAGGCACCCGGCGGGCCGAGCAGCAGCAGCGCGGCCCCCGCGAGTCCCCCGACGACCACGGCCGGGACCAGCCGCCGGATGCGCCCGGCCTGACCGGACAGCTCCGGCCGGGAGCCGATCGCGGACCCGATCCCGCTGCCGACCAGGGCGACGGTGTTGGTCACGTTCGCCACCACCGGCGGCAGCCCGACCGCGAGCAGCGCCGGGAAGGACACCAAGGATGCGAGCCCGGCCATCGACCCGGCCAGTCCCGCCCCGATCCCGGCGAGGACGAGCAGCACGGCGTCGAGCCAGCTCACCACCGGAGCGGCCCGGTCCCCAGCGATGCCAGAAACCGGAGCGCTGTCAGAAACCGGAGCGCTGTCAGAAACCGGAGCGCTGTCAGGGGCCGGAGCGCTGTCATCGCCGCCGATGGTCGCACGGGCCCCGGCCACAGCTGGGTCAGCGTCGGACCCGCCGCATATCGTCGGCCCGGTCCCTGCCCAGAAGCGCAGTTGCACCGAACGAGAGGACGAGCACGTGGCGGACGACCAGTACACGTTCACCGATCCGCGGACCCGGTACCCGACGCCGGAGTTCCAGAAGCAGGAGCAGCCGAAGCCCGGGCTGGCGTCCAAGCTGGACCCGAAGCCGGACCACGGGGAGGACACCTGGCGCGGCACGGGCCGGCTGACCGGCCGCAAGGCCCTGGTGACCGGCGCGGACTCCGGCATCGGCCGGGCCGCGGCGATCGCCTTCGCTCGAGAGGGCGCCGACGTCGTCCTGTCCTACCTGCCGAGCGAGCAGCCGGACGCCGACGAGGTCGTTGCGCTGATCGAGAAGGCCGGCCGCAAGGCGGTCACCGTCCCCGGGGACATCAGCGAGGAGCAGACCTGCCGGCAGCTGGTCGACACCACGGTGACCGAACTCGGCGGTATCGACCTGCTGGTGCTGGTCGCCGGTGAGCAGCAGTCCTACGACGACATCGCCGAGATCACCACCGAGCACTTCGACTCGATCTACCGGACGAACGTCTACTCGATGTTCTGGCTGTGCAAGTTCGCCATCCCGCACATGCCGCCGGGCTCGGGCATCATCACCACCACCTCGGTGCAGGCCTACAGCCCGTCGCCGTCGCTGATCGACTACGCCTCCACCAAGGCCGCGATCAACAACTTCACCAAGGGCCTTGCCCAGCAGGTGGCGGGCAAGGGCATCCGGGTCAACGCGGTCGCCCCGGGCCCGATCTGGACGCCGCTGCAAGCCTCCGGTGGACAGCCGACCGAGGCACTGCCCGAGTTCGGCGCGCAGACCCCACTCGCCCGCGCCGGGCAGCCGGCCGAGCTCGCCGGCGCCTACGTCTACCTGGCCAGCCAGGAGTCCAGCTACGTCAGCGGCGAGACCCTGTCCGTCAACGGGGGCATGCCCACCCCGTGAACCGGTGAACCCCGGAGGTCCGCAGACCGCGGTCGAGCTGCGGTGAGGTACGGGTACGGCCGGGTCAGGGGCCGGTGCGCAGCTTGCGCGACCACCGCTCCTCGATCCGGCCGTACTTCCACGCCACGACGGCGACGACCCAGATCAGGACGAACAGCCCGACCACCGCGAACCCGAGGTGTCCGAGGTCGATGCCGCCGATCCACGCGATGGGCCCGGAGGTGATCCCGGCGCGCGCGGCGATCACCGACACGACCTCCTGACCGCCGATGACCAGCGCGACGACCACCGACAACGCGGTGATCGTCATGTTGTAGTAGACCTTCCGCACCGGTTTGGCGAACGCCCAGCCGTAGGCCTTGTTCATGAATGCCCCGTCGGCGGCGTCGAGCAGGCTCATGCCGGCGGCGAACACCACCGGCAGCACGAGCACCGCGTACCAGGGCAGCGCGAAGGCCGCGGCCCCGCCGGCGAGCACGAGCAGCGACACCTCGGTCGCGGTGTCGAACCCCAGGCCGAACAGGAAGCCGACGGGGTACATGTGCCAGGGCTTGCGGACCGCTCTGGTGACCGGCCGGAGCAGCCGGTTCAGGACTCCGCGGGAGGCGAGCTGGCGTTCCAGCGCCGCCTCGTCGAACTCACCGCGGCGCAGCCGGACGAACACGGTGACGACACCGATCAGCACCACGAGGTTGAGCAGTCCGATGACCAGCAGGAACACCCCGGACACCGACGTCCCGATGACCCCGGCGACGTTCTGCAGGGTGGAACCGGAGTCCTGGACCTGCCGGGCGACCGCGCGGACACCGAACGCGAGCAGCAGGCACAGCCCGAAGACGACGGAGGAATGGCCGAGGGAGAACCAGAAACCGACCGTGACCGGGCGGGTGCCGTCGGCCATCAGCTTGCGGGTGGTGTTGTCGATCGCGGCGATGTGGTCGGCGTCGAACGCGTGCCGCATGCCGAGGGTGTAGGCGACCAGCCCGAGACCGAGGCCCAGCACCTCGCCGTTGCCGACCGCGTACCCCCGCGGCGCGACCACCAGGGCGAGGACCCCCCAGCCGACGATGTGCAGCAGCGCGACGAAGGCGGCCATCCCGACGACCGACCGCCGCTGGGCCGGGTCGAACCGGGTCGACCCGGCGGTTGCCCCCGCCGTCGACACCTCCGTCGACACCTCCGTCGCCCCCGCCGCCGACACCTCCGTCGCCCCCGACACCGGTGGCCCGGCCTGGCCTGCGCTCGTCATCCCGGACTCCCCGCTCGCCACTGCACCGCGTCCCCGGACCGGCGCGGGTCAGGTACTCCCGTGCACGGTAGGTGCAGGTGCGGGCCCGGCGCGGACCCGTGGCCCGTCGATCCGCTGCCGACCGGCGTGCCCCCGTCCGGCAGCCCGTCGACGGCGGCGAGCACCTCACCGACGGTGATGCGGTCCAGTGCCGGGTCGACCGTCGCGCCGTGCGGGTCGCCGCGGTAGCCGCCCGGCGCGCCATGCCACCCCGGCGCGAGCGCCGGGCCGTGCCATAGCACCGGATGCAGCTCGGTATCCACCGACGGGCCCCACCAGCCCGGCGGGGTCGGCCCGAACAGCAGCACCGAGGGCGTCCGGTAGGCGGTCGCGAGGTGGGCGACGCCGGTGTCGCCGCAGACCACCAGCCCGGCGTCCGCAACGAGGGCGGCCAGCCCATCGACGTCCAGCGCCCCGCCCAGGTCGGTGCCGCCGGGCGGGGTGACCGCCGCGGTCAGCCCGCGCTCGCCCGCGCTGCCGGTGACGGCGACCGGCCAGCCGCGCCCGGAGAGCTCGGCGGCGACCGCGGCGAACCGGTAGGCCGGCCACCGACGCGATGCCGACGCCGCACCGGGATGGACGACGGCGTAGTGCCCGGCGCCGGGGGTGACCCGGCCAGCCGGCGGCGGCGGCAGGTCGGCCGGGTCCAGCAGGAGATCGGCCGGGGAGCAGGGGCCACCGGCCGCCGTGACCAGCCGGCACCACCGCACCACCTCCTGCTCGTCCAGGCGATGCTCCGGGCCGTCCAGGAATCCCGCCGCCGGACAACGCCACGCGATCAACCGGCCCGGCCCCAGCGCCTGCAGCAGCCGGTGACTGGCCGGCCCGCACCCGTGCAGGTCAACGGCCACGTCGGGCGGACTGTCGGACCGGGACGCCCACAGCCGGGGCGTCAACGCGTCGAGCTCCGGCGTCTGGAGGACCTCGTCGACGACACCGCGGCGCCGCAGGAACCCACCGATCCCGGCCGGTGCGGCGAGCACCAGCCGCGCGGCCGGGGCCATCCGGCGCAGTCCGCGCAGCGCGGCGACCCCGGCCAGGCCGTCGCCCAGCCCGAGCGCCCGCAACACCAGCACCGTCGTGGCCACGCCAGGCATCATCCCCGCCCTCGGGCCCGCACCCGGGTTGGCGACTGATGGCACGGTGTGAGTGAGTAAGGGCATGCGCGTCCTGGGCGTCAACGCCGTGTTCCACGACCCCGCCGCCGCCCTGGTCGTGGACGGGGTGACCGTCGCGGCCGCGGAGGAGGAGCGGTTCAGCCGCCGCAAGCACGGCAAGCGACCGGTCCCGTTCAGCGCCTGGGAACTGCCCGAACTGGCCATGCGCTGGTGCCTGCAGGCCGGTGGGCTGACCCCGGCCGACCTGGATGCGGTCGCCTACTCCTTCGACGCGAACCTGGCCAAGCCGGCCGAGGACATGGGCCTGCACGACCCGTTCGACCCGGTGCGGCTGGACTACGCGCTGCGCGCCCCCGGTTTCCTCGCCGAGGCGCTGCCCGGCCTGGACCCGGCGCTCGTGCGGTTCGTCCCGCACCACGTGTCACACGCCGCGTCGGCCGCGCTCGCCGTCGACGCCCCCGACTGCGCCGTCCTGGTGACCGACGGGCGCGGGGAACGCGCGTCCAGCCTGCTCGGGCACTACCGCGACGGCCGACTGGAGGTGCTGCACACCCAGGACCTGCCCGACTCCCTCGGCCTGGTCTACGAGTCGCTGACCGGCCACCTCGGGTTCCTACGGTCCTCCGACGAGTTCAAGGTGATGGCGCTGGCCTCCTACGGCCGCCCGCGCCACCTGCCGGCGCTGCGGGCCTACGTGCACGCGACCGGGGACGGCGGCTACCGCGCGCAGGAGCCGGACTGGTCCGCGTTCGCGCCGCCGCGGCCGGCCGATGCCACCGACTGGGCGCCGGAACATGCCGACCTCGCGTGCTCGGTGCAGGCCGTGGTCGAGGAGGTCCTGGTCGACCTGGCCCGGTGGCTGCGGGAGCGGACCGGGGCGCCGGTGCTGGCGATGGCCGGGGGAATCGCGCTGAACTGTGTGGCGAACACCCGGATCTGGCGGGAGGCCGGCTTCGACGACGTCTGGGTGCAGCCGGCCGCCGGGGACTCCGGCACGGCGCTCGGGGCGGCTCTGCAGACCGCCGCCGACGCCGGGGACCGGCTGACCCCGGTACCCGGCGCGGACCTCGGCCGGAGCTGGACCGACGAGCAGCTGTCCGACTGGCTCGCCCGCGCCCAGGTTCCGTTCACCACGCCGGTGGACCTGGCCGGTGAGGTGGCAGACCTGCTCGCCGACGACGGCGTGATCGCCTGGTTCGACGGCCGCAGCGAGTTCGGCCCGCGGGCGCTCGGGCGGAGATCACTGCTCGCGCATCCCGGTCACGCGGAGAACCTCGAGCGACTCAACGACGTCAAGGGCCGCGAGCAGTTCCGCCCCGTCGCCCCGATGATCCGCACCGAGCGGGCGGCCGAGATCGTCACCGGCGGCCCGATCCCCAGCCCGTACATGCTGTTCGTGCACGACGTCCGTCCCGAGTGGCGGACGAGGATCCCGACGGTGGTGCACGTCGACGGCACCGCCCGGATCCAGACCGTGGACGACGCGACCGCGCCGCGGGTGGCCGCGCTGCTGCGGGCGTTCGAGGCGCGAACCGGCCTGCCGGTGCTGGTGAACACCAGCCTCAACACTGCGGGGCGGCCGATGGTCGACGACCCGAGGGACGCCCTGGAGCTGTTCGGTTCCGCGCCGGTCGCGGCCCTGGTGCTGGGTCCGCACCTGGTCCGCAGAGCGGCGTTCACCGCACGCGGGACGGTTGCGTGAGCGACGCTCTCGACAGCGGGACTCCCGCGGCGGGGCCCGCCGGCGGTTGGGCCGTCGTGGTGCCCTCGATCGGCCGACCGAGCCTGCAGGCGCTGCTGGACAGTCTGTCCGCGCTCGATCCCGGGACGCCACGCCCGACCGAGGTCGTCGTCGTCGACGACCGGCGCGACCCGCGGCCCCCGCTGGCGCCGACATGGGAGTCGACCGCCGGGCACGCAGCCGTCCCGCTACGGGTCGTCCAGAGCGCTGCTCGCGGCCCCGCCGCCGCCCGGAACGCGGGCTGGCGGGCGACCACGGCGGCATGGGCGGCCTTCCTCGACGACGACGTGCTGGTCCCGCCCGGCTGGTCGGCCGCGCTGGCCGCGGACCTGGCCGCCTGCGCGGCGACCGACGGCGCCAGTACCGGCCGCATCGAGGTTCCGCTGCCCATCGACCGGCGGCCCACCGACTGGGAACGGAACACCGCTGCACTGGCCGACGCCGTGTGGGCGACCGCGGACATGGCCTACCGGCGGGCGGCGCTGGTCGCGGTCGGCGGCTTCGACGAGCGGTTCCCCCGGGCCTACCGGGAGGACGCCGACGTGGCCGTCCGGGTGACCCGGGGCGGGTGGGACATCCGGGCCGGTCAGCGGTGGGTCACCCACCCGGTACGACCGGCCGACGACCGGGTCAGCATCCGGGTCCAGGCCGGAAATGCCGACGACGCACTGCTTCGGGCGCTGTACGGACGCCGGTGGCGGACCGTCGCCCGGACCGGCCCGGGCCGCGGGGGATGGCACGCCGCGACCGTCGGGGCGGCCGGGCTCGCCGTCGGTGCCGCGCTGGCCCGCCGTCCGAGGGTCGCCGCCGGTTCGGCCCTGGCGTGGGCCGGACTGACCGCTGACTTCGCGCGCCGCCGCATCGTGCCGGGCCCGGCTCCGGCGGATCCCGCCTTCGCGGCCGAGGTCCGGCGGATGGTGTTGACGTCGATGGCGATCCCCCCGGTCGCCGCCTGGCACCGGGCCCGCGGTGCGTGGCGGTGGCGGCGCGGTGCCGTGCCATGGGGTCCGCCGGACGTGGAGTCACCCGACGCGGTCGCACCGCACGACGTGCCGGCCCCGGGATGACGCCCGACGACGGACCCTGGGCCGGCGCGTCGCCGGCGGCGGCGGTGCTGTTCGACCGCGACGGGACGCTGGTCGTCGACGTGCCCTACAACGGCGATCCGGCCCTGGTCGACCCGATGCCCGGTGCGGTCGCCGCGGTCGCCCGGGCGCGGGCCGCGGGCCTGGCCACCGGGGTCGTGTCCAACCAGTCCGGCATCGCCCGCGGTCTGCTCACCCGAACCCAGGTCGACGCGGTCAACGCCCGGGTCGGGCAGCTGTTCGGCGGCTTCGGCACCTGGCAGGTGTGCCCGCACGCTCCGGCCGACGGGTGTCCCTGCCGGAAGCCGGCGCCGGGGCTGGTCCTCGCCGCCGCCGCGACGCTGGGGGTGGCCCCCGACCGGTGCGTGGTCGTCGGGGACATCGGCGCCGACGTCGGCGCGGCGGCCGCGGCCGGCGCCCGGTCGGTGCTGGTACCGACACCGACGACCCGGCGGGCCGAGGTGGACGCCGCACCGGTGGTCGTGCGGACGCTGGCCGACGCGGTCGACCTGGTGCTGTCCGGCGCACGGGGGCCCGAGCGGGCTGCCGGCCTGACCGGCGCACGGGCGCGACCGGCACGGCCGGCGGCGCCGGCGCGGCCGGCGCGGCCGGCGCGACCGTCATGACGACCGCGACCCGCACCCTGGCCGTCCGGTTGGACAGCGACGGGGACGTCCTGCTCACCGGGCCGGCCGTGCGCGCGCTGGCCGCGGTCGATCCCAGCGGCACGGTCGACCTGCTCGCCTCGCCGCAGGGCGCGGGCGCCGCGGGCCTGCTGCCGGGAGTCGGCCAGGTGCTGCGGTTCGCCGCCCCGTGGAGCGGGTTCGACCCGCCACCGGTGGACCCCGTGGCGGTCGCCGCGCTGGTGCGGCTGCTGGCCGGGCGCCGCTACGAGCGCGCCATCGTGTTCACCTCGTTCCACCAGAGCCCGCTTCCGATGGCGCTGCTCGCGCGGCTGGCCGGCATCGGCTGGGTCGGCGCGACCAGCGAGGACTACCCGGGCTCGCTGCTGGACCTGCGCCACCGCCGGGGCGCCGCGGCCGACGGCGGGGACCTGCCCGAAGCCGAGGCGGCCCTCGACCTGGCCCGATCGGCGGGCGGGCGACTGCGGGCCGGGGACGACGGACGCCTCGCGGTGCGCCGGCCGCTGCCGGACCCCGGCCTGGCGCCCGACCGGCCCTACGTGGTGCTGCACCCGGGAGCGTCGGTGCCCAGTCGGGCGATGGACCCGGGCCAGGCCGCGCGGAGCGTGCGCGCGCTTGCCGCGGACGGCTGGGCCGTCGTGGTGACCGGCAGTCCGGGCGAGATCGCGCTGACCGCACGGGTCACGGCCGGCGCCGCAGTAGCCGCCGGTACCGCAGTAGCCGCCGGTGCCGCGGTGGGGGCCGGCGCCGCAGGCCCGGCGATCCGGGACCTCGGCGGGCGCACCGACCTCGGCGGGCTGGGCGCCCTGCTGGCGGGGGCGGCCTGCGTCGTCGTCGGGAACACCGGCCCGGCGCATCTGGCCGCGGCCGTGGGCACACCGGTCGTCTCGTTATTCTCCCCTGTCGTCCCCGCCCGGCGGTGGGCCCCGTGGGGCGTCCCGTCGCTGCTGCTCGGGAACCAGCACGCCGCGTGCCGGGGCAGCCGCGCACGCGAGTGCCCGGTGCCCGGGCACCCGTGCCTGGCCGGGGTCGACGCGCAGGCGGTCGTCCGGGCGGTCCGCCGACTGACCGGGCACGAGGGTCCGTCGGCGCCCCCGGCGACAACGGCGGCGGCAACACCGCTCCCAGCGACAGCGGCGGCGGCAACACCGCCACCGGCGACAGCGGCGGCAGGAACGGGCAGAGGGGTGGCGCGGAGGTGAAGGTCCTGCTCTGGCACGTGCACGGCTCGTGGACCACGGCGTTCGTCGCCGGGTGCCACGACGTGGCGCTGCCGCTGCTGCCCGACCGGGGACCCGACGGCCGCGGCCGGGCCCGGACCTGGCAGTGGCCGGCGGCCGCCCGTGAGCTGACCCCCGCGCAACTGCGCGACGCCGACATCGACGTGGTGGTGCTGCAGCGCCCCCACGAGGCGGAGCTCGTCCGGGCGTGGACCGGCCGCACGCCGGGGCGGGACCTGCCGGCGGTCTACCTCGAGCACGACGCCCCCGGCGGCTCCGCCGACGCGACCCGCCACCCGATGGCTGGCCAGTCCGCGATCGGCGTCGTGCACGTGACCGCGTTCAACGCCCTGATGTGGGACACCGGCAACGCGCCGGTCACCGTGGTCGAGCACGGGGTGATCGACCCCGGCCACCGCTACACCGGTGAGCGACGCTCGGCCGCCGTCGCCGTCAACGAGCCCGCCCGCCGGTGGCGGACCGCCGGCACCGACCTGGTGCTGGACCTGGCCGCCGACCTCGACCTCGACGTCTACGGCATGGGGATGCCCGCCCTGGCCGAGCTGGTCGCCCGGGAGCGGCCGGAGCTGGCGGCCCGGTTCGCCGGCCGGCTGCACGACGACCTGCCGCAGGCGGTGCTGCACACCGAGCTGGCCCGGCACCGCCTCTACCTGCACCCGTTCCGCTGGACGAGCCTGGGCCTGGCGCTGATCGAGGCGATGATGCTCGGCATGCCGGTGCTCGGTCTGCCGACAACCGCCGCGCCGGAGTCGGTCCCGCCGACCGCCGGGGTGCTCAGCAGCGACCCGGAGGTCCTGCGGGCAACCGCGCGACGGTGGCTCGCGGACCCCGACGAGGCCGGCTCGGTCGGTGACGCCGCCCGCCGGCACGCGCTCGCCCGGTTCGGCGTCGCCCGGTTCCTCGCCGACTGGGACCGGGTGCTTGCCGCGGCTGTCGCCGGCGCTCCGGTCACCGCCTCCGCCGTGGCCCCGCCCGCCGTGGCCCCGCCCGCCGTGGCCCCGCCCGCCGTGGCCCCGCCCGCCGTGGCCCCGCCCGCCGTGGCCCCGCCCGCCGTGGCCGGGGCCGCCGTGGCGCCGCCCGCCGTCGCCGGGGCCGCGGCATGAGGGTGGCGATGGTCTCCGAGCACGCCAGTCCGCTGGCCGTCCTCGGCGGGGTGGACGCCGGTGGACAGAACATGCACGTCGCCTCGCTGGCCCGGGCGCTGGTCACCCGCGGCCACGACGTGCAGGTCTTCACCCGTCGCGACGACCGGGGCCTGCCGGAGACGGTGACCGTCCAGCCCGGGCTGCGGGTGACCCACGTGCCGGCCGGCCCGGCGGTAGCCCTCGGCAAGGACGAACTCGCGCCGTACATGCCCGCCTTCGGCCGGTGGCTGGGCCGGTGGTGGTCGACGGTCGAGCGGCCCGATGTCGTCCACGCGCACTTCTGGATGTCCGGACTCGCCTCGATGGCCGCGGCGCGGCCGTTGGGCCTGCCGGTCGTGCAGACCTTCCACGCGCTCGGCACGGTCAAGCTGCGCCATCAGGGCTCCGCGGACACCAGCCCGGCGGAACGGATCCCCGCCGAGCGCCGGCTCGCCCGGGAGGTCGACCTGGTCCTGGCCACCTGCACCGACGAGGTGGCCGAGCTCGCGGCACTCGGCGCGCCGAGCGGCCGCGTGCGGATCGTGCCGTGCGGGGTGGATACCACGCTGTTCCGCACCCGCGGCCCCGCGGCGCCGCGTGGTGACCGCTTCCGGCTGCTGACCGTCGGCCGCCTGGTCGAGCGCAAGGGCGTCGCGACGGTCCTTCGGGCGCTCGCCGAGCTGGTGCCCGCGCTCGACGCCGAGCTGGTGATCGTCGGCGGTCCCGGCTCGGCCGGGCTGGCCACGGACCCGGAGGTGCAGCGGCTGACCGCACTGGCCGCGCGGCTGGGGATCGCGGACCGGATCCGGTTCACCGGCCGTCTGCCGGCGCCCCAGGTCGCGGCGCACCACCGCGCGGCCGACGTCGTCGTCGCCACCCCCTGGTACGAGCCGTTCGGACTGGTGCCGCTGGAGGCGATGGCCTGCGGGCGGCCGTTCGTCGGCTCCGCGGTCGGCGGTCTGCTGGACACCGTGCGCGACGGCGAGAACGGCCTGCTGGTGCCCCCGCGGGACCCGGCCGCCTTGGTGGCCGCCCTGCGGCTGATGGCGGCCGATCCCGCACTGCGTGCCCGGCTCGGTGCCGCTGCGCGCCGCCGGTCACTGCGCTACGACACCGCACGGGTTGCCGCCGACACCGAGGCGGCCTACGACGGCGTGGTGCTGCGGGCGAGCGGCGACGCGGTCCGGGCCTCGGGCTCGAGGCCGGACCCGGGCGGTGTACACCCCGGCCTCGGCCGTCGGGTCGTCGCGGGCGACGTGCCGTTCGACACGGTCCAGGGCCCCTTCGACGCGGTCGACGGGGCGGGGTCGGGCCACGACCTGGACGCGGCCGTCCCGGTGCCGCGCGGGCAACGCGAGACCGCGTGACCCCGGCTGGCCGAGTCCAGCGCCGCGACAGTGTCGTCGGCCGGGGCATCGGGCGCGTCGGCCGAGGCATCGGGCGCGGGGACCGGGGCATCGGGCGCCGGGACCGGGAGCTCTCGGTCGTGGTCGTCGGTGACGTGGTCCTGGACCGCGATGTGGTCGGCAGCTCCGACCGGCTGAGCCCGGACACCGGGGCTCCGGTGCTCGCGGTCGAGACGGTCAGCCAGACGCCCGGCGGGGCGGGGTTGACCGCGCTGCTGTGCGGCGAGCCGGGCGTGCGGGTGACCCTGGTGGCTCCGGTGGCCACGGACCCGCCGGGCCGCGCGCTCGCCGCCGCGCTGCACCGCCGGGTGGACCTGGTGCCGCTGGCCCACGAGGGCGGCACCCGGGTGAAGGCCCGGCTGTTCGCCCGCGACCGGGCGATGCTGCGGCTGGACACCGGCGGCTCCGGCCGGCCGCTGGGCCCGACCGCGGCCGAACTGGCCGCGTTGCGCGCGACGCTCGCCACCGCCGACACCGTGCTGGTCTCCGACTACGGCGCCGGGATGACGCGACACCCGGACGTGCGACGGCTGCTCGCCGAGGCGGCCCGGCAACGGGCCGTCGTCTGGGACCCGCACCCCCGCGGTGGGCCGCCGGTCCCCGGGGTGGCGGTGGTGACCCCGAACCTGGCCGAGGCCCGAGTGGCCGCCGGCGGGGCCCCGGGGGCCGCGGCGGCCGAGCTGGGCAAGCAGTTGCGCGGTCTCTGGCAGGCGTTGGCGGTCTGCGTCACGGAGGGGGTCGACGGGGTCACCCTCGTCACCGGGGACGGCGTGACAGCCGTGCCGCCGCCCACCGTGGCCAGCGGCGACCCGTGCGGCGCCGGGGACCGCTTCGCCGCCTCGGTAGGACTGGAGCTCGCGGCCGGGGGCGAGGTCGGCGCCGCCGTCGCCCGCGCGGTGGCGGACGCCGCGGCCTGGGTCGACGGGATCGGTGCGCGGTTCCGGCATTCCTACGGTGACCACGGGCCGGTCGACCTCGGCGGCCCGGACCCTGGCGCCGTGGCCGCCGGTGAAGCTGCGTCCCCCCGGCGGGCAACCGCTGCGCCCCCCCAGCCCGCCCCCGCCGGTCCGGCCGCGGTGGCCGCCCGGGTGCGCGCCGCCGGGGGCACCGTCGTCGCGACAGGTGGCGTGTTCGACGTCCTGCACGCCGGACACGTCGGTTACCTGGCCGCCGCGCGCGCACTGGGCGACGCGCTGGTCGTGCTGCTCAACTCCGATGACTCCGTGCGCCGCATCAAGGGTCCCGGTCGCCCCGTCAACCCGCTCGCCGATCGGCGAGCGGTGCTCTCGGCCTTGTCGTCGGTCGACGCGGTCGGCGTGTTCGACGAGGACGACCCGCGCGCCGCCCTCGCCGGGCTGCGGCCGGACGTCTGGGTCAAGGGCGGCGACTACGACCCGGAGACCATGCCGGAGACGTCGGACATCCGCGCGTGGGGCGGTCGCGTCGTCGTGCTGCCGTTCCTGGCCGGCCGGTCGACGACGGCGATCCTGGCCCGGCTCGACGCCGATGCCGAGCGGGCCGCCCCGGCCGGGCAACGCTCGTGATGCGCGTCCGGGTCGTCTGCCCGCCGGAGCGCTCAGCGGCGGTGGCCGATCTCCTCGGCGCCCACGACGGCGTGGCCGATGTCGTCCGGTTCGCCGGTGCCGCCCTCTTCCCGGCCGGGGACGTGCTGGAGGCCGACGTCGCCCGGGAGGCCGCGGACGGCCTGCTGGACGACCTGCACGGGCTCGACCTCGGTCCGGCCTCCACGGTGACCCTGGCCACCCTCGACGTCGCGCTGGGCGACCCGGCCGAGCACGCGGACGACGATGCCCCCGGGTCCGGCGACGACGCGGTCGTGTGGGACGAACTGCTCGCGGCGACCCGTGGCGGTTCGTCGCTGTCCGCGTCGTTCCTGCTGTTCCTGACCATCGCCACGATGATCGCGGCGGTCGGCCTGCTCACCGACAGTCAGGTGCTCATCGTCGGTTCGATGATCCTGGGGCCGGAGTTCTCCCCGCTCGCCGGGATCGGTGTCGCGCTGGTCCGGCGGCGGTGGCGGGACTGCGTGGACCCGTTGCGGGTGCTGGCGATCGGGTTCGTCGTCGCGATCGTCGTCACCGCCGGCTTCGTCGCGCTGCTGGACCTTCTCGGACAGGTGCCGGGCAACTACCGCGGCGGCAGCCGCCCGGAGGTGTCCTTCGTCTACGAGCCCGGGGTGTTCAGCGGCGTGGTCGCCCTGCTCGCGGGAATCGCCGGCACGCTCTCGCTGACCTCCGCCAAGTCCAGTGCACTGGTCGGCGTCTTCGTCAGCGTCACCACCGTGCCGGCCGGTGCCGAGATCGGCGCCGGCCTGGTGACGGGACAGGCCAGCCAGGCCGGCGGCGCCGCGGTCCAGCTCGCGGTGAACCTGGCGTTCATCGTCCTCGCGGCGGTGCTCACCCTGGCGGTGCAGCGGATCGTGTGGCGGCGGATCGGCCGCGATCCGATGCGCCGCCGCGTGGCAGGCCGGGATCGGCTCGGCCCGGCCGCCTCGCGCCGCTGACGCTTGCCGGCACAGCCGGACGGGGCCGACGGTCAGGGACGGACCCGGGTTCGGGCCCGGGCTCGGACCGCGGCCGCTGCCGGCTCGTCGTCGGGGTGGAAGATCGCCTCGATCGGCTGCCCGAACAGGCGGGCGATGCGGAACGCCAGCGGCAGGCTGGGGTCGTAGCGGCCGGTCTCCAAGGCGTTCACGGTCTGGCGGGAGACGTCGAGCCGGTCGGCCAGCGTGGCCTGGCTCAGTCCCCGGCCCTCCCGCAGCGCCCTCAGCTCGTTGTTCATCGCCGACGCACGAGCACGGTGCCGACGATCCAGCCGCCCATCCCGATGCTGTAGACGATCCAGCCCGCCGCGGTCATCGGTAGGCCGGCGATGCCGAGGAAGCCGAGCGTCAGCGACGCCGCCATCGCCGTCCCGAATCCCACCGACAGGCTCTGCAACAGCAGCATCCGCTGGTAGTCGTCGACCCGGCGCAGATGCCGGGCGACGGCCCGGACGACCAGCAGGGCCGGCAGAACCGGGAGGGCGGCCCAGACGTAGCGCCAGCCACTCGAGCCGTCCAGGTGGCCCCACGCGAGCACGGCGGCGAGGACGAGGGCGTACCCGACGATGCCCGGCCAGAAGTCCCGGTGGTAGGCCCGTGCGCGTGCCCGGTCACCGTTGCTCGGCCCTGACGTGTCAAGGGTGCTTGTCATGACTCGAGCCTGCGCCCGGCCGCTCGGCATGTCAAGCACCCTTGTCATTGCGGTCCCTGATGCCGGGGTTCCTGGACGGGTCCCGGTGAGCAGCCGGGTCGGTCGCCCGGAGCTGCCGTCTGCGAGCGGTGATCCGCCGGTTGGTAAACGGGTAGCGCCGGTTCCCGAGGTAGGGACACCGGTGCCCGATTGTCCAGGATCGCGGGGGCCGGTCGGGAACTATTCGAGGGTCTCGATCCCGACGCGGACCACATCCCCGATGTCGACACCCTCCGCTGCCCGGACGGCCTTCTTGACCGACAGCACGTAGGCGCCCTGCGCCGACTCCGGGAAGATCGACGTCGACCACCGGGATCCGCCCAGCGTCGCCAGCACTTTCACGGCGCCGAACCCCGCGCGTAGGCGCGGCACGTCGCGGATCTCGTCGCTGGCCTCGTCCGGCAGCCGGACGAACGCCCAGACGTCGACGCGGTTCGCCCAGCGCCACAGTTCCGCCGTGAACTCGTACCGCACGCCGGCCACGTGTTCACTGTGCCGCAGACCGGAAATGCGCGAGATCTGGCCGCCGCCATCGGCCGGCGGACCGGCGGGCCGGCGGGCCGGCAAGGGCACTCTCGGTACGATGCTGTGCGCGAGCGGTGATCTCTCATCTTGTCGGTGGGTGTCCGTAGTTTCGTGGCATGTCGGTCGCCACCGGGCAGGAGCTGCTGCACCCTGTTCAGCAGGTGCTCGGGGTCGTCGTGGGTGCTCTCGATGATCTCGGCGACCCAGAGCGGCGCTCACCGCGAACCGATGCACTGTGGTCCCTGGGCGACCGCGAGGTGGACGCGCTGCTGGTCGGGCTGGTCTCGGCCGCCGATCGCGTCCGGGCGCGGGCCCTGGACCTGGTCAACGAGGCGCAGCGCCGCAACCGGGCCGCCGACGCCGGCGCGTCGTCGCACCGCGCGTGGCTGGCCGGCCTGCTGCATGTCGCCCCCGCCGAGGCCGGCCGGATGATCGGCGCTGCTGCAACGCTGGCCGCAGCCGCGGCGGATCCGGTCACCGCACCGCTCGTCGAGGACGTCCACCGCGGAACCGTCCCGGTGGAGCAGGCCCTGGTCGGCGCGACCGCTCTCGCGTCCCTGCCCGAGGACCTGTCGGACGACCTGCGCGACGCGGCCGTCACGGTCGTCCGGACCAACGCCCGAGTGTTCGATCCCGCGCAGCTGCGGCAGCTCACCGAGCGCCTCGTCGCAGTCGTCGACCCCGAGCGGGGGGACGCGCTGCTGGCGGAGCAGTTGCGCCGCGCCGAGCGGCGCGCACACGCCCTGAGGGAGCTGGTGATCGGTGCCCCGGTCGACGGGCAGGTCCACGGCCGGTTCGTGCTGCCCACGGCCGATGCGGCGACGCTGTCCACCGCGCTGGACTCGCTGGCGAAGCCGTCCCCGGCGCGGCCGGCCGATCCCTGGACCGACGCTGCGGATCAGGTTCCGACCGCCGCGCGAGACGAACGGACGCCCCGCCAGCGCAATGCCGACGCCCTCGTCGAACTCGCCCGGCGCGCCCTCGCCGGGGACGACCTGCCGGACACCGGCGGCCACCGACCGCAGGTCGTGGTCACGGTCGACCTCGAGCACCTGCGGCGCCGGGTCCGCGCCGGGACGACCATCGGTGGAGCAGCGCTCTCGGTCGCCACCGCGCGCCGGGTGGCCTGCGACGCCGGCATCCTGCCCGTCGTGCTCGGCAACACCAGCCAGCCACTGGACATCGGCCGCGAGACCCGGGTCATCCCCTCCGGGATCCGCCGCGCGCTGGTGCTGCGGGACGGCGGCTGCGCCTTCCCCGGGTGCGGACGGCCCCCCAACTGGTGCGATGCGCACCACGTCCGCCACTGGGCGGACGGCGGGGTCACCGCGATGGACAACCTGGTCCTGCTCTGCGGCCACCATCACCGGACCGTGCACGCCCATGACTGGACGGTGACGATCGCGCCCGGTTGCCAGCCGCGCTGGCACCCGCCCGGTTGGCCAGCGCCACGACCGGACACCGCTCAGGACCCGACGCTGTGATCGCCTGCCGCCTGCCGGAACCAGGCGACGGTGCGGTCGAGCCCGTCGCGCCAGTCGACCGCCGGGGACCAGCCGAGCAGTTCGGCGGCCAGGGTGGTGTCCGGCCGGCGGACCTGCGGGTCGTCGACCGGGCGGCCGACGAACTGCACGGCCGAGCCCGACCCGGTCGCCGCGACCACGTCGTCGGCGATCTGCAGCACCGTGAGCTCGTTGGGGTTGCCGATGTTGACCGGCCCGGCGTGCCGGCTGCGCGCGAGCGCGAGGATGCCGGCGACCAGGTCGTCTACGTAGCAGACCGAGCGGGTCTGCTTGCCGTCGCCGGCCACTGTGACCGGCTGCCCGGCCAGCGCCTGGCGGATGAACGTCGGGATCGCGCGGCCGTCGTGCGGGCGCATCCGCGGGCCGTAGGTGTTGAAGATCCGCACGATCGCGGTGTCCACGCCCTCCGAGGACCGGTACGCGGTGGTGAGGGCCTCCGCGTACCGCTTTGCCTCGTCGTAGACGCCGCGCGGGCCGATCGGGTTGACATTGCCCCAGTAGTCCTCGGTCTGCGGATGCACCAGCGGGTCGCCGTACACCTCCGAGGTCGAGGCGAGCACGAACCGGGCGCCCTTGTCCTTGGCGAGGCCGAGCGCATGCCAGGTGCCGGTCGCCCCGACCTTGAGGGTCTCCAACGGCAGCTGCAGGTAGTCCACCGGCGAGGCCGGCGAGGCGAAGTGCAGGACGAGGTCCACCGGGCCTGGGACGTGCAGGTACTCGGTGATGTCGCAGCGGACCAGGTGGAACCGCGGGTCACCGACCAGGTGCGCCACGTTGTCCGGGCTGCCGGTCAGGAAGTTGTCCAGGCAGACCACCTCGACGCCGTCGGCCACGAGCGCCTCGCACAGATGGCTGCCGAGGAACCCGGCGCCCCCGGTCACGACCGCGCGCCGCGGCGCGCGCTGTCCGACCGCGCGCTGCCCAGCTGCCATGCCTGTCCGCTCCCGTCGTTGCCGTCGCGTTCGACCACCGGCTCCAGACGGTACGGGGCGGCCTGTGGCTTCCGGTTCGATGCTGTCGGGCGCCGGGAAAGGTGACCGCAACCGGACCGCGGGGCAGGATCAGGGCATGGACGACATCACCGCCAGCCCGCAATGGTCCGCCCTCGCCGCGCACGCCGAGCAGGTGCGACCACAGCACCTGCGGGACCTGTTCGCTACCGAGCCCGAGCGGGGCAGAGCGCTGACCGGCACGGTGGCCGACCTCTACGTCGACTTCTCCAAGCACCGGATCACCGCGGACACCGTCCCGCTGCTGACAGCGCTCGCCCGCGCGGCCGGGCTGCCGGACGCGATCGAGGCCATGTTCACCGGGCGGCACATCAACACCAGCGAGGACCGGGCCGTGCTGCACACCGCGCTGCGCGACCCCGCCGACGTCCGGCTGCGGGTCGACGGCGCCGACGTGGTCGCCCAGGTGCACGAGGTTCTCGGCCGGATGGGCGACTTCACCGACCGTGTGCGGTCCGGGGAGTTCACCGGCGCGACGGGCCAGCGGATCCAGACCGTCGTGAACATCGGCATCGGCGGGTCCGACCTCGGACCGGTGATGGTCTACGAGGCGTTGGTCTCGCGGGCCACCGCCGGCATCACCTGCCGGTTCGTGTCCAACATCGACCCGGCGGACATCACCGAGACGGTGTCCGATCTGGACCCCGAGACCACCCTGTTCATCGTCGCCTCCAAGACCTTCGGCACCGTGGAGACCCTGACCAACGCCCGCGCCGCCCGCGACTGGCTGCTGGCCGGGCTGGGCGACGCGGCCGGCGAGGACGCCGTCTCCCACCACTTCGTCGCCGTGTCCACCAACGCCGGCCGGGTCGCCGACTTCGGCATCGACACCGCCAACATGTTCGGGTTCTGGGACTGGGTGGGCGGCCGGTACTCGGTCGACTCGGCAATCGGCCTGTCCCTCATGCTGGCGATCGGCCGGGCCGACTTCGCGGACTTCCTCGCCGGCTTCCACGCGGTCGACGAGCACTTCCGGACCACGCCGCTGGAGAAGAACGTCCCCGCGGTCCTCGGTCTGCTCGACGTCTGGTACTCGGCCTTCTTCGGGGTCCAGACACACGCGGTGCTGCCGTACAGCCAGTACCTGCACCGCTTCCCGGCCTACCTGCAGCAGTTGACGATGGAGTCCAACGGCAAGTCGGTGCGCCGCGACGGGACACCGGTCACCACCGACACGGGCCTGATCTTCTGGGGCGAGCCCGGGACCAACGGCCAGCACGCCTTCTACCAGCTGCTGCACCAGGGAACCCGGCTGGTCCCGGCGGACTTCATCGGGTTCGCCAATCCCGAGGTCGACCTGATGCCGGACCCGGCGCAGCCCGGGATGCACGACCTGTTCATGGCGAACTACTTCGCGCAGACGGCGGTGCTCGCGTTCGGCAAGACCGCCGAGGAGGTGACCGCCGAGGGGACGGCCGCCGATGTCGTGCCGCACAAGGTGATGCCCGGCAACCGGCCGAGCACCTCGATCCTGGCCGACCGGCTGACCCCGTCCGTGGTCGGGCAGCTGATCGCGCTGTACGAGCACATGACATTCGTCGAGGGCATCGTCTGGGGCATCGACAGCTTCGACCAGTGGGGCGTCGAGCTGGGCAAGGCGATGGCCAACGAGCTGACCCCGCTGCTGGTCGGCGAGGGCGTCACCGGATCGGCCGCGGACCAGGACTCCTCGACCGCGACGCTGATCGCCCGCTACCGCCGCGAGCGCGGCCGCGACTGACGCGGGGCGGCTTCGCCGGTACGGGCGACCTCGCTAGAGCCGCTTGCGGCGGATGGGCGCGCGGCCAGGGGGCTGCACGGGTTCGGCGAGCAGCGGCACGCGCTCGATCAGCGGACGGCTGACCGGTTCGTCGGCGGTCACGGTGATGTCTTCGTCGCCGTGGCGGAGAGCGATGCTCGCGCTCTCACCGTCGTGCACCGAGTACGTCGCCTGCCCGTCGCGGACGGCGACGTTGAGCTTGGCGCCCTGCCAGCGCAGGTTGAACTCCAGGCCGGTCACCTGCGGCGGCAGGATCGGGTCGAACTTCAGCACACCACCGTAGTCGCGCAGCCCGCCCAGCCCCGCGACGACCGCCAGCCACGCCCCGGCGAGGGAGGCGATGTGCAGGCCGTCGCCGGTGTTGTGCTCCAGGTCACGCAGGTCCATCATTGCGGCCTCGGCGAGGTAGTCGTAGGCCAGCCCGACATGGCCGACCTCCGCTGCCATCACCGACTGGGTGCACGGTGACAGGGACGAATCGCGGACGGTCCGGCGCTCGTAGTAGTCGACGTTGCGGGCCTTCTCCTCGGCGGTGAACCGATCCCCACACCAGTGCATCGCCAGGACCAGGTCCGCCTGCTTGAGCACCTGCTTGCGGTAGAGGTCGAAGTAGGTGCGGTGCAGCAGCAGCGGGTAGTCCGAGGCGGGCGTGTTCTCGAAGTCCCACTCGGCGTAGTCGGTGAAGCCGGCGCACTGCTCGTGGACGCGCCGGTCCTCGTTGTACGGAACGTTCATGCCGTCGGCGGCGGCGCGCCACCGGGCGACCTCCTCCCGGTGCACGTGGTGGGTGGTCGCCTCGTCCGGATACTGCAGCGCTGAGTCCGCCGCTCCGATCAGCGCCCGCCTGGCCATCAGGTTCGTGTAGGCGTTGTCGTCGGCGAGAGCGCTGTACTCGTCGGGGCCGGTGACGCCGTCGATGTGGAAACCACCCCGCCCGTCGTGGTGCCCGACGGAGTAGAGCAGCCGCGCGATGCAGACCAGCAGCTCCAGACCCTTGGTGCGCGCGAAGTCTTGGTCACCGGTCGCGGCCAGGTAGCGCAGCACCGCGTCGGCGATGTCGGCGTTGACGTGGATCGCCGCAGTCCCGGCGGGCCAGTAGCCCGAGCACTCCTCGCCGTGGATCGTCCGCCACGGGAAGGCCGCGCCGTCGAAGTTCAGCTGGACGGCGCGGTCCCGGGCCAGGTCCAGCGTCGAGTGGCGCCAGGCGAGGGCGTCCCGGACCGCGCTCGGACGCAGATATGTCAGTACCGGCAGGACGAACTGCTCGGTGTCCCAGAACACGTGCCCGTCGTAGCCCGGGCCGGTGAGGCCCTTGGCCGGGATCGCCCGCTGCTCGGCACGGGCACCGGACTGCAGGACGTGGAACAGGGCGAACCGCACGGCCTGCTGGACCTCCGCATCCCCTTCCACGATCACGTCGGCGGCGTCCCAGAACTCGTCGAGGTAGTCCCGCTGCGAGCGGAGCAGCTCCGCCCACCCGGTCGCCACGACGCCGTCGACGGCACCGAACACCTGGTCCCGCAGCGCGGGGACGGACCGGTTGCCCGACCAGCCGTAGCCGAGGAACTTGGTCACCACGAGCTTCTCGCCCTGCTGCAGCGTGCAGGTGATCGTCGTCCGGGCCCAGTCGGACTCGATCTCGGTCTCCACCCGCCAGCCCCGCGGGGTTCCGTCCGGGCCGTCCCCGTCCTCGTCGGGGTCCGCCGGGACGTCCCCGCGGCCATCGGCGTCCCGGGACGGCAACCGACCGCCGGGGCCCTCGACCAGGTGCTGCATCGCCGCGCCCACCCGCAGGTCGCTGCGCCGGGTCCGGTGCACGAGCACTGCTCCCGCGCGGCCGTCGGGCACATGCGCGTCCTCCCCGACCAACGGCGAATCGAGCATCGCGGCCACGCGGGGGTCACCGGACTGCGGCGGCATCTGCTCGTTGGCGACCAGCTCGGACTGGATGATGATGCGGGCCGGGCCGTCCACCGGCTCGACCTCGTAGCGGATGCCCACCACCGCCCGCTGGTTGAACGACACGACCCGCGTCGAGCGCACACGGACGGTGCGGCGGGCCGGCGACTCCCACTCGACGTTGCGCTCCAGCGTCCCGGCGCGCAGGTCGAGCACCCGCTCGTGATGCTTGAGCTCGCCGTAGCGCAGGTCGAACGGCTCGTCGTCGACGAGCAGGCGGATCAGCTTGCCGTTCGTGACGTTGACGACCGTCTGCCCGGACTCCGGGAAGCCGTATCCGGCCTCGGCGTACGGCAGCGGCCGGGACTCGTAGAACCCGTTGAGGTAGGTACCGGGCAGCCCGAACGGCTCACCCTCGTCGAGGTTGCCACGCAGTCCGATGTGCCCGTTGGACAGGGCGAACAGCGACTCCGTCGTCGCGAACGCGGCTGTCTGCAGCTCGGTCTCCCGGACGGCCCACGGCTCGACGGGCAGCACGTCGGCGTTCAGCACGATCGGACCCCCCGGGTGGCCGGTGCGCCGTCGAGCAACTGGTCCAGGTCGGTCACGACCGTGTCGGCACCGGAGTCGAGCAGGTCCTGCCCGTGCTTGCCGCCGAGCCGGTCCACGCCGACCACCCACCCGAACCCGCCGGCGCGACCGGCCGCCACCCCGGCGAGCGCGTCCTCGAAGACCGCCGCGGCGGACGGCTCGACACCCAGCTCCCGGCCGCCTTCGAGGAAGGTGTCCGGTGCGGGCTTGCCCCTCAGGTGGCGCTGCGCTGTGGTGACCCCGTCGACGCGGACCTCCAACAGGTCCGCGATGCCCGCGGACTCCACGACGTCACGGCAGTTCGCGCTGGCCGACACCACCGCCCGGCGCAGGCCCGCGTCCCGGGCGGCCTGCAGGTACCGGCGCGAGCCGGGGTATGCCTGGACCCCGCCGTCGTGGATCTTCCGCAGCACGATGGCGTTCTTGCGGTTGCCGATGCCGGACACCGTCACCTGGTCCACGGGCTGGTCCGTCGGGTCGTCGGGCTCACCCTCGGGCAGGTGGATGCCGCGGGAGGCGAGGAAGTCGCGGACACCGTCGGCGCGTGGTTTGCCGTCGACGTAGGTGGTGTAGTCCGCGCCCGGGTCGAACGGGACGAAACCGTCGACGTCGCGGGCGCGCAGGAACTCGTCGAACACCTGCTTCCACGCGGCGTTGTGCACCGTGGCGGTGGGCGTCAGGACACCGTCGAGGTCGAACAGGCAGGCCGTCACCGAATCCGGGAGTCCGAGCACGGGCCCAACCTATGGGCGTGCCCCCGGTGAGCGCTGCTGGACGCTGCCCAACGGAACGACGCTGCTCGACGGAACGACAGCGCCGCGGCGCCCGACCCGGATGGGCCGGACGCCGCGGTGCCTTGGTGCAGCTGTTCCCGCCCGGCCGGGGCCGGTTGGCGATCAGCTCCGGTCGGTCGCGGCCCCGTCGCTCGCGGCTCCGTCGCTCGCGGCTCCGTCGGTCGCGGCCCCGTCGCTCGTGCTCGGGTCAGTCGCTGCCACCGCCACCGCGGACGCGGGCGCCACGTCACTGGTGATCGAGACGTGGACGGTCTCCGGGACCACCGGCGCCGGGTAGAGCCCGGCGATGCGGACCCGCAGGATCCCGGCGCTGTAGTCGGCGCTCACCGCGTCGGCCGAGACGCCCTCGGGCAGCGACACGCTGCGGGAGAACCGGGACTCGACGTTGCCCGCACGGGTGACCGACCGGCGGACACCGGTCACGGTCAGCGTGCGGCCGGTCAGCGTCACCGACAGGTCGGCCGCCGGGTCCAGCCCGGGTGCCTCGATGGTCAGGATCCCGTCCTCACCGTCGGCGCCGAGGTGGGCCAGCGGCCCGGCCGGCGCGGAGAAGGCCGGCGCTGAGAGGCCCCGCGCGGAGTAGGCCGGCGCGGCGAACGGTGTGACGAAGGGAGCGAGAAGGTCGGCGGTCCTGGCCACGCGGGCCGGGCGCCGTAGAACGATCGTGTTCATGTAGGTGTCTCCTCAGGTTGACCCAGACGCCGCCTGCAGCGGTGCCGGCTGATGGAACCTGAGTCGATCCCGCTCTATTCCGTGAGCGGTGGCGTGTGCTCGGTCGCCGGCGGCCCGGGTCGTCGAGGGCCGGTGCCAGGATGGCCGGCGATGACGACCAGGCGCCGCGGGCTCGGTGCTCTCGCGATCGACACCACACCCCTGCAGGTCCCGGAGTTCTGTCGGTTGTGGTCGGCGGGCGTCATCGCCACCGTCGGCGCCCAGTTCACCGTGGTCGCGGTGCCGCTGCAGCTGTACCGGCTGACCGGGTCCTCGGCCTACGTCGGGCTGTCCGGGCTGTTCGCCCTGCTGCCACTCGTCGTCTTCGGCCTGTGGGGCGGGGCAGTCGCGGACCGGGTCGACCGCCGGCTGCTCGTCGTGGTGACCACCGCCGGGATCGCCGTCACCTCGCTGCTGTTCGGGGTCCTGGCGCTCACCGGAACCGCCCGGGTCTGGTCGGTGCTGACCCTGCTCGCGGTGCAGACGGCCTTCGCCGCGGTCAATCAGCCGGCGCGCGCCGCGATGATCCCGCGGCTGGTCGGTCCGGGTCTGGTCGCATCCGCGAATGCCCTGAACACGACGGTGTTCGCCGTCGGGGTGATCGCCGGCCCGTTGTTGGCGGGGCTCCTGCTGCCGCTGACCGGCGTCACCGCGCTCTACCTGCTGGACGCGGTCGGGCTCGGCTTCGCGCTGCTCGTGCTGCGCGGTCTGCCCGATGCCGCTCCATCACGCGGCGCCGGGCCGGACCGCGGGGCCCGGCCGCTCGGTGGGACGGGCGGGTTGCGCGACGTCCTCGACGGCTTCGGCTACCTCGCCACGCAGAAGATCCTGCTGGCCTCGTTCGTCGTCGACATCATCGCGATGGTGGCCGGCATGCCGCGGGCGCTGTTCCCGCAGCTGGCCCAGCAGACCTTCGGTGGCCCGCCGGACGGCGGCACCGCGCTGGGCCTGTTGAACGCCGGCATCGGGATCGGCGCGGTGGTCGGCGGGCTCACGTCGGGCTGGATCGGGCGGGTGGACCGGATGGGGCGGGCCGTGGTCCTGGCCGTCGGGGCGTGGGGGGTGGCGATGGTCGGGTTCGGCCTGACCAGCTCGCTGGTGCTGGCTGTGGCGTTCCTCGCCCTCGGCGGCCTGGCGGACAACGCGAGCGCGATCCTGCGGTCGACGATCCTGCAGACGGCCGCGACCGATGCGATGCGCGGCCGGCTGCAGGGCGTGTTCACGGTCGTCGTCGCCGGTGGGCCGCGCCTGGGCGACCTGGTGCACGGCGGGGTGGCCGAGCTGACCTCCACCCGGTTCGCCGCCGCCGGCGGCGGGGTCGCCGTTCTGCTGCTGCTCGCGGTGGTGATGCTCCCGCTGTCCGCGTTCTGGGTCTATGACCGACGCGCCGCACCGCTGGCCGTCACCGCTACCTAACCGCGGCTCCGGGCCCCCAGGTGGCGTCAACGACGGCCGGTCGATGAACTCCCGCGTCCAGTCCGCCGGCCAGGTGGTCGCGTCGATGTCGTCCAGTGGGCTGGACCGGCGGCCGGCCGGGTTCGCCCGCCGGTAGCCGAACCAGGACCCGAGGACGTTGCGGCCGCCGACCGCGTAATCCCAGACGCGGGCCTGGACCGATCCGACGGTGCCGGTGCCGATCCGGACCTCGCCGACCGTCGGGTCACCGGCGTCGGCGGTGAATGCCATGGCCGTCGGCATCGCAGCGATCGGCTTTAGGTCAGCCGTGCCCGGGTCGCGTCCGGCTTTCCGCCCGACGTCCGCGTCGCGGCCAAGAGCGGATCTCTGATGGGCGTCGTGCGCAACAAAGCCGGGATCGTGACCGACCCGGACGGGCGCTCGTGGGCGGTCGCGGTGTTCACCCGAGCTGACCGCACGTACGAACGGCGGGCCGAAGTCGACGGTTCGATCGGGGAGGTCGCCGCACTGGCCGTCGCCTCCTTGCGAGCGGCGACCTGACCTCCCTTCAGCCAGCCGCGGTCCCATCGACCACTCGGCCACGAGTGCACGGCGCCGCCGAAGGCCACCGACAACGCTCTCCGGGCCGGATGCCGAGGACGGCGGACAATCACGGACGTGAACGAGCCCGGCGAGGTGGGGTCTGCCGCGAGGCGGGCGCTGGCGCACGTGGCGGCACGCTCAACCGGTGACCCGGTCGACCTGTCCCGCGTCAAGTAGTTGGCAGGTTCAGGGGCTGTGGGAAGTTGGGGGTGAGAGGGTCGGCGGTGCCGATGTGGACGTCGTGGGGTCGGTTCCAGGAGATGGCCTGGTGGGGGCGGACGGTGTTGTAGTCGGTGCGGTAGTCCTCGGCGTGAGCGACGAGGTCCAGGACGTCGTGGATCTCTTCGAGGAAGAGCTTCTCGTATTTGAGGCTGCCGAAGCCGCGTTCCCGGGAGCCGTTCTGTCCGGGGGTTCTGACGCGGGTGCGGACATGGCGCAGCTCAGGATGGGCGGTGATGAAGGCCTCGAAGCGGAACGACCTGAACGGTCCACCGTTGTCGGTGACGATGGTGAGCAGTGGTTGGACGCAGCCGTCAGGGTCGCGCGGGGCGAGGTCGGCCAGCGGCCGACCGGCCAAGCGCGCGGCCTCTGCCAGGGCGAGCTCGACCGCGGTGATCGCGTCGTGCTGATTGCCGGTGGGCGCGATGTGCCAGCCGAGTTCGTATTTCGACCAGTAGTCCCGGCACCCGGCCAGCCGCCAGGTCCCACCGGTGGTCGTCTCGAACTCGGAGAAGTCCAGCTGCCACACCTGGTTCGGGCCGGTCGGTTCCCGGGCGAAGGCAGCCTTGCGTCGGGCCGCGAGCTGGCGCCGTTCGCGCTGGTAGGTCACTTCCCGGAGGAGTCCCTCGTCGCGCAGCAGCCGCAGCACGGTGGCCTGGGAGACGACCAGGCCGTCGTGGCGGCACATCGCCCACACCTTGTGGTGACCCCACGCCGGATGGGCCAACGCATGAGCCCGCGCGGCCTGGGCCACCCGCACCCGGGCCGGCCGGGGCCAGGGACCCTTCGCGTGCTGTCCAGCTCGGGCACGGGCCTGACGGCGACGCCAGGTCCGCTCGGGCACACCGATCAGCGGGCAGAACCTCGAGGTCGGCATGCCCGACTCGGTGCGGATCACCTCGAGGTCCTCGAAGGGCCCAGCCGGCCCTCCGCGGACTTCTTCCAGACCCGGATCTCCACAGCGGCCTCACCCAGCGCGGTGGTCAGGTCCGCGACCTCAGCCTCCAGCTGGGCTTCCCGGGTCGACGGGCCTGTCTTGCCCGCCGCGAGGCTCGTCTTGCCTGCCTCCAGGAACGCCCGCTTCCAGTTGCCGACCGACTGTTCCGACACCTTTGCCCGGCGAGCGGCCTCAGCGACAGTGACCTCACCCACCAGGATCGACAGCACGATCCGGGTTTTCTCCTCCGCCGGCATCACCGGTGGTCTGGGCATCGATCAGACTCCTCGCTGGTCACACCCGCAACGAACGGGCTATGCCACTAAGTCTGACGCGCGACACCATGACCTGCCGGCTCCGGGGCATCGCCGCGTCCATGCCCTGCCCCCACGGCCGCACCCCCACCGGCGCGGGCACCCCACCGACACCGACACCCTGCGCCGGCCCCTCACCAGCCCCGAAACCGGCGGGCACCCCCACGCTGTGTACGTCCTGCTTACGTCCCACGCTTAGTTCCGAAATAGGTCCTTGGACCCACCAATTCGAACCAGGGGTTCCGCGAGCAATGAATCGGCCGATACTAGTCACATCGTCCTAAGGTGTAAGACTGACACCCGGTAGACTCATCAATGAGTGACATAGTCTTGCTGCCATGCGCCGGGTCGTTGCCCAGTCGCGCTGCGAAAGAATACGGAGAAGCTGGAAGCGTCGAGGAAGCCGAGCTCGGAGGCACATCTGGCGGCGGTGATCCTGTCGTGCGCGAGTAGTCGTTTAGCTTCAAGAACAATGCGGTCAGAGATGTAAGTCTTGGCTGTCTGGCCTGTGACTCGTTTAACAGCTCTCGAGACAGTGCGCGGTGAGTAGCCCAAGGCCCGTGCGTAGAAGCCAACCTTGTGGTGCAGCCGGAAGTGCGCCTCGACGCTGGAGCGGAAACGGTAAAATATGGTGTTCTCGAGACGAGCTCCAATCTGCGGCGGCCTGGCTCGGGCGATTAAAGCCGATACTAGGATCTCGGACATCTCTCTCGTCGGACCGGTCAACGCGACGGATACCTCGATTCGGAGGTGTTCCATCGCAGCCGCAACGAACGGCCACTCGTCGTCTGGAATGATGGACACGGAGGCTAGATCCGGGGCTTTAAACAATTCACGGGTTGCTTGTGTGACCGGAGCGGTAGGGAGAAACGGCACTAGATACCCTGCCAAGTGAGCCGTCTCTTCCCAACGGTGCACGGTACCCGGCCCGATCAAGACCACGGACCGCTTGGTGAGCGGATAGGTCGCGAAGTCAATCGAGAGCGATCCGTGTCCCGTCTCAATGAGGGCAAGGACGGGAAAGTCAGCCCGTTGCGTCCCGCCGTTGTTAAGTCTGCGGAACCGCTTGAACGTCATTACCTCGACCGGCATCGCCTTACCCTCTGCGGGCTGCCAAGTCATCTGCCTGATCTTCGTGACGTGTCCAGCATCTACCACCCGACGTCCCCTCCGGCCAATGCGCTGGACTCAGCTCCGCGGTGCAGTGGTCAGAAGAGAGGCATTGCCCAGGAGCGACCATCAAAGGAGCGACCTTGCCCGTGACCGAGCAGCCCGTGTTGCCTACTTACGATCACCTCCAAGGGACTGGACCGACGCTGGTCTTCCTCCACTACTGGGGCGGCTCGGCTCGGACCTGGGATCTCGTGACTGGCCGCCTCGCCGGCCGCCACGTTCTCACGATCGACTTCCGCGGGTGGAGCCGGTCCAGCGGCCTTCCCGGCCCCTACACACTGCACCAGTTCGCCGACGACACACTCGCCGTTCTTGCCGATGCAAGCGTCAGCGACTATGTGCTCATCGGTCACTCGATGGGCGGCAAGGTTGCGCAGCTCGTCGCCGCGACCCGCCCCGCAGGTCTCCGCGAACTGGTTTTGGTCGGATCCGGGCCGGCTAAACCAGCGGCGGAGATCACGTCAGCTTACCAGCAAGCACTTGCCCACGCCTACGACAGCGACGAGTCAGTGGCCGCAGCGCGAGACCACATTCTCACTGCCGCACCGCTCTCCAACGAACGCAAGGCACGAGTCGCCGCAGATTCCCGTTCGAGTGCTGACCGTGCGCGCACTGAATGGCCACTCCGCGGTATCGCGGAGGACGTCTCAGAGCGCACGCGGCTGGTAAATGTTCCGACGCTAACCGTCGCTGGTGAAAATGACCATGTGGAGCCCGTGGAGTCTCTGCGTCAGAACCTGATGCCATATCTTCCGGGTGCCGACTTCAGAATTATTCCAGACACGGGGCACCTAATTCCGTTAGAGGCCCCAGAGGAGCTGGCCAACCTGATCTCGGCTTTCTCGTCATCCGCCTGAGCTCTGGCGCTAGTGTCGCGTGTATGAAGTGACCTTCTGGTGTGACGGTTTCGAGTGGGCGATGATGTGATCGGCGCTCTTGGTCCAGGTGAAGGGGTGGGCGCGGTCGTTCCAGCCGTCGATGTAGGCCCCGA
>JAABUJ010000989.1_pt1 | contig 46352 bp, 35 predicted proteins | sample 5559131 | NCBI WGS metagenome assembly JAABUJ01 (sample SAMN10711875, study PRJNA513366) | rock metagenome | isolation source: Antarctica rocks | place: Antarctica: Victoria Land, Mt New Zealand nord | collected 2016-01-07
GGACTTGCATTTCTTCTTGACAGGCTCCTCGGTTCTCATCGAGACTAGGGCAACAAATGACTCGCTAACATGATTGCCACTCTGGTGTTTGAGCTATAATACAAACACGCGCAAGACCTAGCCAATTAATTTCAGGTTGGCAGTTTCAGGCTCCTACCATCATACATAGATGTTGGGGATCGCCTAAATGTAAGTACCGCATATACGTTCACCCCACAGCAGAAGGGAAGCAACAACAACGCTTGGCAAACACACCTGCCTGGTTGGAGAACCTCCAAAGTTGTCGACATCTATCCACGAGCAATAGCGCTCAGCTTTCTTCCTATCTAATCCAGCCGAGTCAACTTGCTCCTCCTACTGGCATCCTGGAGCGGGATACTCGGGCTCCATCTCTACAGCAAGGCAAAGCTGGCGGGACCCTGCCCGGCTTCATTGGCGAACTAGACCCTATGGCGGTCACACGTCCATAGACATTGGGGATCATACCGCTCGCAGGCGTGTGGAAACGACCTCTGACTCCACAGCTAACCGCTCTGTACTACACACCAAGCGCAACAGCGGCGGGCTCGGTGTAGCACACCCCAGTTTGGAAACGGCAGATCGCTCCGGCCAAGCTGTCTCTTCGACTCCCGCAGCAGTTACACTTCGAGCCCTGCAGGCGACGACGAAGAAGGAGGGGGCAAGCCACCGTCACAGGAGGGTGTATTGCGTGAAGGAACTCAACCTCCTTACATGCCTCTCGACCCCGGACCCTCGTTCAGTTCCCGGTCGATCGTAGACCATCTCCCCTTCCCTCCCTATTTCCATTTCTTGACCTAAGCCCTTCGCCCCGCAACTCCTCGTCGCGCCAGTTCTCCTGTTCCCCGCCCGCTTGCTCTCTGCTTCCGTCCTTAGATGCCGCGTACGGTACGCGGACTATGGGGGCTACTTTGTGGAAATTTGTGGATGGGAGGAAGGGCGTTGGGTCTGCGCTCGATCAGATTTGAGTCTTGTCCGGGAAAAGGTGTATGGCGATGAGAGCGGATGATGGGTTGAAGGTTAGGACTACGTAGGTAGTCGGTTTGACAGCGTCTAGGTCCGGGAGGTTAGGAAAGGGGGTAGGTGGATAGGTCGGTAGGGAGGGATGGATTCTGGCTGATAGTGTTTTCGTCATCGAGAAGGGAGAGGAGAGGGGAGGATGTGTAGAGATAGGTGGTCGGGGAAGGGACGAGGATGGGTGTGACGGAGATGGACACGCTTCTGTCTGGGGTGTAGTGTACATATGAACTCTCCCCTACTGGCTTCTTACAGCTCTCACGCACACGATCTCAATCCAGACACGACATGCAACGACCAACATTCTACAAACTTTGTACAATACGTAACTGAAGCGGAGATGACTGGATCCGCAACCGGGCTCAGTCCCGCCCCGGTCTACTCCGCCGAAGCGGCCGCACCCGTGATGATCTCCACCAGCTCGCCCGTGATGACGGCCTGGCGCGTGCGGTTGAACAGGATCTGATATCTATTGATCATGTCGCCGGCGTTCTTGGAGGCGTTCTGTACAAGCGATGTTAGTGCATGTTGTTAGTTTGAGGGGGGAACAAGGGCGAAAGGCGACTTACGTCCATGGCGTTGCGACGGGCGGAAATTTCGCATGCGTGGCCTTCGGCGAGAGCCTGCGTGGTGGTCAGTACTGGGTCGTGTGGTGTCTTGAGTATGTAAGTTAGCTTACCCAGTAGAGCGAGTTGGCAAGCGCGTATTCTCGCAGGTTGGCTAGGACCTCGTCGTCGATTTCGAAGGCGGCAAAGTTTGCTATAAATTACATGTATGAGCGGTATTCACGGTTGTCGTCGGCAATGCTTACCGGAATTGGTGATGGCCTCCTCGGAGTAAGCTTCGATGGGTGTGGGCTCATAACTGGTGGCGTTGATGAACTTGTTGTAGAGGATCTGCACGCCCGAATAATCCGTCGGCAGCAGGGAGACCTGATCGGCAATGGCCTGCGCGTCCGCGAAAGTCGGCACATTCTTGCCGATGCCGGCGAAGCTCAACACGATGTTCTTGCCGTTCGATCGGGTCAGTTGTGCCTTCGACTTTTCCCCAATCACCACGATGTCCGTGTCCGGCTTGGCGAGTAATATCTTGCGCGCCATCTTCGACAGGCCGGAGTGAACGCCTCCGCAGAGACCCTTGTCGGAACTGGCGACGATGATCAGGCCCTTCTTGCCCTCGCCTTCCATCGGCTTGGTCTCGGCCGTGTCGAAGACGGTGTTGGACGTCTGGCCGTAGCTTCGGGATTCCGCCATTGCTTTCTGCGCTCGGGCGAGCTTGGTCGAGGCCACGATCTTCATGGTCTTGGTGATCTTCTCGATGTTCCGGATCGATTTCAGTCGGCCCTCGATCTCGCGGAGGGTAGCGTAGTTGGCGGCATTGGGAGCGACCGAGCTGTACGAAGAGCAATTAGATCATGCTATTCGAACATCACGACTCGACCTGAAGCCGAATTCGTCAGAAGCAGGGTTACCGCGAAGACCTACCGAGCCGAAACTGCAGCACCCGCTCGCAGAGCAGGGCGAGCAGCCCTGGAAAGCATGTTGTGATCGAGATGAATGAGAGAAGTGTGAATGATCGGAGAGGAGGACACCAGTGATCTGCTAGTAGCTACCAGCACTGAAGTAATTGCCTTACACTCCCTAAAATGCCTTACTCGAATTGTCGGCTTGCCTTGCGGAGCAAGAGGATGACATTGAGAGAAGAAACGTCCTAACTTAACCGGGATGGCGGCTCGCGTAGCACAAGGAATGGACCAATCACAATCAAGTCATCTCACTGCCCATCTGTGAATGAGAAGAAGATCGATCTGATTTTCTCCATGTCCTTTCATTAAACTTCCCTTCCCACCCTGATCAAACATTCTTCCTCAACGATACTCAGTCGCTGGATTGTCCTCGTGGCTCGATTGCTTGCTTTGGGTTATTCCCTCCTCATTGCTTACTTTTCACACCATTTTCACTCTGGTGTACGGTCTTTCACTGCACGGTCGCGGTCATTATTGACAATTAGAACACAGTGCTCGAGACTCAAACTCGCGTCGCGCGCTTTTCAAAGTCAAACAGCAATCCTCACAGCCGTCAATATGTCGTCTTCAGAGGATGACACGCCTCTAGCAAATGGGCACCATGTTAACGGGCGTCCTAAAGGTATGGTGCTCAAAAGCGTCTTACTCAGCCATTCCGGCTTTCCCTCGGCACGTCAGTGATGATTGCCTTTTCGCCCACGTTTTAGTACTCACATACTCCTCTCTTCTGGCTTCACCAATATCAAGGACTACCCTTGCTAACACTCAGTGTGTTCTCAGTCAAATCACCAGTGTCGATGGCCAGGATTCCGAAGAGTCTTGATAAATCGATGGACAAGGCTTACCCGTCAGGAGACGTGGTCCAGCCTGGGATTTCTCTCCGGAACGGTCCTGTGGAGGAGATGGATGTGGACCAGCCGCCAACGAAAGGAACCCAGTCAAACGGAGCGGCGAACGGCAAACGCAAGGGCCGGCAGACTCTGAGTAACGGGAAGAGCTACAAGGAAGCAACCAGTGACGAAGAGGACGATAAGCCCTTGGTATGTCTTCGAGAATGAATGTTGTTTGGGCTGTGTGCAGGTGTTAACTCGTACGCAGAGTAAGCGCCGTCGCACTGCAACGGCCAAGGGCAAGGTCGCAATGGACTCAGATTCAGATGATATCCCCCTCGTCAAAGAGACGTCCAAGCGCAAGTCGTCAATTGTACTGAAGAAGCCCCCGAAAGCAAGTGAGACTGCCATAGGGGAATCCGAAGACTCTGACACCCCGCTTGATACCAAACTGGTGCAGGAGAAAGCTAAGATCCAAAAGCGTGCCGAGCAAGATGCCAGGGATATTGCAAGGGCGGAGAGAACGGCCCCTACGCCTGCAAAGAAGAAGCAGAAAAAAGAAGAGAGCGAGAGTGACGCCGAACCCATAGCAAAGAAGAGGAAATCTAATGGTGTCGCGGCTCTTCCAACGAAGAAAAAGGCGAACGGGGTGAAGAAAGAAGAGTCTGAAGATGATGATCTCCCTCTTGCGCGCAAGTCATCTGCAAAGAAGACCAATGGGAAAGTCAAGACAGAGCCATCTGTCGGGGCCAAGCAAGGGGCGAAGGGCAAGGCTGCGAAGAAAGGAGAGACGGAACAGGATATGGAAGCCGAAGAGGAAGAAGAAGAGTACCGATGGTGGGAAGATCCTACCAAGGGTGACGGCACCGACAAGTGGGCCAAACTCGAGCACAATGGTGTCGTCTTTCCTCCTCCGTATGAGTCTTTGCCTAAGAGCGTAAAGATGCGGTATGATGGCACGCCTGTCACTCTTTCACCGGAGGCTGAAGAAGTGGCCGGATTCTTTGGTGCCATGCTCAACTCAACACACAATGTTGAAAACCCGACTTTCCAGAAAAACTTCATCGAAGACTTTCGCAGTGTATTGGATAAGACTGGTGGCGCCAAAGACAGAGATGGCAACAAGATCAAGATCAAAGAATTTGCAAAGTGCGACTTCAAGCCAATATTCGAATACTACGAGGCGAAACGGATGGAGAAGAAAGCTTTGCCGGCTGCGGAGAAAAAAGCTATTAAAGCCGAAAAAGATGCTGCTGAAGCTCCCTTCTTATATTGTATGTGGGATGGTCGAAAACAAAAGGTTGGAAACTTCCGGGTCGAACCTCCTGGACTCTTCCGCGGTCGTGGCGAGCATCCTAAGACCGGGAGAGTCAAAGCGAGAGTACAACCAGAGCAGATCACCATCAACATTGGCAAAGACGCCACTCCCCCTGCCCCGCCAGAGGGGCATCGCTGGAAAGAGATTAAGCATGATAGGCAAGGCACATGGTTGGCCATGTGGCAGGAGAACATCAATGGCGCATACAAGTATGTCATGCTTGCGGCGAACTCCGACGTGAAAGGCCAGAGCGATTTCAAAAAGTTCGAGAAGGCAAGGGAGCTGAAGGTGAGAATACTTTGTTGATTTTGCTTCGAATGATGCAAGCTGAACTGCCCGCAGAAACACATTGTTCGTATTCGCAAGGACTACAACAAACAGTTGAAGGCCGAATTGATGGCTGATCGCCAACTTGCTACGGCCGTCTATCTCATCGATCAATTTGCATTGCGTGCCGGCAATGAGAAAGGCGACGACGAAGCCGACACAGTCGGCTGTTGCTCTCTTAAATTCGAGCACGTCACTCTCAAACCACCCAACAAGGTTGTGTTCGATTTTCTCGGTAAAGACAGTATCAGATTCTACGACGAGGTGGAGGTTGATCCACAGGTGTTCAAGAATCTGAAGCTCTTCAAGAAATCACCAAAGGTCGACGGTGATGAAATATTCGATCGACTTAATGTGAGTAGTACACCGCTCAATGTTTTGAACTTCATTCTAACAATGTTCAGACTGCGGCTCTTAACAAGCACCTCTCCAATTATATGCCAGGATTGACAGCTAAAGTCTTCCGTACGTATAACGCATCGAACACCATGGCAAATCTCTTGAGGGACATGAAGTCAAGTGGCAGTATCCCCGAAAGAGTGAAAGATTACAATGACGCCAATCGCAAGGTCGCCATCCTTTGCAACCACAAACGGACCGTGGCTGCAGGACACGGGGTGCAGATGGAAAAGCTGGGTGACCGGATTAAAGGCTTGAAATACCAGCAGTGGCGGATCAAGCAAATGATGCTCGATGTTGATCCGAAGATCAAGAAGCAGAAGGGTGCAGATTACTTTGCGCTGGACGAAGAACTAGACGAAGGCTGGATTCAGGAACACCAAGCCTTCCTGGTCGAAGAGCAGAAGCAGAAGATCGAAAAGAAATTTGCGAAAGAGAACGAGAAAATGGTGTCGGAAGGCAAAAAGGAGATGAAATCGAAGGAGCTGGAAGAGCGACTCGAGCCGGTGCGGGAACTGGAGAAGAAGTTCAAGAAAGAGAACAAGACGAAGAAGGTGGAGGCGGAAGGCAAAGGGCCGACAATCGAAAAGCTTGAGAACAACCTCGGCAAGCTTGACCAGCGCATCGAAACGATGTTGTTGCAGGCGGAGGACAAGGAGAATAACAAGGAAGTTGCGTTGGGTACCTCGAAGATTGTACGTCCACATATGCTCATTGTTCATCATGCCATTCTGACTTTGGACAGAATTATATCGATCCCCGTCTCACCGTCGTTTTCTCGAAGAAGTTCAATGTCCCGATCGAAAAGTTCTTCTCGAAAACGCTCCGAGAGAAGTTTGACTGGGCCATCAAGTCTGTCGATGAGAACTGGGAATTCTAATCTCGTCCTTTGGTGGTTGGCAGTCCTTCCCCTGATTCTGTTTTTCAACCAGCATCTTTTCACACGGCGGGATAGCATACTTTTTTGACTTCAGTTCTTGTTCTTGGCTTTCTTGCTGCGAGGCTCACATAGCATTACCGGCATTGGGAGGGAGCAGCATAGACGGCACATGGGGCATCAGGCGGCATACTGTGGCTTCTTTGCAATCATCCCGGCAGTGCAGTGCTGAACCACGGGTGGTACCATAGACTGAATGCACACGATCGTTTACATGATGCTCCGTCTTACAGCCATGAAGGCCTCGTGACTTGACTATGATCTAGATGTCTCCCACATCGTGCTCATCCCAACAGATTGGAACATCAGATCTCCAGATTCTGGTGGTCTAACCACCGGCTGCTGGATGCCATTCCCCCTGAGACCATTTCCAAGAAAAGTGGTGCGCCAAAATAATATTATCGAGAAAGCCGTAACCACAGCGGTGTCCTACAGCACAAGGCCCTAGAGCAGTCTAGGTCCTGCCACCGTCACTACCTAGGTTAGGTCCCGTACCTTTACTCCCAGTGCCCCTGAACATTGATAACCCCCGGTAATTCGGCCGAGTTCCAGCATCTTACCTAAAATAGCCAATCTACAGCATTCCAAATATCCAACACCAGTCCGTCCGTCCTCAACAGCCAATGCCAATGCCAATGCCAACGCCAAATCCGTGTCCGTGGGGAGACTGAGAAATAATTGAGGAATGGACAGAAATATCCGGCGGAAGGTCCGATCGGACCGATGTGGACAACGCCACACGCCCCTACCGTGGACCGTACCTGCGCGAACCATGGCAGCAGCACATGGGGTCTGGGGTTGCATGTACTTCGTACCTTATAGGGGATCGATTCCCAACGTATAAAGTATAGAGTACAGGTTGGATACTTACTTGTACTTCGTAATCGGCTGAATTTACGACTGAGCTGCGCTCCTCAACATGTACTATATCCGTACCCCATACATCCAAAACCCCTGGAGCATCAATATCCATCATGTGCCCCGTGCTCCTGGAAATAGGTCCCTCCTTCCGCCCCACTTCTCGCAACGGTGCTTAGACATTTGAAATTTGATATCTAACTCTACTACATATATCCTCGAAACTGCAATTGGACCGTATACTCTACTGTGGTGCGCAACTTACGGACCTGACCTTGGATCTGAAATCAGTTGAGTCAGCAGCTGGAATAGACTCTACTTAACATCTCAACATGACAGACGAGGTGGGGCGGACCGACCCCACCGCGTCGACAGCGGACGGGGCAGGAGCAGGAGCAGGAGCAGGAGGAGGGCAGGAGAAGCCGGCGGTGTTGATCATCGGTGGATTAGGTGCGTCCTACCTAGTCGTACACATCCAAGCACCTATCCATCCCATCATTGGCTCTCCGCGCCCATGCTGACCCGTATATTCGACATCGACACAGGCTACATCGGCCGTTTCCTCGCCCTACACATCCACAAGAACCATCTCGCGTCCGAAGTGCGACTCGTCGACAAAGTCCTCCCGCAACTCGCATGGCTGGCACCGGAGTTTGAGGAGGCGTGCTCGCAGGACAAGTTCATGCAGGCGGACGCCAGCAAAGAGCGTATGTCTGGACCGCCTACCGTGCTCATACCACACCTGCTCAGAAAGACATGGCGACGACCACCGAATGCTAACGGCCCCCCGCCTCAGAATCCCTCCCGCGCATCTTCGACCGCCCAAACGGCAAGCAATTCGACTACGTCTTCAACTGCGGCGGCGAAACGCGCTACTCGCAAGAGGACGAAGTGTACCGCCTCCGCTCCCTCAACCTCTCCGTCGCGGCGGGGCGGGAAGCCGCGAAACGGCAGGTAGCCGCCTTCGTCGAAGTCAGTACGGGCATGGTCTACAAACCCGACGCCGTGCCGCGCAAGGAGACGGATAAGACCAAGCCCTGGCTCAAGATGGCGAAATGGAAGCTCACTGCCGAAGAAGAGCTCGCGAAGATCGAGGGCCTGAATCTCGTCGTGATGCGGCTGGCGCACGTGTACGGCGAGTATAGCAACAAGTTCGTCGGCACGGCGCTGTGTCTGGCGCGCGTCTACCAGCATTTGGGTAAGGAGATGAAGTGGCTGTGGGACAAGGACCTGCGCGTCAATACGGTGCACGTCGAGGATGCGGCGCGCGCGCTGTGGCGGGCGGCGGAGTGGTATCGGCAGGGGAGGCAGGGCTGGGATCCGAGTTGGGGCAGGATACCGGTTTTCAATGTCGTTGATCATGGCAATACTTGTACGTTTGGCCCCTTTCCCGACTAACCATAACTCTCACGGCTGACGGGGGTGCGTCAAACAGCCCAAGGCACCATGTCGGCGCTGATAGGGACCATCTTCTCCATCCCGACCGGCTTCCAAGGAACCCTCATCTCCTCCTTCGCCCGCCTCAACCTCGAACACGTCGTCGACGACCTCAACGAAGAGATCCTCCAGCCCTGGGCCGACCTCCTCGCCGCCGCGGCCATCACGCGTCCGGGACCGCTCTCGCCGTTCATGGAGAAGGAGTTGCTGAAGGATACGGATCTGAGTCTGGATGGGGCGCGCTTCGAGCGCGTGTGTGGATTTAAGTATACGAGGGAGAAGGTCAGTGAGGAGGGGTTGCGCGAGATGGTGGGGAGTTATGGCCGGATGGGTTGGTGGCCTTGACGGGGCTGGGTGGGTTGATGATGAGGAGGAGGAGGGGGAGGTCAAGGAAGGGATAATAACGGGAATGGGACGGAAGAAGAGACGGGCAATGTGACCGTGGAGGAAGTTCTTACAATCGGGCATTTACGAGCGGGCATCGTCGTTCCTCCTCCTTCCCTCACACCAGCACATCGCTCTCCAACGCCCTGCCCACCTAGCACGCACGCACCGATGAGGCCGCACTTCCTCTTTCTCTCCTACACACACAAGGCACATAAGACCCCTCCCTCATTCTCGGCCCAGCCCAATCTCCGTCCCGTCCAATGCCCGACCTTAACCACCTGCCCTGCCTGGCCCCACCCCCACCACTCCTCTCTCGTCCCGTCCGTCGTAGTAGCGCCGAAGCCGGGTTCGAACCCGAACCCGAACCCGAACGACAACCCGCAATGCCATGCCAATCCTTCTTACTCGCCTCGCTTGGCCTCGCATCGTGTGCTGGACGCTGGGCCCTTCACCACCACACAATACCATACGAAACACAAGACACAATCACCAACCGGTGAAGTGAAGCCAGTCAGTTTATCGCGATATGCACCCGTACAGCTCATGTAGATTGACTCAGGGCCTTTACCTTAGCCGTGGGTTTTGGCTTGAACATCGTCCCGATCAAAGTTCCATCCGGGGCCAACCACGAGTTACCCTTTTCAGACCTACCCGACCATATTTCACTTCTACATTCACAGCACTCTTCAATGCAAAAGTTTCATCACTTTCATATCAGATCCCCTAGCTCAGCTGCACGAGATAACAGACAGCCAGCCAGCCTCGCAAGACAGTGCCCACACGCCAAGCACGGCACTGCACCCTACAGGAGAGACAGAACTCACGCACCATAAACCGCACTCCCCGGCATGAACCCAACCAACCGCTCACTCTGCCCCGGCCTGAACTTCGGCTCCTTATACCACGTCTCCGCCCCCTTCGCGCGCCCCTCGACCTGCTCAAAGCCAAACTTCTTCTCCGGCAAGCACTCATACACGCCCCTGGCGTACTCGGGCGCAATATTATAAATCTGCGCGAGGTACTTGCTCTGGACGTCCGGGACCTTGACGAAGCGGAGCATGTTGGCCGTGTTCTGATGCGTGTGTTGGCGCTGGGTGGGCGTCATGACGCGCTGGTAGAGGTCGCGGGCCTGGTCGTACTCGGAGAGTTTACCCTCGTGGCCGAAGTGGGACTTGCGCGAGACGATGTTGTCCGAGACGGTGTAGGGGGCCTCGGCGGTGTCGGGGCGGAACTTGTGCACGAAGCTGTTGGGCGCGTATTGCGGGTTGCCGGCGTGGTTGGCGTCGGTGCGTAGCTGGCCGTCGAAGTTGAGCGAGGCGTAGTTGCTTGCCATGAAGGGGCAGTTGACTGGGACGTGGTATGTTAGCCGCCAGCAGTCGCTGTGGAAGGATAGATTCGATTGCTTACCTGGGACCTGGTGCAGGTTGACGCCGATGCGGTGGTATTGCGCGTCTCGGTAGAAGAACATACGGAATTGCAACAGCGGATCCGGGCTGTCTCGATACCGGGGACCATGCTGCCGGGAGAGAATGCTGCCTGCTCGACGTCTCGGTGGAAGTTCTCGGGATTCTTGTTCAGGACCATGCGGCCGAAGTCATGCATCTGATATTGTCAGTGAACCAGCTTCATCGGCTAGGCGGGTGGGTTTAGGTGCGTACGGGGAATTGACTTCTGGGCCAGACTTTGGTAACATCGAAAGGGTCAAAGCCGAGTACGTTAATGTCTGCGTCCGCTGGCTCCATGATCTGGACCTTTGCGTTCCATACAATCTCCTCTCCGTTTTCGATAGCTTCCCAGAGTTCCTGCTTCGAATAGTCGGGATTCTCGCCAGAGATCCGGATCGCTTCTGGACCGGTGAGTTGCTTCTGTCCGTGTTCGGCAATGAAATGGTATTTGATGTAAACAAATTTGCCATCCTTGTTGACCCTATAACTCGATGAGACGGGGGTGCAGGGATAGGGGCTCGGGGTACTGACCACTTGAATGTGTGACAACCATACCCGTGGTTATGACGCCACCCATCTGGAGTGCCATGGTCGCTGAAGAACATCAGGCCGGCATGGTTGCTGCGCTTCGGATCAGCTATGTCAGTGGATGTGATGATAGAGTCACATACGCTTCAGGGGTACAGGCGAGCAGATCGAACAGAGCATTGTAGTCCAAAAGGAAGTTCGTAGGGCTACGGCTCTGCGAGCGGATGACGTCGGGCCCCTGGATGGGGTCGCGGCAGAAGAAGATGGGCTTGGTGCCATGTCAGTCTCACAACAGAAACAAGTCTTGATAGGGAGAATACAAAGTTCAGCCCAACGATATCATAGTTGCCTTCGCCCGTGTAGAACTTGACGGCAAACCCTCGAGGATTGCGGGCCACATCAGGGAACTCACGTCCCAACGTGACCGTTGAGAACCGTGCAAAGATGGGTGTTTTCATTCCAACACTGCTAAGGAAGTGGGCCTAGGCCAAGTCAATGTGTGCACATGGAGTGTGCTGATTGGGCGGGCCTACTTTGGTATACTTGGTGACATCGTGAGTGACCTCGAAGTGTCCAAAGGCGCCGCTACCTATACGCGTTCATATCAGCTATTGTCAAGGCAGTGGTACTGATGCCACGGTCGTAATATACCGCACGGGTGAACCATCCCTGCACATCCAGTCAGTACGCGTCAACAATGCTTAGGGCCATGGTTGTGCGGATAACCCACGCTCCACGAGTTTGCTCCGGTTGAACGTCTGCTGCTTCTGGAGCAGAAAGGTATCGCTCACGAGAGGTAGACCACCGACAGTCTTGCTGTGGGCTCTGCAAGGTCATAGTGTCAGTCATATTCCTTTAATCTCTAAAAACTTCTTTAATAATCATGATAAAATTCTCTTTGTTATGCAGTTCTTAGCAGAAGAACCTTGAAATGTATAATTTCATCACATTAATGAGAACAAACTTCTGAATAACAAATCATAAATATTCTTTTCAGAGTTTCTGCTCAATCTCATTGAGAACTCAGTGAACTGCAGACTTAATACAATACAGAAATACTCAGAAATTATGTAGAAATTTATTTAATCAGTTTAAACTTTTATAACATATCTTAATATGTTGAAAGATCAGCTCTTAAGCTACATAAAGAAACAGAGAATAAGTTATTTTTTTATAAAATTTTAATTGAAGATTTAAGCAGCTTTAATTAATTATTAAGATTTCTTAAAGATAAGAAAAAGTTTAATAGCTTTAACTGTTAAATTAAGAATTAATCAGCAATCTGTAAATGATTATACAGTTCAGAGTTATATCATTAAGAAAATTTATAAGCACTGTTTACATTCTTTTATTTAGACAGCAAAGTCACAGCAGAACAATTATCTTAATTTTGAGACTATAAAATTAAGTTATTATGACAATGTAAATAAATCTTATTTTGAGATTGATGTCAAAAAGAATAATTACTATAACTGTAAAAGATCAGATTATTTTGTAAAGAACTGCAAAAGTCTTTTAAAAAATCTTAATTACATTAAGATTAATGTAGTCAAGACAAAAAAAGACAGAGCTTTGTTAATTATACTTTAGTAATTAAAATTAAATTAGAGATCATAAAGAAATTTAGTATTATAAAGAAAGATTAAGTTTAAATTAAATTTAATTAAATTTCTATTAATATATTGTTGAACACTGCAGCAAAGATTAATATAGTATCTTAATGATATGCTATTACTCATTAATTAACACAAATTAATGTAAAATTACTGAGATCAGAGCTTTTAAAGAGACAATATATTTACTGTTATAATATATATTTAATTGTGAACTCACAAGTCTCTTATCTATAAGAGACTGATGAGTAAGGTATGTAGCAATGTGAAACACTACAGTACAACAGCTATTTGATAAAGTTTCAATGTTAAGGTCTTGTATTGATGAAGACTAACAATTAAGAAACTTAAAAGATTTATATATAAAGACTGTTTATGTAGTTCTTCACTTATCAATCATTGTGTAAGAAATTCAGCTATGATTCAGTATAAATGCATAATGATATCATAACAATTGTCTTCTTTTCTATATGCTGATTCTTCAGTACATTGATGTATTGCTGACATTATAGATATGTTGTAATTATATAAAATCAGATCAGCAATTCTTATATATTTTATTTATTATCTATCTTAGTTAAGCTGATGATCTTGTACAATACTTTAAGTTTGTCACATTCAGATAGATGATGATTCAGCTTTATTTGATGATGAATAATACACAAAACATAAGTAAGATTAACTTTTCTTTGTTTTTAAATTTGATTAAATCAGTAATCTTTTTATTTAATTGCAATATATAAGAGACTCTTTCTTATACACAATTTGCATTCATTTCATTCTCAATATCTTAATAAATTGAAGTTATAGCAACTCTGTATCTTTAGATGATGCTTCTTTCTCATAATATCTTGTAAATGACACAATAGCAACAGCATATCAACAGTAACATTATAATTATTAAGAAAAATAAGAGAGATATTCTCTCTGCTGTGTCTTTCATTAAGAATTCAATGAGATTGTCAGCAATTTCTGTATGTATAGCATTTAAGACATTAACACATTTTAATAATGTTGCAGTCTAAAGAATGCACTTATATAAATATAAAAAAATGTAATGAAAAATCTTTAAGTTTCTATTGCACTCATCATTAGACACTGTTCATCAACACTATCTTAAACATTAATAAATTGACAAACTTATCAGAATTAATTCTGAAGATCAAGTCTGTAAGAGCTAAGTCAGTCAAGAATGTAATAAATATCATAAGTAACATTGTTGACACATTTGCTCTGCTGAAATGAAACACAGAAACAGAACAAGATGAAAAAGAATATTGAGTATAAGAAATGTAAATGTCTTAAGATGAATCTGCTGACAAAATGTTTACATAATAATGATAAGATACATGCTTTAAATAATATTGTTGTGCAAAAGAGATAGCAACAAGAATCTTGTCATTACATATAGATACAGTTATATTTACTCAATCTTTTCAATGATGAAATGTTGTCTTTTTGCATCTCACTTTCTCAAGCTGCAGATGAGTCATTATTGATGAACTTAATTGAAAATGCTTGCTCAGTAATCATTACTGCATTATTAATATTATAGAACACTGTCTCTGCAGCATAATTAGTTTGTCAGAAATTTGTCACTCAGAAAAGTACTGAGCTTAAAACTGTAATCAATGAATATTTCTCTGTTCTGCATTATACATTACATTTCTCTTTCACAGTAGTCTCATCACACACATTACATCTCAATTTTATTTTTATCTCAACTCTCAGAGATGTTGCTGCTTCATAATATTGTATTTTTAATAATTTTTTCATCTTCTTGTTTATTCACACTGACATCACCTCAATGTTGCATCATAATTATTACATTAACAATAAGTTAAATTCTTTCTGTTGTCTCTGCTGTTCAAAACATATCAGTGACAACATTAGTCACTGCAACATTGTTAAAAATCAAAATTACAACTATTATAAGACACTTTAAAAGCTGTGCAACTCAGTTTAATAGAAAGTTTCTTTTTATTTTGTGACACATTAACAGTAATAGATCTCTGCATTCTTTAACTGTTGAGTTAATAATTTGCATGCACTTATTAATTATATCATTATCATGACAGTCAATGATGTTCATCAGTCTTAACTTCAGCATCATCTTAATTATATACAGACATCATTTATTAAGCATGTCATTATCTACATTATTTGTGTTGTAAAACATCACAGTGATCATTGCAAGTCTATAGAGATCTATAATCTGTTATTGCTCATGATTTAAAAGCAGTAGATAATCACTGTGATGTAGACATTTATATTAAATATCTTTTGCTTTATAATTTATTTTCTTAATTTTCTTGCACTTTACTGTCATCATTATGTTGCTTACTTCACTTTAAGTATGAGCTTCTCTTTCTTCAGTTAAGTAACAACATCTTAGAAAGCTCTCACAACTTGATGCTGTAACTTAGTTACTTTAACAGTAATTATAATATCAATAAGCAGTCACTGTTCTTGTCTTTTGTTTCTGATAGTGATGTGAATGCAGAGATAATGAAGTGATTTAACAGCATTTTATTGATGTGTTAATTGTGTTTTGACTTTGCTTCTTATAGTTAATATCATATAGAATATTTTTAATAGAAGTTTTTAATTTCTTAAACTTCATTTATGCTTGTACTTTCTCTCTGTTCTTACATCATATTCATGTTGCAATGCTTCTGCACTCCTTATATTCTCTATTTAAAGTTACTTATTATATTCTGTTGAATATTTTATTCACTTAACTTTGTATTGTAACTGTCCTCTTCTTTATCTTTTATTTAAGATATCTTTGATCTTGTATTCTTTCTTGTTGTTTATAAGATTCAGAAAGGGCAGTTCTGACAAAGAATTATTGTTTAGACAGTATTTATGAAACTTTAAATATGAAACATAAAATACATTATAAATTCTGTAGTGAGCAGACAGAGTCAGTTAATATGCTTATTTACTAATAAAATTGATAATTTGAAAAGACTCAATGAATTTATGTAACAGTTTCTTATTTAATTTGTGTTACTTTAAGTTCTTAATGAACAATAGCATCAGATTGTCAACATTGTAGCTTTTTTGAACATGATTTTTGTTAAAGTACTTAACTTACACTTTTACAGCAGCTTACTATTGCTTTATCATTGTAACACAAATTTTCTTCATTTACTGCACTTAATCTTTTGCTGCTGACACCTTTTCTTTATAAACATTGTTTAGACTGAGTGTAAAGTTAAGTTAAGTTAAAAAAAAGTGCACCTGACCTGAACCTGCACTAGAGTTCAGATTAGGTCAGGTTAAGTTCATATACAGATTAACTCTATCTACAATCTGTGTGAGTACTCACACACAGGTGAAGCTAGTCATTATGGGTAAGGTCAGGGCTAGAGCTCAAAAATGTGAAAGCTTATTGATATATTAGTTATAATAAATTACATCTTAACTAGCCATATAGGGATAAATTACATGGTCGCAAGATATATTACTGAATAAGTTACGAAAATCATGACTTTTTGTGAAGGTGTGTGTTAGAAACACACATTAGTAAGCATGTGTATGTGCTTAGTAAGCACATACACATGCTTACTAAAACTATATATAACTTACAAAAAACCTATAACTCTACATGAGTCAGGTCAGGTTAACCTGCACTTAACTTAGCTGAATAAAAGTTAGCCTGACTTAACTCAATATCTAAACTTAACTCTGACCTACATGATCTATAGATAACCTGCACACTCAGCAGCACAATGTGAAATATAAATCTTAATAAATAATTTATAAAACATTAATGATATGCTGTGAACATATTACAGAAGTTTATATGATGAAAGAGTAAATAAAAAATTAATAAGTTGATGAAGTAGCAGTTAAAAGTTGAAGTGTGATTGAAAATTAAAAAGAAAGAAGAAGAGAATTTTTTTTAAGAAATTGTAATTAATAATATAGATAGATAATGTAAACAGTGAATAATTTATCTTATTGTTATAACAACAATGATCTGCACTTTTAGCTGCTTTTGAATGACAATAATGATGTAAAGTGAGATAAAACAATGTGAATGTGAACTGCAGATAGAAATTTTACAGAATGTTAAGCAAATCTCTGCACTCATATTAGCAGACTGTTGTGATTATGCAGTAGAAAAGAATGTGATATCATTGCTTACTCATCTCTTATTAAGTGTCTTTATTTATGGCTTAGTCATCATTTCCTATATATACTCTACATAGTGTAAATGAATAGGAACAACTTTCTACGGACCGATTCACATGGGATCAGGCGGGGTTAGGACCGATCGGGATCGGCGCTCCGGGTAGCGCTAGGGGCCCAAGAGCGGGAAGGCGGACCGCTACCTACCTTACCTTATGCATGTCATCAATGCATACAGTAAGGTAGCGTACCTCTAGCCTTGCGAAAGTGAACCAAGGGTTGCATCAGCTGGAAACAGTGTGTGCACTTTCGCTGCCGTCGGTTCCGCTCTTATCTGAGTCTCAATAGAATTTGGTCTCCGTTATCAACGGGAATACCGTTTGGTCCAACTTCAACCTCTCTCAAGACTATGGCAATAGGGCTAGATCTACCGATGTAATGATGCACCAGACTCCCTGCAAGAGATGAAGGGAGTCATGTAGCACTAGGTGAGATGGGCCCAGCCGTTCTGCCGTCAAAGCACACCGTCGTACGGAGGCTGCTGGAGGGCCACCACACCCCCACGTTGCTTTGCTTATCCCAAGCGGCATACCCCTCTCTACTGTGCGTGTAGAAGAAGTCTCAGTCTGTTCCTTAGTCCAGTTTGCCATTCACACTCGTGCTCCATTTTCGCACGAGTCTGCGTCATGTCTTCAACGTCCCACAAAGGCCTCGGTGCCCTTGGCGGTAGCTTTCTGGGCTTGTCTTGTATTGTGGTCGCGTTGCGCTTCTATGCCCGCAATGTGCAGAAAGCGCCGCTCAAGATGGACGACTGGGCGATGCTGCCGGGTCTTGTAAGCACTGGACAAGCCCATGGGCCAGCAATGGCAATATGGACTTCCAACCGTCGAGAGCCAACTGACCTCTGGCAATTGTCTAGACTACATTCGCAGGCTTGACAGTGACCGTATTCATCGGTGGGTTCGAGTCTGAAACCATCGCGTATCAAGAGCCATCACCTCACACATCGATTCAGGACTGCAAAGGCAGATTCTTGGCTATCCATCGCCGAAAGACAAACAGACACTGGCGGAATCCGCCAAGACAGCGTCACAGGTCTGGCTTTCTCACTCCATTCTCCCACGATGGGTCCGCTTACACTTGCTCCAGTTGTATATTTCTATCAACATGCTCTCCACATCTTCTCTGGGCTTCGTCAAGATCAGTGCCTTGTTCTTTTACCGTCGCATCTTCTGCCCCTCTGGCTACAGATCCACATTCATCATCTTCATAATCGTTTCGGTCGTCGTTGTTGTACTTTGGACCATAACATTCCTCGTGCTTCTGCCTCTGCAATGCGGTAGCCACTTCTCGGCACTCTGGATCACTGCAGACCACGCGAAATATTGCACCAGGGCGGAACACGAATTACTTGCTTATGTTATAACGGACGCTATATTGGATGTGTGGATCATAGGCCTACCCATTCCCAAGGTATATATGACCACCTCCGGAAATTCGAAAGGCGGAGAGCTGACTTCCAAGATCTGGGTGCTTCGAATGACGCTCAGGCGTAGGCTTGCTGTCATAGGAGTCTTTCTACTGGCTTTAGCGTTAGCTCTCGACCATTCCCCAAACATGAGCGCTATGCTTACTCCATACAGAGGTCTAGCAGCGTCCATTGCACGAATGGTCACGTGGATTCAGCTCGAAGCTGGTATTTATGTGACACTCCTAGTCCAAGGGGTGCGACGCCACTGACACCCGTTACAGCCGTCCGTAACCGTAACAGGAATATCGATGGCCGAAGTATGCCAAATCTCAGACATGCCCCAGTTGTTCATCACTGACCGACTATCCATTAGTGGTCGAAACTCAAGCAATTTACCTGACTGTTCTAGAGTCAGGCATGAGTTTGATAGCAGTGAACCTTCCGTCCATATGGTATCTATTCGCCAAGATCAAGCCCGAAAGCGTCCTGCGTAGCGTCCGTAGCATCATCTCGCTACCGTCCAGCTCCCACTCCAAGTCGAGCCATGCGCCTGACAAGTCGAGGAACCACAGCAGCTCGTCAATCTCCTACCTCGCTCATCCGGAGGGACAAACCTTGGAAACTTATGCGATGCACGACATCGACGACGGAGCTGGTGTGCCGCCGGTGCCGTACGGTAACATCGGAGTCAAAGCGACTTTTACGCAGACTGCTGAACGCGTGTAAACCTCCGGGAACGGCTGCCAAGTCACGGCGCTTGCGGTGCGATGGGTGAAGCGTGCCAAGTACGTAAAGCGGCACTGTAGAGATGAATGGGCTATCGACAGAAGCTGATCCAACGAGGCTGGTCTAATGCCGCATCTCTTCGCCGGGGCTATTGAACTATGAAGGGAAGGGTCGCCGAAGGAGGCTTCATTCATGCCTAGATATCTACGCGAGCGGCCTCTCTCCATCCCTTTCTCTCTGCAAGTTTCGCTCTCTTCTGTATTCTACCAGATGCCAAAAGGGTGCCGCAGTTTCTTCCAGAGCAAGCAGGCGTAGTATCCGGCTTGCTCGATCAGCAGTCTGCTATGCATGTAAACAACTCGAAAGCATTCCTTTTCCAAGGCCAAGCAAGAATATGTCACCTGCGTTCCGGAACCCGAGTCCTATTGCGGCAAAGGCTCTGGCAGACCGCTCTGCTTCGATCGCTTGCTCCTTTGCCACCGAGGGCCCCCACGGATACAACGAGCGATATCGACGTACGCTCTCGTAAAGCCATCCGGTACAGATTCATGATCTAATCCATCATCCGTCGACCACACGCTGGCGAAATACCCATAGTCTATCGTCAGGGTTCCTCTCCAAGCCCTTCAGCCTGCGACGGCAGCGTTGATGGGCGCGCCGTCGAGCAGATTGTCCAACCTGCCACTTCCGGCCGGGAGTAAGGGCAGCGTGCGCTGTGCAGGACGACGATCGCCGACGGTGGGAACGAAAGGGAAGGTTCTGACCATCGCCGAAAAAGACTCCGAGGCTCGCGCGGACAGCTTTTACTCGTCGTCGACGAACCTGAAGCCGAACCGACGGATGATGTATAGATATAGTCCATCGGGGACACCTTTTGGAACCGGCCGCAGGATGGAGCCAGGTAGCGTAACCTCTGCCCTCCGAGAAGTTGCATGTCTGCGAGAGGTCCTCTCGATGCGTGAAACCCTGTCCATGTTCACACGGCGAAGCTGTGGCCGTGCACCAGCTCCGGCCGAGCGGCACTTGTCCTTAAAGCGGATGCCGCAGCTTGGAAATCCTGATCTCTTGCGTCCCGTCTGCCGCCGCCGCCCGTGCAGCAACTCCATCGCAGCACAGCCGTGCTCCTCCTCTGCGACCGCCGTAGGACCAAGCCGACCCGTGTGGTCCAGAGCACCATAAGGAGGTAAGCGCATGAGCTGCTGCTGCGCGCTCACTGCCAGGGTCATTTGCAGAGAGTACTCGGTGAAAGCAAGCTGGTCGATATAGTTGGGAGAACATTGCTGGCAGAGATCAGATCCGATTCGGTATGAGCGGAAGAATCTCATCTTTACAACCCTGTCTTCCGTATGATGTCCGTGTGTCGCTTATAGCTTTGTTCTTCGTCTCTCCTACGTTGGAAATTCCTTGGTTTTCACTCTCCACACAGATTCCTGGTCTCTAAGGAAGGAAGGAGAGAACACGAGGAGTTGGGAGGGAGTCTACTGTTCGATTTGGGATGGTAAGTAGGTAGGTAGCTAAGGGTATGGCGTCCGACCAGTATGCGGAGTTTAGGGATCAGCGAGTGCGGATTTTAGTTCGATCAAGCACGAGGGAAGTCTTGGAGAGTAGGGCGCAAAAGTTCCGAGGTCTGGTGAGCAAGCCGGCACTGAGGTGCCGAGAGGGGTGGGACGTGCGTGTGCGGTGAGGTTGATCAAACGCGGTTGTGGAGGGCTGGGCCAGGTGCGGTGGGGATTCGGATACGGCGATGAGACACGGAAATGGTTGGAAATGGGGAACGGTCTGGCAAGCTCCATGCGTGTTTTGAGAAGGGGCTCTTTGACGGAGATGTTTCGGATCGGATCGTGCCAGGTGTGTTGAGAGCGATAAGTCAGGACTGGCGTCATGAGCAATGGGTCTGTGGTCATTGCGGTTCAACATGCTGCTGCCCGGGGTGACAGCCCAGATGCCATGGCCGTGATTCTCACTTGGTATTGCAAACTGTGCGAGGCCGGAAAGCGAGGGTAGCAACTAGGCGGCCGGGTCAAATTTCGGAACAGCGATGGAGGTATTTGGTGTGTACATGAAGTTGCAGTCAAGCTTAGATGATGGTAGGTTGGTACGTTGGATAGATCAACAAGCGGCGACATCGGTGTAGCAGGTGTACCGCCACAATCCATACTGAGATGGGGAGAAGAAGATTGAGAAAAGGTAGCACTAGGGTCGATCCCTTTAATGTTCAACACTCCAGACTCTGCGCTTTCCTTCCCGAGTCTGACCCTCGCCATATCTCTCACCGTCCCTAGGTTGGTCTAGCCTCGCCCTCTACCAAGACATTTCGGCCGTGCCCAAGGACCTGAGATTGGAACGGCAGAAGACTTGGCACGGATGTTGCTCGTTGATGATGTGCTCTGCCGCGGCAGCTGCAATCGCATGACAGCCCCTAACGCTCAACTCATTCTGCCCGAGCTGCAAGCTGTGGGCTAGGTGGACTTACGCGGAGGGCGTTGCTGTCATTTGGCACCAGTTGGGAGATAACAGATTTGATCGTCCAGTGTAAGTGTTCCGAAACCGCTACAAGTTGCTTCCGAGAGTCGGAGGTGGTGAGACCGTTGGTGCTTGTGATTGCCAGCCGGTTCCGCCAAGCCTGCACTTTGATGTCTTAGATAGAATACGTTATCAGCGACCCCAGGGCCGTTGCAGAAGCTGCTGCCAAAGTCTGCTCCGTGCAGATGGGACAGCCGTGCGATGCGCGTTTGCGGAGGTATACACAGATGTTTGAGGACCTGTCTTGATATTCATGATTGATTATGCGATCGCTGCGATTCCTACTCGAGCTTGTTCTCGTCGCATTCGTCGTCCAGCGTTGCCCTACTGGGACGTTTCTTGTCGATGTATCGATACCCACATGGCCAGACGAGAATCCATGCATGAGTCCAGCCAATGAGTGGGTACATACTTCGTATCCGCTGACATTGGCTTGATTTGAATTACCACGGAGGTTTGCTACTCCCCAGCGCACGCAACTCGTGCAGCTCGCGCGCGGTCTACGCCGTAGATCGGACGACGTGCAGGACCTGAGAATAGCAAGCTTTGACAGGAGGTTTGACCCGACCGACCATGCATGATTTAGACGTCGGGTGCCGGTACAACTCAGTAGGTTGATGGGGATGAGACCCAGATGGAGCTCGCTGTCATGTATATTTTCTCCGCAGAGGAAGACTGGATTTGGCATCTAAGCCGCTCGATATAATGTTGTCTGGGTGTCTTCTCGTTATTTCCATAATGCATGGAGTAATATCGGACTCATTTCGAAGTTGAAGTAACCACATCCAGGGTCAAATTGGAAGGTCCGATAGCAAATTCCCAAGACTCCTGGGATATCAGATCTGTGTCCACGCATTCAAGCTCATGAAGAATCCTGCAACTCCCGATGTACCCCCAAGGGTGCCGGGAATGTGCAGACAGTGACAGAAGCTTAATATGCCTGGTAACTTCTTCACCGCTGCAGATGCATGATTGCTTGGATGATCGTCTATCTCAAAGCTGATGTCAAGTTCCCAGCCGACGAAATGTAATTGTAGGGTAGGACAAGATTGATCGCCAATTTATGGACTGGGTGAGAGATGCCCTGCTTCAAGTGGCTTGGCCACGCAATGGTGTAATTTCTCTATCTGTTTGCAAAAAGGGTACGCATGAGAGCTCAGTTGAAAAGTGTAGTGTGGCAAGGATTGCGAAATTCTATCGTAAATATCGAATTTAACAACTTCGGTTCCGGAGAATAGCACGAGGTTGATAATTGATGACTTGCTGAGTATGCAATCTCCTATGGTGAGCTCGTGCAAGCTAGTCCTGCTGGGCGTTGTAGAAAGACAGACTGCCGTCAGACTAAAGCCCTCGGATTTCAAGTATTGTCAGTCCCTATTGATTGTGACCGTTTGAGGCCATTCACCAGGGCCGTCATCTATGAATTCCAATTCGCGGGTTTCGAGGTTCTCTCCGGAAACCCACTTCTGAAGTTGAAGGGGGATGCAGTGGTCGCATTCTTTTCCTCACCGCTCCAGGCTTAGTTGCGAAACTGGTATCCTTCACCACTGACTTGGGACAGCTTGGAACAAGTTGCAAGCTGCCCAAGACGACTGAAGAGGTGCAGTTCCAACCCTATGACTTAGCCATTCTGCAGGACTAGACCAGAAAGGATTGAGAGAGGCACACCCTAGAGAGCGGTGAGAAGCACTCTTGACGAGGACCATTTGAGTGAAGGATCTTCATAGCTTCGGATTGGCGGTATCAAGTGTTGTGCAATCGGTGAATTTGGCCTTTCCCCGTCAAATGGATATGGAAGCTCACCTACAAGGTCCTGTTTGGTATCAGCAAGCCTTCTAGTAGTCGATCCGACCGTCTGAGCTGATTGTTCAATCTGACAAGTGTTTGTAAGCGAAATTCCTCTCATCAGGGGCCGAGTAGTGTCCGGGCTTCCAAATTTATCGAGAAGTCATATGCAGCCGAAGTAAGGCGACCTTTGCCTTCCATGTACAGACACTGACATCTCACAGTGTGCGTCAGTACTGCCGGATAGTCTTCAAAGAAGTCAGACACAATCTTAGGGCTTAGCTCAACGGCCGAGCACCTCTCTGATATAAGTGCTAAGCTGAAAGGTTTGTGGCGTGAGAAGATCGGGAAACCCCATCGAATCCTGGCAGAAGCAGAAGGAAAGGCTCCGGTCATGTTGACGCACCAAACTCGGCGGTGGAAAGCAAAGAAACATGGTGCTTATTATATAACTGATTCAAACGCCAACATCTCGGTCTTTAAACCAATCATTGCACATCCTCACTTGGTATGCGATCAAAACGCCGGTAAAGAGATGGCGGTCCATTCGTTACCACGGGATTCACTGGAGGCGCTGAGTTACAGATACACACATCCTGTAGAAGCCCAAGCACTCATTTCGGCGCCACTGGGCCTTCCTCTACCTGGTGGATTGCTGAATCCGAATTCAAACAACAACTTGGTGCTCCATGACTGGTGGTCCGACTACGACTCTTGTCAGCAGATGGAAGATGGCCAGGCATCGGGTCTTTCGCCTGGGCTGTGGCCGTGGACCATGAGTTGGTACGGCGACGTCAATTACCAAGATGACAGTACCTCAGCTGCTTCCATTGCGTCCCCATTCATCCAAGGTGATGATCAGTGTTGGGGCCCAGGGCAGAACTATGACAAAGAGACAGCAGCCACGCCTTGGCTACCCCGAGACTATTCTTTCTCCCCTAGCAGCGACTCGTCCTTTCGATCCCCTCGAGCAGCGGCCAGAGCGGCATCATCGAAGACAGCGATACAGATGAAGAGCATTTGCCCCAAGCCGATCCTCCCGCGCCCTGAGGATGACGAAAACACAAATAATATAACCAGACGCAGGCCTAGAAGAGGCGAACCGCAAACGCGCCGGCGCAGTACCTCGGCGGACTGCAAAGACGTTTTCCTCGTGCAGTCCAAGCTCGCCGGCATGTCCTACAAGCAGATCAAGGAGAAAGGGCAATTCGTCGAAGCCGAATCGACCCTCCGAGGACGTTTCCGAACGCTGACGAAACACAAGGAACACCGGGTGCGAAAGCCTGAGTGGCAGGAGGGCGACGTAAGTATTCCCGTCACTCCCGATCCAGGTTGCGCGGCCATTGATGGTGATGTAGATCCGACTTCTTGGCAAAGCTGTACAGGCAGTCTTGAACGATTCGAAAACTGGGAGGCTCTCGCATCACGCCCGCAGTCGTGCAGGACATCTGGTCGGATCGTCCAAGATTCCGTGGAAGCAGGTCGCCGAGTATATTTGGGAGAATGGAGGCAGTTACCATTTTGGTAATGCTACCTGTAGGAAGAAGTGGGATGAGACGCGGGGTGTACGTTCGCAAGAGCGATTCATGGGTCCTAGGCGTACAGATTGTTAGTCTAAATAGTGGATGTCTACCTTCAATCTCTTCCAGAGCTGTCTACTCTTGCTGATCGAGTTCCCTGCCAGTTGCCGTCTGTGTAGAGCAAGAATGTTGTAGAGTGATACCAGCTGTGTGGCGGCCTATCAATTTCAGATTCTTAGTACAGGTGGAAGTTTGATTCTAATATGCTGTCAAAAGAGCGAATGCTAGAGATGACTCTCACTACCTGGTATCATCAAAGAGAACTCAATGCATGCTGGGTGGAATCATGTGGCACAACCAATAAGATATGTATTCCTCTCCGCAAGAGCATACGCCCTAAAGGGGACACTCATTCGACGATACCTTGAGTGAGGAAGATGCTGGTATGGCTCGAAAACAGGAACAAATTCAGAGAATCAAATCGATGGCAGATGTGGCTGTGTGTGGTGAGCTCAACTCCGATGTACTCGGCAAACAATCGCGATTGGCTGACGTCAGAAGAGGGAAGAAAGAACAGCCGCTTCCGTACCTTACTTTACAATCTTCAATCCAACGGTCATGGTCCTTCCCAGACTACTTCACCTTTACAGCGACAGGATGTCTCTGATGCTTCTGGACTACCAGCTGTTAGGACACGAGGTTACGAATTCCAAAGCTTCTTTTTGCAAATTAAATTATCTAGTTGAGTCGGAGACGCGATACAAAACCTTCCAAGCTTAAGCAGAGTGCACACCGCGTGTAATGCATGCAACATTTCCCCAGAGCACCTCAAAACACTAGCTTTTGAGCGTTATCACTCATCTCCCAGTTTCCTGCTCACTTCCCTCCTCCCACCCTCGAGGCCCCATCGCCGCCAATCTCTTCACCGCCTCCGCTTTCCTTGCTACCCGTTTCTCCATCTCACTCTCGACCATATCGATAAACCTTTTCGGCAGGTCCCGTACTTCATCCTCCTCCTTCCCTAGTATAGCCTTCCCGGTTTCAAGGTAGATACCCCGAAAGTCCGTCCAAAGTGCTTGCTCGTCGGACTTGGCGGAGAGTGGGCGGGGGAAGTACGGGTCATTTCTGAAGAAAGCTTCAACGGCCATTTGCACGCTTTTGGTCCGTTTTTCTGCAGGCGACTTCCCTTCGTCCTCGGCACTGGCATCCTCTGGGTCTGACTTGACAAAGATCGGCCGGCATCTATTGAAGTCTAAGAGCCACATGCTGACGGATCGGCGGTGGAAATTGAGACTTGATATATCTGGCACTGTTGTGATTCGTTGCCCTAGCTTCTTCAGTTGCCCTAGCTTTTTGAGTTCGGAAGCGGAAAGACTCATTCCTGCGGTAGCTGTGGGCGCGCCGCCCAGGACGAATTCCACGTCGTCCGCGTCGATGCATGCGTCCCAATGCATAATGGCCAAGGCCCGAGCCATCTTGCCTGCAAACGCCCTGGTGTCAAGGGCGAGATCTTCCATCTGATCGAGATGGAGGTTATAGTTGCGGAGGCTTGCGCGAGTCGGCTTCATCCGGTGAGGATCTCGTCGTTTCCCAAGGTAGAGTCTTACTAGGCAATCTTTATTCCCTTCGCTCGTCCTCGCATCTTCCTTGGCTTGTTCGGGAAAGTATTTGTCGATTAGAGCGAATCTAATGGCCCTTGGTAGTGGCAAGATCCGTTCCGTCACAAGCAGTGCTGATGGAGTCTGATAGACCCCGGGGAACAAATAGCCGTTCTCGGTCCAGAATTCGGTCTCCCCCTCATCTATATATGCCAAACATTTCGGCACATGGAGCAGGCCCACGAGACTGCGTTGTCTCGCAAAACTTTCCAAGACCTGCTTGTGGCGCACACAATCGTTAAATAGCGCTTCTTCATATCCGAGCTTTGCTCGTTTGATCACTTCGAGGGTCCGGGGTCTCTCAAAGACGGTCCCGCAGGTTCCAGCACCGATAGCACGAAGTTGTTGCTGGATATCTGACTGTGATGCTTCCTGCTGCCTGGTGATGCAGGATGATGTGGTCGAAACCACGGGGCGAATTGACAAGGCCCTATGCAGTATTGCATGCGGTGTGAGGTCGTTCAGCAGACGCTGTCCGGTTGAGATATTCTCCGCAAGTGACGCTGTGATTGAGAACTCGGACTCTTGCGCTTCATAACGAGTCATGTTTATATTGGGATTAAAGGCGGCGAAGAGTCTGGACAGTGAGATTGTAGTGAAGGCAGGGGATATTGATGTAAATGGGTCCTACTGACAGTGTGATTCACTGTCTATAATTCTTGGTATTGTTTTCGTGGGAAGTGTAGGCAAGGTGAGAGGCCTTGTATTTAAGCCGTCTCATGGATTTGGAACGGAGCTGCCAGGTCACCAACCGGGCTGGCACTCAATGGAGTTTGATTGATTGATGATTGATTGATTCATAGGTGACTGAGGCTGCCTAGACTGCCATACACCACATAACTACAAGCAGCTAGCACATACTGATCTTATCTCATTATCATCTTGCTGTCACCATCACTGTCACCTCATAAACTAACTAATTAATACAAATTCTGACTTTGTTCTCTGTAGCTCTTCATGTTTTTCTTGATTCTGATGCTTATTAATCTTCTTTTCTTGTGATCTAATGCTAATGTCTTTCTTCAGCTGTCATCAATAAAAAATAAACATTGCTGTAAACAATTAATTGTCTTTTCTGCAGTCTGAAGTGTATAATTATTGAATTTCTCATTTCAGACTGCATCTAAGAATATTAAATTTTCTGATGTCTCTTTTACAGTCTGAAATTGTCTCAAAAGATTGCTCTGTAACATAAATATAATGACTGCTTTAATTAATGCTGAGTCTTATAAAATCTTCTTTATATTATTAACTTATCTTAATAGTTTCTCTCTTAGATTCTGAATTTGCAGACATTTCATCAGTACATAATGAATAGTTTGAATGCTCAGATTGTATGAACATTGTAAAGAGTTTATTCAGCTTATAATATAAAGATAATAAGTTATGTCAATCTTCTCTGTACATAACTGAGTAATAAGAAAGCTTATAAATCAGCAAAGTTCTATATGCTTATTTAACATTCTTCTATCTAACTGTTGCTTCATGCTGAATGTAATCTGTCTCACTGTTTCATTTTTTCAATCATTGACTCATTCTTTTACTATTTGCTGACAAAGTCTTATCTTACAAGTAACAATTAAATGTCAGATCTCTGTAATCTGTTCTTTCTCAATGTGTAAATCTCTAATCTAAATTACTGTCTTAACTATTCTATCTATCTCTTCATTTTCTAATATCTCTATATGCATCAATATTCATCAAATTCATATTTAAACCTTCTGACTTCACAGATCATCTACTTTCTTCATTATGTACTGCAGTAAGTATTGATTTAACTGTGTACTCAGTTTGACAATTAATTAAATTGCTGCTTAATTATCTATATATATGTTCACTGCTCAGAGCTTTAGTTTCATCATTTTCATCATACTTATTATACTTATTGTCATGATCAGATTCTGTAGCTCTGTCACATATACTGTGAATGTCTCATCTATACTTATATATATTATATGTCTCAGATCTCTTTTCAGTATCACTGCTGTCACATTTATTTGATTCTTAATGTTATTATCATTCATGTAAATATTCAACATCTCTCAGTCTTGACAGAGTTTGTTGATATTATATCTGTGAACAGCTTTATCTGCATTGTTGTTTATGTAAATAGTTAAATCATTTCATCATAATAATACAATGTAGAACATTCTGAATTTCAAGTTAACTTCTGATGAAAGTTATGTCTGCATCTCATAATGAAGCTGTAAACATTTCAGTGAACTTTTTCAGCAAAGCTTCTTTGTAAAGTCAGATCTGATTTTCTTCATTAAAGTGTAGATTGACACAGTAATAATGTAAAGTATAAACTTTCTTAGTGTCTTCTTTAGCTGCTGTTTCATCAGAAAAAGAAAGAATTTCATGTTCAGTGCTGAGCTCACTGTTATGTGAAAGATTCTTACTATAATGACTTCTATTCATCACTATATGACTATCAGTTTCTGAAGAATTCATTTTTATTGTATAATTGTTCTGTGTCTGCTGTCTAAGCTGTATCAGACTGAGCAGCAGTACAGAATCTGTGACAGCATTACTGTTATATAAAATTTTCATAGATTTTTAAGCTCAAAATTTTATATAAAGTCTGTCAGCATTGCTAGATTCTTAAGACTTGTTGTGACTCAGATCTAAATATATTGTATATGTACATCTCATTTTAAATGTAAGTTCAAGATGACTCTCAGCACTCTGCACATCAGTGATGTCTATATTGTATATGTATTTAAAATCAGCTTCATTGTTATGTTATGTCTTATGAGACAGTTTATGAAGTAAATAAGCTCATACTTAACTAAAATAAAGACAGAAACATATCTTTAAGCTTACTGCTCTGTGTAACTGTGCACTGTATATAAAATAATGCAGTTCTTCTTTGCTAACTTTTTTGTCATCATGATGTTTACATCATCAATTTAATTCACTGCTGTAACTCAAAGCTGTAAGTCATTGACTAGATTTAGTATGTCAGCATTGTAGAATAGATATAAAATAAATGATAATGATAAACTTTAAAATATATCTGTATAAATGACAAAGCTCTCTAATTTATATTTTGACAACTTTATTATTGATATTCTTTTTCTCAGAAAGTCTTCTATTCAGTTTATTATCTTCAGTGATAGACAGCATTTTTAAAGATTATAAAGTAATCTTTTATGAAAGATATTATTAAAGACTTCTGATACATTCAGCATTAATAATGATGTAACTAATGTGCTTAACTTTCATACTTCATAAATCTGCTTCAGCAATATATGAATTGTCTACTCTGTAAATACAATCTTCTGATTTCTCAGCAGTGTTTTAAGTAATAATTAATAGATCTTTGTTATGTAACTTATTCTGTATGTCATCATAAACTTCAGAGCCTTGCTCATGATGTTTAGAAGTGTCATTAATTAATATATCTTAAATTACTGATAATCTTCTTTGTTAAGCTTCTGCAACATCACTATAATAAAGTGTTTAAAGATTCTTAAATGTCTTCTGCTGTTTAGATATAAGTTATACAGTGAAAGCAGTAGTGAAAGTAGTTGCAATAATATTTAATATAAAACTCAATTTAATATATTATTCAGTTCTGATATCTTATTGTTTAATGCTCACATTATAATCTCTGTTAATTCAGTCTCTATGATTAAAGACATAAATACTGATTCAAAATATTTATATTCTGCAATGTTGCTGAGATCTGTCTCTGAAGAAGTTGAAAAAAAGATTGTTCAAAGTAGCTCTGTATTGAAAGAAATGAATACTCATGCTATACTATGCTGTCTAGTGAAATCTTTAAACTGTGTTGTCTATGAGCACATCTTGATCAAGAGAGTTACAGAAAAAGTAAAAAGAATGTTGACTGCAGTCAATGTAAATAAAGTCTTCACTTAATCTTTGATGCTAATTCTATTCTGCTTCATAAAAGCAGCTAAAACATCACTTCTCAACACTTTTACTTGATGAGACTGCATCTATTGACTCTCACTGACAGCAAACATCAAATGATTAAATGCATCATCAAGAGTTCAATAAATCATTTAAGAGTTTAATTAATCATCAACAGTGAGTTTTATGAATTTAATGAATCACTTAAAGATTCATTTAAACAGAGACTTAATAAGTCTGTCAGCAATCATCTTTTAACTGAGCACAAAGTCTATCTGAATCTGATTGCACTTATGCAGATTGCAGATGTTGTGATAAAAGACATTAATGTACTTTAATTACTCATGTACATATGTGTTCTTAATTAAGATCAAGACAGCTTGATTGTCTTCTTTAAGTTAAATGAATAAAGAAGCTTAATGAGCTTTATTCTCTTAAATGTTTATGCAGTGTAAGTTGACTTCAAAATATTTGCTTATGTTTATGTTTCTTAACATCTGTTCAAGTCAGATCTCAGTCTTTATGCACATTGACATAATTATGTATTTAATCTCAGTAATTAAGATAATGATGAACTTCTGCTTTTAACTTATTCACAACATTGATTCATTTTCAAGCATATAAACACACTTTAAAATTAATTTCTAATTCTGCTTGTCTGAAGCATAATTAAAGTCAGAGTATTTAAGCATTGCTTAACTCTCATTAAAACTGTATATGATGCTGAGATTAATGATTGATCTTATATACTGCAGTAGTTTCTTAAATGTGTATTTATGATGCTCTGCAGAATTGCTGAGATATTGATTTAGTCAATTTAGTGTGAAGATAATGTTTAATTAAGTATGAATTGCTGTATACATTAAGTTTTTAATTGTCTATTAATACTGTCTTTAATCTATTCTTTAATCAGTTAAGCTGACAAGACAAAAAACATCATATTTGTTAAGTAAAATGCTGGTGACTCTATGCTTGTTAGATTGCATATGAAGATCCTTTAATATCTTGTTCACATAATGAGTCTGATTCAGGTGCAGAATTCTCATTTTGCAGTTATGTATGACTTAAATGTTAAGAATTTTCTGTATCTCTCTTAAGTTCTTGACTTTGAACATGTCTGCAAGAGCTTGCTTAAATCAGAAAATGTGTAGTAGATTTGCTGAAGTCATAACAATATTGTTTACATAAAGAAGCAGCATAATTCTTTTAATGCTGTGAAGAAGAAGACAGAGATTAGTTTTACTTTAATGAAAACTTAACTTAAGCAGTTTAATAACACATTGTTCATATCAGTTTTATGTGACTTGCTTAAGATCATAAAGGCTGCACAGTATGCACAGAACATGATTAGATGCAATATTGACTTTAGAAAAAAGTGTTATATAGATTGTTTTTTTTAGAAAGAATTCTGTAAAAACATTATTGACATTTACTTGATGACACTCTAGATTCTTGAGTGTGATAATAATCAGAAAGACTCACAGAATGTTAAACTTAACAGTGAGAACAAAGATATTTTTATAATCAACATTATATATCTATGAGAAGTCTCTTATTATAAGTTTTGCCTTGAGCTTGTTTAAGAATCTGTTGATGTTCAGCTTAAATTTAAAAACTCATTTACTGATTACAATGTTGACTCTTCTTAATGACACAGTCTCTTTTCATATTTCATTTGTTATCAAGACTGTCAGCTTCATGTAAATGATGTTCTTTTACATTTCTTCTCAGATTAAGTTTCTCACTGCTTCAGCATAGATGACAGGCATCAGAATGTCAGATCTGATCATAAAGTCTTCTTTGTCTGTAAAGAACATCATAAGTGTCAATATAATTCTCAATATTTTGATTAAGAACTCATTCACATCTTAATTATTGTTGTTGTTTCTCTTTCATTTCAGAATCTCAACACACAGAAAGATTCTGACTTCTTTAAATGTCATTATCTTAACTTAATTAATGTTAATCTTCTCATTTAACAACTCATCTAGATTGACTGCAATCAACTTGACCTCATATTGTTTATCTTAAGACTTGTTGATCTTAACTGTAGTTAAGTTAAGCTGCATCTTACTGTTCTAAGTCATAAATGTCTGATCTGAAGCTGTGATCTTCATAATGATTAACTTCTTTTATGAACATTCAATGAATCTTCTGTTTAAAAGAACATTTAATGTCTACTGTTGCAGTTTAAGATCAACAGTGCCTTTCTTCTCACTTTTAGCAAACTTTACAGCATGATTCTTGATGATGTGCTTAAGATCTGAAGCTTAAAGCTGATACTGCTTTGTGATTTTCTCAACATAGCTCATAAAGATTCTCATTTATTCTTAATTCATGAACTTGTTGTATCTGTCTTCAGATAGTAACTTGAGATCAATGTAGCTGTAGCACTTACATTCTCATACATAAATGTAATTAATGAATGACTTCACATTAATGAAAGCTTTCTCAGAAGTTATCTGCTTACTGTTAATTAAGAGATCAGTTGCTGTTCAATTATAAAGATAAGCATCTGTCTATGCTGTCTGCATTCAGAACTTTATTGACAGTTATATCTCTTTAATCATGATATGCACTGAGTTCTCAGTGATTTAAATGACTTTTTTGACAACATCATTCTGAATTGACATGTAGAACATCATGTATTGTGATGTAATGTTAAGAGATTTGCATCAGTCATTCAGAATGAACTTTAACTTCATTCTGTTGTTGCTTTATACAGCAAGAATCTTTGCATCAGTCTGAAGTTCAATCTTTAGCTGTCATTCTTGCAGTGTCTGTGAGATCTCATTACATCACTTTAATAATATCATTTATGTCTTCTGAGAATGATTATCTACTATCTTCAGAAAGTACTGATATCTGCTAAATAACAAGAATAATGAACTGCATATGTCAATGAAGACAAGAACAAGAATGTCAGTCTTTCTTTTACTTACAGTGTAATCTTGCTTGTTGATAAACTTAATCAGAACACAAATCTCATATATGTTCTTATTGTTCTTAATGATGAGAATTAACTTTTCAAGAATTGTCATCTTGTAAAGATTACACAACTTTACAGAATTAAGATGAGCAAATTATCAATATTAAAGTCTGTAAGTCTTGATCTTTCTGTTCAATGATGCAGTGTCAACATCTAAGAAGTTGATCATAAGATTATGCTTATGAATCTGAACATGTGAGCTTGCATCTGAAGCAGTAACAGAGAAGATGATCTCTGAATGTGATGTGTGCACTGCAAATATCAAAGCAAATTCATTAAGACTCTTTGCAATATACTTAACTATATAGACTTCATTTTGCTTTAATGCTTCTATTATAGTCTTACTGTGCTTATCACATATCTAAAGACAGTGTTGATTAAAGCTTTTATGCAGTCTTATTTTGCACATTCACTTTTCTGATAAAAGATTGATCTCAAGTTCAGACACATAGAATGTTGAACTCAGTCTTACAGAATTTTCTGATTTGATTTGCATAATGATCATTTCACAATAGTGAGAGTATAAATGTTTTTTCTTAACTTTAATTTGCTGATGTCTCATTCATATGAGGAGATCACTGAAGAGTTAAAGTTAATTAATTATGTATGAGAAGAATTCAGAGTCTGCAATTCATTTAGATTTAAACATCTTACTGACAGTCTTCTTAAACAGAACAGCAATTTCATTGTTAATTTTTTCTTTCTTTTTAAATTTAGAGAAGAAGTCATCATTATTACTGTCACTGATTTCTGCATCAAAGACTCTATGTCTCTTTTCTTTTTCTTTATAAACTGACTTCTAATACAACTTAACTGCAATCAATCTGTGCAGCTTAACTGCAGTTAATTTGCTTGTCTTCTTTTAAACATCTTGCTTAACATCAGAAAGAAATTCACAATCTTTAATAAAGTGAGAATTATTACAAAGAAAGCATTTAATAAAGCAATAAGAAAAATGATCACTGTCTGAGCTGAATGATCTGCAATAATGTTGCTTAATATCAGCTATGTAATAATTCAATGAACTGCAGTTCTAATTCATTAAACATTAATCTTTTTTCTGTTTATCTGTTCACAAAACAATGACAGTCTCATCAGTCTTAAACTGTGTCTCTTTCTTCTAAAGCTTTTATAAATCTCTCTTAATGTCTGAATTGTTCTGAATGTCAATGACATCTCAGATCATAATATACTTAACTAATAATGCTTAAAGCAGTGTCTAAAATCATTGTTCTGATTTAAACAATCTGATTATGTCAGACTGAGTTGCAGCAATCTTTCTGCTGAGTTTGCTCAGATAAATTTATGCTTCTTTAATGAATACATTCTTTAACATTCTATATTTAACAAACTCTGTCAAATATTGTCTCTCAGTCATCTGCAGCTTCTTCTTATACTTAAACTTTAGCATATTTTAAACATTCTTTGTGCTGATTTTATTTATTAGATATTCTTAATCATCTGCATTCATGCAGATAATAAGTCAATATAAGATCTTTACATCAGTTTTCTGATTTCTGAAGTCAAGACTGCTGAGAAAAAATAAATCTAAGAATTCACTGATCAGTATATTGACTGTTAAGACTTCAACAACATTTTATAGATCTTCTTTTATTAGTTATCTTTTCATAAGAGTGAATCATTGATTGTAGTTCTTGTAAGTGAGAATTGAGATGAGTTGTTGCTTTATAAAGAAGTTGTTGAAGTTCATGATGATGATAGTTGACACATAGTATAAGAAGTGAATAAAGTAAAATAACAATGTATGCATTAAAGATAATATAAGTAAAACAAATAGAAAGCTTTTGTGCCTCTTGTTCTGTAAGATAATAATGCTTATTCATCTCAATAATTCATACTAAGCTGCTGAAGAACAGTGCTTTCTAAGTAACTGTAAATACTTATTTATCTATTCAACAAGACACATATTAAGCTACTGAAAGAACAGTGCTTCTATGAACAACTGTAAATGTTAATTTTTGCTGAGACTAATTCTTCTTAAATCTTCTGAGTCAAACATACTCAGCTGCTGAAGATGCTTGTTTGCCTAACAGACACATATTAAGCTGTCATCATTATGCTGATTTTATTAAAGTCAGATTTATCATAAATCTCAATAATCAGTAACACTGCTAAAGCTGAATTCACTGTGAACCTTAAAAGTCTGCAGACTCAGCTGTTACATACATTAAAAGTATACACTTTCTCTGAGAAGCTTCTTGTTAACTGAGCTCATAATCTATTGAAAGAAATGAATATTCATGCTATATTATGCTGTCTAGTGAAATCTTTAAACTGTGTTGTCTATAGGCACATCTTGATTGAGAGAGTTGCAGAAGAAGTAAAAAGAATATTGACTGCAGTTAATGTAAATAGAGTCTTCATTCAGTCTCTGATGCTAGTTTTACTTCACTTCATAGAAGCAGCTAGAACACTGCTTCTCAACAATTCTAAAGATTTTTATCAGCAGAAACTTTGCATTACAATTCTTCATCATTACAGAATATAGACACACATGCATTTAAGCTTAAATAACAGTAAATGCATCATTATTCTTAATAGCAGTGTTCTTTTCATCATTATTTGAAGAAAAAAGCATCATTATAGATCTTTTTACATTTAATGACTGCAAAATTGTCATTAAACTCATTAACACTGTTTTTATTGATCACTGATGCATTCTCTCATTAATTACACTACATAACTGCATCAACAGTTACATTCATATCACTGCAGATTAAAACATCATTATTATTAAGATTATAACTGTTAAGCAACTAAAGTTAGATGATTTAACAATATATGCATTCACAGTGACTGAAAAAGAATCACTGCAGAGTAATATTAGATAAATTATATCTTTAGAAGTAGATAACAAGATAATCATCATCATTTATGATGTCATTGTGCACAGCATACTGATACAGAGCATTAAAATGAAAGATTAGTAAATTACAGTGATATATATATAGACAGAAAATTATAAGATTGAAGCTAAGAAAAATATCTTAATCAATTATGTAAGATGACTGTGCAGCTTAAAATGAGTGACAGAATCTGTAATGATGAAATTTATAAATGCAGAGCACATCAATTTAACATTTTAAACTGAGTTAATTTGAAACTTTAAGTACAAGAAGACAGAGTTATATAATTGAGTTTGCTGCATTTAGAAGTGCTTTAAATGTTATAAGTATGATTACATAAGTGCTCAATGTGAGAATACTTAGAAATGCAGCATATATGCAGAGAATCATAGATCTAAGAATTGTCTTTTTAAGAATTTAGAATTCAACATTAAAAAGTATGTGAGCTGCAGAGACTTACACAAAATATAAAATAATAAGTGTTTTGAGTTTCAGAAAGAGACAGTGCATATATAGATAATATACAATATTAAGCAGACTCAGTGACAGATATTAATTTAAACATTAGTCATTAAATTTAAAGAAGTTACATTCTTAAAAACAGTTAACAATGAAGTCAGTGAAATTAACATTAACAGTTACAGCAAAAGTATTAACAGCAACAACAGTGACAACAGTAACAGCAGTGACAATATTAGCAAGAATGTAATATTTACATTATATACAACAATGAGTAATAATCATGAAATCATCAGTGAGTTTTACTTAACAATATTTAAAATTCTTACAAGAATTTCATCAATTCTGACATCAGTTCTGAAGACATTCATCAACAGAAATGAAAAGTGACTGATATTATTTATAAAAACAGTAATTATAAATATAAATTGAATCTCTCTGAGATCAGTGAATGAAAATAGATCTAAAAGAATCACAATTAAATCTTTAAAAATGTGAGAGACAGATGCTGCAGTAAAGACAGCAATGAATTATTGAAGTATTAGATTCTTTGAGTATTAGATAAATCTGAAGAGCAGTTAAACAATAAAAATTGAAAGTGTCTTTAAGTAAAACTCAGTGAGCTTGTTATTTATTAGTTAAGATAATTTCTCAATAAACATTATAAATATAGAGACAGCATCAACTTCAGAGATCACAATGATGATAAAGTAATGTTGATATACTTAAACTTCATCATCTTACAATATAACACAATAAAGTTAAAAAACAAGATTATGACATCTCTGCTTTAAAATTTCATCATATAAAATTACAATGTGCTGATCATTTAGAAGTCATAACACAATAAATACAACAACAGTATTTATTATCTCTGCAAAAATTAATTTTATCTGATCTATTCAGAATTTATAAAAGAAAAATTAACTTAAGTTTATTTCTACATTAATTTATGACTGAACTGTGCAGACTGAACAGTTCAGACATACAGTAGAAATCTTATAATTTTAAAGATTCAATATATTGAATATAATCAGTCTAAGTATTTATGCATTCACAATGTGTATAGAGAAGCAGTCAGAAAGAACATTACAGTAATTTTGAAGTAATTAAATGATTTATTGAAGAATAATCATTAATAACACATTATAGTGAGAGACTTCAATCTGCATTATTTAACATGAGAGAATCTGAGAATGAAGAAGAACTTACAGATAAAATAATTAATATAAATAATAAATGAATGACAGCTCTCTCTATTCTTACTGTAAAGCTCAGTTACATAAAGATCTTAGCAAGCATGCAGCATCATAGATCTGATATTAAACAGCTTAGACATTACTTAATAATTAATTAGTTATGAAATACAACAACAGCATTATAATTTTAATCATTATTTTATTGTTACTCATCTTCTGCTGTCTGCAGCAGAGATCACATTATGATTTTATTAACAGTGAAATAGAGCAGACATAAAGCTTTTATAACAGATTCTGATAGAATAGCTATCAACATTATTTTATAACTACAATAAATTCAGCATAAAGCAATATATAACTGTCATTACAAAGACAATTCAAATTACAGTGAAGACAACAGTACTGATGTTAACTCTTAATAAATGATTAAAGTTAGAATTTGACTTAAAAGCAAAAGAGATAATAAGAGAAGTAAATAAAGCTCATTGTTGTTGATAAAGAGAGCAGAGCATGCACATTTAAGAGATGTACTGTTGAGTTTGCAATGAAAAAGAAAAGAAGTTAACAAAATTAATGAGAAAAAGTCACAGAGAATGAATAGAGATGATCTTAAAGAATTTTTAGAAACTATAAAAATTGATGAAGTAAGTCAGAAATTATGAAGCTGTAAATTAAACTTTTACTTTCATTCTGAAATAGATGAAAAAACTGAAACTTACAGAACTGCAGAATAAGACAGAGTTATTTTGAATAATTTTCTTTTTAACTTCTTCAGAGATAGATCTTAATGACATTGCAGAATATAAGTATTTTAAGCTGATATTTATGTCTTTAATTACAGAGACTGAATTAACAGAGATTATAATGTGAACATTAAACAATAAGATATCAGAATTAAATAACATATTAAATTAAGTTCTACACTGAATATTACTGTAACTACTTTTACTGCTGCTTTCACTGTACAACTTATATCTGAACAGCAGAAAATATTTAAGAATCTTTAAACACTTCATTACAGTGATGCTGCAGAAGCTTAACAAAGAAGATTATTAACAGTTTAAAATATATTAATTAATAATACTTTTAAACATCATAAGTAAGGCTCTGAAGTTCATGATGACATACAGAATAAGTTATATGACAGAGATCTATTAATTGTTACTTAAAACACTGCTAAGAGACTGAAAGATTGTGTTTATAAAGCAGATAATTTATATATTGCTGAAGTAAATTCATAAAATATAAGAGTTAAGCATGTCAATCACATCATTATTAATGCTAAATGTATTAGAAGTCTTTAACAATGTCTTTTATAAAAGATTACTTTATAATCTCTAAAAACATCATTTATCACTGAAGATAGTGAACTGAATAGAAGACTTTCTGAGAAAAAGAACATCAATAATAAAGCTGTTAAAATATAAGTCAGAGAGCTTTGTCATTTATATAGATATATTTTAAAGTTTATTATTATTATTTATTTTATATCTATTCTACAATGCTGACATACTGAACCTAATCAATGATCTACAGCTTTGAGTTACAGCAGTGAGTTAAATTGATGATGTGAGCATTATAATAATAAAAAAGTTAGCAGAGAAGAACTGCATCACTTTGCATACAGTACACAGTTACACAGAGCAGTAAGCTTAAAAATATGTCTTTATCTTTATTTTAGTTAAGTATAAGCTTATTTACTTCACAAATCATTTCATAAGATATAACACAACAGTGAAGCTGATTCTAAACATATACACAGTATAGACATCATCAATATGCAGAGTGTTAAGAGTTATCTTGAACTTACATTTAAAATGAAATGTACATATACAATATATTTAAATTTAAGTCACAATAAGTCTTAAGAGCTTAGCAGTGCTGACAGACTTTACATAAAGCTTTAAGCTTAAGAATTTATAGAGACTTTATATAACAGTAATGCTGCTGCAGATTCTGTACTGCTGCTCAGTCTGATACAGCTTAAACAGTAGACACAGAACAATTATATAATAGAAATAAATTCTTTAGAAACTGATAGTCATACAGTAATGAATAAAAGTCATTATAATGAGAATCTTTCACATAACAGCAGACTCAGCACTGAACATAAAACTCTTTCTTTTTTTAATAAAATAGCAGCTAAAGAAGACACTAAGAAAGTTTATGCTTTATATTGTCATTATATTAATTTACATTTTAATGAAGAAAATTAAATCTAACTTTACAAAGAAGCTTTGCTGAAAGAGTTCACTGAAACATTTACAGCTTCATTATAAGATGTAGATATAACTTTCATTAAAAGTTAACTTGAAATTTAGAATGCTTTATATTGTATTATTATGATGAAATGACTCAATTATTCACATAAATAACAATGCAGATGAAGCTGTTCACATATATAATATCAATAAACTTTATCAGAACTGAGAGATGTTGAATATCTATATAAATGATAGTGACATTGAGAATCAGATGAGTGCAGTGACAATGATATTAAAAAGAGATCTGAGACACATGATATATATAAATATAGATGAGACATTCACAGTGTATATGACAGAGCTACAGAGTCTGATCATGACAACAAGCATAGTAAACATAATGAAAATAATAAAACTAAAGCTCTGAGCAGTGAACATATATATAGATAATTAAGTAGTGATTTAATCAGTCATTAAATCAGATATATAGTTAGATCAATACTTACTACAGTGCATAACAAAGAGAATGAATGATCTGTGAAGTCAAAAGATTTAGATATGAATCTGATGAATATTGATGCATATAGAAGTATCAGAAAATGAAGAGATAGACAGAGTGATTAAGATAATGATTTAGATTAGAGATTTATACATTGAGAAAGAACAGATTATAAAGATTTGACATTTAATTGTTATTTGTAAGACAAGACTTCATCAGTAAGTAGTAAAAGAATGAGTCAATGATTAAAAGAATAAAACAGCAGAATGAGTCATATTCAGTATGAAGCAATAGTTAGACAGAAAAGTGTTGAATAAGTATATAGAACTTTGTTAACTTATAAGCTTTCTCATTACTCAGTTATGCATAAAGAAGATTGACATGACTTATTATCTTTATGTTATAGATTAAGTGAACTCTTCATGATGCTTATACAATTTAAGCATTTAAACTATTCATTATGTGCTGATGAAATGTCTATGAACTTAGAATTTAAGAAAGAAACTACTGAGATAAGTTAATAATACAAAGAAGATTTTATAAGATTCAGCATTAATTAAAGTGATCATTATATTTATATTATGAAGCAATCTTCTAAGACAATTTTAAACTATAAAAGAGACATCAGAAGATCTAATATTCTTAGATGCAGTCTGAAATAGAAAATTCAACAATTATACATTTTAGACTGCAGAAAAGACAATTAATTGTTTATAGTAACATTTATTTTTTATTAATGACAGTTGAAGAAAGACATTAGCATTAGATTATAAGAAAAGAAGATTAATAAGCATTAAAATTAAGAAAAACATGAGAGACTATAGAGAACAAAGTCAGAATTTATATTAGTTAGTTAGATTATGAGATGACAGTGATGATGACAGTGAGATAATAATGAGAATGAGATCAGTATATACTAGTCACTTGTAGTTATGCAGTGTATAACAGTCTAGGCAGCCTCAATCATCTATGAATTAATTAATCAATTAATTAAGTATCTAACAAAAGTTCTGTACTCAGGAGTGGCTACTCACTTTATCTATTGACAATGTCTTTGCTGATGAATCTACTTTGAGATGACTATCAAATCATAGACACTGGTCTGACAGGTTGTATGAATCAAGAGTGGCATGAACACAGAACACACAGAAGATACATCACTTGCAACTCTCTAACCTGCATACCTTACCTTACATATGCACATTGTTAAGCTTGCTGCCCAAGCTTTTCAGAACAGGGACAACAATAGCTGAATTAGAGTGACGTGGACATGCTAAGGGGAGATATGCTGTGACTTCAGCGCCGGATCACACAAGGCAAGGCAAGGACTCGATGTACAGCAGGCTGCCGTTGCCGCTGCCAAAGGCGCATAGGTCCAATACATATTCAGCAGCAGGTGACTGAAAGTTGCTGCAGGTGTGAATTGGTCCATAGAAAGTTGTTTCTATTCATTTACACTATGTAGAGTATATATAGAAAATGATGACTAAGACATAAATAGAGACACTTAATAAGAGATAAATAAGTAATGATATTACATTCTTTTCTACTGCATAGTTACAACAGTTTATTAATGTGAATACAGATATTTACTTAACATTCTGTAAAATTTCTATCTACAGTTTATATTTACATTGTTTTATTCTGCTTCACATCATTATTGTTGTTCAAAAGCAACTAAAAGTGCAGATCATTGTCATTATAACAGTAAGATAAATTATTCATTGTTTACATTATTTATTTATATTATCAATTACAATCTCTTAAAAAAAATTCTCTTTTTCTTTCTTTAATTTTTAATTACACTTCAACTTTTAATCATTATTTCATTAACTTATCAATTTTTTTTATTCACTCTATCATCATGTAAGCTTCTGTGATATATTTACAGCATATTATTAATATTTTATAAATTATTTATTAAAATTTATATTTCACATTGTGTTGCTGTCACTTCATCATCAAATACAAATAACAATAACTTAAACTGAAAGAAGTCTGCTTCTGATATTATTATTTTTTAATTTATGAGAATCTTTTTCTTAAGTCTTTTATATAAATTATATAAATCTGTATTTCTTTCACAGACTGTCATCAAATCACTATTAATTATTATTAAAGTTAAGATTTTTTAATCTTTCTTTTTAGCTTTATTACTTGTTCACTTCAATTTTAACTCATCATGTCATTGTTGTAAATCTTTACAAAATCATTTTTAACTATTTAATTTTTTCTTAATATCATATAATATTAAAACTTTTTTGCTCTCTTTTAATTATATCTCTCTTTTATTATAAATATTAAAATCAAATTATCAACATCTCTTTAACTTTCAATAATTTTCTGTAATGCATTCATCACATCATTCACTTCAGTCAAGATCAGTTCAGAAGAAACAACACTTTAATGTACTTTTAAAATGTTTTGTAATGAGAGTATAGATAAATTTATCTATTTATAACATTTTTATATCTTATAAATTGTCTTCTAAAAGAAATCTTCTTTCTTTTTTATTAAAAGTTTATATAGTTCTTTTTTTTTTATCTGTAATCTCATTCAGCTTAAGATATAATTGAGAGTTCTTTATAAAAAGACAATAATAATTTTTTTTGTTTAAAAATCTTGTTAACTTTAGAACTCAATTACTGTATAGATAATTTAGTTTATTTTAGACTGCTTTGCAGTTCTGAATTAGCTCAAAATTTATTGACATTAAAGATATATGCTTTCACAAATTAATTATTATGAATTAAATTTTATAAAACACACTCTATAAGCATTTCTAATGCATAAATCTTTAATAAATAAGTTTTCAATATCTTATAAGACTTAAATCATTTAGCTTTAAATTTCTGAGACTCTTCATTTTATATAAACACTCAGTCTTCTTTCTTTGTAATACTTAATTGCACTGTTTCATTACAAATTATTTTTAATTTAATAATCTTTTGTAAATTGTTTTATTAATAATTACTTAAATTGTCTGTATCTGCTCAACTCATTTTAACTAATCTTTAAAGTCAATTTCTTTCAACAATCAAAGATCATTTAAGTTGTCTGATAATTGTAAATTTATTTTATACATTAAATAGAATAAGCTTTATTTAGTTGTATTATAAGCTCAAATTTAAACTGTAAAAAGTGCTTATAATAAGTATTTATTTTATAATTAAGATGATTTACTCATAAGATATTTTGTAAGCATGAAGCTTAATGTTTTATTTAAATTTTTTATCTTTTCATTTATACAAAAATAATAGAAAGTCATTGTTTTATGTTGAGTTTTAAGCTTTTTCAAATAGTAAATCATGACATGACTGAAAAAGTTTGTATTATTATTGAATAGTAATTCTTATTGAAAGAAAGTAGATACTCATGCTATACTATATCATTTAGTGAAACTTCTAAACTATGTTGTCTATGAGCACATCTTGATTGAGAGAGTTACAGAAGAAGTAAAAAGAATGTTGACTGCAGTTAATGTAAATAGAGTCTTCATTTAGTTTTTAACATTAATTCTATCTTGCTTTATAGAAGCAGCTAGAACACTGCTTCTTAATAATTCTCTTGATAAATTATAATTTGTAAAGATTTCATTACATAAAAAATCTGCAATTATTGTTTTTATTACATTTAAAACAGCCTTAGTTACAGATCAGTCTGTAACATAATTAATTGTTGTTATAATTTAGCAGTTTTCTCAGAACATTTAAGATAGTATGTTTATTATGTTGATTTTTTATCTTTTAAACAATAATAAGTTCTTATAAATTAAATATAAATGTTCTTTAATCTCTTAATGTTTTTAAGATCATTGAACAACTTAACAGTTAAAATAATGCTTTATAAATAATTTAATATTCTACAATAATTTATATTATTAAGCTTAAAGTTAAATGACTTTTAGCAGTCTTGACACTTCTAAATGCTTATATTTAATATATATATGTTTTAAAAAGTCTGCACAGTACTGAAACTGTAGAAATGACATTTTATTATCATTTTACTTTTAAATTAAATATGAATTGTTCAATTTCAAATCATAATGCAGTCAAAATTAATTCATTACATTATTTTTATATATATACTTACAAAGCAGTGACTTTTCAGATTTTATATCATCTTTTAGATACAATATTATTGCTTTTTTTTATTTTATATTGTTTAGTCTCTGCAAAGCATTTAAAAACACTTTATTTACTGAGTCTTTTTTTATAAAATTAAATTAATAATTAATCAAATTTAATACAACAGTCTGAGCTTCAAATCAATATTAAATGTTAAAATCATATTGCTGAAATTTATTAATTTATTAAGTTAACTGTTTAAATGAATGCAGTGTATTCTTTAAATATTGTAGATCTTTATAATTTATAATGATAATTGTAATATAATCATTTTCAATATAGTACTGTTAAGTTCAAAGTGCATGCTTAATGATCAATAACTTCTTTTTATAAACAGAATAATTAAGCTCTGTATCTTATAACTTTTAATTATTATAAATAACTAAATAAAGTTTCTCATTTATTTCATTCTGCATTAAAGCACAGTCAATTACTTATTTAGAAGTGTTTATTTTAATAATAAATAATTTGTGTACAACTACTTAAATAAATATTAATTTAAATATAAATGCATTCTTAAGCTGTTGAAAGACACTGTTACATAATGTATTTTAAATAATAAATTAATTCTTTTTTATATATAACTTAACATTATTCTTCTTAAGTAAATTCAATAATGATGCTGTGATTTATACAAATTCTTATACAAATCATCAGTAGGCTGAGTGCACAAGTTGCCTATAGATTACATGAGTCAGAGTTGAGTTCAAGTATCAGGTTGAGTCAGGCTAACTTTTATTCAGCTAAGTTAAGTGCAGGTTAACCTGACCTGATCTGTGTAGAGTTATGGATTTTTTGTGAGTTATATATAGTCTTAGTAAGCATGTGTATGTGCTTAGTAAGCATGTGTGTTTCTAACATGCACCTTCACAAAAAGTCATGATTTTCATAACTTATTCAGTAATATATCTTGCGACTGTGTAATTTATCCCTATATGGCTAGTTAAGGTGTAATTTATTATAACTAATATATCAATAAGCTTTCAAATTTTTGAGCTCTAGCCCTGACCTTACTCATAATGACTAGCCTTACCTGTGTGCAGATACTTACACAGATTGTAGATAGAGTTAATCTGTATATAAACTCAATTTAACTCAACTTAGATTCTAGTGTAAGTTTAGATTAAATGCACTTTTTTTTAACCTAACTTAACTTTATACTCAGTCTAATCATCAGTAATACAAAGTCAGTTCAAAAAACTGCTGTATGTAATGTGCTGTCTTTAAAGTAGATTAATTCTTAATGACTGATATTTTGATAGAGATCAATCATAGTGTGTCTTGTCTCATAATATATTTATAAAACTTAAGAATTTTCATCTCAACAGTACACTTATTATAGCTTATGTTTCTTTAAGATATCAAGAACAGTTTATAAGTGTTTTTAATGATTTAAAATTGAGTTAGAAAAGATCAGTATGTTGTTAAGATATATTAGATAGAATTTATTAAGTAAGTTTTATAATATAGAGTTCATTATTAACTGAAATGTCATCAAGACATTGCATAACTCAAAGAGTATAATTATAAACTCATATTTGTTATAATGAATGTTGAAGACAGTTTTTTTCATATTGTTTTTGATTATACAAACTTAATAATAACTCAAAATGAAATTAAACTTAATTAAATATTGAGCTTTATTGATTTGATTTAGACATTTCTGA
>JAABUJ010000990.1_pt1 | contig 46327 bp, 47 predicted proteins | sample 5559131 | NCBI WGS metagenome assembly JAABUJ01 (sample SAMN10711875, study PRJNA513366) | rock metagenome | isolation source: Antarctica rocks | place: Antarctica: Victoria Land, Mt New Zealand nord | collected 2016-01-07
CCGTGACTGGAGAGGTGGGTCAATTTTTACCCGCTAATTTGGGGTGGGTCAATCCTACGTTGTTACTCAACAACGGGTCAATTTGGAACCGCTAAAAATGGGTCATTGCTGCGCCGCTATTGACACCTAGATGGTACCCCTCTTTGGGAATACAAAGCAGCACCTCCTCGAATGGCTGTGCGCCGATTATTCAAAGTTTTGCTCTATTTAGTCGGTATCTTTGTTGCTGAGTGCAGCTTATTGGGTATATCGTTTGCTCTCTTTGGAACTGCCGCCTCACGCTTTAACTGGATTACCTTTCTCATTGCATTTAGTACATTGAGTGCTAGTCTTATCTATTTTTTTCGCACGCAAATTAAGTCTCGCTGTTTACCCTGGTTACACTATCTTTTCTGGATACTTGGAGCGACGATTGGTGCAATCATACTGTTTATCCTTGAAGCAGCTTTTGTGCCTGATCCCAACGCCAAACAATTGCCAACTGCCATCTTTGGCTGTATTATTTTGCTCTATAGCATAGCCTTAACTGGAATTGCTCATCTTAAACCGTCTCTTCATCAATAGCTCAATGAAAGTGCGCGAGGCATTTTGAAGAGAATGCCAGGAAAGCAGCTAGCTCTTACTGAACTTATTGCACGATTACGAAAAGAATACGGCCAGTCTGACGCAACCCTATATCAGCATATAACAGCGTTCGATTATATAGAGCAGATAGATATGCCTGGAACAAACATAAGAGTGTGCCGCATCAAAGGAACGAAAATTGTATTAACGTTTCCTCAAGTTGAACAGATTGCGACGTTCGATCTGAGGCAGAAAGTTGTCAGAACCTTACCCTTCTTAAATGAGGAAAACGTTGATATAGGATTATTTCTGCTGAGCAAAGAATTTGAAGTGACACTCAAAACTTATCTCCTCGTAGCACACGCCAAAGGTAAACTACAAATTCCTGTGAAAGACCCACCCGATAGGTGGAAGTTAGAGCAAATGATTGAGTGGGTGAGAAAAAACGACATTATTACCGACCACGCTGTACTTAACTACTTGAGACAGACACGAAATGACCGCGCACATGGAGGAACGCCTTCTCTTGCCGAGAAACATGCTCTTATGCTGGGTGTACAATACCTTGTGGACTTATACATTGACTATATCAAGTTGTTTGATGATCTTACTCGTAATTTATAAAACGTCCTAGAAGACAGCGGAGCATTCTCTTTAGAATACCTCTCTAAATCAGATTACTTGTATTCAGAAGAGTTTAGAAAGGATGTCGTATTATGCAAATTCTTGAGGTTTCATTGTCTGGACTTATTGAATGGAACATTCATAAAAGCGACCCGCCTTTTATTTCTCTTGAGTCTCTACCCGGATGGTCTCTCATCAACCCCTTGTTATACCCTGAGTTACTTAGTGAAAATAATCAATCTCCTTTCTGGATGGAAGCTTTGTATAATGATGAGGTCTTGTTGAAAACAAACACTGTACTCCTTACTAATCATCAAACGATAGATATCAATACGCTCACGTTCCTCTTTTCTTATTTTCCAGATTTTCTCAGCAGTCTTCGTCTCGCTAGTAAGCAAGTTGAATTAGCAAGAATACACTATGGAGGCTGTTCTTTGTCCCCTCAGGAAAAGACTCTTCCTGACCTTCATTTTCCTGATCCAGTTCCAAATAATAGTTTATACATTTCCAGCTATCGTCTACAGACCGCTGTTACTATGAACCATATAAAGCAAGCGGATAGCAATATTGTGAAAGGCTACTTTCCAGTACATGGGATGATGCTGTTGGATGCTATACTGGCATTTTTAGATCGCGATGATCGAAGAACCATTATCTATGCAGCTATGTCGGTTGAGTTAATTTCGGAGAAGAAAATACACGAGTCAGGTAAGCCGAAAAGGAAAGGGCGACAAGGGGAAAGTACTGTAGAACGACTGCTGCACCGTCAATCATTAGAAGTTTTAGGCAAATCGTTGCTTCAGGACAATCCTTCCCTTTATCAGATGATTGAAAAGCTTTATCGTACAAGAAATAAGCTTGTGCATGGAGGGCAGTTACCTACTTCAGACGAGTTTTTTCAAATCGAGAGTATCGAGGCGAAAGTTATGGGAAAAGAAGCACTCTTTGTAATTCGGTACGCAAATGAAGTCTTTAAATGGTTTGGCGAGGAAGATGATTTTATTCCTAAGCCACGTCATATCGAAGTGTTATTCCCTATGGGAGGACAATTCGTACTCTCGCCTTTTCCAACGCCTCTTCCCCGACTCGGTTTCGCTGAGTCACCATTGTATGAGGCATAGGTTATAAAATACTATAATCAGTAAAAGCCGCTTTATCAAGCATCCTGATAATTTGTAGTAGCCTGAAGAAAGGTTCTGCCACGTCACCGTAGAAATTTTGTGAGAACTGATATAAGACATTTGGTCTAATGTAATGCCACACAAACACATAGAGCGAAATTTCTTGATATAATTAGGCGAATATATAGCACTAATTTTATCGTTTATTCAATTTTCCGTTATTAGGTTGGAGGAAGTGATGTCTGTTTGGGACGAATTAATTGCTGAAAGCCGCAAACTAGAAGATGTTGCAAGTAAAATTCAGAATGGTGAAAGTGTTGGTTTATCAGAAGAGAAAATAAGAGAGCTTGTTGAGAAATTTCACCAGTGGTACGCAGAGTGTATGTCAGTATTACCTGATAATAGAAAAGATGAGTTTTCAAAAGAGTATAAAGGCAAAATGCTTTTCCCGAAGATAAGAGAGTTTCTCGAAGACCCTACGTCACCAAATGCCTTCACTGTAAGTATAGAAAAAGAAAAGCGAGATGCTTCTTTTCCCTATTGGAGTAACCCCTACAAAAAATCCTTTCTAAATCCCCTTCTTCGCCAAAGACAAATACTCTTTGAGGTTAAAGCCAGTAATCCAGAAGCAGAACAGCCTATGCCTAGTACAAGTTCTCAAGAGGACCAATTGAGAACATTACTTGGATATATGTATCGTAAACCTCTCGAACCACGTAAAGAGGACATTGATACAGGTATCAATTCTTGGACACAGCATCTTACACAAAAACAAGAGCATGGAGAAAAGTTAGAAGTAGCTTTACTTAACGCACTTTCTCGCCTCAATGTACCCTCTTTTTTTACGGGAAGTGCTTCAAGTGGAGGGCCTGAAACGCCTGTATTTGATTTAGTTGCGCTCGGTTTTTTTACGAGAAATACACCTACTGCAATCCTTATTAGCTGTAAGAGCAAAAATCAGCCAAACTTAGGTGAAATCGGAAAGCTATCTGATGAAGCAGCAAGAGTTGGTTTATTACTTCCCGATTGGTTAGTTTTCGGAACACTAGCAGTTCCAGAAGAACCAACTGCCCAAGATTTTAGCTATCGACAAGATATTCGTATATGGAAGAAATCGCACCTGCAAATGATACTTCATGCTCATGAGCGCAAGCATATAGACATGCTTTTATGGACACCTCCCAGGCATTGGAATTCGGATATAGAGTCGGCGTGGCTAAGTATGTATAACGCATACCATAGAGACGTGTTCAAACAATAATAACCTGCTCATTTATCATAAAAAATCTGTACGACATTTGGACTATTGCGACAATAGAGATTTGATACAAAGCATCACCTAACGTATAGATGTTTAGAACATCATTTCGATAGAGTACATCTTTGTATTGTTACGGACAAGAACACAAAAAAACGGTCACAAATACTCTGTAAGAGATCACTTGAAACCGCTTTATTCCTTCGACAAGGATAGCGTATCAAATCTCTTTCAGGGAATCAAGACCGAAGAGATTTTTTTATGCCTAATACTAGTATATCAATTAACCACCTACTTACTCACACCCCCTATTTTCCCTATCGCTACGAGATACAGCAACCGCCATCCCCAAACATAAGTTTGGTTTCGTGGGTAATGAATGGACTAGCTGGCCTGGGAACTTCGATACGGATACATCAGTGCAACGGGTTGATTTTATCAACTAGGGAAGCAAGAGAAAGACATGCATTCCTGAGTCACCTCATCGACAAGGGCAAGTGTTGAACACATTTTTTCGACGCCTTGCGTCGATAGGCAAGCATCTATGAACACGGCTCAAGCAACAGGAGAATAGCCCAGGGGAGGGGGAAAACCCTTACAAATTCTGTAGGGGTGTTTTTTCGTGGCATAAACGATGTGATCTATAAAACAAGAGTGAAAAATACCGTCTACAGCGATGTAAGTAACCTTCTTTCAGGACAAAATACTATGCTACGACAAACGATTGCTCTGTAGACGAATAAAGTATCATCTTTCATCTTTTCCGACCCGTAAAACGTCTAAAATTGCGTCACAGTATCCTTAGATCAAGAATATCTGAGGAGAATTTCTTCTTGTCCTAAAGTATGTTTCTGTCATTCTTACTTGTCGCATCAATAGAGACCTGTTACGATGAGAGTATCCGTGTTCTGCAAAGCATTCTTTGCCGAATATCGAAACTACCCATATGTCACAGAACGTCTTTTCAGCACAATCTCATACCCAAAGCGATCAACAACTGCGAAGCAGTGTATGGCAAGCATAACACCTGTGTTCTCATTCCTTGTTGTTATCGTCTCCTGTTTTGCTTTCCTCTAAAAAGCGGTTAAGGTCTTCTCGTTTTATTAAGTATTGTTTGCCTGGACGATATGCTGTGAGGCGACGTGAGCGAATCCAATTTCTAATTGTTTCTTCGGGAAGTCCAAGCTCCTCTGAAACCTTTTCTACCGTAAGCCATTCAACACTCATACAAGACCCTCTTTTTTTGTGGCTATTATAAGCTTAATGCATATACACGTCAAGAAATCTATCTATCTGTATATATCTATATAAAAGTATTGCAATTTGTGGATATATTGGGTATACTAGTTTATACGACGTATCTGTATATATCCTGTTTAAGGAGGTGAAAAGAAAGACTCCCGTATTGACCCTACGAGAGCCTCAAATGAGTAAACCCACGCTTAGTAGTACAGGTTCTCATCAGGAATCAAGCCACATGAGAACCCCTTTGTCAAGGAGAAGCAAGCATATGCTGAATGGTGACAACTTTACCGTTGTTATTCCCGTTGACTACAAAGAACATACCGACGAACACCCTTTTTGCTACAACGCTTCATGCGGGTGTCATGAGGACGAGGCAAACGTACAAGTAGTAAACGAACAATTCCAAGACGGATTATTAACACAAGAGGAAGCAACCCGAACGGTCAAAGGAGCGATGCTATGAACGACGTTGCCGAGCGCAGCATCACGTTTTCTTTGCAACTGATACGAAATGAAGGCATAAGCATGAAAGGAGAAGTGTTGATGAAGTCCAGCGTTCCCCCACGCGCCAGCCGATTAGAAGAAATCACCTTAACCCATGAAGACGCAGTACTACCGTCCCCTCGAAGTGTCTTGCGACATCGACCAATCAATCAGGAAAAGAACACGACCCCCTTAGCGAAACAACCAGTGCGAACACGTAGCTTTATGGTGCCACTCCTCAAAACGGTGCTTGTTGTGTTGTGCTTGTGTTTGCTGGGTGATATCTTTGGGTATCCTGCGTGGGTGAGTGTCAACACGCAAATGACCTACGGACGTTACCCTACCGACCACTTAGATGCGAATGTGGGACATGGAGGAACATCCCACTTTGTTTCCTACATGGTTGAGAACCGCGTCACCGTCATTGAGATTCTTGGGACAAAAACTTATGTCTACCAGTTGCCCGTTAATCAGGGAGGCACACGCCTTGTCGCCATGCATACGGTTGACACGAGCCTGGGCAAAAATATTGTCTTGACGATTGAGGGAACCTTGCAGGAACCTATGCTGATTAACACAGGCCATACCTTTGAATGGTCAGTACAGAAATAGGAGGTAGACATGACACAATGCGTCAGTATTATTGGCGGTGCAGTAGTCACAATGGCTGATACCGTCTTTCATGATGGATTTGTGCAGGGAAGAGTCACGTTTGAACAGGTGCATCGTGGTAAACAACTCACCGACGTTGAGTTTTACGAACTGCTTGTTGGCACGATCATTGACGTACATCATTCGGGACGGTGGAACGCTGGCTACATCACAGGCTGGATGGCAGCACTTTTTGAGAAGCAGCAGCCCTGTAACGAATGGCTGCCCAACACAGTACGAGTAGAAATAACCGACGTAGTGCCAAAACTGGAAATTTGAAAAACTACAGGGTATACTAGAGGATACAAGAGAAAAAGAGGTGAGGTGTTAGGGCGGCAACCCATAACACCTCGTTTCCCGTTCTGTGAGTCACCACAGCAACGATTAGTCTCATAGTATCACACTGTGAGGCTAAATACCACTGTGTGACTCACCTAGTAGGATTGGAGTCACACAATGCCTACCACAGTACCAGTGTCCTCTAGTATACTCTCAGCTTCATGGGAGTACTATATGCCAAAGCGCACAGAACGTATGGCCGGATATATTCGAGAGTCCGACCCATCCCTTGCCAACTCCACCACCATTGAGTCAGCAGCTAAAGCCGTTCGTCAATACGGTGAAAAAGAAGGCTACTTATATGACCCAGGCCATGAGTACCAGCCAACCTATCAAGAGCTTCGGCTTGCGGTGCGGATTATTGGTATTCGCGCTCTCATCTATCCTACTAAAGGAGATTATGAATTTCGATGGCAAATTTTCGCCACAGTGCCAGAGGTACTTAAAAAAGTAGATTGCGTCATGATTGGTCCATTGCTCAAGTCGTCGAGTGCCGCCGCCTGACGTGCCAGCAGCGGGGGATTGCGAAATGAAATAGGCGCGACCAGTGGCCCGAAGTGGATACGCTGTGTGTGGTCCGCAAGATATGTGAGCGAGACAATCATTTCCAACGACGCTTCATCGGGCAGTTTCGGATTCGTGAAATGGTCTGAGCGAAAAAGCCCCGCGAAGCCGAGTGACTCAACTTCAGAGACGAGGCGTTTCCAACGCGGCCATGTCAAGCCATCTTGCCCCTCAATCATGATAGATAGTGCAACCATGTGTATCCTCCTACATATCTTCGTCCGCTACATCCTCTTTCAGTTCTTCCCACAACGCTTTGACGGTATGAGTTGTGACGCTGAAGCCGAAGCCGCGCCTCTGTAGGAAGGAGCCGAGACGTGTGCGAAATACTTTGTAATCCATGTTGGGCAGACGTACAAGCGAAGCGGCCTTTTTACGGCCTGCAATCAGGGCACGTTCCTCGTCCTTGTCATCGCTGACTAGCTCGTCTACAACCTCGCGGTCAACACCTTTCATGCGTAATTCGTTTTTGAGGACATTGGAGCCACGCGGATTGAAATGCTCGCGTGACTCAATCCAGAACGAGGCAAAGGCACGGTCATTGACGAAATCAAGCTTATCCAAGCGTTCGAGTACCGTGTCGATAAGTTCCGGTGGCGTCTCTTTCTTTTTGAGATAACGGCGCACCTCTTCGCGGCTACGTGGACGAAACGAGAGAAAGTTCAGGGCGCGATCAACGGCCTGCTGTAGTGCCTCTTCGCTCCGCAACTGCACAAGCTGCTCTGCTGTGAGTATTTGCCCCACCTTGAGGCCCAATTGCAGCACAATCAAGGCATTGGCACCCAGTAGAAAGTGGTTATCGACAAAGATGCTGATCCGCTCTTTGTCAGTTGTTTGTGTTTGTAGTGAGGTGATACGCATGGCAATATTGTACCACTATGCGTGTGATGTGGTGGCGGAATTATCAGGAACAGCCTCTTTTTGCCCCAGCTTGCGTTCTTTGCCAGCCAGCAGACGCGCGATATTGTCGTAGTGCAGCAGCACCACGAATGCGGGACCGATAATGAGAAAGAGCATCTCTGGTATACTGACCCAACCGAGGGCGCGGAAAATAATTCCACAGATAATAATGGTAAAGGCCCCTACAATGGAGCCAAGCGAGACATAACGCCAGATGGCTATTGTACCTATCGCCGTTATTGCTGCGATTAAAAAGATAAGTGGCGAGATCACAAGTGTCGCACCCGCGCCCGTCAAGACGCCGCGACCACCTCGGAAGCCGATAAATATGGGATAGCAATGCCCTAGCAATGCCGTCATACCTGCGACCGCAATACCCCAGCCAGCACCGTTGAATAGAGGAACATAACGCGCAAGTAGTGCAGGACCGATACCTTTAGATAAGTCAACGATAATGACTACGATAGCAGGTCCATTACCGAGGGTACGGCGAACATTCGTAGCACCCGTCTTCTTGCTACCATACTCACGAATGTCAAAATCTTTTCCGCGTAATAGCTTGCCCATCCAATAACCGGAAGGAATTGACCCCCACAGGTAGCCGATGATTGCGATGAGGACGAGTGAAACAACGATACCAGACATGTTAGCACCCCTTCGTGTTGAATTTGTCGTTGCGTATAGAACGCTCTATGCATGGCCTTTCTTTCAGGTATCCCGAGACCCTCTCTGTTCACCCTCATTATAGAACCGTTTACCTGAAATTGCTAGGCTAGTATGTCATCTTTGGGGAGAATACGTAGACTTACGTCGATATTCAAATCCTGCACGAGTTTCTGCACAATCGCGACCTCTGGTGTGGCTCCCTGCCGAAAGTACGCGACATCGGGGCGGACGATCTGAAAGAGTTTTGTCAGGATCGTGGCGAAGCCGTAGGTATAGATTGGTGTATTTTGAAACGTCTTTTCCTGATCAATGTGTTCCGTTTTTGTGATGATGGGCGTTATATAAGTAGAGAATGTAGGTGGATAGATATCTTCAGCACGCGGAACAAACACCACATCAACTTGTACGTCTTTGAGCAATTGAAGGTCGCGCTCAAGCGGACGTGGAATGTGTGCAAGTTCCTCAACAGAGGCAAACTGTAATGGATTGACAAATATACTGACAATGCAAATTTCGCACTCCTCTTGTGCAGCTTTCACAAGTGCCATATGACTTGCATGAAGATCCCCCGTTGTTGGCACAAAACCAACCGACCCTGCCGCAAGCCAACCGCGTGCAGTCTCGATCATCTCGTCTAGAGTGTAAATGATACGCATTGTAGCTCCCGTGCAAGACGCATTTTGTCGCTATGTTTTCTATTCTTTACAGAATAAGGTTTGTACTACTTATATATTCAAACGCAAAATCTATCTATTTTTGCAATTTTTACATTCATACATTTAGTTTCCATAACGTATAGCATTCTATGGAAGTAACCATGTTATACTACCTTAGACTTTTGTTCTAAATGCATAAGGAGAGAACGCTTTTATGCGTAGGATAGACTCATTACTCTTTACTTTTGTACGCTTTCTCATCTTGAGTGTTATCGGAGCATTCCTGGTTATTGGGCGTTACCTACTACGTACACCTCAGCCGCTTGACAATACTCTCCCCGGAGAAGACCGTCTCTTTTCATGGATGTATGGGCATATCGCTTATAAAATTTTTGGAGCAACTGAAGCACCACCTCTTGTTATGTTCCATGCGCCTGAAATAGGCGGCTCGTCATATGAGTTTCATGCTTTGATTGCACCATTAGCACAACACTACCGGGTTTATGTGCCTGACTTGCTTGGCTTGGGTCTTTCTGATCGTCCTGACATGCACTACTCTGGTGAAACATATACGACATTATGTCAGGGCTTTCTCACACAAGTAGTACAAAAACCTGCCATTGTGCTTGCGAGTGGCTTGAGTTGTAACTATAGTGTTGTCCTGGCTAATACGCATCCTGAACTATGTAAACGCCTCGTCTTGCTGTCTCCCTCTCTGCTTTTCAAGCAAGGGAGATTGCGCGAGGGTGTTATATGGCTATTACAGCAACCGTTTTGGAGTCTGTTGCTCTATGCATTTCTTACAATACGAGTTGTTTTACGCCGTGTGATGAGTCGCCAGCAGGAGTCCACTATCACAGATGACGAACTTACCTATGCCTATAAAGTAGCCCATCAATTTGGCGCGGAACATTCCGCTATTGCCTTTCTCACTGGTCAATTACTGTTAGCCGTCTTACAAGAGTTCAAGACAACAAGTATTCCGATGCTACTGCTCTGGGGGCGGACTTTTCGCGTCTCAACGAGGCCGTTGCTAGCCTCTACTATCGGAATAACATGGCGCAGAATGTGGTTATATCACATATAGAATCGCGTCCGCATAAGGAGCGACCGAACGAGGTGGTAGCACAAATTATGCAATGGCATACGTCCGAAAGCACGCAACCTGTTGCTACTACTGCCCTGGACTTACAACCTGCTGATGAGAGCATTGAAACAGGAGTAGCGGAATCCGATGTTTCCGCTGTTGACGGGGTAGCTGAAACCGAGGCTACGATACAATCATCTGAAGAGGACAATATGAGCGAGCAAACTACAACAGAGGCGTCTGGAGAACAGGTTGAGGCATATTGCGTTAAATGCAAGCAGAAACGTATCATGCTAAATCCAATTGATACTGTCACTAAAAACGGACGCAATGCGAAGACGGGAACCTGTCCCGTGTGTGGCACAAAACTTTTCCGCTTTGTCGCAGGTTGAGAAGAATAGGCCTATACACGTCTGTGCCGAAAAGAGAAATGGGGAAATGGAAAAAAACATCGAAAATTAGGGTGTTTATCTCTTGACGTAGCACCATTCACAACGTATAATTCCCGTCATGCGTATGACCCGTGCTTCGCTATCAGCAATAATGCGGGAAATATGCCACCTCAGTTGACATTAAGAGAGATATTAGACAACCGCAAACATAATACGAACGTACATCTGATTGGGAATACTGAAAAAGTATTCATCTTCCTTTCCAGAAAATTGCTTACCTAAAGCACGAATGTAGTAGCGTAGAAAACGCGAACAGGTAGAGGTGTGGGGGAGATGCGGCGTACAGCACGGTATAGAGAAGAAAGGGTCGAGAGGAAAAATGGCGATGCGACAGAGCGTGCCACTAGAGAAGATGCCGTATGCTGTTATGGATTAGTATATGTGGGGCGAGGGTCGTGAGGAATGCGTATAGTATTCATCGTCGTGGTGACGATGAGGTTAAGAACAGTAACAATCTGGAAGAGGCCAGCAGAGGATATCGACGACCTCACGACCAGGGAGGAGTTTTTCAATGAGTATTGGTGGACAGAGTGACGCAAAGTCCGAGCGCAGAATTTATCGTTTGACGCCAGAAGGCTTTGCCAAGAAGAAAGAACGCCTGGAATACTTAATCAACGTGAAGCGTAAGGAAGTCGCAGACTATATTCACGAGGCAAAAGAAGATGGTGATATCAGCGAGAGCGGCTCTTACGAGGACGCCAAGCATGAGCAGTCGAAGATCGAAGGCGAGATTATACAGTTGGAGCAACTGCTCTCGGTCGCTGAAATCATGGCTCCCGACATGCACGTGACAGAGGGACCACATACGGTCCGTATCGGCATGCAGGTAGAGCTAGAGACGGAGAGCGGCGCGAAACGTAACTTCAAGATGGTGGAGACATTCGAGGCCGATGCTAAAGCAGGCTTGATCTCTGACCAGTCGCCTGTGGGAAAAGCACTCATGGGTCATAAAGAGGGCGACGAGGTAAACGTGTCAACCCCCGGTGGTATCACGACCTATACCATCCTCTCAATCAAGCCTATGCTGTTCTAATATATCTAGGGACACTAACAGGGAAACCGCAAGGGTCTCCCCTACATGTAGATGGTACAAAATGTAGGGGAGACCCTTGTGGTTTCCCTAAATTAGACGACAAATTTTCCATCTTTAGAGAAAAGTTCATCATCGACGCGAATTTCGCTGCCCCGACGCAGGTCGCATACCATGTCCCAATGAATGGCTGATTCATTGACGCCATCGACATCGGGAAACCCACGACCGAGCGCGAGATGCACGGTACCACCCATTTTCTCATCGAAGAGAATATTTTTGGTGCAGCGGTCTACATTGCGGTTATTGCCAAAGGCAAACTCACCAAGGCGTCGTGCCCCCTCGTCGGTACTCAGCATCTTTTCGAGGTAGTCCTGTCCCTGTGCCGCCGTTGCCTCGACAACTACGCCGTTCTCGAAGCGCAGCCGTACATCTTCCACCGAGCGACCACCAAACGAGGCTGGAAAACTATAGCGGATAACGCCATTTGCCGAGTCTTCAATGGGACTTGTGAAGAATTCGCCGTCGGGAAAATTCTTCTTGCCATCAGCATTGATGAAGTTTCGACCCGCAATAGAAAGCGTCAGGTCGGTATCCTGTCCTTGAATATGCACGGTGTGTTTACCCTTGAGCCACTGCACCATGCGCTCTTGTTGCTCCGAAAGTTCCTGCCAGCGTGCCACCGGGTCTTCATCGTTGAGGAAGCAGGCGCGATAGACGAACTCTTCAAAATCGCTAAGCGACATGTCGGCATCCTGGGCGTAGGCATTAGTAGGGAACATGGTGATTGCCCAACGAAGCGACCCCTCGGCGGAGCGTTTCATGTACGTCGCGCCAAGTTCCTTCTGTGCCCTCTGCGCCACCATCATACGTGCCGGATCGATGCCACTCATGGCTTTTGTATTCTCCTGCGAGAAGATTTGTAGCTGTGTCTCGTACTCCTCGATAACCATACGTATTGGGGCCGGAACACGCGAAATTTGCTCGTCAGACCCTTCCTTGAAGACAATTTCCTGGATGCCCGGAAGATTGATGAATGTTTCAGGATAGCCCCCTACACGTAGCGTCTCACGCACAACCTCGTGAATTAACGGTGTGGCGATGGGGCCAGACTGAATTGCTAAACGATCCCCTTTCTTGATGCCGAGTGAGTAGTGTACCAGGACCTTTGCCATGCGTTGTAGTCGAATATCAGCCATGCGTTTACACTCTTTCTTGTTGTTTTACAAGTTGATTAAGCAATGGACCTAAGCTAACGTTGAGTCCATCCTGTAGAAAACATAGAGTTAAGTTGATAGGCAATACTGCATAATACCACGTTTGTAACGTATAGATGATGAGGTTGTCAATAGGTTTGTATTGACATAACCATCTTTGACAAGTAATATTAAGAGACGCCGTAAACGAGAGAGCCATAAGGTTGTGTGCTGTTCAATATGGACGGCCAGGAGTAGAGAAGTTGTTTGCATTTGAAGACATGACTGCATCGTTTTTGAAGGCGGCGAGGGCCAACGGACTGTCGGCACATCCCGAATATTGGAGCAATACGCGCACACTCGAACGTGAATTTGCCTGTACCTGTCATATAGGGGATTGCGAGACTTCGGACCAGCGTAGTGCCTGCACTATCTCGTATACGTGGGGTGCACTCGATACGGTGATTTCGTTGGAAGGTCCCCTTGGCATTTGCAATTTCTTTCATGAAGTTGCGCGTGACGACTGCCCACACCTGCATACCGCCGAGATTCCGCCTCTGGTTCTCGATCTCTCCTACTCGCTGGCACTTAATGGTACGTTGCCCAATGAGGAAAAATTGCTCTCATTAATGCAGATGATTAAGTTCAAAGCAAGCGAAAACAGCCAGCGTACCATCGAGACGCGGCCTGCCGTAAGTATGGTCTTGCATGAAAATCGTTTGCAACCGGACGCGCTGAGCCTGCAACAGCGCGTGGAACTTCCCATCTGGCATCCGCTCGGCATGGAGGGTCTTGTCCGTGAAGAGTCTTATCCCTTTGGTATGCATCCCTCTGACCTACGTATTGACGGCTTCGACCCTGAGACAGGCGAGATGCACGAGCCGGACATGCCACGTCCCGAAGATTGGGCACCACAGATACTCGTCGAGGTATGTGAAGATATCGTGCATGTGCTGCAAGCTCTCGATGCCAGCATAGCCTACCGCCTCTCTTGAATACTCTATACAAAATACGGTACGTCGCCGACTGGTGACGTACCGTATTTTGTATTTCTACCCCATACAAAAGTATGAGACGCAATCAACCTCATGTGTGATGGCAATTACTCGTTGCCATGTTACACTTTTCTCGTAAACCGATACGCAATAGATTTTCGTAGGGACCGATTTATCGCGTCCTCGTAGCAATCAACCACCGAGAGGACGCGATAAATCGGTCCCTACACAACACTATCCAAATGAACAGGAGTCATCTCTATGACTGATACAGAGAGCGTTATTCACACAAAGGAATTGACCAAAACGTTTGGCAGCCTTGTGGCGGTCAACAATTTGGAACTTGAGGTTATGCGTGGCGATGTGTTCGGTTTTCTCGGTCCCAATGGGTCGGGCAAGACCACCACTATTCGCATGTTGCTCGGCTTGATTCGCCCTACATCCGGCCACATCTCGATCTTCGGCATGGACAATAGTTCGCATATGCAGGAAATTCTGCCGCGTTTGGGTGCGATTATCGAGACACCGGTTTTTTATCCTTACCTGTCGGGTATCGACAACCTGCGCTCAGTAGCGGCAGGTTCAGGCATGAAACTGGGTAAGGCGAGCCAGCAGCGTATCGACGAGGTGCTGGATATTATTGATCTACGGAGCCAGTCCAACGATGCCTTTCGCAAATATTCGCTAGGTATGAAACAGCGTCTCGGCATTGGTGCCGCTCTGCTCACGGACCCCGAACTTGTGTTGCTCGATGAACCCACTAATGGCCTCGATCCAGCGGGCGTGCATGAGATTCGCCAGCTCATTCAGCGCCTTGCCGCGCTCGGCAAAACCGTCTTCGTGTCCAGCCATATTCTGTATGAGATACAACAGATTTGTAACCGTGTCGCCATTCTGCAAAAAGGCCGCTTGCTCAGACAGGGCAATGTGCAAGAACTCTTGCGACAGGGGGAGCAACTTGTCGTGCGGCTCAATACGCCCGATGAGACACAGGCGGCGATGCTCACGCTGCAAAAAGCCAGAGAAGGTATCGCGACGTGGTTGAAAGCTGTGAGCATTGATAGCTCGGAGCCGAATAAGCCAGTGCTACGCATAGATGCGCCTGTGGCACGTTCGTCAGAGATCACCGCTCTGCTGGCACAGCGCAATCTCTTCATTGCAGAGATGCATCCATCCCAGGCAAGCCTTGAAGAAATCTTCTTGGAATTGACTGCCGCGCCCGAAGGCACGCATCGCGGCATGGGTGCCTTTGTGGGAGCGTGATAATTGCTATTAACAAATCAATGCGACTATGTGTACTACAATGGGCGACCAAGTAAATAGACGGGCGACCACAAGATCGCCCGTTACGAAACAAAATTGCCCGTTACCAAATAAAATTCATCGAGAAAGCGAGATTATATACATGGCTACGATACCACAAACATTACCTGAATTGAACGGTGCCCGTGCCACACGTACCCCATCGGTGATGATGGGGCGGCAGGATTATGGAAGCGTACTACTGCGCCTGACCGCTATGGAACTGTACAAGATACGGCGTCGCTTTATGTCGAAGGCTCTGCTTGGCTTTGGCTTGCTATTCATGGTCGGCATCTTCTTCCTGTTTGGCCTCTTCGCGTGGAGCGATGCCAACAGGCCCACATCGTCGTTTCAGCCGCCAATTTGTGCCCCCAATATACAAAGTGAGTTTTGTGCTAAGCAACCATTGACATCGGCCCAGTTGGAGCAGGCGAAACATAGCCGCGTTGTGCGCGACTCCGAAAATATGCTGCTCCCTGGATCATTAGATAATGTAGGTACCATCCTGTTCGATTTTCTTGCGGTGTTACCAATGATACTGATGGGCACCATCGTCGGCGGTGAGTATGGTTTAGGCACGGTGCGCCTGATGTTCACACGTGGCCCCACGCGCTTACAGTTCCTCTTCGCGAAAATTCTTGCCATTAGCGTGTGTATTGTAATGAGTGTGCTGGTACTGGCTGTGGTTGGCATAGGAGTTGGTCTGATCTTCAACGTAGTAACAGGCATCGCGCCCACCTACACCTTCTTCACCTCGGCATGGTTCGGGCACGCGTTGCTGTACCTGTTCTACATGATGCTCACGTGGTTTGTGTTTGCGATAGTGGCGTTGACATTCGGCGCGATTGGCCGCTCCACCGTCGCAGGTATCGTTGGTGCGCTGGTCTGGTTCTTTATCGAGCCAATTCTGACACGGATTATATACCTCGTTACGCAGAGTATGACGGGCCAGTTGCACGACTTCGTGAATGCGATACCCGACTACTTCATCACGAACAATGTGGGTACGCTCATCCAGAATCAGAAGCACGTCCTCTTCGGCAGCGACCCCGGAACCCTGTCCGATGTCCATGTCTGGCTCGTGCTGCTGGTTTACGTAGTCGTCTTCCTCGTTGTATCATGTATCGTGACCGTTCGGCGCGATGTCACGGATTAGCCGTTTCTTCTCTTCGTGAAGCAATCCTTCAACTTGCTGGAAAGAACGGCGTATATAAGGTGTAGATTCGTGGGGGCCATTATTCATAACGCCCTAGCGCCGAGACACAATGGTAGCAAGGATTGAGGGACGTACCCGATAGCCGGGAAACGTGGTCAATGGGGACGAGGGCGTTATGAATAATGGCCCCTACAAGTGTGGTCTTCAAATTTAGCAAGCAATTAAATTGGTACAGTGACCTTTTACGCAAGAAGGATTTTCTTCCATGGCAAAAGCACTCAATAGCACAGGCTCTTTGAGCCAGCCTGTCTCGCTTGTGCGTTCGTTGCAATCGGTGCAGACGCTACGCCTTGCGCTTGGCTATACAGCGATGTTTGGCGCACTCATATTTCTGCTAGGCACAAGCTGGGATATTCAGTGGCACCAGTATATTGGACGCGATAGAACGCTGATTCCACCGCACATCATGATGCTGAGCGGCGTCACGTTGAGCGGGCTGGCAGGATTGGCTGCCATTGTTATCGAGAGTATGTGGGCGCGGCATAACTCTGTCGTAGCGCGTAGCAGCACCAACTTTTCCGACATCTTTTATGGACCGATAGGGGCGTACATCGTTGGCTTTGCCGCTCTCAATGCTGCGATTGCCTTTCCGCTTGATAGCTACTGGCACGCGCTCTATGGTATCGACGTGGCGATCTGGGCACCATTCCATATTATGTTCGGTTTCGGCATGGCTACCGTCGGCTTCGGTGCCGTCTATATGCTGGCCTCTGCCGCGAATGTTGCCAGGAGCAGAGGCGACAAAAAGGCTGCACGCTGGGCTAATCTCGGTGTGGTGCTGGCCTTCGCGGTCATGATGAGCATTTTCACGCTGTTGCTGTTCGATTCTATTGAAGTACGCAACTTTGTGAATCTTGGTTTTACAGAGGTAAGCCTTTTCCCATTGCTCGCAGGGGTGATGGTGACAACTACGCTTGTCGCAGTGGTGCATATCGTGCCGTGGCGTTGGGCGGCAACAGCTGTTGTCGGTTTCTACCTTCTCTTCGCTGGTATTATGGCACTAGCAGTCCAGCCTGCCACCGACTACCTGCTCTCACTTGAGCGTTTGACATATCGACATGGGCGTCCTGTCACCTCGATTGTCGCCTTAGAATGGTTCCTGGCACCGTTAATCGTCGCAATCCTGATTGATGTTGTGACCTGGCAAGCGCGACGCCGTAACTGGTCGGCACGGACCATCACAATAGCCTATATTCTCATCGCGTTGATTGTGACCATTCCGATGCCCGCGATCTACCCCATCTATTCGCTGTATATCATTGAATTGTTTGGTGTTGGGAATATCGTGTTTTCATTGTTCTTTGGACTTGTTGCCACAACCATTGGTACGTGGTTTGGACGAAATGTAGGTGCGTCTCTACAGGCACTTGAGAGGTGAGGGGGAGAAAAAGCCATGCCTAGACTCTTACAACGCCTGTTGCTGCTTGTTGGCATCATCGCATTGCTGGTTGTGCTGATAGAGCTTGGCTTCTCGGTTGCGGCCACTACACATGGTAGCACACCTGCGCGTGTCGTGCATGTGAACGCAGGGCCTTATCCGCTCACCGTCAATCTCTATAAAGACCCGGCTAATGCTGGCTATGCTCTGCCCTTCTCTATCGCTCCACAGCAGGGTATCAATGGCCCGCTAACCTATGATGTGTTCTCGGTTCCTGCGTATGGTATCCATGCAACGCCCGTTCGTGCGAGTCTTAGTTCCGACGCCAACGTGCATAACGGCGTACAGGGCACGGCGGAGATCACCGTGCAAGGAAATTGGACGTTACGCATCACTGTCACTGGCTCCTCTGGTACCAATGTGGCCGAGGTGCCCATCACCGCCACTGCACCGCCCGCTATTCCGCTCTGGCTGGGCTGGCTGATTGGTCTCATTCCAATTTATGGCCTGCTCGCCTTTTTGCTGTCGCAACGCGGAAAAAAGAATACGGGCACCAGGACGAACGAAGAGATTGTGGCAACACCAGAGGGTGTAACACCACACGTAGGCGCATGATAATAGGGATTGGATTTTTGAGCAACATTGTTTATAAATCAACGGTACCACAAGGGCTTCCCTACCATACACGATGTTATGTTACACGCACGAAAATATAGTAGGGGCGATCCCTTGTGGTCGCCCGTTGCTATAGATATCTTAAGACATTTATTGATTTTCAGGAGCATATTTCCATCATGCAAAAACCGCTTTGCTGGTCGGGCTTACAGGCTCGCATGACAATTTCATACGTGATGGTGACGGTTGTCGCGGTTCTTGTGTTGGAACTGGCGTTGTTTGCGTTTGTCGCGCTGTATGTACTGAAAAGTGGTAATGGTATTGTGTCGAAGCTCAATCAGACGGCGCAGCAGTACGCGCAAACTACATCCGCGAAGGTCAAAGATGGAACGCTGAGTGCAAACGTTGGCATTTCTCTTGGCGACCGAGGTGTGACCGTGACACCTGGGGAGAGCATTACCAGTGATAACGCAGTGGTTGTGCCCTATCTTAATGATAGGCAGGATGCGTCACAGGCGTATACCTTCGCGCTGCTCATCACTCCTGATAGACGTATCTTCGCGACCTCGTACCCGAAACGTTACCCCGTTGGTATACCTGTTGCTCAAGTATTACCAACCAGAGTCTCGTTCATCGAGGAAAATAGTCTAAAGGGCAATGCGAACAGCAATACAGATATTTCGTTGACAAGTAATAATGTTGCTTATGCCGTCGAGCCAGTCTGGAATAGTCGGCACGAACTGGTTGGTGCTGTCTATATACAGACCCCTTTGCCGCCAATGGATAAACGCGCGATACTTGCTTTCATCGTCTCGTTTATCGGCAGCAGTATCCTCTTACTCCTGGTAGTGACTCCTATCGGAGCCGTCTTCGGTATGGTGACGACATTTGGTCTTGTACGCCGCCTACGTAGCCTCGCCACCGCTACAACACTGTTTGCCGATGGGCACTACGACCAACGTGTGCCTGTGAAGGGCAAAGACGAGGTGGGACAGATGGAGTATCAATTCAACCGTATGGCCGAGCAACTCGCACTGAGCATGGCGAAACAAAAAGAACTGGCAGAGTCGAACGCACGTCTTGCCGAGCGTTCGCGCATCTCGCGTGAACTTCACGACGCCATTTCGCAGGACCTTTTCTCGCTCAGAATGCTCGCAGGTGGCCTACAAACAGCTATTCCCACAGACTCGCCCGTTCATAAGCAGGTGGTTACGCTGGAGCAGACAAGCACCAACATGATACGCGAGATGCGTGCCTTACTACTCGAACTGCGCCCGTCGCAACTCGAACAGTTAGGGCTTGCAGAGTCGTTAGAGGAACTGGCAAAAGCATATCACACACGCCTCGGCATCACCGTGACAACACATATCACCGCCGTTCAACTCAGTCCCAGAATAGAGCATACCCTGCTCCGCATCGCGCAGGAGGCGGTAACGAACGCAGCCCGTCATGCCAACGCGACGATGATTACGCTGACATTGGAACCACAACTGCATGATGTAGCCTTAACCATCACGGACAACGGCAAAGGTTTTCATCCTAAGACGTTGGATGTCCAGCATGGGCTTGGCCTGCGCCTGATGCAAGAGCGCGTGGAGGAGCTACAAGGCACGTTCCTATTGCACAGCGAACTCTGTCAGGGCACACGACTCTCTGTTTGTCTACCACGAGAGGTATATGCATGATACGTATTTTGATTGTCGATGACCACGCCGTTGTGCGACAAGGGCTACGCTTCCTGTTAGAGCAACAGCCGGACATCAACGTCGTTGGCGAGTGTGGTGATGGTGAGCAGGCGGTAGCCCTCGCCAGTAGTCTGCTCCCCAATGTGATCCTGCTCGACCTGCTTATGCCTAAGATGGATGGCATGACAGCGGTACGCGAAATTAAGCGCATCACTCCGGTCACGCAAATCATCATCCTGACCTCATACTACGAAGACGACCAGATTTTCGGTGTCATCAAGGCTGGTGCCCTCTCTTACCTGCTCAAGGATAGCAGTCCACACGAACTTATCGCCGCCGTGCGAGCCGCTGCACGGAGCGAAAGTACATTGCATCCAATGGTAGCCGCCAAAGTTCTGCGCGAAATGCAACAACAATCGCCTCTGGACGAACTTACTCCACGTGAACGCGACGTATTGATCCTCATCGCTCGTGGTCGCTCCAACCACGAAATAGCCGTCGAGCTTTCCATCGGTGAGCAGACCGTCAAAACGCACGTCTCGAATATCCTCTCTAAACTGCACTTGGTGGATAGAACGCAGGCGGCGATCTATGCGCTGCAAAAACGACTGGTGCCATTGAAGGATGCGCTGGATGGGTAGCAGCAATAGCAGAAAGGGAAACTTCCAATGTCAACTAAATCGACGCTTTGGACAGAGGGTGACGATGCACCTATCGAACGATTGGACCTTGCTGTACGTCCCTATAACTGCTTGAGACGTAGTAATATTAGCTCGGTTGGTCAACTCTTAGCCCTTCACAAAACTGAACTTCTTGGTATTCGTAATTTCACTGCACAAAATTATGAGGAAGTTCGGGCAAAACTCGTTGAGTATGGTTTCATGCGGTCCGATAACCCTGTTGGACCATTTCTCGATGATGAAGAGAATGATGTTATATAACAAAATTTCGTAGGGACCAGATTTATCGCGTCCGAAGGCGTGATTTATCACGCGAGATAGGTTATAATACGTCTCGCAGACATTGTTGACAAGGATTTCGCGCAATGAATTGCGCCTCGGACGCCGTAAACGTGGTCCCTACGAAATTATGGATGTGTTACATGGAGCTTTAATCATGGTTGCAAACAGAAAACCACAACGTATGACCGTCGATGAGTGGCGTGAGCTAGAACGAACGAGTCATGACATTAAGTATGAGTATATTGATGGCTACGTTTATGCAATGTCGGGAGGAAGTCTTGCTCACTCGCGTATTGGACTCAATGCCGGTAGCATTCTTGAGAGCGCACTTACTGCAAAAGGTAGTGCTTGTTATGTGTACAATTCAGATGCTGCTACGCGCGTCTCCGAGAGTCGTTACACCTATCCTGTTGCTTCAGTATCGTGCGATGAGCGAGATCGACCAACACGCGACAAAACAGAGGTGCTATCGCCTCGTGTTGTTATCGAGGTGCTTTCGGACTCTACAGAGGCGTATGATCGAGGCAGAAAGTTCATTTTGTATCGCTCCTGTCCTACTTTGCAAGAGTATATAATTGTTACTACTAGGTATCAAGCCGTCGAGGTATACCGTCGCACGGCACAGGGATGGACAAACTACCAATTTTATGGCCCTGGCGATGAGATAGAGCTTACAAGCCTTGGTATACATGTTTCGGTGAGTTCTCTCTATCGGAATGCAGGTGTGCCGGAGATGATAGAGGACCCCGAAGGCGAGGTTTAACATTCGGTGGATGTGCAGAGCAGGGAAACCGCAAGGGCCGAGTCCAACAAATCCATGAATTGGCTTGGTGGGTGGCAGACAGGGGCAAGTCCTGTCATGCTCCCAACGCTCTTCTCGCCATCGCCTCTACCGCCGCTATCACATCTTTCAACACAGGCTTATTCTTAAAATACAATACTTCGCTTGGCACATCCCGTAGAGCCTCACTACTCAAATTGACACCTTCATAAACGAGGAGCAGCAGGTTTTGACATTGTGCTGCTCTCACCTTCTCAACTTTCCGTCTTAAATAATCAGGGTGCCAGAAGCCAACTAACTCTATCAATATTCGTTGGCCTGTGTCTTTGTGGGTTACGGCGAAGTCGGGAATCATCACGGTATCGCCCAGCACGAGTACCTCGTCTTCGCGTGTGAGTAGCCACTTGCCGCGCTTGCCGCCGAATTTCTCCTCGAACTCGTGCGCGAAATCGGCCTCTAAGCGGCTATCGAACTGCCCACTCTGCTTGAAGTGCGTGGGTAGCGACGAGGTGTGGTCAAGGCGATAGGTCGTCATTTTTTGTGTGAGTGGCGAGCGTACATCTGCCCTCATCTGCCAGCGTTCACATAAGAGGAGCGCGGGCAGGAAGGCCGCGAACTGTCTCCCATAGCGCATGGTCGCGCTGACGAAGGGCGAGATAGGACCATCCAGATCGACAACATAACCATCCTGTTGTGAGCTTACCCAGAACATGAGTTTAAAAAACTTCAAGAACTTCCATAGGTCCTTATAGTTGCTGTGCGCCTCGATCTGCATCTGGCTTGCCCAGTACAGTACGCCGCGTGCCAACTCAAGGTTGTAGCGTGTAAGCAGACCTTCCGGCGTCCATTGTGGTCCTATATCGCTTAATATCAAAGCAGATGGCTTATCAGCGAATAGGCTCGACTCAATATGTTGTGGTGTGATGCCTGATTCGTATGCGACACGCTCTATCACCTCTTGTCGTGTGGAACGCGCGAAAATTTGTGGCGTCGCGAAAACGGGTCCATAGGTAAAGAGGCGTTCACGTAGTTGGAGGGGAGCAATGGTTGTCGCAGGAGGTGTGAAGGTCGCGGCGTCGGTAAGTACCTTTGCCAGTCCACGCACGGTAAAATAGTCGATACGTTCGCCCTCATAGGCTTCGAGTGCCTTGTCCAGTGCTGCCTGTGAATGACCTAGGTGTTGCTGTAATAGTGTGAGCAGTTCATTTGCGCTTTGTAGCCAATGCGCGTCGTGAATGTCGAGCATCTCGATGGTTAGCTCCGTGCCGCGTTGTCGTATGCGCGACCTCACCAGTTCTGCGGTCAGCATAAATTAATCAATCTTTCTCTGACGACGGCGACGCTGTGATCTGCCCTCGTCGAGCGTCTTGCGTGCGATCACCTCGAACAGCACCGCCTCTTTGTTCTCGACCTTGCGTAACACGCGCCCTAGCCGTTGTATGTATTCGCGTGCCCCAGCCGTTCCACCCAGCACAATCGCGACCTTAGCGTCGGGCAGGTCGATACCCTCGTTCAAGACGCGTGATGTCACGATGGCATGGTATGTGCCAGTCTGAAAGCCGTCCACAATCGCCTTGCGTTCAGCCGCGTGAGTTTCGTGCGTAATGGCAGGAATGAGGTAGCGTGTGGCGATGTCGTACACGATGTTATTCTGCTCTGTGAAGATAAGGACATGCTCGTTGTGATATTCACGTAGTAGAGCGTCGAGGGTTGCGAACTTCCCTTCACAGCTTGCTAAAAGACGTAGCAGGCGTTGACGTGCTAGGAAGGCGCGACGTGCCTGCGGCTCAATCGTCGAGAGGCGCATCAACTCCATCAACCAGCCGGGACCGTAGCGGCGTAGCTGCCGTGAGCGCACGAACTCGATATAGGTAGCATGGTCAGCGTCGTAGCGTCTCCGTTCCTCCGCCGAGAGATTGACGCGTATACGCTCGGTACGATACTGTGCCAGTTGTTGCCCTACAAGGTCCTCGATGCGCTTCGTATAGACAATCGGGCCAACAAGGGTATCGACACGCCATCGCCCATTCGTCTGCTCGTGTTCCTCTGGATAGGTCGCGGTCAAACCAAGCCGCAGGGGAGCAGGTGCCATCAGCGCGGCCTCGCCCCAGTTCGGTGCGGGCAGGTGATGTACTTCATCGAAGATAATCAGTTTGAAGGAATTGCCATACTCGGCTATCAGGTCGCCCGCCGAATGGTAGGTGGTAACAGTGAGTGGTAGCACCTTCTTTTCGCTACCATAATACACCCCAACCTCGCACGCAAAGGCATTGGCTAAGCGAGCGTACCACTGGTGCAACAGGTCGATTGTCGGCGCAACCACAACCGTCGAGCGATTTACACGCTGAATCGCCTGGATCGCCACAAACGTTTTGCCTGCACCCGTTGGCAGCACAATACTCCCGCACTGTCCCGCCTCGTCCCATGCAGCAAGGGCTTCGGTCTGATAGTCGTGCGGTTCGCGTTGCTCCTGCGAGGTCAGGTTGAGCGGCTTCCAGCGCGGCACGCTGTCCTGTATCGCCTCATCCTGCAAATACGATTGAATGGCACTATAATGGTAGCCCTCGCAGCGCCATCGCTCTTTCACAAGCTTGAACGGCGCAGGCGGGTGCGTCTCCACATCATAAAGGACAAGAGTGCCACCCTGAAAAGAGACATGCTTACTCATACCATTTTTTCTTTCTCTCCAGCAAATCTATTTCCCATTCTTGGTCGCAGCAATCAAGAGAAACATAGGGCGGCGCGTTTCGTCCCGCATTTCGGGATGCTTGTCCAGCATTTCTTGTGTGGGTTGAGGCTCGGAGAGCTTGCTAATGGTGAAACCAGCGTCAATGAGCGCATTTAGATGGGTGGCGACGGTACGATGATATTTGACAACATCATGACCCAAAAATCGGGCCTGACGCGAACCTTCATCCTGGTACTGGTCAACAGGCCAATGTAATCGTTCACCATGCTGACCGTAATACCAGTCCTGTGCAGCGAGCGCGGTGAAGACCGGGTGTTCGACCGAGAGAACGAAGATGCCCTCCGATACAAGGCAGTGATGCACTTTCCGACACACGATGTCGAAACACTCGACATAATGAAGTGCAAGTGAACTTATTACCACGTCGAACTCCTCTGCGAGAAAGTCGATGTCTTCAATCGCAAGCTGATGATATTCGATGGCAGAATCGTTGGTGTTCTCTCTGGCGCGTGCAATCATCTTCTCTGAGAGGTCTACTCCCACCACTGACCGTGCCTGCTGTTCGCGTGCATATCGGCAGTGCCAGCCGAAGCCGCAGCCAAGATCAAGCACGTTTTTATCGCGTAACTTGGGAAGCAACGTGCGGAAGGCGGGCCATTCCCCGGCAGCATCCAGTCCGCCGATTGAACGAGCCATCTGACTATAGTTAGCGAAGAATGCGGAATCATCATATTTGTTCTGCTTCATAGAACTAAAGCCTCCTTGCTTCATCTTAGACGACGTTTGCCCTTTTGAAAAGGGGTAGCCGATATGGTTATAATTACCTTGAAGGAACCGCTTGTTCTTTCGGCACCTCATGTGCTACCACCTCATCGCGCGTAGGTGCTAACCTTCTAAAAATGAAGAAACCCATGTAGAACATAACTGCCCACATCGCGATATCCAGTAGTATCGAGAGTGGACTGGACCAGTGCGGATTGTAGGGTGAGAAAACCAGGAGGCCACCCCAGAGGTCGCGCAGGATGCCGAAAACGGGAATGCCGAAGAGCAAGAGTAGCGCGAACCAGTGACTGCGCCCACTCCAGAACCGCCAGATGAGCAGGTAGACGACGCTACCATAGAAGAGGATAGGCGAGATGTAGAAGGGCAATGGGACGTAGAAGGTCAGGCCACTTATTGTATACTGCCATATACCCGTGAAATGCGCTACAATATCTACGACGATATTAATTAGACCCAGCACAAGGCCACCAAGCAGAGAGGGCAGAATGACGCTTCTGGGGGGATGGATAAACAAGAGAAATCCAAAATAGATCACGACAATAAACGTCAGGTCAAGGGTCAAAAAGGCTCGTATCTCCATGAGGAATGTTTCCTTCGTGTTGTAATAGATATACATATCTCTGCCTGATAAGGTAGTGCGTTCCGCGAGTTTCGTCAAGGGTCTGGATTGGTGCAATGTTCTTTTCGCCGCCTGCGGCGGCAAGGAAGGGAGAGGAGTGGCGGGGACACCTCGCACCTTGCAAGCCTCCTTTCATCTTGCCTGAGCGAAGCTAGAACGAAGTTCGTTGGCAAGATGGATAAGGAGTAGGACGACTGTCTCCTTGACCCCGGCAATGCTTGAAAGGATAGACTGGACAATGAATATTTCCCCGTTACGTGTGGCACTTGCTCAAATCAATGTTACCGTCGGCGATTTGTCAGGGAATACCCAGAAGATACTCACTTCGATGCAACAGGCCCATGCAGCAGGAGCACATATCGTATGTATGCCAGAGCTAGCACTTACGGGCTACCCACCCGAAGACCTGTTGCTCAAACCTGGCTTTGTGGATGCTAATTTGCACGCGTTAGACAAAATCGTGGCGGCAAGCGGTGAGCTATCAGGTCTCACTACTGTTGTCGGTTTTGTGGATCGCGACCATGATATCTACAACGCTGCCGCCGTAATTTCCGAAGGCAAACTTGCTGGTGTCTATCACAAGCATTTTCTACCCAACTATAGCGTATTCGATGAGAATCGCTATTTTCAGGTGGGATTGAAGGCACCTCTCTTCCTCATTCATAGCGTGCATGTCGGCATCAACATCTGTGAAGATATCTGGTATCCTACTGGTCCTATGACGCGACAAGCCTTCGCGGGTGCTGAGGTCATTTTGAACATCAACGGCTCGCCCTATAACGCAGGCAAGAGTACCGTGCGCGAGGAGATGATTTCGACCCGTGCAGCCGACAACGGCGTGATTGTGGCCTACCTGAATATGGTTGGTGGACAGGATGAGCTGGTCTTCGATGGTGATAGCATGGTCTTCGACGAACAGGGGATACTCATCGCACGTGGCAAGCAGTTCGAGGAAGACATGCTGATCGTCGATCTCGATACGGCCTCGGTCTTCCGTTCGCGCCTGCACGACCCACGCCGCCGCAAGTTGCGTCTTGAGGACATGCAGGATACGGTTCCCATCATCACCGTTGATGAGCGCCCGCTCTCGTCGCCTACTATCAATACACACGCTCTATTAGGGGCACCGCAACGTATCGAGGCCAAATTGCCTCGTTTGCAAGAAATCTACGCGGCTCTGGTGTTGGGAACGGGTGATTATGTACGAAAAACGGGCTTCAAGAAAGTGGTGCTTGGCCTCTCCGGTGGCATCGACTCCGCGTTGACCGCCGCGATAGCTGTTGACGCCCTCGGTGCCGAGAACGTGCTGGGCATCCTGATGCCCTCTGGCTATTCGTCCGAGGGCAGCAAGACCGACGCGAAGAAGCTGGCGGAAAATCTCGGCATGCAATATATCACTATTCCTATCGAAGAGACGTTCCGCGCCTCGCTCAAAATGATGCGGCCCGCTCTAGGTGATGACGACCCAGGTATGGCAGCGGAGAACCTGCAAGCACGCATTCGCGGCAATATCATGATGACGATATCTAACAAACTCGGTCCACTGGTTTTGACCACCGGCAATAAATCCGAGATGGCGGTTGGCTATAGCACACTCTACGGCGATATGGCGGGTGGCTTCTCAGTCCTGAAAGACGTTCTGAAAACATTGGTGTATGAACTCTGTCGGTATCGCAATAGTGTTGACGGCAAGCCTGTTATTCCACAGGAGATTATCGACAAGCCACCCTCTGCTGAGCTACGACCAGGCCAGAAGGATGTCGATAGCCTGCCACCATACGATGTGCTTGATCCCATCCTGAAAGCCTATGTCGAGGATGATCGCAGTTTCGAGGAGATGCTCGCAATGGGCTTTGAACGTGCCACTATCGAGCGCGTGATACGGCTCGTCGATATCAACGAGTACAAGCGTCGGCAAGCACCCGTTGGCGTGCGAATTACGCCGCGTGCCTTCGGACGTGACCGTCGTCTGCCCATCGCCAACAAGTTCCGCGAATCGCTGTAATGACATAGCCAATATCGTCCTGATTGTCTTCCCAATCGAGAAGACAATCAGGACGATATTATGATTCCATTGCCTTCTTGCGCCGGGCTTTTTGCACAACAGATAACCATTGTGGGTCCTGGAGTGCTAGGAGCGCAGGCCCTTCAAGTTGTTTTGTCGCTTCTACAATCCAGTTAAGTTCGCTTTCGAGGCGCATCTGCATAAATGAGAATACCAGTGCTGTATACTCATCGACAAACTCGCGACCATTGCTCTGTTGTGCTGCTATGTAGTCTAGCACGTCGAGCGACTCTTCGCGGCGTGCCTGTAGCTGCTCGATCAACGTTGTACGCTCTTTGCTCGCCGAACCCCAGAACAGCATTTTGAGCAGTAGTTCGTCATGCATTGGGATGGGATACTCTGACGACTGGTCAAGCCAGCGTGCCAGCTCTTGCCAGCCTTTCGCGGTCAAGTCATAGACCTTCTTGTGTCGCCCTTTGCTGTCCTCTTCCTGTGCCTCGATCAATCCGTCCTGTTCCAAGCGTTTGAGATGCGGATAGATGCTGCCAAAACTCGATGCCGACAGCAGAGTTGCTGCCCCCTTCTCGAACTCTGCCTTCAATTCATAGCCAGAACAGGGGCGTATGCTAATCATGCCCAAAATACTGTGTTCAATCGCCATATATTCCCTCTTTGTGAACGCTTTTCTTGTTAGTAGAACGAATGAAATGAGCTGGTAAGCAAACGGGAGACCGCAAGGGTCAATACGGTTCAAATAAGAAGAGTGCCCACACAAAAAGTGCGGATAAGCCCAACATTGAAATGTGGGTTTGAGCGTGTATGCATCTGTTTTTCGGATGCTCCTGCTCTGCTTTTCCGCAGTATTTCTGCGGATGTTCTCCTTATTTGAACCGTATTGACCGCAAGGGTCTCCCCTACATGTTCACGGGTCCCTATATGTAGGGGAGACCCTTGCGGTCTCCCTGTTCTCCCTAAAGGGCGGAGACTAAAGGGCGGAGACCTCAAACCCCTACGCAAAGGGAACGTTGACACATACAGGACAATGAAAGGGTAACACGTATAGAGGGAGAAAAACTTACCTGATGACAGCACAAACCCTTTCTTCGGTCCTTCCACATAGGCCGCTTGGCCTTGTTTTTGATATTGATGGCACTCTGAGTCCTATCGCCCCCACACCACAGGACGCTTATCTTTATCCTGGCGTCGCCGCTATGCTCGAACAACTGCGAAAACATGTACACGTTGCGATTATGACTGGTCGTGCGCTTCGTGATGGAGCACGTATTGTCAACGTCGATAACGTGACGTATATTGGCACTCACGGCCTGGAATGGAGTGCTGGCCTGCCAACGACGCATCCGGTACAAATTCTACCAGAGGCCATGCGTTATGTCGAGCCAGGCAAACAACTACTCGACCTTGTACAGCAGCATTTAGACAGCCTGCCAGGAGTGATAGTGCAACGGAAAACCGTTGGCGGCACGCTACATTATCGGAGTGCAGCCAACCCTGAGCAGACGCGCGAGCAACTGCTGGCTCTGTTAACAGAGCCAGCGCGACAAGTGGGGATGCGGTTGGGTGAAGGCAAGATGGTTGTCGAGGTGTTGGCGCCGCTAGCGGTCAACAAGGGACAGGCACTACGCAACTACGCGCAACGCTTTGGGTTGCGCGGTCTCGTCTTCGCGGGCGATGATCGTACCGACCTTGACGCCGTATTAGAGGCGGAGCGGCTGCGGGTAGAGGACTGTGCCACGCTTTCTATCGTTGTGCGTCATCATGATACGTTGCCAGAGTTACTCGCTCATGCCGATATGATTGTCGATGGTGTAGAAGGTATGGCACAGCTTCTGCAAGAGATAACGAAAGATGTAATACAGCAATAACACGTTATGAAACCGCTTTATATAGTAAAGCGGTCTCATAACGTGTTATTGTGTCTACTAGCTCACGCTGGCGACTATCTCATTGTCGCTACGTGCTGTTATAGAAACGGGAGATGCAGCACCTGAATAATCCATGAGTTCGTTGATGTCGTTAATCTGCTTCGTCAACCATGTATTGAGATCACTGCGCTCTACCGCCTGGCATGCCAGGGTCGCTTTTACATGGCGCTCCTCTTTGGAAAGCGTAACAGCTTTATAGAGGGCCTGCGCCGTCTCGTTTACATCGGTTGGGGACGTGGGAATTGATCCCTTCGCAAGTTGTTGGAACGCGCCTGCTGTGCGCGAGAGTACCAGCACACCGTCGCGCTGGTTGACCACTGGTCCCTCTTTGGCGACCAGATTCATACCGTCGATAATTGGATTGACCAGCAGAACATCGTAATACTGCATTGCAGCAAGTGCGCGAGTGCGATCATTATCGCAGAAATCATGAATGGGTGTCCACTCTTCGGTCCCATATTTCTGGTTGATTGTGTGTATCGCATCCATCACATCGGCACTATAGCGTCGATAGATGGGCAATGATTGGCGTGATGGTACAAGAAATGCCAGGAATGTTACCTTCCCGTGCAATTCTGGATGCTCTTCGAGCATTTTGTCATATGCCTGAAAGCCACGCAGAATGTTTTTTGTCGGTTCGATGCGATCCACACGCATGATTGTGTGTTCGCTCAACAAGAGTTTAATCTTCTCACCAGCGCGTTTGCCTGCGACGCTGGTGGCAACACGACGTTCCTCCGTCACAGAGATTGAGATGGGATAGGCGCGAGCGTAGGTACAACGACCTTGCCAGCAGACGGTGCCCTCCTCGAAATCGACCTTGGCATCGTCGAGCAACGTTCTGGCACCTTCCAGGAAGTTGCGAGCGTCACGGTCCGTCTGGAAGCCAATAATATTGTTGCCAATCAGACCAGTATAGATATCGTGTGCGATATTGCTGGGCAAGAACTGCCAGCAGCGTACATCAGGCCAGGGAATGTGAATAAATTGCTGCATGACGATCCTGGGATGAACCTTACGAATCATCGCTGATGCCAGGTACAGTTGATAATCATGAAGCATAACAACAGGAGTAGCAGAAGGGTCACGCTCAATTTCGGCGTTTACCTCGTCGGCGATAGCTTGATTAGCCACGCGATAGCCATTTGTCCAGGCGTCTTGTAGCTGATCTGCTGAAGCTGAATCCTGGGTGGGGTCGTAAAGGTAATGTTGTAAAAACCAGAGTAACTCGTTGCTGATTTTCTCGTAGTATTTGCGATATGCGCTCTTAGGAATGGCGACGTAACGGAGATCCATCTTCTGACCGCGTATGGGCGAGCGAAGAATACCTCCATTGTGTTGCGCCTCTTTTCCTGCTATACGGTCTCCCTCAGTCATGGTCATAGCGACCCATGTTACCTCCATGCGGTTGCCTGCGTCGATTAATGCAGTAACCATTCCACCCGCACCACGTCGAGGCTTGAGCGTTTTGTCCTGACTCAATTGGAATTCGACGGGGCCACGATTGGAGGCAATAATTAGTCGTTGAGCATGTATCAACTGTGGAGGTGATGTGCTTATCGTCATGCGCGTTGGCATGAATATATCCTTTCTAACAGGTGTATCCTGTTCTACGCCCTAGGCCGTGAATTTCGTGGGAACCTACACAGGTGCAACATCGCTCCCGCAAAGAAACGCATGGTACGGTCTGAAACTGGTTTGACACGAGAACACACAACATCACGTATTGTGAGATACGTAGGCACTAAGACAAACAGGCACCATAGAATATGTTACCATACAACGAGGCACAATTTCTAGTACCCTCCTCTTCGTCAGCTATTGACATGACAGGACTTGCCCCTGTCATGTCCCACTCCCGAAATATCTGTCTTCATTAGCATGGCTTCTTGTTATGCAACGTAATAAACGTTCACACATGATAGAACGTTGAAATGCCCTCAATCGATGCTGAGAGATTTTTCCACTACTTGACACGTTTGAATGAATGTACTTCGTCACAATTATGTCTACGGATATAATAATACTACAGTACGAAGGTCCCATTTGCGTCATAGTACCTGAGCCAAATCGTTCTACTCAGAGAGAAATAAAGAGAAAATAAACTGTAACACTACCCATGATTCCCTATAACTTGCAGACCAGGGAAGTAGCGTGCTAAGATTTGCCAACGGGACAGAGCTACTTTGCAGCTCTGTTTGCAGCCAGTGGTAGCATTGAGAGGAGTACAATACATTGGAAGAGAAGAAAGGCCGAAGGACATGGTTCTGGCGTATCGTAGATTTTATCAACCCTCTACGTGACCCCAGCCTGACCGTAGCCGCCGTATTGACCTTCATTGAGGAGGTAGGCCAGCCAGACGCCTGGTACTCAATCATTATTGTTGGGCTTCTCAACTGGTTAGCCGTGCGTGGTGTGGTCTGGCTTGTCGTGAATTTCACGTTTGCCTCTACCTTCATTTCACGTCGCGTCTGGTGGGCCGTCAAACACCCTCGCCTCGCATGGCGCATTCTCGATGCCGTTGGTCATGAAGAGATCGTTATCGGTGGCTTGCCATCACTCTCGGAAGGTCTTCTATTACAAGATGGTACGACTCTTATGCATCCTGGATTGGGGGCGAGCGGCATTCATGTGATTGGTGAGATTGCGGCAGGAACCGAAGTCCCTTTGTTGAGTATGCCTAACGGTCAAGTTGCCCCCGATTTCGCAACGCTGGCAAATACAGGTATGTTACCAGGACTTAACGCTGGCTACTTCAATGGCAACACATCCCAGCAAAATATATTCTCTGGTCAGTATGCAGGCCAGCCGCAACTCGGCTTTCCTCAGACCGATGGTTTGCCGCAAAGTTTCCCACAACGTCCATCGGAAGAGGAAGAGCGGCTACGCCAACAGATTGCGGCCTACGCTCGGCTGCTTGACGACTGGATACAGTTTACAGAGGAGAAGTGGCGCACTGTAAGCGATAGCCAACTTGGTTGGAAACCTCTACGTGGTAGATGGGGTAGCTGGGACGATATCTTCCAGGATGCTTACGCTGCAAAGACATCGGACCCAATGGCAAAGGCCGCACAAGCTGCTGGTGAAGCCACTGCACGTCGTTATGATACCTCGAAGGAAAAAGGCTCTGCCGCCTCCGCGGTCGCCTGTTTCATGCGCGATATGATGACCTTACGTCGTGGCTTTGAAATGGTGCAGGTTGTTGACTCCGAGCGGTCGCCAGAGACACCCGATGGACAACCAGCCGTGCAGCCGAACACAAAACGTTTCGGTGCGAATACTCCACCAACAAACTTTGGGAATGGATTGGGAGCGCAGGGTGCTCGCTTTGCTCCTCGTAGTTCTCTCATTCGCCGACCCACACAAATCTTCGTCGATGCCGACGCTGAAAAATAGGATAGACCATGTATATATCTTCCATTAGTCCCGTTCATGTACGTCCTGAATTGGACCGCATGGCGTCGTATATTCCCGGTGAGTCGTTAGAGACATTTAGCGCACGCACTGGTATTCCGATACAAGACCTTATTAAACTTAATAGCAATGAAAGTCCATATGGTCCACCGCCACAGGTACTGAAAGCACTTAGTAATCACGAAAATTATAATAATTATCCTGATACCGACTCTACTTCATTGAAATGTGCATTGTCAGAATATACTGGTGTTGCGGACCAACATATCGTTGTAAGTCATGGTAGCAATGAACTTATCAATTTGCTCTGGCACATCTTCCTCTCCGTCGGCGACAACATCATTTGCTGCCCACCAACATTTTCACTCTATACCTTCATCACCACGTTTTGTGGTGCATACGTGCTAGAGGTGCCCCGTACTCTTGATTACGAGGTTGATGTCGTGGGCATCCTGGCGGCCTTGACACCTGAGACAAAGATGATTGTGTTGTGTTCGCCCAACAATCCAACCGGCAATCCAATTTGCGAGGAGGATGTGTTGACGCTGCTTGAGACGGGACGTATCGTTGTCGTCGATGAGGCATACGTTGAGTTTTCAAACAATCGTCGTGGCCTTGCTCATCTCGTTACGCAATATCCCAACCTCATCGTTATGCGTACATTCAGCAAATGGGCTGGACTTGCGGGCCTACGCATCGGCTATGGCCTTTTCCCAGAGTGGATTGTAGCCTATATGCGCCGCGCACAATGCCCTTTCGAGGTCAATGTCGCCGGACATATCGCCGCCATCGAGACGCTCAACCACCTCGATTACACATTAGCAAATGTACGGCGTATCGTGCAGGAGCGCGAACGACTCTTCGAGGTACTCAGCAATCAGCCATACCTGGAGTCTATACCGTCGCAAGGGAACTTTATCCTCAGTCGCCTACGCGACGAAGATGTAAAGATGGAGCGTATCCGTGCAGTGGTCGAGTCCCATGGCCTCCTGTTGCGCTACTTCAATCATCCCTACCTGCACGACTTCGTGCGTGTTACGGTTGGCCTTCCTGAGCATACTGATAAGTTAGCACTCGCACTCTCACAGGTATAAGAAACGCCACAACAAAAAGCAGTCGGGCGTTAGACAACGCCCGACTGCTTTTTGTTGTGGCGTAAGTACACAATTAGCCTGTATATTTATATATCTGCACCCAATCGACATCGAGCGAGACAGGGAAAGGAGTTGTGGCATCGGGATTGCCTGTAAAGGCATCACCGGACGCAACCGCGATGCCGAACCACATGGCCTGATTGGGAATGCTCTGTGTTAGCACGCCCTGACTGACACCATCCACGTAAAATTGTAGTTTGTTGGGACTCCACTCACAGGTCAGGATATGAAAGTCACTGGCGAAGCTTCCCGTTGCGGTTAGTTGCGTGGTTGCGCCACCGTTGATGCCGTGATTGGTGAAAAATAACTCGTTTTTTGTCGCTGGTGGCGACTCGAAAATGTCGGTTTGTGCCACATAGCCAGGCGAGTTGGGCCAGAGAATAGCGTAGGGACCAACACCTTTGCCATACGGCAATCGAACGCGGAAAACATATTTGCCATAAATTTGAGCGAGTCGAAATGCTGCAACGCCACCAGTAGTGTAAGGTAGGCCATTGCTGGTTTTGCGCTCCATCTGTAAATGTAACATACCATTAGAAACCGAGACTTCGCTTGGACTGTAGTAGCTATCACCACCGCCATGTGGTCCACCATAGACGCCCCATGTTGGATTTAACTGTGTCCCATTGAAATCATCGTTGAAAATAAGTTGCCAGGGACTACTACTCGTTCCCCCATTCCCACCAGTGGTATTGCCAGTACCACCTGTGCCAGTCACAGGTATGGGGGTTGCCGTTGGTGCGGTGGGTGCTGATGTTGCTGTTGGAGGAATAGGCTTCGGCGTTGCTGTGATGCTTCGTGTAGGTTTGGCCGTAGCGGTTCCACTTACTGTAGCGGTGGTATTGTTCGTTATGTTTTGATTACCACTCACGTTCGATGTCAGGTGCGAGGGAGTGTTAGCGGATGAGGAGGCGTGAATGAGGGTGATGAGCGAGGCCGTTGCGATGACTACGGCGAACGCAATCATACCCAGCCCTAGCAATCTTCTGCGTCGTTGTATACGTCGTCGGATGATATTGTTCATGAAGTGCTGTTATCCTTAATTACCCTGTTGTATTGCTCTGTGTCACAACAATAGCACTCTTTCTCTGCTCTCTACGCATAAATAATCTTGAATATAGTGAAAAAGTACCTATCATGGTTATGGCTTCTCAACCGAAAGCAAGCAGTAAGCAGGGAGAAAGTCCTATAATGGCCTTTTTCACAAAACCTCTATATCTACCCTGTTATCGTCTTCAATGACAACTTCCGTCGCATCACCAATGCGTATCAGACGCAGATGCACCTGTTCTCCACGCACTTTCATGCCCTGAATCTCTAGCGTGTGTAACCAGGATGGCATTGTAGGATTGACGAAGGTCAAACATTGCTGCTCTGCCTGTGGTTGTAGTCCCAGTAAGCCATTCAGTAGCAGAAAAGGGGCACCTGCCGCCCATGCTTGCGGTGAACATGCCCCTGCATAACGTGTTGGGCCAAAGCCAGGATGCTGAGTAAAGCCACAATAGAGTTCCGGCAGACGCATCCCCTCGTAATACTGGCTGGCAGTGTAAAGGCTGTGTAAGAGTGCTACCGCCTCTGTCTTCCGGTCGTGCTGTGCAAAACCTGCCCCGACTAGGGCGGTGTCGTGGGGCCACACGGAGCCATTATGGTAGCTCATCGGGTTGTAGCGCGTGGCATGAGTAGAGAGTGTGCGAATACCCCACCCACTCGCCATATCTTCGCGCATCAGTCGTGCTATTAGCTTCTGTGCATATGTAGCGGGCACAATTCCTGTCCAGAGACAGTGACCTGCGTTAGAAGCGACCACCGCGCATGGCTCTTTCGCACCATCCAGGGCAAGGTAGAAGGTCTGTTCCGCTTCCCACCAGAAAGAATGCATGAACTGCTCCTGCAATGTCGATGCCTTCTGCTCCCATTGCTGTCCATCCTGTCGCTTGCCGAGGCGACCTGCAAGATAGCCCATAGCACGATAGGCGGCAAAGGCGTAGCCCTGCACCTCACAGAGCGCAACTGGACCATGTGCCAGGCGTCCATCAGCATGTGAAACAGAGTCCCACGTATCTTTCCAACCTTGATTGATCAGCCCCTTTGCCGAGGCTCTATGATACTCGATAAAGCCGTCACCATCTTTATCGCCGAACGTCGTAAGCCAACGTGCCGCCATGACCGCATTCGGCCACAATTGTCGGAGCAGGTAGATATCGTTTGTCCAACGCACATATTTTTCGAGCGTTACAAGGAACAAGGGCGTAGCATCGACGCTACCATAATAGGGAAGATAGGGGACTTCGCGTAGATTCGCCAGTTCACCTGTTCTGTACTCATGCAGTATTTTCCCCGGCTCTTCATCCGTGAATGGTTCAACCTTGATACCTTGATGAGCCGCAAGAAAGGTTAACACACCCTTTACCACATCGGGAAACCAGGGGAGAAACTCTAAACAGGTGATAAGGCCATCACGACCAAAGGGACAAGAAAACAGGGGGAGGCCCGCGTAAGGAAAGTAGCCGTGTGGCGTCGGTGTACAGAGCGTCACAAAGTCGTTGCTACTGCGCGTGAGAAACCGATTGAAGAGCAAGTCGTCTGTCGTAATTGTTGGCGGCACAAGTGAGAGTGGCGATTGTGTCGCTCTATACGTTGGTGTAGAGGTAGAGAGTACACATGTGATTTGTAGTACCACAGGTTGACCTTTGATAAGGGTACGATGCCACAGTGTACGATTCATCTGTGTATAGTCTGCTGCTGGCGTGAAGGAAATATGTGTTTCGCGCTCTACATGGTCTACTCCATAGTAGCCCAGTATAGCAGCTTTTTTAGTCAGGACTGGTACTTTGCAAATACCGTGTCGGATTCGTATAAAACCACGCACGTCAAACATATCATAAAAGTCTGCTCCCAGCGCGAACTCCAGCGTTACAGGCATGTCTGTGGTATGAAAGTTAGTAATGGTAATGGTTTGTATAAGGGTATCTGCGCGTAGTTCTAGCACACGGCAGACGTGAAGCGTCCCTTGCTCGATACTGATTTCGTTATTGATAACGAACGGCGCATTTGTCGCGTCAATCTGACACTGCTCACCGTTATCTGAGACGTGACGCGAGAGGTCGATGAGTGGATTCCCTCCCATGGTGAGATTACAGAAATTCAGGAAGCGTGTTCCCTGCCAGAAAAGCCCCGTTTCTTTTTGCGCGGCAGGCATATCACCTGTGGTATCGGTGATAAGGAGGGCATCGCCGTGTTTCAGCACAATCTGCTCGGCGGAATGTGCGCCGATCTGTGTCTTTTCCTCACCTGGTAGCAGCGATTCTGTTATAATATGCGCTTGTCCGCCTGATAGTCCTGCGACAAGGTGTACCTGTCCCTCTGTCTTAGTTTGGTCGTCCATACCACAATCCTTCCCCATGAAGAAAATAGCAATGCGAAAAGCGACTCAACTGCCATAGGTGAGTCGCAAATTTCTAGTAGATAGCCCTATGTAGTATTGTTGTGCTAGCTACCTTATATAAGCTACAACGGAGCGGGACACAAAGAGTAATGCAACCAGACAAAATGAAGTTTAGGGCTAGCCCTAAACTTCATTTTGTCTGGTTGCTATTCTCCTACCATCTGTTTTGTACAGTAGCGCGGATGCGTTGGTCATACACCGCTTTGACCTGTTGCATAGTCTGGTCGCTCAATGGTGGTAACGCTGCTGCCGCTGCATTGTCCGCTTCCTGTTGCGGATCCTTCGCGCCCGCAATGACGGTTGTGACCTCTGGAAACATTAGTATCCAACGCAGGGCGAATTGTGCCATGGTTGCACCCTGTGGCACAAGCGGACGTAGCTCTTCGACCGCCTGTAGTCCTGTCTCATAATCGACACCGGAAAATGTTTCGCCCTGATCAAAGGCTTCGCCGTGACGGTTGAACTTGCGATGATCGCTATCGGAAAACTGCGAGTCAGGGCGAAATTTGCCCGTGAGCAGTCCACTCGCAAGCGGCACGCGCACAATAATGCCCACTTTTTTATCGTGGGCCACTGCGAAAAACTGGTCAGAGGGCTTGAAGCGAAATATGTTGAAGATTATCTGAATGCTCTGCACATTGGGATAACGAATAGCTTTCAGTGCCTCTTCGACTGTTTCCACGCTGACGCCATAGTTGCGTATCTTGCCTTGCTGCACAAGGTCGTCGAGAATGCTAAACACTTCTGCATCGTTATAAACTGCTGCTGGTGGACAGTGCAGTTGGAGCAGGTCGAGTGCCTCCATCTCAAGGTTACGCAAGCTACGCTCGACAAAGCTGGTCAGATTTTGACGATTATAGCCTTCGGCGGTGTGGGGGTTGAGGCGTCGCCCAGCCTTTGTTGCGATAAAAAGTGGCTCGCTATGCTGCTTGCGGACCTGCGCGATCAACTGTTCGGAATGTCCGTCGCCGTATACATCGGCGGTATCTATGAAGTTGACACCAAGCTCAATAGCTTTATGTAGAGCAGCGATTGCGTCGTTGTCGTTCGTCTTACCCCATGCATCGCCGCCGATGCCCCATGTGCCGAAGCCCATCTCCGATGCATTCCAGCCAGTGCGACCTAAAGGACGATAGTTCATTGTGTAGATACTCCTTCTATGAAAACTACTAAGAAAAATTCTTTAGCGTACCCGTTGTAAGAAACATGATATACTATTATACAAGGTTATTCCTACTTGCAATCATCCCTAGCTTTCTTAGAAAGAGAGTTCTTTATTATGCATTATCATGCGTGGCAACTGCACAAACTCCGCACGCATCGACAACCGACTGCGCTTTTCTTATTCCTGGCTCTGCTCAACGTGCTGTTTGCAGCGTGTGGTGGTAGTACATCTACTCCCGTCAACGGGTCTAACCTTGCTCCAAAGCAGGTACTCACCTTTCCGAATGTAGGAACAACCGATATTGGCGTCCTTGATCCTGCATTAGGCCCCGATGCGAACTCCGCGCTTGCTATCAACATGATTTACTCTGGCCTTGTGCGTACCGACAAGAGCCTGAATGTGATACCCGATCAGGCGACGTGGCATATTTCTGATGACAAAAAGACCTACACGTTCAACATTAAGTCTGGTATCATGTTTTCCGATGGCACGCCAGTTACCGCGCAGTCGTATGCCTATACCTGGACGCGTGCGCTTTTGCCAGAGGTCGGTTCATCCGTTGCCTCGTATCTTGAGGGACCTATTGCTGGCTCCGATAAGGTAATTAACGGCAAGTCAAAGACGTTGAGCGGAGTGAAGGCAATTGACGCTCACACACTGCAAGTGACCTTGAGTCAGCCCACGCCATACTTCCTTGAAGACCTCACCACCTCGATATTTTTTGCGCTCAATCAAAAACTTATCGGGCAGTATGGTCAGAAAAATTGGATTCAGCATGTAGAAGGTGCAGGCATTGGTACAGGACCATTTATGGTCAAGACATGGAACCGCAACGCGCAGATGGTGCTTGTGCCCAATCCTCACTACTATGGTAACAAGACAAAGTTAACAGAAGTTGACATGATCTTTGTAAAGGAAAACTCAACTGCATTCGCCGCATATCGCGCAGGGCAGTATTCATTCGTGTGGAACCTGACCCCTGATGACCAGCTACAGGCGAAGAGTATTCAGGGCTTCACACGAACATCACTGCTACAAACGGACCTGATGTTTTTCGATAGCTCAAGGCCACCATTCAACAATGTCGCTGTCCGCCAGGCTTTCGCCTACGCGCTCGATAAGCAAACGTTGGTGCATGCCGTATTGAAGGACTCGGTGACAGCCGCGCAAACCATTATTCCTCCTGGCATGCCGGGCTATCAACCCACTTTTCCAGGGTTGCCATTCAATGCGGCGAAAGCAAAGCCGCTGTTTCAGTCCGTCTATCCCGATATCAGTATGGCCCCTCAGTTTACGTTTACCTACCCAAGCGCACAGGTGACATCGAATGAAGCGGCAGCGATTCAGCAGATGTGGCAGGTTGCTCTCGGTGTGCAGGTCAAAATGCGAAGCGTGGAGTTGACCGCATATAACACCGAAACGGCGGCTAACCGCGCGGATCATACCATTCAGTTTGGTTTTACACAGTGGGGCGCGGACTTCCCCGATCCCTACGACTGGCTCACGCTGAACCTGACTGCTAACGCCCCAAATAATAATGGTAGTTGGAATAATCCTACCTTCGATCAGACGGTTGCACAGGCGGAAACTCTGTCGGGTGATGATCGCATCGCGCTCTACAACAAGGCCGAGCAGATCGCTATTACAGATGTGGGCTGGCTTCCAATCGACCACCAGGCAGTGGCGGCGATTATTCCATCATGGCTACACGGTGTCTCGCTCAACGCCAATGGTCTGTACTTCGATGATTGGTCGAACGTATACCTTCTGCAACATTAACGAAATGGAATACATCGTCAATATTCATGTGTCACTCGCCACCCCAGGCGGTGAGTGACACATGAATATTGACGATGTATTCCGTTATTGCGCTAGCGAGACGCGCACCACAACGGCGGTGATATTATCGGTGCCGCCGTTTTCGTTGGCACGCGCAATCAGACGCTGTGTACTCTCTTCTGGCTCGTATTGCTCGGCAAGCGTGCGTATCTCGTTCGCATCCACTAGCCCATGTAGACCATCCGTACACAGCACAAGGATATCTTTATCCTGCACCTGCTCAATGCCAACGTAGACCTTCACGTCGCGCTCCTCACCAAGACAACGTACAATCACGTTCCCTTTACCCTGTGCCTGTGCCTCTTCCCGTGTCATTGCGCCTGTACGAACCTGTTCAGCCACCCAGGAGTGGTCTTCCGCAAGTTGTCGCATCTGTCCAGCCCGCACAAGGTAGACGAGGCTATCACCCACATTGGCAATATACACCGTGTTGTCTTTAAGTACAGCCGCGACGCATGTTGTGCCCATACGAATGTCGCGCTCGAAAATCACCAGATTCGCGCGTTCGACAGCCTCGCGTAACACGGTAGCAATATCGTCACGCGTATCCTGGTAGTAGGTATCACGTATCGTATTCACCGCGAGTTCGCTGGCTACATCGCCTTGTGTATGCCCCCCTATACCATCGGCAACAACAAACAACGCTCCCTTCTGAGCCATAACCTGTGCATCTGTTGGCACGACAGAGACTACGTTGTCTTCGTTGTTAGCACGAGTAAGCCCGATATCGGTACGAGCTGCGGTGTCGAGTGTCAATAAACTCATGAGAGAATACTCCTTTTCTGTCAGACCTAGTAAACGTTTACCAAAGCTTATGCCTGCCCTACTTTGTTCAGAGCAAGCAGTGACAACAAGATCGGGGAGAACAAGTCCCCACAAGCGTACAAGACCCACTCTACCCTCTTGCTGCGCTGTGTCACGGTAGCAATCACGAAATGTTTGCAACATCTCGCGTCCATACATACGGCGGAACATGGGCGGATAGAGCGTTAAGAGAGAACGATAGAGTATTTCAGAGCGTGGAGTTCTTCTTGGCTGTACAGGTGGTACATGTTGTGTACTCATGCAATCCCCCCTGTCGTATCCAATCCTGGCAAGAGATGCTTATTATGAGCCACCCGCAACAACTGTTCCAGACGCCGCGCCTCGGCCTGCGCGACCCGTTGCCCAAATTCGGTTAGACGATAATAGCGTCTCCGCTCATCATCCAGTGTAGGATCGGGTCGTGTTCCCGACTCAACAATCAAACCATCATTCAACATACGCTTAATCGAGCCGTACAACGTCCCTGGTCCCATACGCAGGGCACCATCAGTATGTGTAGCGACCTCTTGCATGATGCCGTAGCCATGCCGCTCTCCGTCAACCAGAGCCAACAGAATGTGAAACACGGCAGGTGTGAGCGGGAGCAGTGCTTCTGGTTCCCGTTCGGTATTTTTCATCGCACCTCCTCTAATAACGAAAGTATCGGGTATTATATCGCTAACGGATATATCCGTTAGCGATATAATACCCGAAAATAGATATTTTGTCAATGCGAGAAATATCTGCCAAATTTAGCTTAGCTAATCGTGTGTATGTCTGTTATGCTATGTATGATACTAATTTTATACCTATATCGGGATGAGAATCATGGGAAAAATACTCTTCACACGACGCCAACGCTTCTGGGATGGCTTCGTTGCTGGCCTTGTCGCTGGCATTATAGCCACTATTATGATGCTGCTTTTGAGCGTGTCCCTTAACGGTATCTCGTTACCGGAGGTCTTTGGCTCTGCCCTGACACAGTTGATGTCGCCGTCAACCTTCAATACACTCCATCAACTCATTGGCGGTGATGCCAAACACTACTTTTTTTATTGCATCATTGTCGGCCAGTGCCTTGTGTTCGCACTTGCAGGGGGTCTTTGCACATTGTGGGTGGGCAGGTACAGAGCCGAAAAAACGGGGCAGGAGATGCTACACTGGAGCGTAGGACTGCTGCTTGCCCTATTACTTTTACTGCTCACTGGCCTGATGCTTTTGCCGATTACTGGCGTTGGTTTTTTTGGTTCGCATCTGGTGATTGGTGCTATCAATACGACGGTTAGTTTAGCAGTCGTTGGTATTATATTTGGCGGATCGTTTGTTATGTTGCAGAATCAACTGGTTACGCGTCGGGTACGCTTCCTCAATGCGCCCTCAAATGAGCGCGAAAAGAGCGTGGCGCGTCGTGAACTGGTACTACGCGGCATCCAAATCGTCGGTCTGGGTGCATTAGGTGTGTTCGCATGGCGTTTCATTACGAGCGCAGGTGGCTTTACCAACAGCGGTGTTGGGAGTGGTGTGGCGAGTACATCCCCAGGCTTATTGCAGACTTACAAAAAAAAGATTGTGCCAGCACCAACGCCGAACTATGGAGATATACTGCCGCAGCCAATGCTCTCGAAGGAGATAACGTCTAACGATCAGTATTATGTCGTCTCGAAAAATCTTTTCTCCGACCCGGCAGTAAATGGTGACACATGGCACCTATCTGTGTCTGGCGAAATTGAACATGCCTTCTCACTCAGCTACAAAGACCTGCTAACTCTATCCACGAAGCAGCAATACGAGTCGATGATGTGTATCAGTAACGAGGTCGGTGGCCCCTACATGAGCAGTGCATTGTGGGAGGGCATTCCTCTTGCTGACCTGCTTGCACGTGGGGGAGCGATTAAACCTGGTGCGACCAAGGTTGTTTTGTATGCAGCCGACGACTATAGCGATAGTATTCATCTCTCGAAAGCGTTAGAGCCGACAACCTTGCTTGCTCTACGCATGAACGGTGCCACGCTACCACAGGGACACGGTTTTCCACTCCGTCTGCTAGTTCCTGGCATTTATGGCATGAAACACGTCAAATGGATCACACGCATAGAGGTTGTCAATACAGACTTTCAGGGCTACTGGCAGCAGCGTGGATGGAGCGATCCCGCACCACTACTCATGACATCACGTATCGACACACCGTTAACAGGGGCAACGCTGCCAGCCAACAAACCAACGTATATAGCGGGTGTGGCCTTTTCTGGGAACAAGGGCATCAGCGAGGTCGATGTCAGCTTCAATAACGGGCAGACGTGGAACAAAGCCACGCTCAAGCGTCCGTTGTCGGCCTTGACCTGGATACTATGGGAAGTCCCCTGGCAACCACAATCTGGCTCCTATACCGCGATTGTGCGTGCCATCGACGCGCAGGGTAACGTACAGGACCCCAATATTGCCCCACCACTACCCGATGGCTCAAGGGGCTATCACAGTATCGAACTTACCGTCAAATAAATGTTGGTATCTGATTTGTCGCACTCTCCGTTGTCGTGTACACGACAACGGAGAGTGCGACAAATCAGATACCAACAAAAATACCCCCCAAAACGCACAATTGTATAGATGCATGCAACTATTTCAACCACGCTTCGTTATTGTTTGCGAAACGTCAAAAAGATGTGGCATACGTTGTCCGCTTTTGACCTCTTCGTTGATTGTAGTATGTAGGGGGAACGGCTTCATAACAGAGACAGTGCTAACACAGGAACTGCAAACGTTGGCGTAGCAAAAGTTATGTTGTCGGCGGTTATATGATCGCAGGTAAGACCATTATGGTGATGGAAGTTCAGGGGGATGAGGTAGCGCGTCTACGTGCAGGGGATCCTCAGGCGTTTCGCTCACTTATAGAACGATTACAATATCCTATTACGGGATATCTACACCGTCTTGTCGGTGAGCGTGAGGTCGCGCTAGACCTTGCACAAGACACCTTTCTACAGGTATATAAAGAAGTTGCTAAGACCTCTTCTCATCTTGAAGTAGATGCCTGGATATACCGCATTGCAACAAATTTCGCACTACGCTATCTCAACAGAAAACGCTTGCGCCAGTTTGTTCCCTTCTCGTTTGGCACCGACTATACAGAGGATGAAGAGTTGGGTATAAGCCATGAGGACAGAGTAGAGCGTTCGCTTGTGGAGTCTTCATTTGAGGAGCGCACCGAAACAAGCATACTCATTCAGGAAGCCTTCAAACACCTCTCACCAAAAGATGCCGCATGTGTACAACTGCATTATGGTGATGGTTTTACTTATGAGCAAATTGGGCAGATCATCAATATTTCAGCAGAGGCCGTGCGGAAACGGGTGTCGCGGGGTGTCGAAAAATTCCGCAAGGTCTATATGTAAGTTTTTTTAGAAATTTGTCGATCAGAAGGGATACTAGCTATTTATATGAAACATCCAACTGATGACAGGTTGCTCGCCTATGTCCGTCAGCAGCAGGGGCAGTCCGACGTGCAGGAGCATGTGGCTACCTGTATGACATGCAGCAGACGCTGTACCGAGTTGAAAACTACTGGACATATGATAGAGGATTGGGCACATGGCTTTGAGACCGATGCAGCATACGCTACCGTCTCAAAGCGTGTTTTACGCACGCTACATACGGCGCAGTTGCCTCACCGTGCCGGGCAAGGCGTCTTCCCTCTAAGAATACGTCTGTCGGCAATAGGAGTGTTTGCTGTTCTCTGTCTTATATTGCTCGTTGGCTTCACGGCACATATTACAGGAAGTATAGCGAGTCCCATTATTACATGGGGTCCCCTACCAACAGTACCTTCACATATGGCAACCGTGACATCGCAACGAGCAACGGCAACACATAGTGTGACAGGAACTTCGAGAACAGCTCTCGTACCAGGTATCGAGACCACTTGCACACAGGACGGAGATGTCAGGCAACACCATTTACATCTGTGTGGCAGTAATTTTACACCTGGAAGCTTCGTGACAATTTCTTATACTTTTTTAGATGGCAAAGTCAAAAGGCATAATGTGCTAGTCGGCGTAAACGGTACGTTTATTGATACATTGAGGATAAATAGCTGTAAGGATATACCTGTTGCTATCGCTGCGAAAAGCACGACCAGGGCATCAGAAGTGGCTCAGACCAAACAGTATATCGAATTTGGAAATTGTTAGATTTTTGTAAACAGTAAACAGTAGAGCAGAAGCAAGAGCATCTACTTCAGTGCTTTTCTTCTGGGAGGATAGGATAACATGATACGACAGTGTGCATGGTGTTTGCGACTTATGAACAACGCCGGAGAGCATCTCTCACCAGCACCACTGCCAAAAATCTACGAAGCAACACATGGAATATGTGGTGTCTGTGGAATGCGGTGGATGGAGCAGGCGATGGGAACACAAGACACAAGCGAGATATTTCTCCAATTGCGAACACACATGGTTGACAATACATCAACGATGCTCACAGAGCCAAAAACGCCAGCAACTATACATTAGAAAACCTCTCAAAACAGAGAAGAGGAGGTGTGAGGCCGATAGCCTCACACCTCCTCTTCACTGTTTTGTATATATTGAGAGGGCCATGCGGTTTCAATACAAATTGCAGTAATCCATTAAAGATACTCTTACGTAGTACCTCATGCTACCGCTAGAAAAAGCAGGATGTTCATATCGAGGTAGTAC
>JAABUJ010000992.1_pt1 | contig 46254 bp, 33 predicted proteins | sample 5559131 | NCBI WGS metagenome assembly JAABUJ01 (sample SAMN10711875, study PRJNA513366) | rock metagenome | isolation source: Antarctica rocks | place: Antarctica: Victoria Land, Mt New Zealand nord | collected 2016-01-07
CCGCTACGAACCCCGAGTGCAGAAGCGTCGGCCGAAAGAGTACCCGTTGATGCAAGAGCCGCGCGGGACCTTCAAAAAGCGTTTGGCGAAAGCAGGTTAGGGAATGGCGTCAGTGCCATTCACCCATCACCCATCACCCATCACCCATCACCCATCACCCATCACCCTTTTGCCACGACCCCCAGCCGGGCCCCGGCAAGGGACCGGGCCACCCCTCACTTGGCCGGGCGGACCTGTTCGAGCAGGAAGACGCCCTTCTTGTTGGCGGTGACGACATCGAGCCGGCCGTCGCCGTTGAAGTCGGTGACGACGAACTGGGTGCCGACCCCGCTGTCGTCGTCGATCTCGCGCGGGGTGAAGGCCATTTTACCGTCGGGACCCTGGGCGGCCTCGAACCAGTAGATCCGGGAGGGCTTGTCGGAGCCGGGCTCGCCCTTGCCGTGCGACCAGAACCGCTTGCCGGTGACCAGGTCCTTCAGGCCGTCGCCGTTGATGTCGGCGGCGATCAGGGCGTGGGTCTCGGAGATCAGGTCGGGGAAGAGGTCGTGCCGGGTGAAGGAGGGCGAGCCGTCCTTGGCCTGGCCCTGCTCGTACCACCAGATCCCAAACTTGTGGGCCGAGCTGGCGACGATGTCGGGCTTGCCGTCCTTGTTGACGTCGTAGGCGATCATGTCGGCCAGGGCGTCGGCGATCGGGGCGGGGTGGAAGGTCCACGGGGTGCTGGCGGCCCGGCCCGATTCGGGCTGCTCCCACCAGCCGCCGGTGGAGAGGACATCCAGGCGGCCGTCGCCGTTGAGGTCGCCCGCGCCCAGGCCGTGCGCGAACCGCTGGGTTCCGGGGACGGCCTTGCCGGGAAGGCTCGGGCCGCTGACCGAGTGCATCTCCCAGGGGCCCGAGGGGTCGCCCGAGGGGGTGAACCAGGCCATCTGGCCCTCGTTCTCCTTGCCCGGGGGCTGCCAGCCCATGACCAGGACGCGGCGGCCATCGCCGAAGAGGTCGGTGTAGAGCGGCGTCTCGTTGCAGGCGCTGGCGGCGATCTCGTGGCGAGTCCAGTGGCCGGCCTTGCCCCTGGGGTTCTCGTACCAGGCGGCGGCCTTGCCGGGGAAGCCGACGACGATCTGGTCGGCCCAGCCGTCGCCGTTGACGTCGTCGGCCCAGCAGGCCATGCAGTCGCTGTAGCTGTGGAGGCCGTCGCCGTAGTCGCCGGGCTTCCGGATGTCGTGTCGGGCCCAGGAGGGGGCCTCGTACCACGAGTCGCCGACCAGGACGTCGGGCTTGCCGTCCTTGTTCACGTCGGCGACGGCCACGCCCTCCGACCGGAATTTGCCCTCGATCACCGTCTTCTTCCAGGAAGCCGGGGCGTCCTTGTCGGCCGCTCCGGCGGGCGCCGTCGGCGGCAGGATCGCCGCCAGGCCGAGGGCGGCCACGGCTCGGATTCGGAATGTCATGGTCATCAGTCCCTGGTGAGTCCGCCGGCCGCCCGCGCGGGGAGGCCCCGACCTTGAACCTAACACCGCGACGAGCCACACGCCACGGTGTACCGGCGGCCTTCGGTCACGGGCTCGAGGGCTGGCTCCGGACCATGTACGGCTTGGAGGGGCCCCGGTAGTCGTTGTCCCACACGGCCGACCAGACCTCGCGGTCCTTGTGGCGGACCCGGAGATTGACCATCGACATCCGGGCGGCCGAGTAGTGCCAGGCCATCGGCCCGCCCCCGGCCTCGGCCCGGGCCTCGATCGCCAGGAGGACCTCCGGGTCGGTGGTCTGGACGTAGGCGAAGAGGGCGCCATCGAGGATGTCGGCCCGCTTCCCCTCGGTCTCGAAGCGGTAAATCGGCTGGGTCAGCAAGCGGATCTCGGACAGGTCGGGCGGGTTGTTGTAGCTGGCCCGGAACTCGCGGGACAGGGCCTTGATCTGGCGGAGCCGCTCGGCGGGGGTGGACGCCGGCCGGGGGGCGCCGGGGATCGGCTCGGGGCGGACGTTCCCTTCGAGGAGGGCCCAGACCACCTCGCCATCGCGACGGGCGGAGAGGGGCCCGGGGGAGAGCGAGACGAACTCGTGGTCCTCGAAGGGGAGCCCGTCCGACTTGTACCGGTAGAACGACGCGGCGACCTCGGGCCGGCCCCGGTCGAGCCAGAGGAAGACCGCGCCGTCGTCGGCCTTCCGTTCCGGGTTGGTCCATTTCAGGACCGGCTCCTCGCGGAGCGTCAGCGGGCTCGGGCGGCCCGAGTCGCCGGTGATCCGGTAGCTTGCCGCCGCGTCCCGCCAGTGGCCCGGCTCGGCATCGGGCTTGGGCGGTCCGTCCTGAGCCCGGGCCCAGGCGAACGAGGCGACCAGGGCCAGGCAGCCCAGGCCGCGCGTGATGGGAACGATCCGCATGGTTGTCGCCTCTCCTCGGGTCCGCGCCGGCGGGTTCAATAGTTGGGGTCGTCGAAGGTCATGCCTGGGTCCGATCCGTACATGAGCAGGGTATAAGGCTGATTGTGGTTCCGGGCCTGCCCCCAGGGCACCATCGGCGCGGCCCAGACTTCGCGGTTCTTGAGGCTCAGCCGGAGGGAGAGGCTGTTCATCCGGGCCGCGGCGAACCGCCACTCGGGTCCGCCGCCGCCGTCCCGGCGGGCCTCGATCATCAGGAGGATCTCGGGGTCGGTCCCCTCGACGTAGGCGAAGAGGGCGCCGTCGGACACGTCGGGGTCGGTGCTCTGATAGCGGTAGATCGGCCGGGTCAGGAGCCGGAGCTCGCGGGTGATGTCGGCCCGGGTCGTCTCGGACGCGGAGAAGTCCCGGGCCAGGGCGCGGATCTGGCGGAGCCGGGCCTCGGGCGAGTCGGCCGGGCTTGGCGCGCCGGGGATCGGCTTCCGCTCCATCTCAAGCTTGCCCGGCGTCCAGACCCGCCGCCCCTTCCGATCGGCCGAGGCGATCCCCGGCCTCAGGGCGTGGAGCTCGATCCCGAGGTGCGTATTGGGCGAGAACCACTTGTAGATCGACGCCGCCGCCGCCGGGCAGCCCCGGTCGGTCCAGACGAAGACCGAGCCGTGGATCGACCCGGCCACCGGGTTCGACCACTGCAAGAGCGAATCCGGCTGGAGCACGGCGGCCCCCTTCGAGTCGCCCTCCAGGTCGATCCGGAACAGGCCCGCCTGCGTCTTCGCCAGCTCCGAGGCCGCCGCCGCGCGGGCCTCCTCGGCCTGGGGCGTGGCCGCTGGCGGGGCGTCGGCGGGGGCGGCCCCGGGCCGGCAGGCGAGGAGGGAAAGGAGCAAGACCATCGCGATTGGGCGTCTCATGGTGGTGATTCCCCGGTGGTCCGGAAGTGTCGGGATCGGTCCCGCTCAGGCTCAGGGGGCCTCGCCCTCGATCGGCGGGATTCCCCGGTCGCGGAAGGTCCGGTAGCGCTGCTGGGGGTCCTGCTCGGGGGCGTCCCAGGGGATCGGCGGGGCGGTGAAGACCTCCTTCCCCTTGTGGCGGACCGCAAGCGTCAGGTCGGAGAAGCGGGCGATCGCGTAGTGCCAGGTCGGGGCGGCCGGGCCTGGGCCGGGGGGCTGGCGGGCCTCGACGACCAGGAGGACTTCGGGATCGGTCCCCGCCGAGGTGACGAAGGCGAAGACGGCGCCGTCGAGAACCTCCGGGTCGGTGCTCTCGGAGCGATAGAGCGGCTGCGGGAGGAGCCGGAGTTCCCAGCGTTTGCCCTTCAGGTCGTCGCTCGATGCGGTGAAGCCCCGGGCGATCTCCCGCATCTGGAGGAGTCGCTGCGATGGCGACGACGCGGGGGCCGGCGCCCCATCGACCGGGGCCGGGACGATCCCGGGGGCCCGGGGCTTCCATTCGTTCGCGCCGCCGGGCCGCTCGACGTCGAGCACCGAGGTCGAGAGCGAATGGAGCTCGTGGTTCAGGTTCCGGGGGCCGGTCGAGGGGTAGGAGAAGAAGGTCCCGACGACCTCGGCCCGCCCTCGGCAGGTCCAGACGAAGACGGCGCCGTCCTGCTCGCCGCCCCGGATCGGGTTGGTCCAGACGTAGGCCGGGTCGCGGCGGAGTTCGACCTTCTCCTTCGGACCCGAGTCGCGGTGAATCCTGTAGCCGGCCGCCTCGCCCCGGTAGAGATCGAGGAGCCGCTCGCGGCGGGACTTCGCGTCCGAGACGGGCTCGGTGGCGGGGGCCTGCCCCAGCAGCGCGGGGAGGAGGATCAGGGCCAGGGCTCGTCGCATCGGGTCACCTCGGTTCGACCGCGGGGGGGGCGTCGGGGGTGCTACGAATGAAGTCGGATGACGACATTTATCGCCGGTCGACGGGCGAAGTCAACGAAATTCTTCGGGCGGGGGCGAGCGGCCGATCGCGTTCCCGAAGAATTTCGTTGACACGGCGGCCGGGCCGGCGATATTTGTAGTCATCCGACTGGATCCATACCGCCGACGGGGGGGTATTCATGCTTGGCGAAGGGGCCATCGCGGCCGGTCTTTCAGCCTGTCTCGGACCCGCCCTGGCGCTGGCTCTGGCCGCGCTGGGCCAGGTCGCCGCGCCGGCCTTGAAGGACGCCCGGTCGCGGGGCGAGCGGCTCCAGTCGCTCCACGCGGGCGAGGCGGCGAGCTATGCGATCTATCGCGACGCGGCGAAGACCCAGCGGCTGGAGTTGAGGCGCGAGCCGGTCTATCGCTGGTCGAACCCGACCCGGAGCGGCGGCCAGGAGGGGGACGTCTTCCTCTGGACCTATCGCGGGAGGCCGGAGGTGATCGCGAGCATCTTCTCGCATCCCCGCGAGGGCCGGCGGGAGCGGCGGCTCTGCCACGAGCTGCATTCGCTGTCCGAGGCGGTCCTGGTCGTCGACCGCGACTCCCCGAACCGCTGGGAGCCGAAGGCTCCGGGGGTCGAGTTGAAGCCGATCCCGGGGGCGCCCGAGCCGCCCGGGTCGCCCGCCGCCAGGAGCGTCCAGATCCGGGCCCTGGCCCGCGATTTCTCGGGCCGGAGCCTCAGCGATACCTTGGTCCCCTGGGACCTCCGCCTCCTCCCCAAGCCGCTTCACCGCTACGAGAGCACCGACCCGGAGGTGATCGACGGTGCCGTCTTCGCGCTGGTCTCCTCGGCCGGGACCGACCCGGAGATCATCCTGCTCCTGGAGGCCCGGAAGACGCCCGAGGGGCCCCGATGGGTTTTCGGGGCCGCCCGGTTCTCCGACATGAGCCTCTGGCTCAAGCACAAGGATCGCGAGGTCTGGAGCTCGATCCGGGGCCCCGAGAACACCTTCACCAACGACGCCCGGCACCGGTTCCGATTCTACCAGGACCGGATCGTCCCCGAGATCGACGGCGAGGCCGCCCCGGCCCCGGGCGAACCCGGCAAGGCGGAGGCGAAGTAACCCATGCGACACCCGAGCCTCCTGATCCTCCTCCTGCTGCCCGCCCTGCTTGGCCAGGCCCCGGCCCCCGTCGAGGGCGACCCGGCCGCCAGGTCCCGGCGCGACTTCCTCCGCGAGTTGTACCTGGGCGACGCCTCCGGCTACACCATCTATCGCGACGCTGGCCGCCAGGAGAAGGCCGAACTCCGCCGCGAACCGGCCTACGTCTGGACCAACCCCACCCGGAACCACGGGCAGGATGGCCACGTCTTCGTCTGGACCTATCGGGGGCGGCCCGAGGCCGTCGGGACGATCTTCTCGTCGCCGGCCCTCGGCCCTCGCGAGGTTCTCCACGAACTCCATTCGCTCTCGAACGCCGTCCTGGTGGTCGATCGGGCCGGACCGCGGGGCTGGTCGCCGCTCCAGCCCGGGGTCGACCTCAAGCCGATCCCGGGCGCCCCGGCCCCGGCCCGGACGGCCCCGCAGCGGCTGGCCCAGATGCGGGCCCTGATCCGCGAGTTCTCCGCCTCGGCCGTCGACATCAAGGGGGAACGCTGGGAGCTTCGGGTCCTCCCCCAGCCCCTCTACCGCTACGAGAGCACCGACCCCGAGGTCCTCGACGGCGCCCTGTTCACCCTGGTCTCGACCGCCGGGACCGACCCCGAGCTGATCGTGGTCCTCGAAGCCCGGAAGGCCCCGGGCGACCCTCCGGCCGCGCTGTCCTGGCAATTCGCCGCGGCCCGGTTCACCGACATGGCGCTCTCGGTCCGGCACAAGGACAAGGTCGTCTACACGGCCCCGGTGATCCCCTGGGACGCCGCCCTCAAGGACCCGACCCATCGCTACCACCTGATCAACGACCGGACGATCCCGCCAGTCGAGGAGGCGGGGGCGGCGACGGACCCCTCGACGAATCCCAAGGACCCCGGGCCGAAACCATGAGACGACGCCACCACGCCTGGCTGCCGATCGGCCGCCTCGCCGCCCGGGTCTTGCTGGGCCTGGCCCTCGCCGCCCCGGCCGCCTCGGACGCCCAGGAGCCCCCGCCCCCGGGGCCGATCCCCTCGATCGCCCCGGGGATGCGCCGGGCCCTGATCGTCTGCGGGCTTCCCGGCGACGAAGAGCACCGGGCCCTGTACGCCGGGGCGGTCGAGACGATCGCCAAGGCGCTGGTGGATCGATCGGGGTTCGCGGCGGCCGAGGTCTGGGTCCGGTTCGGGACCGAGCCCAGGCCCGGCGACGGACCGGCCGTGGCGGGGAGTCGCGGACTTTCGACCCGCGAGAACCTCGCCGCCGACGCCGAGGGGCTCAAGAAGGTCGCCACGCCCGAGGACGGCGTCTGGGTGATCGCCCTGGGGCACGGCCACCACGACGGCCGGCGGTCGCACCTGAACCTCCCCGGCCCCGACCTGACCGACGCGGCCTTTGCCCGGCTGTTCGAGGGGATCGCGGCGAAGGAGCAGGTCTTCCTCCTGACCACCTCGGCCAGCGGCTTCTTCCTCAAGCCGCTGGCGAAGTCGGGCCGGGTCGCGATCTCGGCGACCGAGGCCGACCAGGAGGTCAACGAGACCTTGTTCCCGCTCGCCCTGGCCGGAGTCCTCGCCGAGCCACCCCCCGAGGCCGACCGCGACAAGGACGGGGCCCTCTCCGTCTTCGAGCTCTACCTCGCCATCGTGGCCGACGTGACCCGACGTTACGTCGAGGACGAGCTGATCGCCACCGAGCACGCCCAGCTCGACGACAACGGCGACGGCCGGGGCTCCGAGGTCCAGCGGACCTTCCTCCCCCCCGAATCCGGCGGCGCGGCCGAGCCCCCGAAGGACAAGGACAAGGAGAAAGGCAAGGCGATGGCCAAGGCCAAGGAGAAGCCCGAGCCCAGGCTCGGCCCCAAGGACGACGGCTTCCTGGCCTCGAAGGTCCGGGTCGACAAGCCCACCGGAGGCCCGAAATGACCGCGCCACGAATCGCGATCCTCGGGGCCTGCCTGGCCGCCTGCCTCGGCCCGGCCCGAGCCGAGGGGCCGGTCGACGAGGATGAACGGGATCGCCGTCCGGGCGACGTTCCGGGGCCGCGACCTCTGGAGTCTCCCGGCCCTCCCCGCCTCGGCGAGCCACGACCCGAGCGAGCCCTACATCAGCTTCCTCTTTGGCTTCAAGGGGGCCAACCGACCATGAGCATCGCCCCGCACCTGCTCGGCCTCGCGCTGGCCCTGCTCGGCCAGGCCCCGGCGGCGGAACCGCCCCCGGTGGCCGACGGGCGGAACACTCCCGATGAACGGCTCGGATCGATGCGGGCCGCGATGAAGTCGTATGACCTCACCCGCGAAGGGGACCGGCTCGCCCCGATCAAGGTCCGCGACGAGCCGGCGTTCCGCGTCGGCCGCCAGAAGGGGAACTTCCTGGACGGGGCCATCTTCCTCTGGCTCGATGAGGTGGGCCGGCCCGAGGCGGCGATGGAGGCGTTCCTCCTGAGCGAGAAGGACGCGCCCGACGGCAAGTGGATCCACGAGTTCACCTCGCTCTCGACCGCCCCCGTCGCCGCCAGCCTCGGCGGCAAGCCGCGCTGGCATCCCGCCGGGCCGGGCCTGAAATTCGGGGCCGTGCTCGGGGCCCCGAAGCCGTCGGCGACCCCCGCCCAGCGGCTCCGCCAGGCCCGGGCGATCGCCGACGACTTCGCCGCCGTCGACAACTTCGGCGACCGAGGCTGGACCGCCCTCCGGATGCTCACCACCCCCATCGCCCGCTACGGCAAGCTCGGCGCGACTCCCGAGGACGGGGCCCTCTTCGCCTTCGTCGAGGGGACTGACCCCGAGGTCTTCCTCTTCGTCGAGGTCCGCCCGGGCGAGGGCGGCCCCGGGTGGCACTATGCCCTGGCCCCGATGGGCTCCTGGGCGGTCAAGGTCAAGCTCAAGAGCCGCGAGGTCTGGGACCTCCCCCGGCGCTCCACCGGCGACCCCAATCAGCCGTTGTACACGTATCAATTTTGGCCTTGATCGGCCGGTGACCGCGACGAGCCTGGCGGTAGCAACCCGTTCGATTTCGATGGCGTCCGGCCGGACCTGCCGCCCGTGACGCCGAAGCCTTTCGCGAAGGGGAACCGATGAACGGATCGACGATCGTGATGCTCATTGCCGCCTCGCTCCTCGGCCAGGCCGGCAAGGCGGACGAGAACCTGGAGACGATGAAGGGGGTCGCCTCGTCCTACCGGTTCGCCCTCGACGGCGGCCGGACGGGGCCGCTCCGACTCGGGACCGACCCGTCGTTCCGGATGGGCAAGCAGTCGGCCGACGACGTCCTGGACGGGGCCGTCTTCTTCTGGTCCGGCGACCAGGGGCGGCCCGAGGCCGTCCTCCAGGTCTTCCAGGTGAAGAACGCCAACGACTCCGGCGGCCACTGGGTCCAGGAGTTCATCTCGCTCTCGCCGGGCACCTTCACCTCGGACCGGGGCGGCAAGCCGAGTTGGTCCCCCCGGCGGCCGGGGGTCGAGTTCAAGCCCGTCCCCGGCGCCCCGAAGCCGGCCGAGAACCCGGCCCAGCGGACGCGGCAGATGAAGGCCCTGATGCAGGATTTTCGCGTCTCCGACAACTTCAAGAACAAGGGATGGTCCGAGCTGAGGCTCCTGCCGACCCCGGTGGCCCGCTACGGCAAGCCCGGCTCGGGCGTCCTCGAAGGGGCCCTCTTCGCCTTCGCCCTGGCGACCGATCCCGAGGCGTTCGTCTTCCTCGAAGCCCGGGAGGCCCCCGGCGGCCTCGAATGGCAGTATGCCTTCGCGCCGATGGGTTGTTTCGGACTCAAGGGGACCCTCAAGGGCCAGCTTGCCTGGGAAGTCCCGTACAAGAAGGACGCCTACGACCCCTCCCAGGTCTATTTCGTCCGGCTCGACTGACCTCGACCCACCCCGACCCCGGAACCCGCGCGATGGAAACCCCGAAGAAGCCCGAAGGATGGACCGACGCCGCGTCGCCGCTGGCGTCGACGAACGAGGACGCCGCCATCGTCGCCCGATTGCGCGACGCCCGGATGCGGGTCAAGGAGGAGATGGCCAAGGTGGTCGTCGGCCAGGAGCAGGTGATCGACCACCTGCTGGTCGCCCTGCTCTGCCGGGGGCACGTCCTTCTGCTGGGCGTCCCGGGGGTCGGCAAGACCCTGATGGGCCGGACCCTCTCCAGGACGCTCGACATGGAGTTCCGCCGGATCCAGTTCACCCCCGACCTGATGCCCTCGGACATCACCGGGATGGACATCATCGAGGAAGACGCCTCGTCCGGCCGCCGGAAGCTGGAATTCCTCCCCGGGCCGATCTTCGCCAACTTCCTGCTGGCCGACGAGATCAACCGGACCCCGCCCAAGACCCAGGCGGCGCTCCTCCAGGCGATGCAGGAGAACGAGGTCACCATCGGCCGGCGGACCTACCCGCTCCGGCCGCCGTTCTTCGTCGTCGCCACCCAGAACCCGATCGAGATGGAGGGGACCTACCCGCTCCCCGAGGCCCAGCTCGATCGGTTCATGTTCAACATCAAGGTCAAGTACCCGACGATCCAGGAGGAGTTGCAGGTCGTCAAGGGGACCACCGGGACCCACACCGCGCAGGCCCACCCGATCCTCAAGGCCGAGGAGCTGATCCGGCTCCAGGAGCTGGTCCGGGGGGTCCCGGTGGCCGACTCGGTGATGCTCTACGCGGTCCGGCTGGTCGCCGCGTCGCGGCCGGGCGAGTCCAAGGAGATCGAGGGGGTCCACAAGTACCTGCTCTACGGGGCCAGCCCCCGGGCCTCGCAATACCTGGTCCTCGGGGCCAAGGCCCGGGCGATCCTGGCGGGCAAGTACCATGTCGACTTCGAGGACGTCAAGGCCCAGGCCGGGCCGGTCCTCCGCCACCGCCTGGTCCTGAACTTCCACGCCCGGGCCGACGGCGTCGACGCGGACGCCATCGTCCGCCGGCTGGTCGAGACCGTCCGCCAGGAGGGATGACCCGCGATGCCCTTCGACCCCCGAGAACTCGTCGACCCCGCCTTCTTCTCCCGCCTGGAGTCGATCGAGCTCCGCGCCCGGTCGATCGTTGCCGGGTCGATGCACGGGCTCCACCGGAGCCCCTTCCTGGGGATGAGTGTCGAGTTCGCCTCGCACCGTGAATACTCGCCCGGCGACGACCTCCGCCACCTGAACTGGAAGCTCTACGCCCGCCACGACCGGCTCTACATCAAGGAATACGACGCCGACACGAACCTGAACCTGTACCTGATGGTCGACGCCAGCGCCTCGATGGCCTGCGCCAACGCCGGCCGGAGCAAGCTGCACTACGCCGCCAGCCTGGCCGCCGCCCTGGCTCACCTGGCGATCCGCCAGCGCGACGCGGTCGGCCTGACCCTCTTCGCCGACTCCGTCCTGGCCCACCGGCCGCCCCGGGCCCGGGTCGACCAGCTCGACGAGATCCTGGCCACGATCGCCAACATCGAGGCCCGACCCGCCACCGGGACCGAGAAGGCGCTCCACCAGGCCGCCGGGCTCGCCCGCCGCCGAGGGCTGGTCGTCCTGATCAGCGACCTCTTCGGCGACCTCGACGCCATCGTCGGCGGCCTGGACCACTTGCGCTACCTCAATCACGAAGTCATCATCTTCCACCTGATGGATCCGGTCGAGCGCGACCTGACGCTCGAAGGCAACATCCGCTTCCGCGACCTGGAGAGCGGCGAGACCCTGACCACCCAGGCCGATGGGATCCGCGACGCCTACCGGAAGGCCGTCGGGGAGTGGCTCGGCAAGGTCGAGGTCGAATGCCGGAAGCGGGCGATCGACCGGATCGAGCTGGTCACCACCGACCCGCTCGACCGGGCCGTCCTGGATTATCTGGTGAAGCGGGCGAAGACCTTCTGAACCCCCGGGGGACGGACCATGATCGTGCCGCTCGCGACGACCCTGACCCTCGCCCTGCTCGCCCAGGCCCCGGCGGACCCCGACGGCCCCGTGGTCCGGCTGGAGATGATGAAGGACGCGGCGGGATCCTACGAGATCCGGATGGCCGACGGCCGGGCCCGGCCGTTCCGCCTCCAGGCCGAGCCGGTCCTCCGGTTCACCAACACCGTCGGCGCCACCCGCGACGGGGCCATCTTCCTCTGGCTCGACGAGGGGGACCGCCCGGCCGTCGCCGCCCAGGTGTTCGTGAAGCGCGACGGAAGCTGGACCCACGAGTTCACCTCGCTCTCGCCCGGCCCGGTCGTCGGCAAGACCCCGGGGGCCCCGGACTGGCGGCCGACCCGGGCGGGGGTCGAGTTCAAGCCCGTCCCCGACGCCCCCAAACCGGCCGATTCGCCCGAACCGAGGCTCCGCCAGATGCAGGAGCTCGCCCGCGAGTTCGCCGCCGAGGACCTCTTCCGGGAGAAGTCGTGGCAGCCCCTCCGGATGCTCACCCGGCCCTTCGCCCGCTACGGCAAGCCCAGCGGCGAGGTCCTCGACGGGGCCCTGTTCGCCTACGTCCTGACCACCGACCCCGAGGTCTACCTGATGCTGGAGGCCCGCGCCGGCAAGGACGGCCCCGAGTGGCAGTTCGCCTTCGCCCCCATGACCATCTACTCCGTCCGGGCGTCGTGGAAGGGCCGGGAGGTCTGGGAACTCCCCACCCGCTGGCAGACCGCATCGAGCCCCCGAGAGCCGTTCTACTTCCGGGAGAACGTGGCGGCCTTCGGGAGGCGGAAGCCATGACGAACCTCGGGAGCCTGGCCCTGACCCTGGCCCTTCTCGCCCAGTCCCCGCCGGCCGGCGACGGCAAGGACGAGCGTGCCGCCCGGCTCGAATTCCTCAAGACCTCGCTGGCGACTTATGACGTCCACCCGGCCGACGAGCCGTCGAAGAAGTTCCGCCTCCAGGCCGAGCCGGTGATCCGGTTCAACAACCCCGTCGGGGTCTCGGAGGACGGAGCGATCTTCTTCTGGATGGGCGAGGACGGCCGGCCCGAGGTGGCCGTCCAGGCGTTCCTCCAACGCGGCGGGGCCTACATCCACGACTTCAGCTCGCTCGCGACCGGCCGGGTCGTGGCCGAGTCCCGCCGCGGCCCGGTCTGGAACCCGACGAGGGCCGGGGCCGAGTTCCGCCCGGTCCCCGAGGCCCCCCGCCCGGCCGAATCCGCCGAGGCCCGGCTCCGCCAGATGCGCGAGCTGACGCAGGCGTTCGCCGTCTCCGACAACTTCCGCGAGAAGGGCTGGCAGGCCCTCCGACCGATGCCGAAGCCGTTCGCCCGCTACGGCAAGCTCGGCACCCCGACGGTCGACGGCGCCGTCTTCTGCTTCGCCCTGGGGACCGACCCCGAGGCGTACCTGATGCTCGAAGCCCGGGCCGGCGAGGGCGGGCCCGGCTGGCAATTCGCCTTCGCCCCGCAGACCTCGTACGCCCTCAAGGCGTCGTGGAAGGGGCAGGACGTTTGGAGCCTCCCCAATCGCTTGCCCTGGACCCCGACCGAACCCTTCTACGGCCGAACCTACCGGGCCTCGGAGTGAACCGGATGATCCCCACGATCCTGGCCCTGGCCCTGCTGGCCCAGACCAAAGACGACGACGCGCCGGCCCGCCTGACTTTCATGAAGGGCTCGGTGATGCCCTTCAACGTCCACCCGGGCGACGCCAACTCGCCGCCGTTCCGGCTTCAGCCCGAGCCGATCTTCCGGCTCAACAACGCGGTCAGCGGCGTGAAGGACGGCGCGATCTTCCTCTGGACCGGCGAGCACGGCCGCCCCGAGGCGGCGATCCAGGTGTTCCTCGTCCCCAGCGGCGAATGGATCCAGGAGTTCACCTCCCTCTCGACAGCCCCGATGGTCGCGGAGGCCGGCCCGAAGGCGACCTGGAGCCCCGCCCGCCCCGGGCTGGAGTTCAAGCCGGTCCCCGACGCCCCCCGGCCCGCCCCGACGCCCGACCAGCGGACCCGACAGATCCGCGCCCTGGCCCAGGACTTCGCGGCCGACGACCACTTCGAGAGCAAGGCCTGGAACGCGCTGAGGCTCCTGCCGAAGCAGCTCCTCCGCTACGGCAAGCCCGGCGCGGCTGTCGAGGACGGCGCCCTCTTCGCGTTCGTCCTGGGGACCGACCCCGAGGTCTTCCTGATGCTGGAGGCGCGGGCCGGCAAGGACGGCCTCGAATGGCAGTACGCCTTCGCGCCGATGACCTGCTATCAGGTCAAGGCCGCGTGCAAGGGCAAGCAAGTCTGGTCGCTCCCGCTGCGGCTCCCGGCCGAGGATCCGGCCGGGACGTTCTTCGCCACGCTCTACTCGAAGGGGCCGTGACCCGGTCGCCCCATCCCCGGAATCCGAGGCACCATGCAATTCGTCCAGTTCGGGATGCTCGCGGGCCTGGGAGCCCTGGCCATCCCGATCCTCGTCCACCTGATGTTCCGCCGCCAGGCCCGGCCGGTCGAGCTGGGGACGCTCCAGTTCCTCAAGGTCGTCCTGCGCGACAACGCCCGGAAGCGGCGGCTCAAGCGCTACCTCCTGCTGGCGCTCCGGCTGGGATGCGTCGCACTGATCGCCCTGCTCTTCGCCCGGCCCTTCCTGCTGGCCGAGGAGCCGAGCGGGGGGGACAAGCTGGTCGTCGTCCTGGTCGACCGGTCGGCGAGCATGGGCCTGGCCGGCGGGCCCCGGCCGATCGACCGGGCCTCGGCCGAGGTCCGCGCCATCCTGGCCCAGTCGGGCCCGGGCACGCGGCTCGAAGTCGCCGCCTTCGACCGCGACGTCGCCCCGCTCGCCAAGGTCGCCGACCTCGACCGGGCGATCGCCGGGCCCCCGAGCGGCGGGACCGACTCCGACGCCGCCATGGCCTGGGCCCGCGACCTCTGCGTCCGGTCGGGCGGCAAGTCCCGCGAGCTGCACATCCTGACCGACCTCCAGCGCTCGGGGCTCGGCCGGGGCGAGGCAACCCGGGTCCCCGCCGACGTGGCGGTCCGCCTGGTCGACCTCGGCCGCCCGTTCCCCAAAAACGTCGCGGTGACCGGGGCCTCGGCCTCGCCCGAAGGCCCCCGCCCCCGCGAGTCGGCCACCGTGACGGCCACCGTCCGGAACGCCTCGCCGCTCCCCGTCGAGAAGGTCCCGGTCCGGCTCCACCTGGAATCCCCGGGTTCCGCCCCGGTCGACCTGGAGCAGACGCTTGACCTCGAAGGCGACGCCACCGCCACCGTCGATTTCAAACTCCCCGAGCTGGACGAGGGGATCTGGCGGGGATCGGTCGAGGCGAAGGCCGGCGACGACCTCCCGTTCGACGACCGCCGCTACCTGGCGATCCCGGTGGCGCCCGCCGCCCGGGTCCTGGTGGTCGACGGCGACCCGGGGCGGTCGGCGTCGGAGGCCGAGACGTACTTCCTGATGGCGGCCCTCCGGCTCGCGCCTCGGGGCGAGACGTATGCCAAGGCCCCGTTCGACCCGAAGGCGGTGGACCTCTTCGAGACCCGGGGCGGCCTGCCCGAGCTGGCGAAGACCTCGGCCGTGGTCCTGGCCAACGTGGCCGACCTCCCGGCCTCGGATGCCAGGGCCCTGGCCGGGTACGTCGAGCGCGGCGGGGGCCTGGTCGTCTTCACCGGCGACCGGGTGACGGCCGAGGGCGCGGCGACGCTGGTCGCGGCGGGCCTGGGCGTGGGGGTGATCGCCGGGCCCGCCTCGATGCCGGATCGGCCCTGGCGGCTGGACCGATGGGAGCCAGAGCACCCGATCCTCCGGCCGTTCTCCGAGCCCGAGCACGGCGACATCCGCCGGCCCGCGTTCGCCTCGATCACCAGGATCGCCCCCGAGCCCTCGGCCCGGGTCCTGGCCCGGTTCCGGGGCGGCGAGCCCGCCCTGATCGAGAAGGCGGTCGGCCGGGGGAAGGTCGTCTGGTTCGCCTCGGCCTGCGACCGGGCCTGGGGCGACTGGCCCCGGGGGCGGATGTTCCTGCCGATGGTCCACCAGATGGTCGCCTACGCCTCGGGCCTGGCCGAGGGTGGCCCGGTCCGCGTCGAACTGGCCGGGGCGGGCCGGCCCCCCGGGCTCACCGAGGCCGACGGGTCCGTCCGGGTCGCCAACCCCGACCCCTTCGAGTCGGAGACCGCCCGCTGCACCCCGGCCGAGTTCGCCGGCCGCTACGGCTTCAAGCTCCCCGAGGCCGGAGCCGTTGCCTCGAAGCCCACCTCCGCCCAGGGGCTGGCCGACGACCGGCTCCGGGGCGACGAGGTCTGGCCCTGGGTCGCCCTGACGCTGATCGGCCTCTTGATGTTCGAGCAATTCCTGGCCAACCGCACGGCGGCCTGACCCCGATCACTCGCCCCGACCCGACGGCGGACGCAACTCGAAAGGAACGCCCGTGACCCCCGAACCGAAGTTCCTCCGGCGATTCGAGCAGATCCGGACCTCGCTCCGCCGCTATCAGAGCCGGCTGGGGCTGGCCGCGACGATCCTGGCCGCGGCGACCGGCCTCGGGCTCCTGGCCTGGTCGGACTACGACCACGAACTCCCCCGGTCCGCCCGGGCCCTCGGCCTGGCGATCGCGAGCCTGGCCACCCTGTTCGTCCTGGGTCGGTGGCTGGTCGCCCCGCTCCGCTGGTGGACCCAGCCGAGGACGGCGCTCGAAATCGAGGCCCGGTTCCCGGAGCTGGGCCAGCGGATCCGGACCGTCGTGCAGTATGGCGGCCGGCCCGCCGAGCGGATCGACCAGGAAGGCGTCCGGCCGAGCCTGGTCGAGGCGCTGGAGGAGGAGACCGACGAGCGGTCCGGCTCGCTCCCGCTGGACCGGGTCGTCCGGTGGCGGCGGGCCCAGGCTCTGGCGAGCCTGGCGGCGGTCCCCGTCCTGCTACTCGCCTTCGCCGCGATCCGGAGCCCGGAGTGGCGGGTCGCGATCCAGCGGGCGGTCCTGATCGAGCGGCCGTATACCACGATCGAGGTCCTGCCCGGCGACGTCCTGGTCGACCAGGGCGATAGCGTCCCGGTCGCGGTCGAGTTGAAAGGCCGGCCCCGGAAGTCGGTGGTCCTCCAGACGCGGACCGCCGGCAAGGTGGACGCGGACTGGAAGTCGCGGAAGCTGGACGAGCCGGCGAAGGGGGCTTCCCGGCGTGAAATCGTGGTCGAGAAGGTCAAGGACCCGGTGGAATATCGGGCCGTCGCCGGCCCGGCCGCCAGCGGGACGTTCGCGATCCGGGTCCGGTATCCCCTGGCGATCCGGGATTTCCGGATCGAGGTCAAATCCCCGGCTTATACCGGGCTCGACCCCAAGACGACCCAGGGGGGCGACGTCCAGGCCGTCGAGGGCTCGGTGGCGACCTTCCGGATCGCCTTCGACGCCTCGCCCAGCGAGGCGGCGCTGGAGCTGGTCGACCCATCGCCGAAGCCTCTCAAGAAGGGCGAGGCGGCCCCGAGCCCGGCCCAGTCGGTCGTGCCGCTCCGGCGTGAAGGGGACTCGCTGGTCGCGACGTTGGATCTGACGAAGGACCTGGATTATCAGGTCGTGGCGAGGACCCTCGACGGCCGGGTCTTGCCCAGGAACAAGCACCGGATCGACGTCCGCGAGGACCGGGCGCCCCGGGTCGTCTTCGACGAGCCCGAGGAGGCGCTGGAGGTCCACCCGATCGCCGAGGTCCGGCACCGGGCCCGGGTCGACGACGACTTCGGCCTGACCCGGGCCGGGATCGTCTTCCGGTTCAACGACGGCGAGGAGAAGACCCTGATCCTCAAGGACTTCCCGCTTGCCCCGGGGGAGAAGCCGAAGACATCGGCCACGCTGGAGGAGATGCTCGCGATCGAGACCCTCGGGGCCACGCCCCAGGATAGCATCACCTATTACGCCTTCGCCGAGGACAACTATCCCGGGACCCCGAGGCGGACCGAGACCGACCTCCGCTACATCGACTTCCGCGCCTTCAAGCGCGAGTACAAGCTGGCCGAGCCGGGCTCGGGCGATGGCGACCCGCTGGAGCTGACCACGCTCGACGAGCTGATCGCCCGCCAGCGCGTCAACCTGAACCGGGCCTACCGCCTGGCCCGGCACCGGCCGACTGACCGGACCGAGGCCGACGACCCGCTCAAGGTCGCCGGGTTCGAGGAAACGCTGGTCACGCTCAGCAAGGAGTTCACCGAGGGGATCGAGGCCCTGGCCGACGCTCGGGTCGACTCGCTCCACAAGGCCCTCGACGCGATGCAAGCCTCGATCGACGCGCTCGACCGTTCCCGGAACGCCGAGGCCCCGCCCGCCATGGCCGAGGCGCTCAAGCACCTCGTCGCGGCCCGCCGCGAGCTGGGCGTCCTGATCCTGGAGAACCCCGCCCTGGCCGCGAAGATGAAGACCTTCGACCGCAAGCAAGCCCAGAAGATCCGCAAGCCCAAGAGCAAGGACGAGGAGGCCGAGGAGATCGCCGACCGCCTGGAGGAGCTGGCCCAGGAGGAGGATTTCGTCTACGCCACCCTCGCCGAACCCAAGGGCGGTCCCGCCCCGGCACCCGACGCCAAGGGCTCCGAGGGCGAGAAGGGCGAGCCCAAGGAACCCCAGAAGAAGGAGGGCGAGCCCAAGGAGGCCGAGCAGAAGGACCAGGCCAAGGAGGGTCCGAAGGGTCCGGAAGGTCCCAAAGGCGAGGGCGAGAAGGGCCAGGAAGGGCCCAAGGGAGAGGGTGGCAAGGGGAACGTCAAGGGCCAGGGCGACGAGGGCGAAGGCGGCGCGGGCGAGCCCAAGAAGATCGACCGCCGGGCTGTCGCCGAGAAGCAGGAGCGGATCGTCGACGAGGTCCGCGACCTCGAAGAGAAGCTGAAGCGGCTCGAAGTCGCCTCCGACCTGGCCAAGGCCCGGATGGCCAAGGCGGCCGAGAAGGTGGAAAAGGCGTCCGGCGCCCTGACCCGAGGCAACACCAAGGAGGCCGCCGACGACGCCAAGGCCGGCGCGGGGATGCTCCACGAGCTGGCCCGCCAGGTCAAGGGCGAGATCGCCCGCGAATCCGCCGACGAACTGGCCATGGCCCGCGACCTCGCCGACGAACTCGCCCGCCGCGAGGCCGAACTCGCCGACCGGAACCAGGGCCCGCCCCCCGGCGGGAGCCCCGGCGACCCCGAGCCCAAGGACGGCAAGGACGGCCAGGGCAAGGAGGCCAGCCCCAAGGACGCCAAGGGCGGCCAGGCGAAAGAAGGAGAGCCCAAGGACGGCCAGGGCAAGGACGGCAAGGACGGCCAGGGCGAGGGGGCCGGCGAGAAGGGTCAGGGCCCGAAGCCGGGGATGGGCGGGCGCGGCGGTCCGGGCGGCTGGGCCGGCTTGACCGAGGAGGAGCAGGTCGACCGGATGGCCGAGATGGCCCGGACCCTGGAGGCCTGGCTCAAGCAGATCGACAAGCGGGGCGATGGGAAGGCCGCCGACGCCGTCCGCGAGATCCTCGACAAGGGGAACGTCGCCGAGATCGTCGAGCGGGCCGGGCGGATGGGTGAAGTCCGGGTCGCCGGCAAGCCGGACGAACTCGGCCGCGAGGCCCGCGAGCTGGCCGGCAAGCTGGACGTCCTCGGTCAGGCCCTGGAACTGCTCCATCGGGGGATCGTCGCCCCGGAACTGGCGGCGATGGTCGAGTTTGACCGGAGGGTGGCCGAGCTGACCGCCAAGCTCGGCGAGCTCAAGACCGAGGCCGACGTCGCCGCCTGGAAGCGCGACGTCGCCGCCCTGATCCGCGACCTGGAGAAGGCCGGGGTCGAGGGCGCCGTCGAGCTGGCCGACGCCCTCCGGATCGGCGGGGGCTGGCACTCCGACGACGCGCGGCTCCACCCGGTCGCCCCGGACCCGATCTCCCGGACGCTCTCGGCCGTCTCGGTCCAGATCAAGGACCGCGTCCAGGACCTGATCCTCAAGGATCTCGCCTCCGCCCGCGACGAGGCGACCCCGCCCAAGTTCCGCGAGCTGGTCGAGCGGTATTATGAGGTGATCTCCCAGGGAGCCCGGGCCAGGTGACCCGGGGGCGGCCCGGCCTCCGCCATCGGGGTGCCGGGCCTTCGTCGGGGTGGCAGGGGTGGCGGTACGCAACAACCCCGGGCCGAGCGTGACGATCCGGGGTTCGCAAGCGAACCTCTGCCACCCGGACGCGGGATAGTGGAAGGGTGAAATCCTGAATATCATGAAGTTTGCAATCTCAGATTTCAGATCTCGGATCCACGGCCAGGCGGCCCGTCTCCGGACGGCGGAAGACGAATCGACCCTCGCCCGGCGGGCTCGACCGGGGCGCGCGGCGGAGCCAAGAAACCGACCATGATCAAGTCATCGATCCAGTGGGCGTCCCCCGTCTCGCCCGGCCTCTTGCTGGCCCTGGCCGTCGGGGCGGCCGTGGGCTTCGCGGTGCTCCGGTGGGCGGCGGGGGGGCCGCTTGGCCCGAGCCGTCGGCGGGGGCTCTGGGCCCTCCGGGGCCTGATCCTCGGGGTGATCGCCCTGATCCTGCTCAACCCGGTCCGGGTCGAGGAGACGCCGGGGGCCGTCGAGCGCCCCAAGGTCGTCTACCTGCTGGACACCTCGCAGAGCATGGCCCTGGGCAAGGCCGGCGGCTCGCGGTGGGACCAGGTCGTCTCGACTCTCCGAGGGGCCGACGCCGCCCGCGCGGGCGGGGTCGGCCCCGAGGTCGACCCCTTCCGGTTTGGCGCCCGCCTGGCGGCGATCGAGTCGCCGTTCTGGCGGAAGCCCGGACCGGATCCGGCCCCGGCCGGCGGCGTCCCGCCGGCGCCCGCCGCCGAGCCCCCCCCGGCCCCGACCGACTCCGACACCCTCCTGACCGGCTCGCTCGAATCGCTGGCCGGGCGGTTCGGCCACACCCCGCCCCGGGCGGTCGTCGTCTTCTCCGACGGCCGGGCCCGCGACGCCGCGCGGGCCCCGGCGATCGCCCGGGGATTCGGGCGGATGAAGGTCCCGATCCACGTCGTCCCCACCGGCGACCAGGACGTCGGCGGCGACGTGGCGATCGTCAGCATGGTCGCACCGAACCTGGTCCGGAAGTCGACCCGGATCCCCGTCCAGGTCTTCCTCCGGAGCTACGGCTACAAGGGGCGGCGGGCCGAGCTGAAGCTGACCTCCGCCGGCCCCGACGGGCGCCCCGGCGCGATCCTGGCCCGGGCCCCGGTGGTCCTCCAGGACGGCCTGGCGCGCTACTCCCTGGCCTTCGAGTCGGGCGAGCAGGACCGCCGGATCGTCGCCACCGTCGACCCCCAGCCGGGCGAGGTCTCGGCCGACAACAACGCCTTCGCCGCCGACGTCGCCATCGACCACACCAAGATCCGGGTCCTCTACGTCGAGGGCTCCAACGAACGATTTGTCACCCGGAAGGGCCTCTTCGGCCTGGGCGGATCCGAGGTCCAGGGGGCCTACTCCGCGCTCCAGCAGGCCCTGATGGAGGACCCCGACCTCGAATGCACCGCCGTCCTCCCCTCCGCCGCCGACGGCGGATTCACCGCGGTCTCCCGGGTCGACGACCGGGGCCGGGGGCTCCCCGAGACCCCCTCGGAGCTCTTCGCCTACGACGCCATCATCCTCAGCAACGTCCCCCGCGAAGCCCTCGGCGAGAAGTACATGGGCTGGATTGACGAGTGGGTCGGTCGGCGAGGCGGCGGGCTCTGCATGGTCGGCGGGGCCAACTCGTTCGGATCGGGCCGGTGGGCCGACACCCCGGTCGGCCGGATGCTCCCGGTCGAGTTCGACCCGGGCGGGGGCGACTGGGACCCCTCGCCCGCCTCGATCAAGCCGATCGCCGAGGGCGCGATCCACCCGCTCTGGCACATCGCCTCCGACGACCAGCAGAACCGGACGCTCCTGAAAACTCTACCCAGCTTCCAGGGCCGGAACCGCCTGGGCCCGGCCAAGCCGTCGGCCGAGGTCCTGGCCCGGGCCGGCTCGGGATCGCCCGGCGAAGCCCCGGCGCTGGCCGTTCAACCCTTCGGCCGGGGGCGGACCATGGCCCTGGACGTCGGGATCACCCGCCGCTTCGGCGCGGAGTTCTCGCAATCCTGGGGCCAGGGCGATGCCCGCTATTACAAGAAGTTCTGGCGGAACGCGGTCTACTGGCTGACCGAGAACTCGTCGATCGGCCGCCGTCGCCTCCTGGCCGAGACCGACAAGCGGCTCTATCGCCCGGGCGAGCCGATCGTCCTGAAGGCCCGGGCCTTCGACGAGAACGCCGCCCCGACGGTCGACTACCGGGTGGCCGTCTCGATCGAGCCGAGGTCGGCCGCCGAGAGCACCTCGGACAACTCCCCGCTTCGCCGCCCCGCCGCCGGCCCCGCTCGGGCCCCCCTGATCCCCTGGGGCCAGGAGTTCGACCTGTCCAAGATCCCCGCCGAGAAGTCGTATACCGCCGCCCTCCCGATCGCCGATGGCGTCGACCTCCCGGCCGGGGTCTCGCTGACCCAGGGGCTCCGGATCGAGCTGACGGCCTACGAGAACAACACCCAGGTCGACAGCACGGCCATCGACGTGCAGATCCTCGACGACCCCTCCGAGCAGCAGAACCCCCTGCCCGACCACGATCTCCTGAAGCGGGTTGCCGACGACTCCGGCGGCTCGGTCCTCCGGGGCCCGGCGGACCTCGCCGCGATGCTCGCCCGGATCCCCATCGCGGTCGGCCCGCCCGAGATCAAGGCCATGCCCGCCTGGAGCCGGTGGTGGCTGATCTCGGCCCTGATCGCCCTGCTGACCGTCGAATGGATCTGGCGGCGGCGGATCGGGCTGGCTTGACGGGATGATCCATCCGGAGAGGAGTTTGACCGTGACGACCCATCGCCCGCCCCAACTTCGGACAATGATCGCGGCATCGGCCGTCGGGCTCGCCCTGATCCTCCTTGCCTCCGGGCCCTCGCCCGCCCAGGACGAAGACCGCGCCGCCCGTGCGTCGGGCCGACCCGGGTGAGACCGACTTCAATGCCCGGAGGCCCCGCCCCGAGCGCTGACCCCCGAGGATCGGCCGGGACCGACCCCAAGAGAGCGGCGGGCCGGGGCCCGTCCACCGCCCGGCCGGGGGTCGATCAGGGGGCCGTCATGGCCTGGGGCAATTCCATCGAGAAGTAGGTGGATTGCGAATCCGTCCGCGGGTCGACCTTCTCGGCCTTCCAGACTTCGCGGCCCTGGTAAGTGACCTGGATCGGGTCGCGATTCATCCGGGCCAGGCTGTACCGCCAGCGCGGGCCCGGGGGCGAGTTGGTCGTCTCCAGGAGGAGGAATACCTCGGGGTCGGTCCCCAGGACGAAGGCGAAGAGGGCCCCGTCCCCGGCGGCGGAGCCGTGGGGCGGGTGGCGGTGGAGCGGCTTCGGGAGAAGGCGGAGGGCCTGGTCCCGGCCGGTGGCGTCGACCCGGGCGTCGACCAGCCGGCCCGCGAAGCCGCCGGCGATCGATCGGATCTGGCCCAGCCGCCCGGGGGCCGAGGCGGCGGGCGCGGGGGCCCCGGGAACCTCCTCCCAGCGGACCCCAGCGCGGCCGGGCCGCCAGGCGGCCCGCCCGTCGCGGGTGGCGGTCAGCGGCCCGTCCGCCAGCGAGTGCATCTCGGCCTCGAAGCCGGTCCAGGGGGTAAACCACTTGTAGATCGTCAGGACGGCCTCGGGGCGGCCGTCGGCGACGAACAGGAAGACCTCGCCGTAGACCCGGCCGACGCCCGGATTCGAGTACCGGAGGACCGGGTCGGGCTGGGGCTCCGCGGGCCGAGCCGGCTCGCCGGCCGCCCGGATCGACCAGCGCTTCAATTCCTCCGAGGCCATCCCGGAGGCGACGGCGGCCTCGGCGGCGGGCGAGTCGTCGGCCCCGCCGGCGCGGGGGGCGGACCTCCCCGGACCGGCGAGGAGGCAGGCCGAGCCGAGGAGGGCCAGTCCGATCGGTCGGAGTCTCATCGGGCCCTCACTTTCCGCCTGGCTTGGTGGGGGCGGCGGACGCGGTGGCGGCGGTCGTGGCGGCGGCGGCCTCGGCGGGGTCGATCAAGCCGTCCTTGTCGCGGTCGAGGCGGTCGAATTGGGCTTTAGGGCCGCGGAACTCGCGGGCCGAGACGTCGCCGTCGCGGTTCCGGTCCATCCGGCGGAACCAGGACGGGCCGGAGGCCGAGGGGTCGGGGGCCGGGGCGATCATCGGGCCGGCGAATCCGACCCCTTGGTTGCCGACCGCGGCGAGCTGGCCCCGAGCGATGTTGAGCTGGTAGTGGTGGGGGATCTCCTCGGCGGCGATCCGGCCGTCGCCGTCGCGGTCCCAGGTCGCCACGCGGTCCAGGGTTCCCCGGACCTCGCGGTTGCCCAGGCGGCGGTCGCGGTTGAGGTCGAGGATCGAGAAGATCGCCCGTCCCTGGTCGGAGGCGGTGAGGACCATCCGGTTCCGGGCGGCCTCGGCCTGGCGGGCGACGAAGTCGGCCAGCTCCTTGGGGTAGAGCTTGCCGTCGCCGTCGCGGTCGAGGATGTCGAAGAGGCCGGCCAGGGGCGAGGGGTGATCCTTGTCCTTGGTCAGCTCGGACTTCTCGACGTAGCCGTTGTTGTCGGTGTCGGCGGCCTCGAACTGGGCCGAGAAGGAGCGCTGGGCGCCGGCGGCGGCGTCGGCCCCGTCGTCGACGTGGACCTCCAGGCGGACCTCGTCGGCGGAGAGTTCCAGGTCGCCGCCGCCGAGCTGCTTGACCTTGGCCCAGGGCGGCAGGGGCTTCGAGCCGCCCCCGGCGACGGCCACGCTGGCGGTCCCCGAGGCGTCGGGCGAGAGGGCGATCTCCAGCTCGATGTCGGGCGGGACTTTGGCCAGGAACCGGCGGAGTTCCTCGGTGTCCAGGGCCCCGTCGGAGTCGGCGTCGGCCCCGGCGAACGCCTTGGGGTCGATGGGGAACTCGGCCTGGGCGAGCTTGTTGTCGCCAGCCGAGGCCCCCTTGGCGGCCCCCTTGTCGTACCGCTTCAGGAGGACCCGGACGGGGCGGAGCGACGACTCGTCGGGGGCCAGTTCGAGGACCGGGGAGACCTTGGCGAGGCTCCCCCGGCGGCCGGGCATGTCCTCGGCCATCATGGCGTTGGGGGCGGTGAAGGGCTCGATCTCGGCCCCATCGATCAGCTCGTCGTCGTCGAGGTCAAGCTTGTGGAGCGACCCGGCGGCCTCGGCCAGCTCGACCCGGGCGAGCTTGCCGTCCTTGTCGCGGTCGAGTTGGTCGAACAGCGCGTCGGTCTTGCTGCTGGCCATCTTGCCGTCCTGGATCCGGAACGGGCCCAGGGCCGTCCGGAGGGCGTCGGCCAGCTCGTCCAGGGAGACGACGCCGTCCTTGGGGTGGACGTCGAGTTCGCCCCGGGGCATGGCGGTGGCCCCGCCGTTGGCGACCCGGACCAGCGTGGCCAGGGCCCCCTTGTCGGCCTCCTCCCGGGAAACCGTCCCGTTCCCGTCGCGGTCGAGGAAGGCGTGCATCGCCTTGACCGAGTCCAGCCAGGCGGCCCGGAACGGCCGGGCGCCCAGGCGGATCCGGAGCCGGAGGAAGATCACCCGGTTCTCGCCCAGGAAGGCCACGTCCTGCACCGATTCGGGGCCCGAGGCCGGAACCGGGGCCGCCGGCTGGGGTTTGGGCGGGTCGGCGGCGGGGGCGAGGGCGGGGGCGGCCAGGGCGGCGGCCAGCCCGAGGGCCCGGAGCGCGTTGGTCGGTTTCATCCCAGGATCTCCCCGATCGGCCGGGCCTTGGGGTCGACGACCCGGATCGGGCGGCCGACGTCGGAGACGTTCTGCGCGGCGGGGTCGATCCCCAGGGTCCGGCAGACGGTGGCCAGGAGGTCGGGGACGGCCACGGGCCGGTCCTTGACCGTCATCCCGTCGGGCCCGGTGTCGCCGACGGCCTGGCCGCCCTTGATCCCGCCGCCGGCCAGGACGGTCGTCCAGGCGGCCGGGAAGTGGTCGCGGCCGGCGTCCTTGTTGATCTTGGGGGTCCGGCCGAACTCACCCATCCAGACGATCAGGGTCGAGTCCAGCAGCCCTCGCGAGCGGAGGTCGGTCATCAGGGTGGCCCAGGCCGGGTCGAGAACCTGGCTGAGCTTGGCCACGGCGTCGAAGTTCTTCTGGTGGGTGTCCCAGCCGAAGGCCATCGAGCCGTCGGCGGCCGAGAGCGTGACCTCGACGAACGGGACGCCCCGCTCCACCAGCCTCCGGGCGAGCAGGCACCCCTGGCCGAACGGGTTCCGGCCGTAGGCGTCGCGGACCTCGGCCGACTCCTCTTCCAGCTCGAACGCCTTGGCCGCCGGCGACCGCATCATCTTCACGGCCCGCTGGTAGGCGTCCTGGTGGCTCAGGGGCGAGGCCCCCGGCCTGGTCCCCAGGAAGTCCTTGGCCAGGAGGTCGCGGAGCCCGAGCCGGGCGTCGGCCCGGGCCAGGTCGACGTCGCCCGGCGGGGCCAGGTCGTCGACCTTGAGCGACAGGTTGCCGTTGCCCTGGCCGCCCAGGACCCCCCGCTCGCCGACGATCAGCGGGGCGTACTTCGGTCCCAGGAACCCGGCCGAGAACGCGGCCGGGTTGAACGCCCGGTAGGGCGAGACGCTGACGAAGCCGGGGAGCTCGGCCGAGTCGTCCTCGAACTCCTTGGCCACCAGCGAGCCGAAGGTCGGGTAGTGGATCGGCCCCTGCGGCTGATACCCGGTCCGGAGGTTGAACGTGGCCCGGCCGTGGTCCCCCTCCTTGGTGCTCATCGACCGGACGATCGCGATGTCCTTCATCTGCCCGGCGAGCCTGGGCAGGTGCTCGGAGATCCGGACGCCCGGCGCGGCCGTCTCGATCGCCTTGAAGGGCCCGCCGTGCGAGTGCCCCGGCTTGGGGTCGAAGGTGTCGGTCTGGCTCGGCCCGCCGGTCATCCATAAAAGGATGCACGACTTCCGCCGTTTGGGGTCGGCCGCCGCCGAGGCCGCCAGGGTCTCGATCCACCCCGAGGCCGAGGCCCCGACGGCGCCCGCCGACGCCAGCCGGAATAACTCGCGCCGCGACAGCGACGGCTTGCTCCGCTCCGATCGATTCATGGCTGCGTCTCCCTTCCCTTCGAGGTGCCCCGGCTTGGAGGCGAGTTCGGTCGCGTGGATCATCGATCCATGAGGTCTTGCTGGATCACTCGACGCGGTGACGGCTGGATGTCGCGGACGGGCCCGCCGGAGGCGGTCGACCCGGCCTCGCGATCAGTGGTTGTGCTTGAACTCGGGGCCGTTGAGGATGGCCCAGAAGACGTCGCCCAGGGCCTTGGAGCGGCCCTCGGGGGTGGTGGCCTTCTCGATGTAGCCGACCAGGAGGGCCGATTCGTCGGGCCTGGGGCGGCGGGTCAGGGCGGCCAGATAAAGCTCCTCGACCCGGCCGGCGGTGCCGAGGTAGGGGGCCTCGGCGACCGAGCCGAGGGTGTCGCCGGCTTCGAGGCTGGTGGCCCCGGAGACGATCTGGCCGTTCATCAGCGTGAGGGCCTGGAGGATCGAGGTCTGGGCCTCGGTCGGCTTCTCGTCGCGGTTGGCGAAGAGTTCGAGGAACCGGCCCCGGGCCCCGGCGTCGCCCATCCCGTAGTTGTCGGGGCCGTCGCGGAAGCCGGTGGCCTGGGCCAGGCTGGAGAACAATTGGCCGGCGGAGAGGCCGCGGACCGCCATCGCCGAGAACAGGTAAGGGGGCGTCGGCTCGGGCCGGTCCAGGGCGCTGGTCAGGCCGTAGGCCCGGGTGGCGGTGACGGCCCGGATCAGGAACTTCAGGTCGAAGTCGTGGGCGGCGAACTGGGCGGCCAGCTCGTCGAGCAACTCGGGGTGCGAGGGGACGTTCTCGCCGCCCATGTCGTCGACCGGGTCGACCAGGCCGGTCCCGAAGAAGCGGGCCCAGACCCGGTTGACGGCGGCCCGGGCGAAGTACGGGTTCTTGGGCGAGGTGATCCAGTCGGCCAGGACCTCGCGGGGCTCGGCCTTGGCCTTCCAGGCCAGCGGGGAGCCGTCGAGGAAGGCGGCCTTGACGATCTTCTCGGTCCCGGGGATGGCCAGCTCGCGGCGGTTGGCGACCTCGCGGATCGCGCCGAAGCCGTCGTCGGGGCCCTGCTTGGAGACCCCGGCGAAGAAGGCGGCCAGGCCCCAGAACTCCTCCCGCTTCCACTTGGCGAAGGGGTGGTTGTGGCACTGGGCGCATTCGAGCCGGACGCCCAGGAAGACCCGCGAGGCCCCGGCCGCCAGGTTCTCCGGCTTCCCCTCCTTGGCGATGAAGAAGCCGGCGGCCGAGGGCTCGGCGCGGGCGGCGGTCGGGCCGGCGGCGCGGGCCCCGAGCTTGGCGGTGAGGATCTCGCGGGCGATCTTGTCGTACCCCGCCTCCTCGACCACCTTCTTGCGGAGCCAGGCCTCGAACGCCGGCGCGGCGAACCGGGCCTGCCCCTCGGTGTCGGCCTCGGGCAAGAGGAGCTGGCGGTAAAGCTCGGTGGCCCGGGCGGTGTAGGACGGGCCGTCCAGGAGCCGCTCGACCAGCTTCGACCGCTTCTCGGGGGCCGGGTCGTCGAGGAACTCGCGGGCCTCGGAGGCGGTCGGGATCTTGCCGACCAGGTCGAGGCAGACCCGGCGGAGGAACTCGGCGTCGTCGGCCGGGCCGACCGGGGCGGCCTTGGCCTCGGCCCACTTCTCGTCCAGGAGCCGGTCGATCCTCGAGGCCAGCGCCCGGGCGTCGCGGGCCGACTGGGAGGCTTCGGGCCCCTTGCGGGCGACCTCGGCCCCCGGGGCTCCGGTCCCGGCCGCAAGGGCCAGGCCGGCGGCACCGATGGCAATCCAGATCCGATGGTCACGCATGGCAACCGGCTCCTCGGGACGGGGTTCTGGCGACTCACACGAGATCCGGGATCGCTAATGGTTGATGAATGATGGCTGACGACTGATGGCTGATGGCTGATGGCTGAGGCCGATGAATCCCGGATTGCCCCTCAGCGGCGGGCGATTCCGGGCCGGGTGTCGGGGACGTCCCAGAGTTTGATGGTGGCGTCGAGGCCGCCGGTGGCCAGGGTCCGGCCGTCGGGGGTGAAGCCGAGGCCCAGGACCGGCCGGCCGTGGCCGACCAGCCGGGCGATCTCGCCGCCGCCGGCGGCGTCGAGCAGGGCGACCACGCCGTCGCCCCGTCCGGCCACCGCCAGGGCCCGGCCATCGGGCGAATAGGCCAGCGCCCGGACGCAGTCGGGGAAGCCGCCCAGGACGAGCCGGGCCTTGCCCGAGGCCAGGTCCCAGAGCCGGACCGTCGCGTCAACCCCGCCGGCGGCCAGGTCCGAACCGTCGGGCGAGAACGCCAGCGACCGGACCGAGGCGGCGTGACCGGCGAGGTCGGCCCGTTCCTCCAGCGACCGGGCGTCGAAGACCTTGACCTCGCCGAAGCCGTCCTTCCGGCCGTCCCGACCGCCGCCGGTGGCGACCGCCCGCCCGTCGGGGCTGAAGGCGATGGCGCGGATCGGGCCCCGGAAGCCCTCGGCCCGGGCCAGCTCGGAGGCTCCCTCGACGTCCCAGAGGGTCAGGATCCGGTCCTCGCCGCCGGCGGCCAGCGTCTTGCCGTCGGGCGCGAAGGCGAGTCGGGCGACGGCCTCGGTCGTGGCGAACTCCCTCCGGGGGGCGCCGGTCCGGGCGTCCCAGAGGCGGATCGTCAGGTCCCAACTGCTCGACGCCAGGGTCGAGCCGTCGGGGGAGAACGTCAGCGAGGCGACCCCGCGCTCATGGCCGTGGAGCGTGAGCTTGGTCCGATGGGCGAGGTCCCACAAGAGGATATGGCCGGGTGAGTCGTAGGCGACCTCGGCCGCCGCGATCGTCCGGCCATCGGGCGAGGCGGTCACCGGGCCGACGCAGGCCAGGCCGCCGTTGAGACTCTCCCGGGGCGTGATCTTGCGGGCCCCCAGGTCCCAGAGCCGGACCGTCCGGTCGGCCGAGGACGAGGCGACCCGCCGGCCTCCCGGGGCGAAGGCGACGCCGGTGACCGGCCCGCCGTGCCCCTTCAGGGTCGCCAGCTTGTGCCCCGAGGCAGCGTCCCAGAGGACCACGTCGCCGTCCCGGTGCCCGGTCGCCAGGAACCGGCCGTCGGGCCCGAAGGCGACGGCCTGCGCCCCCGGGTGGTTCCAGGTCACCCGCTCGGCCCGGGTGGCGGCGTCATGGAGGCCGATGGTCCCGTCGAGCCCGACCGCCGCGATCGTCCGGCCATCGGGCGAATAGGCGACCGAGGCGACGTCCGGACCCCGCCCATCGAGGACCCCCCGGGGCTTCCCCGAGGCGGCGTCCAGCAGCTCGACCCCGCCCGATGGCCCTCCGGCGGCGACCGCGATCGTCCGGCCGTCGGGCGCGAACCGGAGGCCGGCGACCGGCCCGCCCTGCCCCGGCCGCTCCCACCGGCGGGACCGGGAGGCGAGGTCCCAGGCGATCACCCCGCCGTCGGGGGTTCCCGAGACGAGGGCCGAGCCGTCGGGCCCGAAGGCCAGGGCCCGGACCGCGCCTGGGGAACCCGGCAGGGTCGCCAGCTCGCGGCGGTCCGCGGCGTCCACCAGGCGGATCGTGCCATCGAGCCCGCCCAGGGCGACCGTCCGGCCTCCGGGGGCGACGGCCAGGCTGGACCCGCCGCCGGGGATCGCCCGCCCGACGAGGAGGCCGGCGATCGGGTCGTAGGCGGCCAGGGCGTCGGCGGAGCCGGTGGCGTAGAGGGCCTGGCCGTCGGGCCCGAAGGCGACGGCCCGGGCCTCGCCGGGATAGTCGAGCGTGGCGGCGGCCGAGAGCGTGGGCGCGGCGGCCTCCCAGAGCCGGACGGTCCCGTCATAGCCGGCCGAGGCGAGTCGGCGGGCGCCCGGGGCGAAGGCCAGGGCCGGGACCCCGTCGGCGTGGCCGGCGAGCGTGGCCCGCTCGTGCCCGGTCCTCGGGTCCCAGAGCTTGATGGCCGAGTCGAGCCCGCCCGAGGCCAGGGTCGCGCCCGAGGGGGAGAAGGCCAGGGCCAGGACCATGTCGGAGTGGCCGGTCAGCGCGGCCCGCTCGCGGCCGGTCCTGGGATCCCAGAGCTTGACCTCGCCGTCCTCGCCGGCGGTGGCGATCCGCCGGCCGTCGGGGCTGTAGGCCAGGGCCCGGATCGTCCCGGCGTGGCCCCGGAGGGCGGCCGAGGGGGCCCGGTCGCGGAGGTCCCAGAGGGTCGCCACCCGGTCGGCCCCGGCCGAGGCCAGCGTCTTCCCGTCGGGGCTGAAGGCGAGGGCCCGGATCGCCGAGCCCGGCCCTTCGAGCGTGGCCGAGGGCCGGCCCGAGGCGAGGTCCCAGAGCCGGATGGTCCGGTCCGACCCGGCCGAGGCGAGGGTCCGGCCGTCGGGACTGAAGGCGACCGCGAAGATCCACTGGGAATGGCCGGTGAGCGTGGCCCGGGCCCGGCCGGTCGCCGGATCCCAGAGCCGGACCGTCCGGTCGTAGCCGGCCGAGGCCAGGGTCGAGCCGTCGGGGCTGAAGGCCAGGCAGGTCACGGCGTCGGCGTGCCCTTCGAGCCGGGTCCGGGCCAGGCCGGTGGTGGGGTCGCGGAGGACGATGGCGGAGTCCTCGCCGGCGGTGGCCAGGGTCCGGCCGTCGGGCGAGCAGGCCACGGCCAGGACGGGCGACCGGGGCTTCCCGGCCGAGCTGGCCCGGTCGTCCTGGAGCACCGAGGCCCCGAGCGCGAAGAGGCGGGGCTCGTCCGGGGCGGCCCGGCCCCGGGCGTCCGGGGTGGCCGGGGCCAGGTCCGCGGCGGCGTCGCGGGGGTGGCCGTAGGGCAGGACGACCAGGGCCATCCCGAAGAGGGCGGCGGTCGCCGGGCCCGAGAGCCGCTCGTGGACCGTCCGATGGCCGTCGAGGATCCGGAGGAGCCGGCGATGGATCAGCATCCGCGACTCGAAAAGTCCCAGGGCCGCGACCGGCCAGCCGGGATGGTCGACGGTCCGGCCGACGATCGTGAGGAACCCCTCGCCGCAGGAGTGCCGCGAGGCGTGGGCGGCGGCCAGCGCGGCGTCGTCGCAGGCGTATTCGCGGAGCTGGTCGAGAACCCAGTTGGCCAGGTGGACCGCCGGGTCGAAGAAGAAGACGGCCCCGACTAACCGCTGGATCGTGACGACCCAGAGGTCGCCCCGGCGGATGTGGGCCAGCTCGTGGAGCAGGACCCAGTTCAGTTGCTTGGGGGTCAGGCCGTCGTCGAGGTCGGGCGGCATCACCACGGTGGGCCGGAACAGGCCGCCGACGGCGGGCGAGGTGACCCGGGCGCTGACGGCCCACCGGACCGTCGAGCGGACCCCGGCGGTCCGCCGGAGGGCCTCGAAGTCGACCGGGAACCAGCCCGAGTCCTCGGGCACGGGCACCGCGTCGCGGATCAGGCGGCGGGTCGCCCCGATCGACCGGAGGAACCGCCCGATCAGGACGGTCGACACGGCGGCCCAGGTGAGCATCAGCAGCGCCGGGATCGTCAGCGGCGTCGGGGCCCGGGCCGGGGTCGCGATCGGGGCGACCTGGGCAGGCTCGGGGCGCGATTCGGGCCTCGGGGCGGGAGCCGATCCGGTGGCGTCGGCGGCGGCGGCGACGATCGGCTCGGGCGCCGAGGCGACGACGATCGGGCCGTCCTCCTCGGCCGGGCTCGGGGCGGTCGGGGGCTCGGGCCCCCGGGCGGAGGCCCAGGCCGAGAGCCCCGAGGCGGCCCGCCGGATCGGCGCGTCGGCCGACCACGAGGGCCAGGAGGCCGGGATCGGCGCGGCCAGCTTGAGCAGGACCAGCAGGAACAGCCCGTGGGCGAACTGGGCCGACATCCGCCGCCGGAGCGGGAGCCAGATCAGGGCCACCACGGCCAGCAGGACCGAGGAGTCGACCAGGGCCCGGGCCATGAACCAGGCCCAGCCCGAGCCCCAGGCGTTGAGGGATTCCACGCTCATCATCGCTCGTCCTCCCCGTCGGCGGCGGCCTGGGCGTGCTCGTCGAGGAGTCCGCGGAGCTGGGCGAGGTCCTCGGGCGTCAGCTTGCTCTTGCGGACCATGTAGGCCAGGAGCTTGCCGTCCATCCCCTCCAGGGTGTTGTCCAGCAGGGTGTCGGCGGCGCCGGCCAGTGACCGCCAGGCCGGCCGGGCCGGGCGGTAAAGGTAGCTGGTCCCGACCGCCGTGGCCGTCAGGTGCCCCTTGTCGACGAGCCGGCGGAGGACGGTCTTGGTCGTGGTCGGGGCCCAGCCGTGGACCCGGCCTACCTCCTCGTAGACGTCCCTCGCCGCGCAGCTCTTGAGCCGCCAGACGATCTTCATGACCTTCCACTCGGCGGTGGTCAGGGAGTCGGAGGCCTCGCGGGGCATGGGCACCGTCCCTAAGTGTGGCTAGATCCGTCGCACGACTACAAATATCGCCGGGGCCGGGCCCCTGTCAACGATATTTTCCGAAATCGGCCCGGCCCCCTTCCAATCGCCAGCCCCTCGGCTACGATCGGGCGGCCGGGGGCGTCGGCCGATGCCCGGCCTCCGGGCCCCATCCACCGATTCCGGGAGTCCCGCGAGATGACGACTCGATCGATCCGGCCAGGGGCCGCCCTCGGACTGGCCCTGCTCCTTGCTGGGCCCTCGGCCGCGACCCGGGGGGACACGTTCCGGGTCAAGACCGGCCGGGGGACCTTCCTGGTCGAGGTCGACGCCCCCGGGATCACCGTCCGGGCCGACGGCGACGACCTGGTCGTCTCCCGCCCCCCCGGCGAGGAGATCCGGGTGAAGTTCGACGACGAGCGGGCCGCCCGAGCTTCGAGCGACCCGGCCTTCTCGATCCTCCGCGACGGCAAGGCGATCCTCACGGCCCGGCGGATCGGGGCGGCCCCGCCGAGGCTCCTCGCCCCCGCCGTCGGATCGAAGGGGGAGAGGGCCCTCGGCGGCCCGGCGAACGGGTCGGCCTGGAGCCTGGCGATCACCCCCGACGGCAAGACCCTGGCCACCGGGCACCAGGGATTTCTCCGGGTCTGGGACCTCGCCACCCTGGCCGAGCGGTTCAACGTCCCCACCGGCAAGACCGTCCGGCGGGTCGCCCTGACGCCCGACGGCGCTTTACTCGCCTCGGCCGAATACCAGCACGAGGCCGGCAAGGCGGTGGGCAACCTCGTGCTCCGCGACGGCAAGACCGGCGAGGCCCTCCGGGTGAGCGACCCGGTCGAGGCGGTCCACGGCGTGGCCATCGACCCCTCGGGCAAGGTCGTCGTCTGCTCCTCCTGGGCCGAGAAGGACATCCGGGTCTGGGACGCCGAGACGGGCAAGCAGGTCGGGACCCTCAAGGGGCACTCCGGGGTGGTCGGGACGATCGCCTACAGCCCCGATGGCAAGACCCTGGCCTCGGCCGGCGACAACACCGTCCGGCTCTGGGACGTCGACACCGGCGAGGTCCGGAAGATCCTCCGGGGCCACGGGAAGTCGGTCGAGTCCGTGGCCTTCAGCGCCGACGGCAAGACCGTCGCCTCGGGCGGGTTCGACGCCACGGCCCGGGCCTGGGACGCGGCCACCGGCAAGCTCCTGGCCACCTTCGAGGCCGACGAGCCGGTCCTCGCCGTGGCCGTCAGCCCCGACGGCAAGGCCGTGGCCGCCGCCAGCGCCCGGTGGGGCAACGGCTTCTACGGCCAGGCCCCGGCCGAGGTCCGGGTCTGGGACGTGGCGAGCTCGAAGCCCCTGGCCACCCTCCCCGAGCAACCCAACCAGGTCTTCGGCGTGGTCTTCACCCCCGACGGCAAGTCCCTGATCACCGCCAGCCTCTCCGGCGCTGTCACCATTTATGACCTGGCGCAGTTCCCGCCGGACAAAGCCGCCCCGCCCCCGGGCCGCTGAGCTCTCCCCATCGGGTTCAGCCCCTCGACCGGCCCCCGATCAACGCCACGACGGCCCCCCCGACCAGCAGCGACGTGCCGCCCGCGATCAGGAACCAGGGGACGCTCCCATTGGCCGTCGGCGTGGCGGGCGGGCCTACCCTCCGAACCAACTGCGACCGGAATTGCCGCTGGTGGCTCGGCGGTTCCACGTCGTTGATCCGGGCGGTGGCCGGCCCGGCGGTCGCGGCCAGCGCGACGCAGGCGAGGAGCAGGCGGCCCATCGGTGAGACTCCGGGGGTCCGGGACGTCGGCCCGAAAGCGGGCCTCTCTCCCAGTGTCTCGCCTCCGGCCGGATCCGTCAATCGGGACGCCGCGCGGTCCCGACGACCGCCCAGACCAGATACGACCGCTCGTGGAGCTGCCACCGCCAGGGTGGGATGAGATGGACACTGGGGAAGCCCGAGGAGGTGATGGGATCATCCCGGAGGACCGCCAGGAGGTCCGCCGGTCTGACCCCGTGGATCAGGCCCCGGCGGCCGGCCAGGCGGGCCAGGAGGCCGGCCAGGTCGGCCTCGGGCACGGTGCCGACCTCGGGGAGATTCTCCGAGGAGACGACGTCGGTGATCAGAACGGCCCGGCCCCGAGGGGCGGTCAGGGCGGCCAGGAGGCGGAGATGGCCCAGCCGGACGGCGCGGACCGCTTCGGCGAACCGGGGGTGGCGATCGCCGACCGCGTGCGAGGCGTGGCCCACGAGCTGGCTGAGCAGGCAGGTCGAGGCGACCACGTCGAACGGCCCCGGCAGCGCCAGGCCGACCCGATGGCCCGGCCAGGCCACCAGCGCCTCCAGGTCGGCGTCCGGGATCGGGGCGGTCGGCGACCATCGGGCGATCGCGCCGAGCATCCCGGTGAGGTCCAGGCCGCCGTGGCGATAGAGGGTCGGTCGAGCCGCAACTCCCTGCCTGGCCGCCCCCCGCTCCAGGGCCTCGGCGTCGAGGTCGACGAGGTGGACCTCGCGATGGGACCGTAGGAGCGCCGGGAGGTCGAGGTCATTGGCGTTGCCCGCCCCGAGGACGCAGAGCCGGGACGCGCCGGCCCCGGCGCCGAGGAGGGCCAAGACCCGCCCCCGGTGGCCGGCGAAGTGGTCCCACTGGCCCCGGCTCTCGGCGTTGAACCGGGCCTGGCGTGCTTCGAGTTCGTTCATCCGGGGGGTCGCCCGACCCAGACCGACCCCGCCGACAGGGGCGATCGGGTCCGATGCCACTCTCCCGAGGGGCGGTCGAGCCCGAAGCCGGGGCTCCGGGCGGGCTCGGTCGGGGCATCGTCCGCAGCCTGGGGCGGGGCCGGGGCTTCGGGGAAAAACGAACCCAACGGCTCGGCGGCGGGCGCCGGGGCCGGCTCGGGACGGTCGACGGCCTCGGCCTCCACCTGGCGCAGCTCGCGGAGGGTCCGGAAGAAGCCACGCTCGGCCGCCGCCTCGTACCGCCGGGCCAGGGTCGCCTCCTTCGAGGGGTCGAAGAGGGCCCGGGTCGACGCCCCGACGCGGTCGGCCTCGATCGCGGCGGTGTCGAGCCCACCCCCGATGGTTTGCAGGGCGTCGATCTCGTCGAGGATCAGCCTGGCCATCTGGTCGCGGGCCCAGGTCGGACGGGCCGTGGCGTCGAGGCCCTCGCCGTCTCCGACTCGGAGGAACCGGAAGTCGCCGAGGATCGCCTCGGAGAGGGCGCGGACCCGGGTGACGGGGACCGCCTCGAACCGGGCCCCCATCAACTCGCTCAGCCGGATCCCGTGGGCCCGGTCCCAGCGCTCGCCGCTGTCGAGGTCCAGCACCTCGCGGAGTCCGAGGAGGTCGGTCACGAGCCGATCGATCCCCTCGGGCATCGACCGGAGCTTCCGGGTCTGGGTGGCCGGTTCGTCGCCGATCCGGGAGTAGGCCCGGTCGACCTCGGCGAGCCGCTGGTCCTCGAAGTCGGCCCCGGCCGATCGGACCCGGGCGGCGATCGCGGCCGACTCCTGCCGGTTGCACCGCTCCAGGCGGATCGAAAGGATCGCGGCGTGTCGGACCAGGACGCGGGCGAGGCCGCCGGAGGGCCGGAGGTCGGCCTCGAACGCCCGGGATCGCTCCTCGACCTCGGCGGCATCCTCGGCGGCGATGACCACGCAACCGCCCGTGAGGCCATGTTGCAAGGCGTTTTCGCGCGATCGCGACTTGCCCGCCTGGGACCGGGGCCCCGTAGACATTTGTGCATTTTTGCGATTGGCCGCGAGTCGGGCGGGGCTGCACGTCATGGCGGGCGTCCTGGGTGGGCCGGGGTCCATCAGGGGGCGATATGTTCGTTCCCCTCGGACTATACATTCCGGAAAGTGGGCCTCGGCTAAGCACACTTTCTCCCGGAATCTTCCCGGGATCGGGTCGTCCGGGGGTGACACCGGGGAATATCGGGGTCCAGGCCGCGCGGCTGAAGTGGCTTTCGCCCGGCCGTGGCGTCGGGTGGCGTCGAGCGGAGCGAGGCCCACCAGGTCCGGGCCTCGATCCGGTGCACCTCGCTCGGCTCGACGCCACCCGACAGGAGTCGCTTCCATTGCTGCATGGGATAAAGCCTTGAACAAGGAGGTGCCGAAAAAGGAACGGAAAGCTGGTTATTGTTCCTAAGGAACCCATGATTTCCGGGTCGATCCGGCGTAGTATCAACCACGGACCGCACGGGCTTGGCCCGGGTGGGACCGGACGATCCCCCTCCGGACTCCAAGGCGGATCGATCCCGGTCTCGGGCATTTTATCGGAGTCGGCGGCTAGCGGTTTGATACTCGCCGCCGGGTTCGTCGGGGGGCCGTCGATGCAGACCTGGGAGGAATTCCGCAAGAAGTCGACCCGGCTGGCCCGCGACTCGCGGCGGCGGCCGGCCCGCGAGGCCGACCTCGACCAGTTCGAGGCGGCCACCGGCCTGAAGCTCCCGGAGAGCTACCGCGGCTTCGCGACGACCTTCGGGCCGTGCGAGTTGGGCTATTACATGATCGCCGCGCCGCAGCCGAGGATGCGGAAGGTCCCTCGAGGTTGGTACGACCTGGCCACCCTGTCGCGCGAGCTGCACGACAATCTGGCGGAGAGCACGAACTCGGTGGACCCGGCGCGGACGCTGCGGACGGTGTTCTTCGCGACCGACGGGATGTCCGGGTCGTATGGCTGGGACCCCGAGGAGGTGGGGGACGCCAGGGGTCACGAGTACGCGGTGTACGTGCGGTACACCGAGGGCCGACCGTACGAGCGGCTGGCGTCGTCGTTCGGGGAGTTCGTGCAGGTCTACTGCGTGGAGGAGGACCGGCGAAGTCGTCGGGAGGGGCGCAATTGGGACGCCGACGACCCGAGGATCATGGTGACGCCCCGCTGAATCGGAGGGAGCACGGCGGTTGCGACGCGGAGTGCCGCCGCCGGAGCGGTCGGGGGAGTCGGCCGGGCCTCCCCGCGCAGACAGCCTGACCGACCGAGGGAAAATTGGTAGGGTCCGCTCTCCTCGGACCGATTCTTCGGATCACCGATCATGGTCCGCAAGAGCGGACCCCACGGGATGCGGACCTCCGCCGACGAAGGGAGATGGACTCGCCGGGTGGATGCGATCCGCCCGGCCCCCTTTTTCCCGCGAGGGAGAGGGGGCCGGGCTTGTCGGGCCTCGCCCGCCGGTTCGACGGAAGGGCCCGGGCTCAACGAAAATCGGCGCTGGATCCGGTCCCGGCGACCGGGTCGCGACGATGCCCGTTCCGGGCCCTCTGGCGAACCCCCAGGCAGAGGACACCGAGCATCCCCAGGCTGGCGAGGAGGAGGCTGGCGGGCTCGGGGACCGAGCCGCCGTTGGGGACCACGCTGATGAAGGAGGCGTTGGCGTCGGCCTGGAACTGGAAGTCCTTCCCGTTCAGCCCGTTGACCGTGCCGAGGTTGGGGATGACGTCCGGGTTCCCCGCCCCCGAGTGGTCGATGAACATCCCGGAGGGGCTGGTCTGGGCGAACGGCGTGATCAGCGACGAATTGAACGAGATCTGGCTCAGGGCCGTCTTGAAGAACGCCGGGTTGACGTAAGTGACGTTCGAGGTGACCAGCGCCGAGCCAGAGCCGACCACCGAGGCGACCGTGGGATAATGGTTCTTCAGGAACCCGTCGACCGGCTGGACCAGGGGTTGGCCCGTCGCGCTCGTGGCCAGCGAGAAGACTCCCACGCTCGGTTCCGCCGAAGCGGGCGTGCCCGCGAGGATCAGCGTGCCCGCGTTGAACCCGGTGCCCGTCAGGTTGTTGGCGACCACCGAGGAATTGTAGAACATCTCGAAGAAGCTGTTCGACGCCTGGTGGGACGCCAGGGCGAAGGTCGCCGACCCCGAGGAGGCGTCGGCGCTGGTGACGACCTCGGTGAAGCTGGCCACCGCGGTGATCTGATAATTCGTGTTCAGGCCGGTCGGGGCGACGGTCAGGCCGTTCGTGTGGATCAGCCCGGAGAGGGTCGACTGGTAGTAGAGCTGGAAGGTCTTGCCGACGGTCAGCGGCAGCGAGCCCTGGGCCAGGGCGTTGCCGGGGGCCAGGTCGATCCCGGCGATCGATTGCGTCGTGCCGGTGGGGTCGCCGGTCGAGTTGAAGTCGATGAAGCTCGCCCGGGCGGGCGAGCCGATGGCGACGATTCCGACGGCCCAGAGCGCCGCCGCGAACCACCGCTTCGATCGTTGAATAGGATGGTGTCGCATGGCTAAAGTTCGCTCTCCCTGATCGGACCTGGAATCGTCTGCGAAAAGAGAGCCCACCAAGGCCCCGAAGACTCCTCGACCCGATGGTCCGGTCGTCTCCGGAGAACCGAGGGTTGCGTAACCCCCAGCGGGCGCCCAGCCTGGATTCAGAGGCCGGGACTTCGGGGCGGTGTCGTGCGGCCTTGGGGCCCCTATCCATCCGAAACAGAAGAGATCAATGACGATGGCGCTGATGACCGGGCCACTGATGCCTCGAAGCAACGACGTGTCCGGCCTGTGCGATCGTGCATCCACGGAGTCATCGGGTTGTGACGACTCGTCGCAGCATACCCGTTATCGAGCACCGCGCCATCAGAGAGTGGTGCCAAGTTCGTGTTTTGGTGCCAGATGTCGCCTCTCTCTGTCCTATTTTCGCAACGGGTACAATCTTGCTGACGCCGCCTAACCTGCGCATTCTACGCAATCGTTAATCTTATCAGTTCGACGGTTGGGAGCTCTGCCCGGGTCTGCTGAGCTTCTCGCTTCCGATTGGGCAGTCGGGGCCTGAACCTTGAACGGTCGAGAGTACCGATCCGGGATCCGATCGCACGCATCCGCCGTCGGGTGAACCGACCCTGGGTCCTCCCAGACCCGAGGTCCGAGCCGCCACGATGGCCTTGGGATATTCGGGTCGCCGACCCGCCGAGAGCGACCACGCCCCGAGCCGATTCAGGCGGGACCGACGAAGCGACCAGGATTTTTCGCTTCGATCTGACGATGGCCTCGCCTCGTTCAGTCCCCGAAGTCAGCCTGAACCCTGCGATGGCCCGATCAAGATCGGCCAGTCGTCCCGATCCGGACAATACCCCATAGGACCTAGATAGCCTGGATTACTCAAGAGATCGGCGATTTCATCCGATAACTGATTTGCGTAGGGATCAGGGTCGGCCGATCCGATCGCGGCGGCTTCGCGTCCGTTACGGAGTCTGGAAGGTTGCGCGGGGGAAGGGGATCTCAATCCCTCCCGGGGCGAGCCCGGCTCTGGAGAGGGTCGCGGATCGGAGCGTCCCCGTCCCCGGTTTGGAAGGACGACGTCGGCGTGGGACAGGACGGAAGGCGAGAGACGACACGCTCTATTGGAAAGAGATAAGATCATGGCCATGAGCTGGTTCCTGGCGGCGAGAAAGCGAGCCCGCGGACTTCGCCTGGCCTTCCGAAGGGCCGCCCCGAGATGCGAGGCCCTCGAACAGCGACAACTCCTCGCTTCCAGTATCGTCTTCAACCCGACCGGCACGCCCGCCTCGGCGACCCTGGCGATCGGCGGGATCGACGAGGCTCCCGGGAGCGCCCTGGCCCGTGGCTCGCTCCCGCTGACCGTTGGCAAGACCTTCCAGCTTGACTACGAGGCGGTCCTGGGCGGCGTGATTGATCCCAACGGCCTGACCGTCGCCCCGCCCGGACTGAACACCAACTTTCAGCTCACCGCGGTCGCCAGCTTCACCGAGGTCGTCACCAGCGCCGACCCCGCCGTGGGTTCGGCGTCCTTCGCGCTGGCACCCGTCCAGGCACCGAATAGCTTCTTCGAGTTGTATTACAACCCGGCCGTGGTCGCCAACAACCTGACGGGCACCGGGTTCAACGTCGGGACGCGGATCCTCTCGGGGACCCCCTCGCTCAGTCAGTCGAGTTCGGGCAATTTCGTGATCGCCAAGGGACCGACCGGTGTCCCCATTATCCGGCCGTTTGACCAGTTCAATGTCGTGAACTACCCCGGGGTTCTTTCGGTGACCGGGGTAGGCTCTTCCCTGATCCAGGTCGACGTCAAATCGCTTGACCCCGCGTTCTTCGTGAGCCCGGTGGCCTCACTCTCCTTCAACACCTCGACCACCGCGCCATTCCAGGAGACTGACCCCGCCGCGAGGTTTGTCGGGAGCCCCGGCGGAGCCCCGCCGACGGTCGTGGCGAACGTCGGTGCGGTCAACGGCCTCTCGGGGCCCGACTTCCAGTTCCAGGCGGATGCGGCCACATCTTTCTCCGCCCCCACCCCCTCGATCGCGATCGTCAAGGCGACCGACGGCCAGGTGGCCTTGACCGGACCGGGCCCGATTATCCCGGTGGGCTCGGCGGTGACCTGGACCTACGACGTCACCAATCCCGGCAACGAGGCGTTGAAGAATTTGACGGTGGTGGACAACGCCGGCACGCCCGGCACCACCGCCGACGATTTCGCGCCAACGCCGGTGCTGGCCGCCGGCGGCTTCAACGTCGGCGACGCCAACCGGAACGGCCTGCTCGACCCGGGCGAGGACTTCAAGTTCACCGCTACCGGCGTGGCCCGGGCCGGTCAATATACCAACCAGGTCGTGACCGCGGCGGCGGGCAACCTGAGCAACGCGGCGGTGACGGCCGCCTCAACCAGCAACTATTTCGCCACCGCCCCTTCGATCGCGATCGTCAAGGCGACCGATGGTCAGGTGGCTCTGACTGGCCCCGGGCCGATCATCCCGGTGGGCTCGGCGGTGACCTGGACCTACGACGTCACCAACCCCGGCAACGAGGCGTTGAAGAACCTGACTCTCCTGGACGACGGCGGGACGCCTGGCAACCCGGCCACCGCCTTCGCTCCGACGCCGGTTCTGGCCGCCGGCGGGTTCAACGTCGGCGACGTCAACCGCAACGGCCTGCTCGACCCCGGCGAGGACTTCCGGTTCACCGGTTCCGGCGTGGCCCGGGCCGGCCAGTACCAGAACTTCGTGACGACCACGGCGGCGGGCAGTCTCACCAACGCGCCGGTGACGGCCGGCTCGGTCGGCCACTACTTCGCCGCGGCGCCCCCGACCGCCCCCGCGATCGCCATCGTCAAGGCGACCGATGGTCAGGTGGCTCTGACTGGCCCCGGGCCGATCATCCCGGTGGGCTCGGTGGTGACTTTCACCTACGACGTCACCAACCCCGGCAACGAGCCGCTGACCAACCTGACTCTCCTGGACGACGGCGGGACGCCTGGCAACCCGGCCACCGCCTTCGCTCCGACGCCGGTGCTGGCCGCCGGCGGGTTCAACGTCGGCGACGTCAACCGCAACGGCCTGCTCGATCCCGGCGAGGACTTCCGGTTCACCGGTTCCGGCGTGGCCCGGGCCGGCCAGTACCAGAACTTCGTGACGACCACGGCGGCGGGCAACCTGAGCACCACCCCGGTGACGGCCGGCTCGGTCGGCCACTACTTCGCCGCGGCGCCCCCGACCGCCCCCGCGATCGCCATCGTCAAGGCGACCGATGGTCAGGTGGCTCTGACTGGCCCCGGGCCGATCATCCCGGTGGGCTCGGCGGTGACTTTCACCTACGACGTCACCAACCCCGGCAACGAGCCGCTGACCAACCTGACTCTCCTGGACGACGGCGGGACGCCTGGCAACCCGGCCACCGCCTTCGCTCCGACGCCGGTGCTGGCCGCCGGCGGGTTCAACGTCGGCGACGTCAACCGCAACGGCCTGCTCGATCCCGGCGAGGACTTCCGGTTCACCGGTTCCGGCGTGGCCCGGGCCGGCCAGTACCAGAACTTCGTGACGACCACGGCGGCGGGCAACCTGAGCACCACCCCGGTGACGGCCGGCTCGGTCGGCCATTACTTCGCCGAGGCCCCGGCGATCTCGGTGGTCAAGGAGACCAATGGCCAGATCGCCCCGACGGGGCCCGGGCCGGTCGCGACGGTCGGGACCCCGGTGACGTTTACCTATCTCGTCACCAATCCGGGGCGGTTCCCACTCAGCAACGTGATTCTCTCCGACGACGGCGGGACGCCCAACAACCTCGCCAACAGTTTCCGGCCGACCTTCGTCGGGGGCGATACCAACGGTAACGGCCTGCTCGACCCGGGCGAGACCTTTATCTATACCGCCACGCAGCAGCTCGCCTCGTCGGGCCAGTATACCAATCTCGCCACGGTGGTCGGGCTGAACCCGAGCGGGGTCCCGATCGCGGCCCAGACCCTCGGCAACGCCTTCGGGGTCTGCCCGATGGTGGTCGCCGTCCAGCGGAAGGGCGTCCACCTCCAGCCGACCCAGGTCGTCGTGACCTTCAACGGCCCCCTGAACCCGACCGAGGCCGCGAACCCCGCTAACTTCCGCCTGTTCGCGATCGGCAAGAGTGGTCGCTTCGACGTCCAGGATCGAGTCGTCTCGGCGGTCTACGATCCGGCGACTTCTAGCGTGACCCTGACCGCAGCCCATCGCCTCAATGTTCACCACCTCTCCAAGATCGAGGTCAACAGCCTCTGCCCGGGTGGCCCCACTTTCAATGGGGTCCTGAACCGGAAGTTCAGCCTGGGCGCGGTGACGATCGTCGGCAAGCGAGGCCACCACTTCGTCTTCCCGGCGACGACCGTCCCGGCGGTCCTCAATCCGTCGATCCTTCCCGCTCGGCTGACCCCGAGCAACCGGGCCGCGGTGAACCGGCTTTCAACCCGGCCCGAGTCCGGGGCCTTCTCCCCCGAGAACCCGGCGATGGTCATCGGCTCCCAAACCAAGGCGTCGAACGTCCAGATCACCGCCAAGACCCCGAGGCCGCTCGCCAGGCACGCCTGAGGCCGTCGAGTTTCTGAAAAGGGGACATCCAACTTTACCGTTAAGTTGGATGTCCCCTTTTCGCGTTTCCCGGAGCCCTCGCCATGCCCGCGCGCTCGACCCTGGCCCTGCTCGCGGCGATCGCGATCGCGATCGCGATCGCGGCCTACGCCGACGCCGCCGACAACCCCGGACCGGGCCAGGCTCCGCCCCCACCCGGCCTGGTCGCCCCGGAGGGCACAATGGCCGTCGCTGCCCGGGTCGCCCTGCTGGAGGGGCCGGCCTTCGACGGCTCGGGCAACCTCTATTTTAGTGACATCTTCGCCGGCCGGATCTACCGGATGGCCCCCGGCGGCCCGCCCACCGTCTTCCGGGCCGACAGCGGCCGGACCAATGGCAATACCTTCGACGCCCGGGGCAGGCTCGTCAGTTGCGAGGGGGCCGAGCAAGGGCCGGGCGGCCGCCGCCGGGTCGTCCGGACCGACCTGGTGACCGGGGAGGTTGAAGTCCTGACCGACCGATTCCAGGGCAAGCGGTACAACAGTCCCAACGACGTTATCGTCGACCCCCGGGGCCGGATCTGGTTCACCGACCCTTTCTACGGCGACGACCGATCGACCCTGGAGATGGACGCCGAGGCCGTCTACCGGATCGACACCGATGGGACCGTCCATCGGGTCCTCTCGCAACCCCAGGTTGAGCGACCCAACGGGCTGGCGCTCACACCCGACGGCCGGACGCTCTACGTCGTCGACAGCCACGCCCGGCCCGGAGGGAACCGGAAGGTCTGGGCCTTCGACGTTTCCGAGGACGACGCCATCGCGCATCGCCGCCAGGTCTTCGACTTCGGTACAGGCCGGGGTGGGGACGGGCTCCGGCTCGACGAGCCGGGGAACCTCTGGGTTGCCGCCGGGATCAAGTTTCCCCGCCACTCGGGCGAGTCGGCCGAGGTCCCGCCGGGCATCTACGTCATTTCCCCTCGGGGTGAGCTGCTGGGCCGGATCCCGATCCCCGAGGATCTCTGCACCAACCTGGCCTTCGGCGGCCCCGACCGCAAGACGCTCCACGTCACCGCGGGCAAGTCGATCTACAAGATCCCGCTGACGATCGCTGGATCCCCTCCGCTACTCACTCGCTCCGGCACGGGTCGGTGAATCCTCATCGCGAAAAGGGGACATTCAACTTTACCGTAAAGATGGATGTCCCCTTTATGCTTTCCGGTGCAGAAAGGTGGCGGGTCAATGAAGGCGGATACCAGGGTTGCGATGGTCACCGGGGCGGGGTCGGGGATCGGGCGGGCGACCGCCCTTGCCTTGCTCGGGGAGGGGTACTCGGTCGTCCTGGCCGGCCGACGCCGCGAGGCGCTGGAGCGGACCGCCGCTGAGGCGGGCCCGGCCGGACCGCGGGCGCTCGTCGTCCCGACCGACGTGGCCGACCCCGCGTCCGTGGCCGCCCTGTTCGAGGCGACGCGAGCCGCCTTCGGACGGCTCGACGTCCTGTTCAACAACGCCGGGACCAGCGCGCCGCCGGTTCCGCTGGAAGATCTGACGATCGAGCAGTGGGGGGCGGTCGTGGACGTGAACCTGACCGGGGCCTTCCTCTGCACCCAGGCGGCGTTCCGGCTGATGAAGGCGCAGGACCCCAAGGGCGGCCGGATCATCAACAACGGGTCGATCTCGGCGCACGTTCCCCGGCCGAACTCAGCCCCCTACACGGCGACCAAGCACGCGATCACCGGGCTGACCCGGGCCTCGGCCCTCGACGGCCGCCTCCACGACATCGCCTGCGGGCAGATCGACATCGGCAACGCCGACACCGAGATGGCTCTCAAGATGAAGCGCGGGATCCTCCAGGCCCACGGCGAGGTCGCCGTCGAGCCGACGATGGCGGTCGAGCACGTGGCCCGGGCCGTCCTGTACATGGCCGGCCTCCCGCTCGACGCCAACGTCCTGACCATGACCGTCATGGCGACCAAGATGCCTTATGTGGGCCGGGGCTGATCGGGCTCGGCCCGGGAACGTCAGAGTCGGGAGGTCAGGCCGTTCTTGAGCGCCATCCCCAGGTTATTCGGGCCCAGGTAGGTTCCCCAGGCTGCCCGGGCGAATGCGACCCCGCCGGCCATCAGGGTCGGGAGGTTGTTGATCTGGACCCCGAGCCCGACGCCAGGGACGTGGGTCAGGCGGATGTGGTCCCCCTGCCGGATCGGGTTGGCCAGGAAGTACCGCTCCAGCTTCGACAGCTCGGCGGCGAAGGCGGGCGCCGGGTGGCTCCGGCCGATCGAGTCGCGGTAGGCGCTCGCCATGGTCGCCCCGTCGACGTCCCGCTCGAAGATCAGGTGCATGAGCTTGGGGGCGTCCAGGACCGCCAGCGAATCGCCGTCGCGGGTCGTGATTCCTTCCTGCAAATAGCTGGCGACGGCATAGACGTGGAACCGGTACTTGGTCCGGAGCGCCGAGCCGGTCAGGGCGAGCCGGATGGGCTTCCCGCCGACCCGGTCGACGATCGTCGCCGGGAACCGCGCGTCGGCGTCGGCGGGATGGGCGAGCGACGCGCGGGCCGCGAGCCAGAGCGGGACGGCGGCCAGGAATCGACGTCTGAGCATGGGCGAACTCCTGGGATCGGAGGGATGGCGCGGATCATCGCCACCCGCCGAGGTCGCGCGAGACGACCGATTGGCGCGGATGTCGAGTCAGGGGGGACGATGAATCGAGGACGCTATCGATTCATCGGCGATCCCGGGGCCGCGCCATCACCCGCGATCGGGTCGGGAGCCCGGTCTTCCGCTCGGGATTCACCGCCCGGCCGCCTCGATCGCCCGCGCGACCGTCCGGGCGACGACCTCGTGGCCGAGCCGGCTGATACGCTTTCCGGAAAGTTCATGCCTTTTGGTTGACATAGGCTGCGTTGCAGATGGTCTTGAGCCTCTCCGCATCCTCACACACCGCACACACGCTCCGCACGGCCTCCTGCTTCAGGCCCTCG
>JAABUJ010000993.1_pt1 | contig 46241 bp, 37 predicted proteins | sample 5559131 | NCBI WGS metagenome assembly JAABUJ01 (sample SAMN10711875, study PRJNA513366) | rock metagenome | isolation source: Antarctica rocks | place: Antarctica: Victoria Land, Mt New Zealand nord | collected 2016-01-07
CCTGCGCCGAGCCCGACAAGTTTCGCCCATCACCAGACTCACTCACACCACCATGATACCGCCCACGCCACCAAGCACAGTTAACACTGTGTTACACCGCACTATTTGCCGCGCGCCGTAATAGCTGACCCCGCCGGCCACGGAGGTGACCGAGGCGTTGATCGTCGGTGACACGCTCAGGACGTCGGGGGCGCTGGCGTGGTCGTTGACGGCGTTGGCGTCGGCAAGGGTCAGCGGGGCCGAGCTCGTCCCGCTCGCCCGTCCGCCAAACGCGCCGCCCGGCGTGCCCTGGCGCAGGACGAGGACGACGTTGGTGCCCAGCCCCTGGATGCGCTGCGCCACGGCCCGGGACGAGCCGTTGCCGACGGCGATGAGGATGATCACCGAGGCCACCCCGATGAGCATCCCGGTGATGGTCAGCGCCGAGCGCAGGCGGTTGGCCAGCATGCCCTGAAGGGCATGTGGGCGCTCTCCAGCCCGATCACGCCGCTTGGTCTCCGGGCGATGAGGGCGACGGCGCGGCGGGAGCCGGCAGCGAGGCGACGGCCGGCGGCGAGGCGGCCATGGCACCGGCCAGCAGGGCATCGTCGGCCGGTAGTCCGTCGCCCACCCGGCCGTCAGCGAGTCAAATCACGCGCTGGCTGCGGGCGGCCACGTCGGGCTCGTGGGTGATGAGAACGACGGTCCGGCCCTCGTCGTTGAGCTCACCGAAGAGGGAGAGGACCTCCTCGGTGGTGTGACTGTCGAGATTTCCGGTCGGCTCGACGGCGAGGACCAGCGCCGGGTTGGTGACGATCGCCCGGGCCAGCGCGGCGCGCTGCTGCTGGCCGCCGGACAACTCCGAGGGCAGGTGGTGAGCTCGCCCGAGCAGGCCCACCGAGCCCAGGGCGGCCTCGGCGCGAGCGCGGCGGGCAGCGCCGCGCATCCCCGCGTAGATCAGGGGCAGCTCGACGTTGGCCAGCGCCGAGATGCGCGGCACGAGGTTGAAGCTCTGGAAGACGAAGCCGATCTTGCGGTTGCGGATGTCGGCCTGCTCGACCTCCCCCAGGGCGCGGACGTCGACAGGCGGCCCGCGAACTCCCAGGTGGCGGGGGCGACGAGCATGTGCTGGGTGGCGACCTGCGCGTCGCGCAGGCGGCGCTGCAGCGGACTGGTGTCATAGATGACGCTGCCCCCGAGCAGGTGGGCGCTGCGCACCACCTCGGCGGCCGTGGTGGCGGCAAACGTGGCAGCGAGTCGCAGCGCGGATCGCTGCACAACCGGAACCTCGCCCCGGTCGACGGCCACGGACCAGGCCTTCGTCGACCGCCTGGTGAACGAGAGCGCGCGGCGCGCAAGGAGCCCTCGGCGCGCGCGAGGTCGGACTGCACGGTGGCCCGAGCGGCGAGCGGGCGCTGGCTCACGCCGCGGTCATGGCAGCTCGGCGCCCGGCGCGCAGCAGCCCCAGCCAGCCGAGTCAGATGTAGTACATCGATGCCCCCGCGGCGCGCGCGTCGGCCTCGATGAGCTCGGCCAGGGTGCGGGTGCCCAGGACGTCGCGGGCGGCGGCCGCCGCCTCGGCGAACACCCCTTCGGCCTGGCGACCAAGCGGTCCGTCGAGCAGCTCGACGATCTCCAGCACGGTGAGCTCAGCCGGCGCGCGGGCGAAACGGTAGCCCCCGTGGACGCCGCGCTGGGAGCGCAGCACCTCCGCCCGCCGTAGGGTGGCGAAGAGCTGCTCGAGGAACTGCACGGGGATCTCCCGCCGCCGAGCGAGCTCGGCCACCGGCACCGGCTCCTGGGCACTGTGGCGCCCCAGCTCCACCAGGGCCGCGATGGCATACGGCGACTTTGTGGTGATCGACAGCACGGCCGGAGAGGATGGCATCCGAGCCTGACGCCCGAGCCCTCCCCCGCTCCCCCACGGCGAGCCGGAACGACTGGCCGTGGCGCGACGTCACGCCCGGCGCGGACCGGGCGCGGCGGCGAGCCCGCCGGTTCTCATCAATACACGACAGCGCCCTCCACCCGGCCCCGGGTGAGACGCGGCCGGCGAGCCGGTGCGCCCGGGCCGCGGCGGGCGGACCCGGCCCAACGCTTACAGCCAGCCGCGCTCCGTCGCCGCCAGTACAGCCTGGGCCCGGTCCACGGCGCCCAGCTTCCCGTAGATGTTGTGCAGGTGCGTGCGCACCGTGCTGGTCGACAGCGTCAGCTCGAGGGCGATCTGCTTGTAGACCTTGCCCTCGGCCAGCCGCTTGAGGACCTCCAGCTCGCGGCTGGAGAGCGGGCACGGGTCGATCTGACGCACGCGGCCGCCGCTGCCGGGGTTGGGTAGGTCGTACATCACCCGACGCAGCTCGCGGGGCCCGACGCCCGTGGCCCGCGCCGCCCGCAACAGCTCAGCCGGCGACACGGCCTGGCTCTGGCCGTAGTGGGCGAGCATGTCGGCCAGGCGCACGAGCGCGACCTCTCCCTCGGCGTCCTCGGCGTGATGGCGCTCGATGACCGAGGCCAGGCTATTGGGCAAGCCCCAGCGACGGGCGAGCACGCCGCCGACCAGTGCGTGATCGACCCCGAGCTCGCGACGCTCCTGGGCCAGGCGCTCCTCAGGCGTGCGGGCACCGGCGTGGACCTGCCCCGGGTAGCCGGGGTAGGCGTGGAGCAGGACTAGCTTGCCGATGTCGTGCAGCAGGGCGCTGACCATGAGCCGGTTGCGGCACTCGACGCCCAGCTCGGAGGCCAGGCGCTCGGCCGCGCGCTGGGTCGCCACCGCGTGGAGCCGGAAGCGCTCGGGCGCTGCCTCCCACACGCTGCTTCGCTCGAAGAAGTCAAAGGTCCGCGTCCGCGAGGCCAGGGCGCGTACGGCGGCGGGCGACAGGATCTCCACGGCGGCCACGACGCTGTCGACCCGCCCGCGGTTGCGCCCCTCGACGCGGTTGGCGAGGCGCAGCACGGCGATGGCCAAGGCGACGTCGGACTCCACCGCAGCAACGATCTCGGCGGTGGACACCTGCTCGTGGCCGAAGAGCTCGAGCACCCGGTTGCGGGACTCGGCCAGAGCCGGATAGGCCTCAAGGGCCTCGAAGGCGGCGGTCAGCCGCCGGCCGTGGCCCTCGTTGTGGCGCGCCGGCACGGCGCTGAGGGCGCGTCCGGGGGGGTCTGATCCTCCGACGGCGGGCGCCGGTGCAGGTGTCGTGGCCGCAAGCTCGGTCGGCATCATGAGACTGGGATCCCCCCTGGGTCGAGTCGTGCGGCCCCGTGGCGTTCGCCCGGTCGGCCGGCATCGGTCCTGACGCCAGATGTATCGGCACGGGTGGACGTTTGGTTTAGTCGAATCTGAGACTGGACCGCGACGCCCACCAGGCCGCGCGGGAACGGAGGGAGCTCCTCACCGAGCGGACCGGTGCTGCCCGGGGAGGACGGCTCAGACCGGCGGGGGGGCCGGTGGGGCGGCGAGGGCGGCGTCGACCCTTCGCAGCGCCTCGCCCCGCCCGAGAACCGCGAGGGTCTCGAACAACCCAGGCGAGATGGTGGTCCCGGCCAGGGCGACGCGGACGGGCTGAAAGACCTCCTTGGGCTTGACGCCGAGCCGCTGCACCACCGCGCGCAGGGTCTCCTCGATCGCCGGAGGCTCCCAGTCCTCCACGCCGTCAAGGGCGTCGCGGGCGGCGGCCAGGCGCTCCCGTCCGTCGCTCCCCAGCCATCGGGCGCGGGCGGCGGGGTCGTCGGCCGGCCCGTCGTAGATGAAGCCGGCCAGCGGCCAGAAGTCGGCCAAGGTCTGGATCTTCTCAGCGCTGATGGCGACCCCGGTGCCGAGCTCGGGCCGCCCGGTGAAGGCCTCGAGGTGCCCGGTGAGCTCGGCGAGGCCGAGCTCGCGCAGGTAGCGACCGTTCATCCAGCGCAGCTTGGGCTCGTCGAAGACGGCCGGTGAGCGCGACACCCGCTCGAGGGCGAACTCGCGCTGGAGCTCCTCGGTGGTGAAGAAGGTCGTCGATTCGTCATGGCCCCAGCCCAGCAGGGCGATGTAGTTCCGCACGGCCGCGGGCAGATAGCCGCCCTCGCGCAGCTCCTGGACCGACGCGGCCCCGTGGCGCTTGGAGAGCTTGCGTCCGTCGGGGCCGTGAAGCAGGGGCACGTGCGCGTAGACCGGGGCCTGCACCCCGAGCGCCTCGAGGACCAGCAGCTGCTTTGGCGTGTTGGACAAATGGTCTTCGCCCCGGACGACGTGGCTGATGCGCGCGTCCGCATCATCCACGGCAACCGCGAAGTTGTAGAGCGGCGTGCCATCCGCCCGCGCGATGACCGGATCGTCGAGGTGCTCGTGGGCGAAGGTGGTCTCCCCGCGGATGACGTCGTTGACCACGGTCTGGCCGTCGGCGGGAACCCGGAGGCGCACCGCGCCCGCGGACTCGGGCTCGGCGCGGAAGCCGGCCTGGGCTCCGCGGCGCTCCTTGTAGGCACGCACGTCCTCCGCGGTCGCCGTGGAGCGGTAGGCGTGGCCGCCGTCCAGGAGCTGCTCCAGTGCCTCCGCGTGGCGGGCGGCCCCCTCGCTCTGGAAGACCGGGCCCTCGTCCCAGTCGATGCCCATCCACACCAGCGCGTCGAGGATCTGCTCGACGTTCTCCGGGGTCGAGCGCTCGCGGTCGGTGTCCTCGATGCGCAGCAGCAGCTCGCCGCCCCCGCCTCGGGCCAGCAGCCAGTTGAACAACGCGGTCCGCGCCCCGCCGATGTGCAGGGCGCCGGTCGGGGAGGGAGCGAAGCGCAGGCGCATGGAGCGCGGCCAGCGTAGAGGGAGGCCGGAGCGGCGGGCGGTGCCAGCCGTCGAGCGCCCGGAGCTGACGGGCGGACGCCGCCGCCGACTCAGATCGCCGGGCCCCTGGCCGGTGCCCTGCCAGACTGCCGCGCCGATGCTCGTCGGCGCTCACGTCTCCCCGGCCGGCGGCCTGCACAAGGCCGTCGGGCGCGGAACCGAGCGCCACGCGAGATCGATCCAGATCTTCAACCAGAACCCGCGGGCCTGGAAGCCGCGGACCTACGCCGACGAGGAGATCGTCGCCTACCGCGACGCCGCTGACGCCTCGGATGTCGACGCCCTGCTCATCCACGCCGTCTATCTGCTCAACTGCGCGTCCGACGACGCCACGATCCGCGAGAAGAGTCTTGCCTCCCTTATCAGCTCGCTGCGCGCTGGCGCTGCGCTCGGTGCCCGCGCCGTCGTCCTGCACCCGGGATCGGCACTGAAAGGGGGCGACGCCACAGTGGCGTTGCCGCGCGCGGGCGCGGCCATCGCCGAGGCGCTGGCCGAGTCCGACGACTGCCCGCTGCACCTGGAGAACACCGCGGGCGCCGGCGGAACCCTGGGACGCTCCTTCGAGGAGCTGGCCGCATTGCTGCAAGCGGCAGGCGACGACCCCCGCCTGGGGATCTGCCTCGACTCCTGTCACCTGCTGGCCTCCGGCTATGACGTACGGAGCCCAGATGGATTGGGCGAGGCGCTCGACCGAGCCGATCGCTGCTTCGGCTTGAGCCGGCTGGGGTCGCTTCACCTCAACGACTCGGCCACTCCGCTGGGGTCAAACCGTGACCGGCACGCGAACGTAGGTCAGGGCGAGCTCGGCCGCGAGGGCTGTGGGGCGTGGCTGTCGGAGCCCCGGTTCGAGGGTCTTCCGTGTGTCCTGGAGACACCGGGGACGGGCGGCGGCCCCGAGGCCGAGGAGATTGTGCTGGCCTGGGAGCTCCGTGAGGCGGGCCTGGCGGGCCGAGCTCAGGGTTGACCTGGCGCGGGGGCGGCGCGGGACGCGCCGTGTGAGCTCAGGTGACGTGGCGCGGGGGCGCCGCGGGGCGGGTCCGGCGGCGGCGGCGGGCGGGCGGCGATCACCGCGCGGCCTGGTCCCCCGGCGGGAGCGTCGCGACATGGCGTCGGCGCGTCACGCGTATGCCACGTGGGCGGCGCGCGCGTGCACCGATCGACGCTGTGAGACGCCGATAACTTCCCACTGCCCTGGGCTGAGGGTGACTGTGGGAGCTACTCCGCGTATAGCGCGCACACTTCCCACGGTCCCGGACCGGCGGGAGCCGAGGGAGGTTATGGGGTTCCAGCGCCCCCAGGCTTCAGCGCAGAGGGTGCAGACGCCGCTGTGACACCGGTACTGCGACGGCCCTGCCGCCCTGGGCACACGATCGAGCGCAGCGCGCCCCCTGGCTAGTCATCTTGACGCGCCTTGCGTTCCCCGGCCGCGCGCGGGTCCGCCGCCCCCCGGAACCCCTCAGGCCGCCAGCATCCCCGCCCCGAGCAGGTGGGCCAGCTCGGCCCGCAGGCTCGCCGTCGGACTCACCCGGAAGTCCGGGCCTAGCTTGAGCCGCCGTACGGCGTCGGCCACCCGCATCTCCAGCACGACTTCGGACTCGCCCGGGAAGTTGGCCAGCACCAGCTTGAGTTCATCGATGACCGAGGCAGGGAGGACCGCCGCGTCGAGGCTCAGGCACAGTGACGGCGGTCGCTTCGGAGCCGCCGCCGCCCGGGCCCGCGCAGCGACGATCTCCTCCTCGCTGGGCTCAAAGGCGGAGATGGCCTGGGCGATCAGCGCGGTCTTCGCCGCGTCCTTGTGGTCGACCCGCCCCCGGACGAGGACGACCCGGTCGACGGAGACGACGTCGTCAGCCTCGCCCAGGGCATTGCCGAAGATCAGCATCTCGACCGCGCCCTCGAGGTCGTCGAGGGTGGCGAACACCATGGGGTCGCCCTTGCGCGTCCGGATCCGCTTGACCGCGGTGATGATCCCGCCCACCGTGACCCAGTCGGCGTCGCGGCGGCCGTCGAGCTCGGCCACCGTGCAGTCGGCGTGAGCACGCAGGGCCTCGCGCACCCGCTTGAGCGGGTGCGCGGAGATGAACAGGCCGATCGACTCCTTCTCGATGGCCAGCATCTCGGCCTGCTCGAACTCCCCGAGGGGAATGGGCGGGTAGCTCGGCGCCGGCGCGGCCAGGCCGCCCGCGGCGCCGAGACCACCGTCGTCGCCGACTCCGTCGAAGATCGAGCCCTGGCCGATGAGCGCGTCCAGCTGGGTCTTCTGCCCGGCTCCCTGGGCGGCCTCGAGCACCTCGAGCATGCCCCGGCGGCTGGCCTGGGTCGAGCCGAAGGCGCCGCACTTGATCAGCGCCTCCAGCGCCTTACGGTTGACGGCACGCCCGTCGACCCGGGCACAGAAGTCCCACAGCGAGGTGAACGGGCCGCCCTCGCCGCGCGCCCGCTTGATGGCCTCCACGGCGGCGTAGCCCACGCCCTTGACGGCATCCAGACCGAAGCGGATCGAGCCGTCGACCACGACGAACTCGTGGTCTGAGAGGTTGACGTCGGGCGGGAGGATCTCGATGCCCATTTCCTCGCAGCGGGCGACGAAGAACGGCACCTTGTCCTTGGTGGACATGACCGAGGAGATCAGCGCGGCCATGTACTCGGCCGGGTAGTTGGCTTTCAGCCAGGCGGTGCGGTAGGCGATCAGCGCGTAGCACGCGGCGTGGCTGCGGTTGAACGAGTAGTCGGCCGAGCGCTCGTTGGTCGTCCACAGCCAGTCGATTACCTCCGGGGAGGTGCCCGACGCCCGGCAGCCAGCGACGAACTCCGGGCGCAGGGCAGCCATGGCCTCGCGGTTCTTCTTTCCGATCGCCTTGCGCAGGTCGTCGGCCTTGGCGCCGGAGAAGCCGGCCAGCGCCTTGGCGATCTGCATGGCCTGCTCCTGATAGAGGATCACGCCCTTGGTGGTGGCGATTATCGGCTCCAGGCGCGGGTCGGGGATGGCCACCAGGCGTGGGTCACGCTTGCCGCGGGCGTAGATGGGGATCTGGTCCATCGCCCCGGGCCGGTAGAGGGCATTGAGGGCGACGAGGTCGTCGAACTCGGTGGGACAGACGCGGCGCAGCGCCTCGCGCATGCCCTCGGACTCGAACTGAAATACGCCGATCGAGTCCCCCCGGGCCAGCATCTCGTAGGTTCTGACGTCGTCCAGGGGAAGGGTGGCCATGTCGGGGCGCTCCCCGGCCGAGCGCTCGATGATCGACAGCGCATCCTCGATGACGTCGAGGTTGCGCAGGCCCAGGAAGTCCATCTTGAGCAGGCCGATCTGCTCGATGGGCTTCATGGAGTACTGGGTGACCGTGCGGTAGGCGCGCTCGCCGTCCCCCTCGCGCCCGGCGGCCCCGGTGACCTCGGCCAGCTGGAGCGGGACGATCTCGGTGAGCGGCCGGTCGGCGATGACCACCGCGGCGGCGTGGACCGAGGAGTTGCGGACGATGCCCTCCAGTCCCTGGGCCAGCTCGACGATCTGCCGCGCCTGGGGATCGGCGTCGATGGCCACGCGCAGGGGCTGCCCCTCAGCCAGGCAGTCGCCGAAGGATGGGGAGCGACCCATGATCGGATCGGGGATCAGCTTGGCCAGCCGGTCCCCCGCGCCGTAGTCGTGGCCGAGCACCCGGGCGGCGTCGCGGGTCGCGGCGCGCGGGAGCATCTTGCCGAAGGTGACGATCTGCGCGACGGCGTCGCGACCGTACTTCTCGGTCACGTACCGGATGACGCGCTCGCGGCCGCGGACCGAGAAGTCGATGTCGATATCGGGCATCGACACGCGCTCGGGGTTGAGGAAGCGCTCGAACAGCAGGCCGTAGCGCAGGGGGTCGACATCGGTGATGGCCAGCGTGTACGCGACGATCGATCCGGCGGCCGAGCCGCGGCCGGGTCCGACGGCGATGCCCGCCCCCTTGGCGTGCGTGACAAAGTCCCACACGATGAGGAAGTAGGCGTTGAACCCCATGCGCTCGATGACCCCGAGCTCGTAGTCGGCCCGCTCACGCGCCTCGGCCGGGACGGGGTCGCCATACCGCTGGCGCAGGCCGGCGTCGACGAGCTCGCGCAGATAGCCGGCCTCGTCACGGCCTTCGGGGCACGGGTAGCTGGGGATGAGCTGGCGGCCCAGCTCGAGCTCCACGTCGCAGCGCTCGGCGATCTCCAGCGAGGAGGCCAGGGCCTCGGGCCACTCCGAGAAGGCGTCGGCCATCTCCTGCCCGCTTTTCAGGAAGAACTCGTTGGTGTCGAAGCTCAGCTTCGGCTCGGTGAGCCGAGACTTGGTCTGCACGCAGAGCAGGGCGGCGTGGTGCTCGTAGTCCTCGCGGCGCAGGTAGTGGACGTCGGCCGTGCCCACCAGCGGGCGGCCCACCTCGCGGGCGATGCGCACGACGCCCTCGTTGGCCACCGACTGGGCGGCGATGCCGTTCTTCTGGACCTCGAAGTAGACCTGCTCGGGCCCCAGGGCCCCGAGCAGCTCGTCGACGTGGGCACGGGCGTCGTCGGGCCGACCCTCCACGAGGCGCGAGCACAGCCGCGAGGCCAGGCATCCCGTGAGGGCGATGATGCCCTCGGCGTGCCCGGCGATCTGGTTGAGGTCCACCTGGGGCTTGCCCCGGTGCAGGCCCTCGAGGTAGCCGAGGGAGGAGAGCTTGACGAGGTTGCGATAGCCCGCCGCGGTCTCGGCGAGCAGGGTGAGGTGGTGGCGCTCGACCCGCCCGACCCCGGTGGGTCGGGCGGCGTGGTCGTCGACGAGGTAGATCTCGCAGCCGACGATCGGCTTGATGCCGTGCCGGTGGCAGGCCTTGTGCAGGTCGACGGCCCCGTTCATCACGCCGTGGTCGGTGAGGCCGAGGGCGGGCTGGTCGAAGCCCGCGGCGCGCTCGGCCAGGGCATCGATCTTGCAGGCCCCGTCCAGCAGCGAGTACTCCGAGTGGACGTGCAGGTGGGCGCAGCCGGGGTTGCTCACGAGTTCGGGATCCTAGGGTCGGGCGCGGATGTCGCCCGCCGCCATCTACGCTCGTTGCGGACGTCGGTGCGGCTGGGTCAGCGCCGGTCCGCCGAGCGCGGGTCAGGCCAGTCCCTGAGCGCGGGCGGCCAGATCCTTGAGGGCGCCGACGGCGCGCAGATCCCCACGCACGGATGGCTTGGCGCCATCCGGAGGCGCCTGCCCGGCCAGCAGCGCCAGGAAGGCGCCGCGGGTGGTGCGCACGACGGCGTCGACCCGTCCCGGGGGCTCGCGGCCCACCCGGAGGCGCTCGCCCGCCCCGACCGTCACGTACCAGGGGCCCGACGGGTCGTCGAGCACCTCCTGGCCCACGGAGAGCCCGAGCCCGTCGGTCCACCGGGGGTCGATGGCCTGGGCCAGGGCGCCGTAGGCCAGGCCGGGGTCGAGGTAGACCCCGGCCCGGTGCAGGGTGGCCAGGCCGATCGCCGGCTGGGCCAGGCGGCCGAGGCGACGCGCTCGACGGCGACCCCCGGCCAGGGCCCAGACCGGTCCCCGGCGGCGGACCAGGGTGCGCGGGCGCTCGCCGGCCAGCAGCGCGGCCAGGGTGGCCACCTCCAGGGCGACGTGGACCCTGGCGTCGCCTCGGGGCTCGGAGATCCGCTCGACGGCTGGGCGTCCGCTGCCGGGCGGGGAGAGGACGAGGACGGCGTCGGGAAGCTCGAGCTCGCAGGGCAGGACGTCGGCGACGGGGCCCAGGCACGCCGGGAGGATCGCCTCCATGAGCGCCAGCGCGAGAGCCGGGGCGTCGGCGGCCATGGCGGGCAGCGCGGCCCGCAGCCAGTCACCGCGCTCCGCGGCCGAGGGCTCGCCCGCGGCCGCGGCGCCCCCCGGCGTCTCAACCGGCGCCAGCGAGGCGGCGCCCAGCAGATCAGCCGCCGCCTCGCGGATGGCGCTCGCCGGCGGCTGGGGCGAGGACGTGGGGGGCGCCTGCGCGCGCGGTGAGAGCGGCCCGCCCGGCGGGAGCGGCGGGCGCAGCTCGAGCGTCTCAGCCCCCAGGTCCGGGCGGGGCCCGCCGCTCGTCGCGTCGCCGGCATCCCCCCTTCCCCGCCGGCGCGTGGTGACCGGTCCGTGCGTGTCGGCCGCGTTGCGCTCGGCCTCCGCCATCCTGGCCTCGGCCGAGAGCAGGGCGTCGCGCACGTCGCCGACCGCGGCGGTGAGCAGGTTCTGGGCCTGCGCCTCGCGCCGGCGCCCGTCGGAGGCAGCGTCGGAGACCTGGCCGAGCTGGGTCTGAAGGCCGTCGACCACCTGCTCGACCCGAGACTGCAACGCCGATCGTTGGGCGAGCTCGTCCTGGAGGACCGCCGCCGTCTCGGCCGCCTCGACCGCGGCGGCGTGGCGCGCTTCACCGCGCTGACGCTCGGCCTCCAGCTGCTCCTCGACCACACGTCGGGTTGCTCGCTCGTCGGCCAACTGCTCGCGCAGGCCGGTCAGCGCGCCGTCCAGGCGCTCTCGCAGCACGCCTACGCGGGTCTCGACCTCGACGACCATCGCGTCGAAGCGGTCGCGCTCGCGCTCGGCTGTCTGACGCAGGGCGTCGCGTTCGGCCTCCGCCCGCCGGCGGGCCGTCTCGGCGGCGGCGATGGCCTGGGCCGCCTCGTCGACGCTGCGCCGCGCGCCCTCCAGGTCGTCCTCGAGTCCGGCCGAACGGGCCTCGGCCTGCCGCAGCCGTCGGGCGAGAGCGTCGCCACGGGACAGGTCGGCAGCGCGGTCGGTCACCTCGACGCGCAGGCGCTGCTCGGCGTAGGCCTCCTGGCGCGCGGAGCGCAGCTCCCGCTCGCGCGCGCTGAGCTCGTCCTCGAGGCGGCGCTGGGCATCGATGGCCTGGGCCAGGCTCAGCTCCATCCCGTCCACCTCGGACTCCAGGGCCGTCAGCGCCTCCTCGGCCTCCTTGGCCCGTTGGGTCTGGACGTGCTCACCCATCTCGGCGCGGCGCGCCCGGCGCTCGGCCAGGACAGCGGCGTCGACAACGTGACCGCCGTGGGGATTGGGCGGCTCGGGACGGCTGGGGGGAAGGGCGGACATGGGACGCAAACGCGCGGCGGGCCATCACAATCGCCGCGGGCCGATCGGGCACAGACGGGCACGCGTAGCGTACGCCCAGGCGCAGATGCCGGCGTGGCCGCCGGCTCAGCGCCTGGCAGGGTCCCCAGGGGACGCTCATCTCCAACGACGAGGTGGCCGCGTGCGTCACGGTTTCAACGCCCGCCGGGTGTTCGCCCTGGCCGGGTAGCGCGACCCGGGGCCGCGGGCTGGCTAGGGCGCCGAGCTCCCGTGCCGCAGGCGCCACGCCATCCTCGACTGCAGCGACCACAACTCGATGAACCCGGGCGACGCGGTCTGGCTGAAGAGGCCGCCGGACTCGGCGAAGGAGGCGAGCGCCTGGTCATAGACCGCGTTGGGCGACTCGCGGGTGACGACGCGGATGGAGCCCTTGTAGAGCAGCAGCCCGATGGTTCCGCTGACCACCTCGTTGACCGAGCGCATGTAGGCGTCGAGGTCGGAGCGCAGCGGCTCCCACCACAGCCCGGCGTACACCAGGTAGGACCACTGGCGATCGAGCTGGGGCTTGAAGCCGTTCTGATGGATGGTGCCCACCAGCTTCTCCAGCTCGGCGTGGGCGGTGAGCAGGATCGTCGCCGCGGGCACCTCGTAGATGTCGCGCACCTTCAGCCCGACTATGCGGTCCTCGAGGTGGTCGACGATCCCCACGCCGTGACGGGCGCCGATCTCCCCCGCGCGCTCGATCAGTTCGACGAGTCCGAGGCGCTCCCCGTCCAGGGCCGCCGGGACCCCCTCCTCGAAGCTCACCTCGATGGTCTGCGGCTCGTCGGGGGCGTCGCGCGGATGGGTGACCAGCGCGAAGACGTCGTCCTCCGGCGGATGGCCGAGATCCTCGATCCAGCGGCCCTCCGAGGAGCGACCCCACAGGTTGTCGTCGATCGAGTAGGGCACAGCCTCGACACCGCCCTTGACCGGGATTCCGTGGCGGCGGGCGTAGGCGATCTCCTCGTCGCGGCCCATGGCCCACGAGCGGACCGGGGCGATGATCTTCAGCTCGGGGGCCAGCGTGGCCACCGTCGCCTCGATGCGCACCTGGTCGTTGCCCTTCCCCGTGCAGCCGTGGGCGATGGTGTCGCAGCTGCTCTGGCGCGCCTGGGCCACGGCGAGCTTGGCGATCAGCGGGCGCCCCAGGGCGGTGAACAAGGGGTAGCCGCCGCCGTAAAGGGCGTTGGCCCGGATGGCGGGGAGCACGTACTCGCGGGCGAACTCCTCACGAGCGTCGATCAGGAAGCTGTCCGCCGCGCCGAGGTCCCGGGCCTTGCCCTCGATGACCTCGAAGTCCTCCCCGGGCTGCCCGAGGTTCACCGTCAGGGTGACCACCTCCGCGCCGGCGTACTCCTCCTGGATCCACTTGAGCATCACGCTGGTGTCAAGGCCGCCGGAGTAGAGCAGCAGGACGCGGCGAACCTCCTCCGGCGCCGCCTCGTATGAGGCGGTGCGCGACCTGGCGATCGTCGCCCGGTCGGCCTGGGTGGGCGGCGCCGGGATCTGATGGGCTTCGGTGCGCGTCGGCTCGCTCATGCGGGCGAGCGTAGACGTCCGCGTGCCCCCGGAGCCGCTGACCACCCGAGCCGAGCGGCGCGTCACCCTAGCCTCGGCCGCCGGCCCTGGCCAGACCGGCGCGCAGCCGATCCAGCAGGTCGTCGATCTGCCCTTCGGAGGCGACCAGCGGCGGCATGATTCGTACCGTCTCGGGCCCGGTGGCGTTGACGACCAGCCGTTGCTTCAGCAGCAGCCGGGCCACGAGCTCGGGCGCCCCGCCGCCAGGCAGGTCGAACGCCCACATCAGGCCGCGCCCGCGCACCTCTCCCACGCCGGGCAGCGATGCCAGGCCCTCTCCGAGTCGCTCACCCCGCTCGCGCACGCTGGCCAGGAAGCCGTCGGCCTCCGTCACGTCGAGCACGGCCAGGGCCGCGGCGCAGACCATCGGGCCGCCGCCGAAGGTGGTCCCGTGATCACCGGGGCGCAGGGCGTCGGCCAGGCGCTGACCGGTGACCAGCGCGCCGATGGGCAGGCCGCCACCGAGCCCCTTGGCCGCGGTCATGGCATCGGGGACCACGTCGACGCCCTGGTAGGCCCACAGGGTCCCGCAGCGGCCCATCCCCGACTGGACCTCGTCGAAGATCAGGGCCGCACCCTCCCGGTCGCACGCGTCCCGAGCGGCGACCAGGGTCTCGACGCCCACGGGGTGCACCCCCCCTTCTCCCTGGACGGGCTCGACGAGCACCGCTGCCGTCTGGGGCCCCACGGCGGCCGAGACCTCCTCGGGCCGGTCGGGGTCACAGACGACAAAGCCCGGGATCAGCGGCGCGAAGGGCGCCTGCTTGGCCTCCTGGGGGGTGGCCGAGAGCGCCCCCAGCGTGCGACCGTGAAAGCCGCGGCGGAAGACGACGACCTCCCCTCCGGGCCGGGCCCGGCGGGCAAGCTTGATGGCCGCCTCGTTGGCCTCCGCGCCCGAGTTGCACAGAAAGACCTTGCCGCCCAGCGACCCGCGCGCCAACCGGTCGGCGAGCTCGGCGGCGGGAGCCGTCCAGAACAGGTTGGAGACGTGCAGGAGCCGCCCGGCCTGCGCGCACACCGCGGCCACCACGGCGGGATGGGCGTGGCCGACGTTGCAGACGCCGATGCCGCTGAGTCCATCAAGGTACTCGACCCCCTCGGCGTCCCACAGCCGGCAGCCCTTCCCCCGCTCGAAGACCACCGGCGCGCGGACATAGGTGCCCATGGTCGAGCGCTGGGCCAGGGCCTGGAGCCGGTGCAGCTCGGAGGTGCTCATGCGTCAGGGGTGATCTTGGTGCCGATGCCCGCGTCGGTGAACAGCTCGAGCAGCAGCGAGTGGGCGACGCGGCCGTCGACGATGTGGGCGAAGGCCACGCCACCACGGACGGCGTCGATGCACGCGCGCAGCTTGGGGCGCATCCCTCCCCCAACCTCCCCCAGCGCCGCCTCGACGTCGGAGGCCGTGGTCTGGGAGATGACGCTCGTCCCGTCAGCCGGATCGCGCAGCCAACCGGGGACGTCGGTGAGGAATATGACCTTGTAGGCCCGCAGCGCGCGGGCGACCGCGGCGGCCGCCTCGTCGGCGTTGACGTTGTAGGAGCGACCCTCGGTGTCGGCGCCGACCGAGGCGACGACGGGGATGTAGTCCTGGGCGACGTGGCGGATGACGTCGACGTCGACGCGGGCGATCGAGCCCACGAAGCCGATGTCCTCGCCGCCTGGGGCGGTGCGCCTGACCACGCGGAACAACCGCCCGTCGTCGCCGCACAGGCCGACGGCGGGCTGGCCATGGCGGTTGAGGCGCAGGACGATGTCCTTGTTCACCTTGCCGACGAGCACCATCTTGACCACCTCAACGGTCGCGGCGTCGGACACGCGCAGACCGCCCACGAACTCCACCGGGAGGTTCAGCCGCTCCATGTAGGTGGTGATCTCGGGGCCGCCACCATGGACCACCACCGGGTTGAGCCCGACGTACTTGAGCAGGACGACGTCGCGAGCGAACTCCTCGCGCAGCTGCGGATCCTCCATCGCCGCGCCGCCGTACTTGATCACCACCGTGCGCCCGTGGAAGTCGCGGATGTAGGGCAGCGCCTCCAGCAGGGTGCCGACGTCGCGCAGCGCTCGCTGCTGCATGGTGTCGGGCTCGAGTGGATCGTGGCCCGGGCTCACGTCGTGTACTCCGCGTTGATCGTCACGTAGCCGTGGCCGAGGTCCGAGAAGAAGCACTCGGTCTCCGCCGCGCCGGTCCCCGGCAGGTCGATCACGTACTCGACCTCCTCACGCTGGACCGCCCGGGCCAGCGCCGCGGCGTCGAATCCGACGGCGATGCCGGCCCGGCAGACCGCGACCCCCTCGATGTCGACGTCGAAGGGCAGCGGTGCCGTGGCGGGCAGCGCGTGACCGATGGCCTGGGCCACTCGGCCCCAGTTCGGGTCGCCGCCGTGCAGTGCGGTCTTGACCAGCGGTGAGTTGGCCACGCCGCGGGCCACCGCCTCGACGCCCTCGAGGGTTCCGCCGCGCACAACGACGCGCCCGACGCGGGCGGCGCCCTCGCCATCGGCCACCACGTGCAGGGCGAGCTGGCGCATCAGGGCATCCAGAGCCTCGCCCAGGCGCAGCTCGTCCTCGCTCTCGGGCTCCACCCGTACGCCGGAAGCGCCCGAGGCGAACAGCAGGACCGTGTCGTTGGTCGAGAGCTGACCATCGACCGAGACGCGCTCGAAGGAGCGCCGACAGGTCACCCCGAGCAGCAGGTCAGCGGTCTCAGCAGCCAGTTCGGCGTCGGTCTCCACGAAGCACAGCAGGGTGGCGAATCCGGGCTGGATCATGCCCGCCCCCTTGGCCTGGGCGCAGAGGCGCACCGTTCCTCCCGGGAGAGCGACGTCCAGCGAGGCCCGCTTGGCGAAGGCGTCGGTCGTGCGGATCGCCTCGGCCAGCTCGCCCGCCCCCTCGGGCCGCAGCGCGCGCGCCACCCCGGCCAGCCCTCGGGCCACGGCGCCGTCGTCGAGCTGGACGCCGATCACCCCGGTGGAGGCGGTGGCCACCTGATCCGGGCTGACGCGGGCGGCCAGCGCGGCGGCCCCCTGGATCTTGGCGGCGGCGTCGAAGCCGCGGCCGCCGGTGGCGGCGTTGGCGTTGCCCGAGTTGGCCACCACGGCGCGCAGTCCGTCGAGGCGGCAGCGCTCCTGACAGATCAGCACCGGCGCGGCGAGCACGCCGGAGCGGGTGAAGCGGGCGGCGCTGACGGTGCCCGCCACGTCGGAGACCAGCAGGGCGAGGTCGAGGGCTCCCGAGCCCTTGATGCCGCAGGCCACCCCGGCGGCGCGGAAGCCCGAGGGCAGGACGGTGGGATCACCCTCGGTCACGTGCTCGGGCCGGGGCACCCAGCGCGAGGCAAAGAACGGGTCGGGTGCGGGCCGAGTGGGGAGCTCGCTCACCGCCCCGCCCCCCTCGGCGCCCCGCGGCGGGTCGGCGCCACCGCCGTCGGGCCCAGACCCTCGCCCTCCGGGCGCCCGAGCATCAGGTTCAGGCACTGCAAGGCCTGGGCGGCGGCACCCTTCCACAGGTTGTCCAGGGCGGCGAAGCAGCTCACCCGTCCCGTCCGCGGATCGGCGTGGACGAAGATGCGGCAGACGTTGGTCGCGTGCACGTCGCGCACGCCCGGCGGCCCGGCGGCCAGCTCGACGAACGGCTCGTCCTGGTAGGCGTCGCGGTAGAGGTCGTCGAGCTCGGCCTGATCCAGCTGACGCGACGGGCGTACGTAGGCCGAGACCAGCTCGCCCTGGTCCAGGGGGAGCAGGTGGGGCGTGAAGGTGATCGGCCCCGGCGCGCCCAGCGTGGCCAGCTCCTGCTCGATCTCGGGCGTGTGGCGGTGATGGCCGACCCCGTAGGGCGTGACGTTCTCATCGGCGGAGACGAAGTGAGTGGCCGGCGTCGCCGCGCGGCCCGCGCCGCTGACACCGGCCTTGGCGTCGATGACCACGTCGGCCAGCAGCCCGGCCCGGGCCAGAGGAGCGAGGGCGAGCAGGCTTGCCGTCGGGTAGCAGCCCGGACCGGCCACCAGCTCGGCCGCGGCGATCGCCTCCCGGTGCAGCTCGGGCAGGCCGTAGACCGCCTCGGCGATGAGCTCTACAGCGGCGTGCTCGCCGTACCAGCTTCGGTAGGTCTCCACATCGCGCAGGCGGAAGTCGGCCGACAGGTCGACCACCGCCAGCCCGGCTCGACGCAGCTCGGCGACGGTGGCCGAGGCCGCGCCGTGGGGATAGGCGACCAGCACGGCATCAAGACAACGGGCACAGCGGTCGGGGTCGTAGGCCTCGAGGGCGAGGGCCACCCGGTGGCGCGGGTAGAGCTCGTCCAGCCGGCGACCGGCATCCGAGCGGCTGGTGACCAGCTCGAGGCTCAGGGCCGGATGACCCTGGACCAGGGCAGCGGCCAGCGCGCCGGTGAAGCCCGAGGCGCCGACGACACCGACACGCGCGCTCCGCGCGGGGGCCTCACCCACGGGGCCGCGCCCCCAGCTGCGCCGCGAGCACCTCGAGGATGGCCGCGCGCCGCTCGGCCACCTCCTCGTCGGTCAGGGTCCGGTCGGTGGCGCGGAAGGCCAGAGCCAGCGCGAGCGAGACCTTTCCCTCCCCCACCTGCGCTCCGCGGTAGACGTCGAAGATCTCCGCGCGCTCCAGCGTGTCGCCCGCCGCGGCCCGGACGGCCGCGAGCACGCGGGCCACGGGCACGTCATCGTCGATCACGACGGCGAGATCCTCGCGAACTGCCGGGAAGCTGGCCAGGTCCCGGTAGACCGGCACCGTCGAGGCGACGGCCAGCTCGACCAGGGCGTCGAGGTCGATCTCGAAGCCGGCGACGCGATCGAGGTCCCAGGCAGCGGCCACGCGCGGGTGCAACTCGCCCAGCCAACCCAGCGCCCGATCCCTGGCGATGACCCGCGCGCTGCGCCCCGGGTGCAGGAACGGCTCCTCCCCGGGCTCGAGGGTCAGCTCGACGCGCAGATCGTCCCCCAGCGCGGCAAGAAGGCCCTTGGCGGCGAACAGGTCGGCCGGGGGTGGCCGGGGCTCGCGCCAGGTGGGCGGCCGGGCCGGGCCCGTGAGCACGACGCCGAGGTGCCGGCGCTCGCAGGCCAGGGCATCGACGTCGGTGCCGGTGTCGATCCGGGCGGCGTAGACGTTGCCCGCCTCGAACAACCGCAGCTCCCGCTGGCCCCGGGCGTGGTTGTGCCCGGCGGCGTCAAGCAGCGAGCCCAGCACCCCGGTGCGCAGCCGGCCCTGATCGGCGGCCATCGGGTTGACCACCCCGACGTGGCCGACCCGGCGCGGATCCGTCGCCCCGAGGCCGAGCCGGTCGTCGTGGTCGACCGGGGCAAAGCTCCAGCCGAGGATCTCGTGCACGCCCCGGTCGGCCAGGGCGTCCTCGACCCGTCGCTGCACAGCCTGCCCGGCGGTCAGGCCGCCCCGGGCGCCGCGTACGGCGGGCAGGGTCTCGGGCAGCCGGTCGAGGCCGTCGACGCGCGCCACCTCCTCGATGAGGTCGGCCTCACGGGTCACATCGGCCCGGCGGAAGGGGGGCGGGGCGGCATCCAGGCCGTCGGGCGCGTCGACGACGGCGAACTCCAGCGCTTCGAGGATCTGACGCGCGCGGGGACGGGCCACCGGTGCTCCCAGCAGCCGGGTCACCGCCGCATCGCGCAAGCGGATGGCCGCTGGTGCCGGGGGCGCCCCGCCGACGTCGGTGGTCCCGCCCGCCGGTTGCGCCCCGCAGAGCTCGACCATCAGGCGCGCGGCGACCGCCTGGGCCTCGAGGGTGGCCTCGGGCGGGAGGCCCTTCTCGAAGCGGGCGGAGGCCTCGCTGCGCAGGGTCAGGGCGGCCGCGGTGCACTGGAGCGTGGGCCCGTCCCACGTCGCGGCCTCCATGAGCACGCGGGTGGTGCTCGCCGCGACCTCGGACCGGGCACCGCCCATGATCCCGGCCAGGGAGGTGACGCCATCGGCGTCGGCGATGGCCACCATCGAGGGATCGAGCGGGCGGCGGGCCCCGTCGAGGGTCTCCAGCTCCTCCCCGGCCCGGCCCCGGCGGACCTCGAGCGTGGCCCCGGCGATGCGGTCGGCGTCGAAGGCGTGCAGGGGCTGACCGGTGAGCAGCATGACGTAGTTGGTGATGTCCACCACGTTGGAGATCGGGCGCTGTCCGGCGGCCGCGAGCCGGGCCTTGAGCCAGGGTGGCGAGGGACCGATCCGCACCCCCTCGAACAGCCGGGCGGTGAAGCGCGGACACAGGACCGGGTCGGTCACCGTGACCCCGATTGCCGCGCCGGCGCCGCCCGGACCGTCGGCCATCGGATCCTGTGCCCAGGGCGGCGGTCCGAGCGCCGCGCCGGTGACCGCGTGAACCTCGCGGGCCACCCCGTAGACCCCCAGGCAGTCGGGGCGGTTGGGGGTGATCTCGAGCTCCAGGACGTCGGTGGCGATGGCCAGCACCTGCTCGAGTGGGGTGCCGGCCTGCGGGCCGCCGCCGTTCTCGCCAAGGACGATGATCCCCGTGTGGTCGGCGCCGATGGCCAGCTCGTCCTCGGCCAGGATCATCCCCTCCGAGGCGACCCCCCGCAGGCTGGCCTGCCCCAGGCGCACCCCGTCCGGCAGCACGGCGCCGGGCCGGGCGACGGGAACGGACTGGCCGGCGGCGACGTTCGGCGCCCCGCAGACGATCTGCAGCGGGCTCGCGTCGCCCACGTCGACCGCGCACACGCGCAGGCGATCGGCGTCGGGATGCGGCTTGGCGGCCAGCACGCGTCCCACCACGAAGCCCGCGGGATCCGCGACGCCGTGGGCGTGGACGGCCTCCACCTTGGTCCCGGTCATGGTCAGCCGGTCGGCCAGCGCCGCCGTCGACAGCGGCGGGTCGCAGTGCTCGCGAAGCCAGGTGACCGGGACGCGCATGTCTAGAACTGCTCCAGCAGCCGGACGTCGTTGTCGTAGAGCAGGCGCAGGTCGGGCACGGCGTGGCGCAGGATGGCGACGCGCTCGATGCCCACGCCGAAGGCGAAGCCCTGCACGCGCGCGGGGTCGTACTCGGGGCGTCCGACGGCGCGCAGGACGTTGGGATCGACCATGCCCGCCCCGAGGATCTCGATCCAGCTCTCGCCCTTGCACAGCGGGCACCGCGAGCCGTCGGAGCGCCAGCCGTCGCGACAGGCGAAGCAGGACACGTCGACCTCGACCGAGGGCTCGGTGAACGGGAAGAAGTGGGGCCGCAGGCGCACCTGGCGCTCGGCGCCGAAGATGGCCCGGGCAAAGGCCAGCAGCGTGCCCTGGAGATCGGCCAGGGTGATGCCCTCGTCGACCGCGAGGCCCTCGACCTGATGAAACTGGGGGGTGTGGGTCGCGTCGCCGTCGCGCCGAAAGACCCGCCCGGGGACGACGATGAAGATCGGCGGCGGCTCGACCTCCATGGCGCGGATCTGGACCGGCGAGGTGTGCGTGCGCAGCAACACCTGCTCGGAGACGTAGAACGTGTCCGACAACAGCCGGGCGGGATGGGTCGGTAGATGGTTGAGGGCGTCGAAGTTGTAGTGGACCGATTCGACGTCGGGCCCCTCGGCGACGCGGTAGCCGAGGCTGATGAACACGTCCTCGATCTCCCGGCGGGTACGGGTGACCAGGTGTAGGCGCCCGACCGCCGGCGCTGGATCGCCGGGGAGGGTGACGTCGACCCGGTCGGCGGCCAGCCGGCGGTCGAGCTCGGCGGTCTGCAGGGCGGCCGCGCGCTCGGCCAGAGCAGCCTCGAGGGTTTGCCGTGCTTCGTTGGCGGCGCGCCCGGCCACGGCCCGGAGGTCGGGCTCGAGGTCGGCCACCCCCCGCAGCAGGGTGGGCAGCTCGGCCTTGCGGCCCAGCTCGCGGATGCGCACCTCCTCGAGCTGGCCGGTCGCGGTCGCCGCGGCGATGGCCCGGCCCGTGCGCTCGCGGATTGCCCCGATCCGCTCGAGCAGCCCGTCCGCGGCGGAGGACGGCCCGGTCACGGCGCGATCCTATTGTCCCGCGCGGGGTCCCGGCGGGTGAGCTCGTACAGGGCCACCGTCGCCGCCATGGCGGCGTTGAGCGAGTCGCCGGCGCGCATCGGGATGTGGGCGGTGCGCTCGCAGCGGGCCACGATGTCGTCGGGCAGCCCGTCGCGCTCGGCGCCGATGACCAGCGTGGCCTGCTCGCCCGGACCCAGCGGGCCACACAGGGGCGCGCCGGCCCGGGGAGCCAGCGCGATCCGGGGCAGCGGCAGGGCGTCCAGGTCTTCGACGGGTGCAACCCCGACTCCGAAGATGGCACCCATCGACGCCCGCACCGCCTTGGGCCCGTAGGGGTCGGCGCAGCCCGGCCCCAGGGCGACCGAGGCGGCGCCGAAGGCGTGGGCGCTGCGCAGCACCGCTCCGATGTTGCCCGGGTCCGCCACCCCCCACAGCCCGACGCAGACGGGACCCACCGGGATGGCGTGACGCTGGGCGAAGACGCCCAGCGCCCGCGTCCCCGAGCCCAGCGCCGAGGCGCCGGCCAGGGCGGCCGGCTCGACCTCGCGGCCAGCCAGCCCCGAGCCGGCGGCGCAGTAGCGCTCCAGCGCGACCCAGCCCGCCGCGTCGGCGGCGGCAAGCAGATCCTCGCCCTCGGCCACGAAGCGCCCAGCGCGCTGGCGGGCACGCCGGCGATGCAGCTTTCGCAGCTCGCTCAGAGCGGGGTTGCGGGGTGAGGTGATGGGAGTGGCGGTCACGGATCAGAGCTCGTCAGGGTTGAGAAACACGAAGGGCGCCGGCCTCGCTGAGGAGGTCACGGCGCCCGGGGCGGCGGTGGTGTCGGGTCGGAGCTACCCGGCCGACGCCGTCGCCTCGCGGGCGCGCTCAGCGAAACGTCGGAAGGCATCAGCATCGCGGACGGCGAGGTCGGCGAGCTGCTTGCGGTCGACCTCGATGCCGGCCTGATGCAGGCCGTGGACCAGCGCTCCGTAGGTCAGGCCGTTGGCCCGAGCCGCCGCGTTGATGCGGGTGATCCACAGCCGGCGAAAGTCGCGCTTGCGGTTGCGGCGATCCCGGTAGGCGTAGGAGTCGGCCTTCATCAGCGCTTCCTTGGCCCGCTTGTAGTTGTGGTTGGCCTCGCCGCGAAAGCCCTTGGTCCGCTCGAGGGTGGCCCGCCGCTTCTTCTTGGCGTGCACGGAGCGCTTGACCCGGCTCATGAGCCCTGCCTCAGAAGCTTCTTGATCCGCTTGGCGTCCGGGTCGGCCACCGATGCCGGGTTCCCGAGGCGACGCTTGCGCTTGGGCGACTTCTTCTCGAGGATGTGGCTGGTGAACGCGTGGCGTCCGCGCACCTTCCCGGTGGCGCTGACCTTGAAGCGCTTCTTGGTCCCGGAGTGGGTCTTCATCTTGGGCATACGAGCGCGTGAGTGTACCGCGCCGTCGCCGGCCTCCCGGCCCGGATTGGCTGGCCGATCGGTCCTCGCGGCTGCGGCGCGGACCGGCGTCAGGCGGTGGTGCTGCTGGGGCTCGCGGCCTGGTCCGCCGCGGCCGGCACGTCCTCGGCCGGTGCGCCCTCCGCTCCGTCGAGCAGCAGCCGGCTCGGGGCCAGCAGCATGGTCATGTTGCGCCCGTCCTGGAGCGGGCGCTGCTCGACAACGGCCAGCTCCGTGAGCTCCTCGGCCAGCCGGCTGAGGAGCATCTCGCCGCGCTCGGGGTGGGTCACCTCGCGCCCGCGGAACATGATGGTCACCTTGACCTTGTCCTTGTGGCGCAGGAAGCGGGTGACGTGGCCCTTCTTGGTGTCGTAGTCGTGCTGGGCGATCTTGGGCCGGAACTTGATCTCCCGCACGACGATGTTCTGCTGGTGCTTGCGGGCCTGCTTCTGCTTCTGCTCCTGCTCGTACTTGTACTTGGAGTAGTCGAGCACCCGCACCACGGGCGGACGGGCCTCGGGAGCGACCTCGACGAGGTCGAGATCACGCGCCTGGGCGTAGCGGAGCGCCTCGTCGGTCTTGATGACGCCCACCTGGTTTCCGTCGTCGCCGATCAGGCGGACCTCCGGGACCCGGATGCGTTCATTGGTCCGGGTCAGATCCCGCTCAGGCGGGCGCCGGTCGAATCTGCGCGGGACCGGCACTTAGCTCTGGCGGCGCTGCGTCAAGAAGCGCGCGCGGGCGGGGCGAGAGGCATGGCGTCAGTCAAGGCGCGTAAGTATAGCGACGACGACGCCCGCTCTAGATCGCCGGCGCCCGCGTGCGTGCGGTGCTGGCCAGGCGGGTGACCGCCGTCTGAACCGCAACCGTCCCCAGGTCGGCGCCGCCGTGCGCCCGCAGCGCCACCTCGTCGGCCGCGGCCTCGCGGTCGCCGACCACGAGCATCGCCCCCACCTTGCGCAGCTCGGCGTCTCTGATCTTGCGTCGCACCGACTCGGACCGGTCGTCCACCTCGACCCGCAGGCCCTCCTCGCGCAGGCGCGCGGCCACCTCGGCCGCAAACGGCGCGTGACGATCGGCGATGGGCAGCACCATGGCCTGCACCGGCGCCAACCAGAAGGGCAGCATCCCGGCGTGGTCCTCGAGCAGCATCCCGATGAACCGCTCGTAGGACCCGAACAGGGCGCGATGGATCATCACCGGGCGGTGATCGGCATCGTCGGCCCCGGTGTAGGCGAGGCCGAAGCGCTCGGGCATCTGGTAGTCGAGCTGGACGGTCCCCAGCTGCCAGGAGCGCCCGAGTGAGTCGGTCAGATGCAGGTCGATCTTGGGCCCGTAGAACGCCCCATCGCCCGGATTGAGCTCGAAAGGCCGGCCCAGCACGGCCAGCGCCTGCTCGAGCTGGGCCTCGGAGCGGTCCCACAGCGCGTCGTCGCCGATCCGCTCAGCCGGACGCGTGGAGAGCTCCAGACGGACGTCGAGGCCGAAGATCGCGTAGGTGGCGTAGGCGAACTCCAGGCAGCCGGCTACCTCGTCAGCCACCTGCTCCTCGGTGCAGAAGATGTGGGCGTCGTCCTGCACGAAGTGGCGGACGCGCAGCAGGCCGTGCAGGGTCCCGCTGGGCTCGTTGCGGTGCAGCAACCCGGGCTCGGAGTAGCGCAGCGGCAGCTCGCGGTAGGAGTGGCGAGCGGTGGCGTAGAGGGCGCAGTGCCCGGGGCAGTTCATCGGCTTGACCGCGCTCTGGCGACCCTCGGCCTCGGTGATGAACATGTTCTCCCGGTACTTGCCCCAGTGTCCCGAGGTCTTCCACAGGGCGGCGTCGTAGATCTGCGGCGTCTTGACCTCCTGATAGCCGCGGCGCTCACCCATCTCCCGGCTCAGGGCGACCAGCTCGTTGAACACGTAGGTGCCCGCCGGCAGCCAGAACGCCGCGCCGGGCGAGAGCTCGGAGAAGGTGAACAGGCCGAGCTCGCGGCCCAGCCGGCGGTGATCGCGCGCGCGCGCCTGCTCCAGGTGCTCCAGGTGCTCCTCGAGCTCGTGCGCTGTGTGAAATGCCGTCCCGTAGATCCGCGTGAGCATGGGCCGATCGGATCGCCCTCGCCAGTAGGCCCCGGCCAGCGACTGCAGGCGGAACGCGCCGATGCGCTTGGTCGAGGGACCGTGCGGGCCCCGGCACAGGTCGGTGAACGGGCCGTTGCGATACAACGAGACGGTCTCCACCCCGTCGTCGCGCACCAGATCCTCGATCAGCTCGACCTTGTAGCGCTGGCCCCGGGCTCGGAAGCGCTCCAGCGCCTCGGCCACCGGCACATCGCTGCGCTCGAAGCGCTCGTCGGCCGCGGCGTGGATTCGCATCGCCTGCTCGATGCCAGCCAGCTCGGCCTCCCCCGGGGGCCCATCGGGGAAGTCGAAGTCGTAGTAGAAGCCGTGCTCGATGGCCGGACCGATGCTCACCTGCACGCCGGGATAGAGCTCGCTCACGGCGGTGGCCAGCACGTGGGCGGCATCGTGGCGGATGACCGCCAGGGCATCGGGGTCGCCGTCGGTGACGATGGCGATGGCGTCGCCATCGGTGAGAGGACCGGTGAGGTCGCGCAGCTCGCCGTTGACCCGGACAGCGAGCGCGGCGCGGGCCAGCCCGGGCCCGATGGCGGCGGCGGCGTCGGCCGCGCTCGCCTCCGCGGGAAGCTCGAGCTGGCGGCCATCGGGGAGGCTGACGTGCACTGGCCCGAGCGTAGTGGCCCGTTCCGCCCATCCGTGCCCATCCGGCAGCCGACGGGTAGCCTGCGGCGCCGTGGACCCCGCCGGACTGCGCGCCGCCTTCCCCGTGCTGGAACGGGTCGCCTTCCTCAACGCGGGCACCGATGGGCCGATCCCGGCGGCGGCCACGGCCGCCGCCGTGGCCGAGCTCGAGCGCGAGCGCGACCGGGGACGTACGCGCGAGCACTTCGAGCGCCGCCAGGAGCTTTCCGAGGCCCAGCGGGCCGCCTATGCCCGTCTGCTGGGCACCGCGCCGGACCATGTGGCGCTGACCACCTCGACCAGCGAGGGGATCGCCTCGGTGCTGGCCGGGATGGAGCTGGGGCCCGGCGATGAGATCCTCTGCGCCCAGGGCGAGCACCCGGGCCTGCTCGGTCCGCTCCAGGCCGCTCGGGACCTGCGCGGGGTGACGGTGCGCACTGTGCCGCTGGCCCAGCTCGCCCGCGAGGTCGGCTCCACCACCCGCCTGGTCGCCTGTGGCCACGTCGGCTGGCGCACCGGGGAGCTGGCGCCGGTCGAGGCGCTGGCCGAGCTCGCGCCCAACGGTCCCCCGGTGCTCTACGACGGCGCGCAGGCCGTGGGGGCGATCCCGGTCGACGTCGAGGACCTGTGCTGCGCCGCCTACGCCGGGTCGGGTCAGAAGTGGCTGTGTGGGCCCGACGGGACGGGGATGCTCTACGTCTCACCGCGGTTCAGCGAGCAGATCGCCACGGCGCGTCGGTCCTACCTCTCCTTCTCCGACGCCACCGCGGGGCTCGGAGCCCCACTCCACGACGAAGCTCGCCGCCTCGACGCACCGGCGCTGCCGGCCGCGGCCAGTGCCCACGCCCTCGCCGCGCTGGAGATCCTCGACGGGTTCGGCTGGGACGCGCTGCTGGCCCGCGCCTCTGAGCTGGCCAGCGAGCTGACCATGCGCCTGTCGGAGCGGGGTCGGGCCACCGCCCCCCGAGGCGCGAGCACGCTGGTCGCCTGGCACTCCGACGAGCCCGACGCCGACCTCGAGCGCCTGACCGGTGCCGGCGTCGTCGTCCGCGGGCTCCCGGGCGGCGGACTGCTGCGCGCCTCGGTGGGAGCCTGGAACGACGAGTCCGACCTCGAACGTCTGCTGCGCGGCCTCGGGCGATGAGGGGCATGACCGAGCCCGAGGTCTTCGTCCTCGCCGACCGTGCGCTGGATCGGGTGGTCGCCCAGATCCCCGACGGTGCATGGGCGATGCAGCTCCCGGCGAGCTTCGCCACGCGGCGAATCGACCACACCCCCACCCTGGGCGAGATCGTCAACTACCACGCCTGCGACGACGCCTGGGTGCCCGACATGCTGGCGGGCCGGACCATGGAGGAGGCGGGCCGGGAGAAGTTCGACGGCGACCTCCTGGGCGATGACCCCAAGCGCTCCTTCGCCGCCATCGTCGCGGGCGCCTGCGCCGCGGCGATCGAGGTCGATGCTCCTCGATCGCGTGGTGCACTGCTCCTTCGGCGACTTCCCGGCACGCCACTACTTCTGGCAGATCACCCAGTTCCGCGGCCTGCGGGCCCACGACATCGCCTGCTCGGCCTGACCGGACGCGACCCGGCCGCCTAGCCGAGCCGCACCTACCCGTCGCTCGGAGGCTCGTGGTGCGGGAAGCCCGGCAGCTCGGCCTCCGCGTCACTGGCCGGGACGCCCAGGGGACGGTCGGCCGTCTCGGTGGTGGCGGTTGGCTCGGCGGCCCTGGGCACCGCGGTCCGCGGATCCTGCGCGCCGGCCGGCTGGCCGGTCCCGCCGGCCGGCGCGTCCCCGCCGACCTCGGCCCCCGAGCCGGTGAACCGGCGACGCAGCTCCTCGATGATCCCGTCGGTCTCGCCGGCCAGGACCGTCCCGTCCTCCAAGACGACGACCGGGATCTCGTCGGTCCCGACTTCGCCGCGCATGACGTCCCGATCCGCGCGCGCCTCGGGCACCTGGTGCATGATCGCGGCAACTTGCTTCTCGGTGAGCAGGGCACGCACGCGCGCTGAATGCGGGCACCACTCGGCCTGCCAGACATCGATCACGTCGGGGGCGTACCCAGGGGAGGCACTCCCCACGCTCAGCCCACGACGCGGATCACGGCCCGGCCCGGGGTCAGGCGAGAAGCACGACGCGGGCGATTGTCGGCCGGCCGGCGCCGGCCAGGCGGATGACGACGGTGACCGGCAGGCGATGGCGCCGGGCCAGGGCGTGGCGGGCCGTCGCATCGAGGCGAATGCTCCGGACGCCTGACCGGCCCTCCACGAGACGGAATCGGGCTCGACCGATGCTCAGCTGCCGAAGGCCGACGTGGTGGCCGTGGCGAACCGTCGGTGTCGGCGTCGGTGTCGGCGTCGGCGTCGGTGTGGAGGGGACCGGCGGCGGCTGGGCGATGCGGAAGGCCCGCACCGCTCCGGCGGTGGTAACGAGGAGCTGGCCGCCGGCCGCGCTGGGCGAGGTGAAGTGCTCCACCGCGCCCAGCATCTGGGTGACCCGGGGCTGACCGCTGACCGGATCCAGTCCATAGAGCGTGCCCGAGCCGCTGGCCACCACCCAGACCAGGCCGCCGGCGACGATCGGGGGCCCATTGGCCGCGCTGGGCCCGTGCCAGAGGACGCTGAAGCTCGGCGCCGCGGTGTTGATGCTCAGCGCACGCACGCCGTCTGAGCAGGCTAGGTAGAGCACGCCGCCGGCCAGGGCGTCGGCCCCGAAGCTCGGGCAGGTGGACGCGCTGAAGCGCTGCCCGCCCGGGCTGCCCAGCCCACCCGTGGACAGCAGGTAGCCCGTCGACTCCTTCCCGTTCTGATAGAGCAGGCCACCACCGACCAGCTGGGGGGTGGCCGAGCCGATGTCGGTGTCGCCGCTGTCCAAGTTCTGCCAATCGCTGGGCCAGAACGCATCGAGTCGAGTGAGCTGGGGTCGAGGTGGGCGACGTTCTCCGAGCCCTGGTTCGTGGCTGGGCTGCCGAACCCGTTCCCGGTCGCAGCGAAGACACTGCCGTCGGCATCGACCGCCGCGCCGCCCGGTGCCCACACCGCCCCGGCGCCGCCCGGGGTCGTAGTGGCCGCGAAGAAGCGCGGCGCCGAGGCCGTTGACGGCGCCGCCGCTACCCATCCCCGGTAGGTCCCGCAGTCGCCGGCGTTGCCCCCGTAGCCCAGGACGACCTCGTCGCCGGCGCTGCCCGTCGTGAGATTCAGCGCCGCGCGCTGCAGCAGCGCCTCGGGGGTGGCGCCGGGCGGGTCGACCGCGATGCCGGCGCCCAGAAGCGGCGCTCCGGTGACCACGTCATAGCCGACCCAGCACGTGGTGCGCGTGACTGCCATCCCACGTGTCGGCCACCGTGTACACGCCGCCCGTGGCGGGGTCGATGACCGGGGTGGAGGTGATGCCGACGGTCGGCCCGATGTCGCCGCACGGGAGCGCTGACGCGGGCACAGGGGTGCCGGCGGACCGCTGCCAGCGGACCTGTCCGGTCGTGGCGTCGACGCCATACACCGAGTTGCTCTCGGTCACCGCGACCACCGTGTTGCCCAGCACGACCGGCTGGCCGTAAAGCAGTCCGTCCAGGCTCGGGCTGGTCCACGACACGGCGAAGGGCACAGGGACCGTGCTGTCGGGATCGGCGCCGCTGCGCCCCGGATCCCGGTGATAGGTGACCCATGCATTGGAGGCCGGGACGCTCAGCCCCGCCTGCGCCGAAACCGGGGACGCGGCGTGACCGGCGACCACGCCGGCGACTGCCGCCAGGCCCCCGGTTCCGCGCCGGACCGAGCAGCGAACACGCATGGGTGCTCGGATAGCCCATGCGGGGCGGGGTTGACACCCTCCCGACGGCTTCTGGACGGGTGTTGGCTCCCGACGTGGGATAATGGCGCTCTGCTGGGCCCACCCCCATCCGCGCGCCGCGGACCCGCAAGCGCTCCATGGTCTGCCCCGGGCCGGCCCCGACCTGGGCGTCGGGGCGCGACCATCGTACGGGTCTGGGCCATGGTCACCCTCCTAGCCGGAGCCCTCGCTCCTCCGGCCGGCGCGCGCGGCGGCGGGGGGTCAAGCGGCTTCGGCGGCGGGGGCGGCGGCTTCGGCGGGGGCGGCGGACACTACGGGGGCGGAGGCGGCGGACACTACGGGGGCGGAGGCGTCTACTACGGCGGGGGCGGGGGCGGGGGAGCGGCAATCGGGGTATTGCTGCTGGTCGTCATGGTCATCGTCGCCGTCGTGGTGATCGTCCGCGGCCTGCGGCGCGCGGCGGCCGAGCGCGCCCCGTCCGAGCCCCGTCGCGTGCTCCAACGCCGAGCCCGCGTGCGCACCGCGGCGGCCGAGGCCGCCGAGGACGATGCCGCCTTTGCCCCCGAGACGGTTGAGGGCGAGGCGAACCGGATGTTCTGCGCGGTGCAGAAGGCCTGGAGCATGAACGACAGCGAGGCCCTGGGCCGCCTGGCCGGCCCCGAGCTGATGGGCGAGTGGCGTCGACGGCTGAATGACTTCGAGCGCCGGGGCTGGCGCAACGCGGTGAGCATCGTGCACGGACCGACCGTCGACTACGTCGGGCTGACCAACCGTGGCGACGACCGTGACGACCGGGCCGTGGTACGGGTGGCGGCGACGCTGCGCGACGTGGTCGTCGACCGCTCCGGCCGCCACCTGCGCCGCGCCGACGCACCGAGCGAGACAAGCCGGATGGCGGAGTTCTGGACGTTGGGCAAGCGCGACGGACACTGGGTGGTGATCTCCATCGAGCAGGAGCGCGAGGGCGCCCACCAGCTCTCCGACCAGCTGGTGGCCACGCCGTGGGCCGACACCGGGCGCCTCCAGGAGCAGGCCCTGGTCGAGCAGGCGGTGGCCGACCGGCTGCCCGACGACGTCGCCGTCTCGGAGGTGGCGTCCGCCGACTTCGCCGGCGACGCGCGCCACGAGGCCATGGATCTCTCCCTGGTCGACGGGCGCTTCACCCCCGATGTGCTGGCCGCCGAGGTGCGCCGGGCCGTCGAGGCGTGGGCCGAGGCGGTCGACGGCGCGGACGCCGACCTCCTGGCCGAGGCCAGCCCCGAGGCCGCCCGCGAGCTCCTGCACCCCGGCGACCCCTCGGAACGGACCCGCCTCGTCGTCCGCGGCCCCGACGTGCGCGAGCTGCGCATCGTCGCCCTCGACGCCCAGTCCGACCCGCCGACGATGTCCGTCGAGCTCACGGTGCGCGGCCGGCGCTATATCGAGAACCGCGACACCGCGGCCGTGGTGTCCGGCAGCCAGAGCGCGGCCACGACCTTCCACGAGCGCTGGACGCTCGCCCTCCAGGGCTCCGACGAGCATCCGTGGCGCATCGTGGACACGGCAGCGCCGGCACCGCGGTCCTAGCCGGCCGGGGCGCGGGCGCTAACACCTCCGTCGCACCCGGGACAGCTGTTGATCGACGGCGATTGGGTCGAGGCAGCCTCGGGCAAGACGTTTGACACGGTCAACCCCGTCACCGAGGAGAAGCTGGCCGAGGTGGCCCACGGCGAGGCGGAGGACATCGACCGCGCCGTGAAGCATCGCGGCACATGGTGCCTGTGCTCACGCCGGAACGAGCGAATCCCGCGCAAAGTGGGCGATACTGAGCCCAAAACGGCCCCGGGGCGTTGCTTGGCGGCATCGAGAAACGCAGCGAACCGCGCAGGGTTGACAACGTCGAGCGGGCCGCGAACCAGGCGCCTTGCCCCGGCGCGTCAGGTTATGATCGCCTCGAGAGTCAATCCGATCCAGGGGGGCAGCGTGGCCATCATCAGGATTCAGGACGCCAGCGGCGTGACCCGCGAGATGTACGACGCGGTCAGCGAGAAGCTCGACGTGGAGAACGACCCCCCGGACGGAATGATCCTGCACACCGCTAGCGAGGTCGACGGCCACATGCACATCATCGACGTCTGGGAGTCAGAGGAGGCCGCCGAGCGCTTCGGCAACGAACGGCTGGGACCGACGATCGCCGAAGTCGGCCGCGCCCGCGGAGACGCTCCCCCCCAGCCCCCTGCCCCGACGGTCCACGAGCTGCACCACCTCGTGCGACCCTGATCGGGCTGGCCGCCACGGCGGTGCCGCCCGCAGCGCCGGAATGCTTCGGACGGGACTATCAGCCCCAGGGCCGCGTGCTCAAGGACCGGCGCCCGTCGCGGCTGCTCAAGTGACCGCCGGGGCCTGGCCAACGGGCACCTCCTGCACGTTGGGCCGACACACATGCGAGGACGGCTTGAGCACGACACCCCCACGGCTCGCAACACCCAGGTCTGGCGCGACGGCGACTTCACGGCCGAGTACGCGATCCGCACCCTGCGGGCGGTCGAGGTGGTGCTGCTGCTGCGCTACGGCGGTCACCTCAGCGGCCGGACGCTCGAGATCGGCTGCGGCGCGGGACGGCTCACGGGCTACCTGATCGAGCTGAGCGACCATGTTGAGGGGATCGACATCTCGGCCGCGATGGTCGACTACTGCCGGCGCGCCTTTCCCTCCGGCCACTTCCGCCAAGGCGACCTGCGCGACCTGTCGGGCTTCCCCGACGGCGCGAACAACGCGATCATCGCGCCCTTCAACGTGCTCGACATCCTCGACGACCGCGAACGCCGCGACGTGCTCGGCCACCTCCAACGGATGCTCGCTCCAGGCGGCCTGCTGATCATGTCGGGGCACAATCGCGCCCACATCCCGCGGCTGCGCCCGCCCACGCATGTGCGCACGAGCGACCCGTTGCGCCTCGCTGTCGACCTGCTGCGACTGCCGCGCCGCTATCGCAATAGCCGCCGCCTGCGTGCGGACCAACGCACCGAGCCGGGGTATGCGATCGTCAACGACGACGCTCACGACTTCATGCTGCTGCACTACTACGTCACCCGAGACGCCCAGGAAGCTCAGCTGGCGGCGCACGGCTTCAGCCTCGTCCAATGCCTCGACCTCGACGGGGCCACCGTCGCGCCCGGCGAGGCCGCGGCGGGGTCGAGCGAGCTGCACTACGTCGCCCGCGTGGAGTAGCCAAGGCGTCCTCAGCGTGCGGACGCCGCCGCGTATGCTGCTGCGCCCCACCTCGTCATCGACCCGGAAGGCACCGTGCGCCACGTCACCGCCAATGCCTCGCCCGAGATCCATGATGAGGTGCCCCTCGGCGCCTTGACCGGGCTCGCCGCGCGACCCGCTATGGGCGATACTGGGCTCGAACCAGTGACCTCCGCCTTGTCGAGGCGGCGCTCTCCCAGCTGAGCTAATCGCCCGGGAGGGACGCCGAGGCTACCAGCGCCGGGACCCCTCGCCTCCCCACAGACCGGCGTGCGACCGGGCCCGATACGCCGCCTCGGTCAACCTCTCGGCGCCAGGACCACGAGCGGGATCTCCCGCTCGGTGCGCTCCTGATAGCCGCGGTAGCCGTCGTAGACCTCGACAACCCGCGGCCAGAGACGCGCGCGCTCGGTCGGGGTGACCAGGCGAGCGTGGACCGGGCGGCGCTGGCGCCCGATCTGGACCGCCGAGTCCGGGTGGGCCCGGAGGTTGTGGAACCAGGCCAGGTGCCGCGGGTGACCGCCCTTCGAGGCGACGATGACGACATCGGCGCCGTCCTCCATGTAGACCAGCGGGGTCGTGCGCGCGCGGCCGCTCTTGGCACCGACGTGGTCGAGCAGGAGCATCGGGGGCGCGAACGGGACGCGGTGACCGATGACGCCGTTGGTCGCCCGGCAGATACGCGCGTGCTGGGCCATGAGCCGGCGCAGCACCGGCCATGATCGATCCACGATGTCCAGCACGCCCATCGGGCGCGAGCCTACGCGACGCGCCATGCCGGCTAGCCGTCGGGTGGGCCGCCCGTGAGCCCGATGATTCCCTGTCTGCGGATCCTCATCCGTGGTGGCGTATCGCAGACCTTGACGCGTTCGCACTCGCGTGCCTGCGCGGCTGAGCTGACCCAACCCGCCGCTAGGCTTGCCCGGTCCGGCGACGTGGCGGAGTGGCTACGCAGCGGCCTGCAAAGCCGTGTACACCGGTTCGATTCCGGTCGTCGCCTCTGCGAAAGCCCTGCGTAGCACGATGTTTGTGCTTCTGGTACATCGGGATTCTGAAAAGCATGTCCCCAATATGTCCCGAGAGTGTGGAATAGTTTGCATTCATGAGGGCATCCGAAGAGCCCGTCCGGCGCCCCACCGGGCACGTGTTCCGCGCCGAGCGCAAACGCGGTCCGGCGTGGTATGTCAAGTACCGGCTACCTGACGGACGCCAGGTCCAAAAGAAGCTGGGCCCGGCGTGGACCGAGCGGGGACGGCCCGCGGCCGGCTACTACACCAAGCGCACCGCCGAGGCCTGGCTGCAGGACAGCTTGGCCCAGGCCCGCGCCGGCGAGCTCCCGGGGATGGTCCGAAGCGGAGCGAGCTTCGCCGACGCGGCCGCGGAGTTCCTGCGTTACGTCGAGACCGTGCGCAAGGTGCAGCCGTCGACGGTCGCCGACTACCGGGACGTCATCAACGGCTATCTGCTCGCGCGCTTCGGCTCCCGGCCCGTCGAGGACATCACCGCCGATGACATCGACGCCTACAAGGAGGGCCTGCTGGCCGAGGGGCGCCTGACCAATCGGACCATCGTTCGACACCTCACCGTGCTCCACGGCGTCTTCCGCCGGGCCCGCCGGGTCTGGGGCCTACGGCAGAACCCGGCGGCAGCCGACCTGGTTGAGCGCCCCCCCGTCCGGTACTCCGGAGCCTTTGAGCTGCTCCAGCCTGACCAGGTGGTCGCGCTGGCAGCGATAACCGAACGTCAGCAGGACGGCGCCCTGTACATCACTGCAGCCTTCACCGGCCTGCGCCAGGGCGAGCTGCTGGCCCTGCGCTGGCGCGACATCGACTGGAGCCTCCAGCGCATCCAGGTGCGCCGCAACTACACCTACGGCCAGGAGAAGACCCCAAAGTCCGGTCGCGTCCGCAGCGCCCCGATGGTCGACGAGGTGATGGTCGCCCTCGACGAGCTCTCGCGGCGTGAGCACTTCACGGGCCCCGCCGATCTCGTCTTCTGCTCAGAGATCGGCGAGCACCTCAACCACTGGTCGCTGCGCCGACGCTTCTACGCCGATCTCGAGCGCGCCCAGCTCCCCCGCATCCACTTCCACGACCTGCGCCACTGCTTCGCATCGATCGCCGTCAAGAAACTGCCGCTGTCGACGGTCCAGGGCTACCTCGGCCACGCGCACATCTCAACGACGATGCGCTACATCCATCACGCCCCGGCAGCCAAGGACGTTGCCCTGCTCTCCGAGGCCCTGCGGGGAGCTCCTCGCCGCGCCGCCGGAAATGAGTCGGCTGATCAGGTGAATAGCGACCCATCCGCTCCTTGCGGCCGGTGACCGCAAGGCCCGTAGGGGCTGCGAAGACGGGGCCGCCACGATGGCATCCCGTCAGCCGGTCGGCGCGAACGAAACGCAGCGATACTCGGAGCCACCGGCTAGCGGGGCCGGCTGGCCGCGCTACGCGACCGCGCAGCGCCGTTCATCGACAGGCCCGTTCTAGCCGCTCTGGCTCGGAGCCACTGATCGAGCTCATCCTCGTCGAAGCGCACGTAGCGACCCAGACGATGGTGGGGGATCGTGCCGGCGCGGGCATGTCGCAGCAGCCACCCCGGCGCCACATTAAGCAACTGGCCGGCCTGCGCGGCATCGAGGAGCGGCTTCACGGCGACTAGAAGCGGTCTGACCCAGCGCGAGCTCGGCGCGGGCAGAGGGATGAGCGGCTCATACTCCTCTCTGGGCGCCGACTTGGCAAAGTGTTACAACGACTTTTGCGCGCCGCGAAATCGGGCATTCTCACGGCAAGGCTCTTGGCTCGGGCAAGGACGCGACTCCATCAACAAGGCCCCCTCTGCGGCCACAACGTGGAGATGGAGGGCTGGCGAGGCACGGACGTGGCCCACGCCTGCGGCGCAGGATGGGATCCTGCAGCGATGCGCGCCGACCCCAGCCTGGAGCACGTCTGCGGTTTGATCACCAAGCCGATCCGTCCGGCGGAGATGACCCAGCCACACCCGCTGCGGTGCTCGGCGCGGCTCTCTTTCTGCTTGAGCAAGCGGTGGTGGCTGCGCGCCGGATCGATCGCGAGGCTCTCGGCCACGTCGTTCGCGGGCGCTCAGCGCGCCTGGATCCCGAGCAGGTCCTGACCGTCGCCAGTGTCCAGCTGGCCAGCGCGCGATGCGCCGCCGTCGTTCTCGACGACCTCGACACGCCTCACTGGCAGGCCCACCTTGCACCAACAAGCAGCACAGCTCAAGCCCGACGACCCGCTGACCGCGATGCTGTTTTCTCGGTTGGGCTCGGAGAAGTCCTCGTCGAGCTCGGCAGCGATCAGGAGCGCGCAGCGCAGACGCTGTTGACCGTGCTCGCCGCCGGCGCCGCAAGCGCCGCAGCGACCGCCGATCTGGCCTCAGCTGTTGACCAGGCCCGCCCCACCGGGCCTCCGGCCCAGCCGAGCCGAAGCCAGCGACGACGCGCGCGCTAGGGGCCGTGCAGACCACCCCCGATACCCCCGACCGAGCGTCGTCAAGAGCGGTGCTCCCACGCGAAAGCAGCGCTCTGTAAGAGCGGCCCCAGGACGCGGAATCGGCCGTTCTGCCGGGGTCGGGAGGGGCCGTGACGGGGGGCTTGGGACGTGTGGTGGAATGCCTGCACGGGGGGTGTCTGGTGCGCTCAACATGCTCAACGCTCAGGTGTCCACGAAACCGGGGGAACTCCACCTCGCGCCCCAGTCGCGCGCCCGGCTGCCTGCCGGCGTGCACGTGCATCTCTTCACCCCGGCGGAGGACGATCGACAGTTCGCTCGCGAGGAACTGCCCGGGGCGGTTCACAACCAGCCAGACAGCGGCGCCCCCGCATGGTCGACGACGTCAAGCGCGACGTCGGCACCGATCTGTTCCTTGACCAGGCCGCCGTGGCATGCGAGCCGATACCACAGGCAGCACTTGCCGTCTATGCCTACATCTTCGCGCCCCCGGCCCTTCAGCCAGAGCTTGACAACCTTGAGGTCAACCGGCGCGGGGTGCACTACCCCGTCGCCACCACCTCGGCGCCGGCGCGCACCCAGCACGCCCCAACCAACGTGGACTCGGCGAGGACACGGGGCGCAATCCGCCGGGCATGACCCTCGGGTTGGAGCAGACGATGGGGGACCTGCGAGTCGCCGCGATGACCGTACAAGGTTCCCGTGGGGACGGCCTCGATCCCGGTGAGCGTTTCCCCTGCGGAACCGGGCCAGCCGCCCGGTGACCTTCGGTACGCGGAGCGCCACGAAAGGTTCGGGAGCACCTCCTGCCTTGCCCCCAACGGCCGTCGGCGCTCGGCCGCGGTGCGAGCGGGCCAGCCCGGGAGCCGGCCTGAACTGCCGAGCGATGCATCGATCGATTCTAAGATCACCGGTGAGGTGGCAACTCAAGCCGAGCGCGACCAAAGATCTCGCCCGTCCGCCGGGCAGGCGCCTACCTCGAGCCCAACCCGGAGTGCTGTGCCCGACGTACGGGCTCGCAGCTGCGGGGTAGCCGGCGTCTCGCCCAGGTTGATCGGCCGGGGCGGAGAGTTGGCTCTCCTGCGCCAGGCGCTCGTCAACCATCCGGCCCTGGTCCTCATAGAGGGCGAGCCGGGGATTGGCAAGAGCCGGCTCGTTCACGAGGCCGTCCGCCATCGGCCCACCGGGCAGCGCGTCCTTTTCGGCCACTGCCACCGGTTGCGGGAGCCCTTCCTCCTCGGACCCGTCGTCGAGGCGCTGCGCGGCCTCGGCGACGAACCGCTTGGTCGCTCGATGAACCCGGTCACCGGCGCGCTTCGACCGCTGCTCCCCGAGCTCGTGGAGGCGCTCCCGCCCCAACCCGCCTCGACGGGAGACGCGAGGGCAGATCGGCATCGGGTGTTCAGGGCGCTGCGCGCTCTCCTCGGAGCCCTTGGCCCGACCGTCTGCCTCCTGGAGGACCTGCACTGGGCGGACGAGGGGACCTTCGAGTTCCTCTCGTTTCTCCTGGCTGACCCCCCGGAGGAGCTCGTGCTCGTCCTCACGGCTCGCGACGACGACCTTCCTGCCCTGTCGTCCTTGCGGGCCACGGCCTCGCGCCTCCCGCAAGCGACGTTCCACGCCGCCGCCGAGCTCTCGCCGCTCACCGCCGAGGACGTGCGAGAACTGGTCAGCGCCATTGTCCCCGTGGAGGCGGTGTCCGAGGAGTTCGCTAGGGACCTGCACCAGCGGACGGCCGGCATCCCCTTCCTAGTCGAAGAGGTGCTGCGCATGTCTGGCGAGCAGGACCAGTTGGTGGTCGACCGGGCGATCCCCGGGCCGGCGTCTGGTCGTCTCGGTGTTCCCGCGGTCGTCAGGCACTCCATCCGCGACCGCATGGAGCCTCTGGGCGCGGATGCTCGGCTCATCGCGCGTGCCGCCGCCGTGCTCGGCGTCTGCGCGGATGAGGATCTGCTCGCAAAGGTGGCCGGCTTGCCGGGGCGGCGTGCGAGCAGGGGACTCACGGAAGCGCTCGCGCTTGACCTGCTCTACGACAAGGGCCAGGGTCTTGCCGGCTTCCGCCACGCGCTGGCGGCGGAGGCCGTGTACTCGGAGATCCCGTCTCGAGAGCAGAGACGCCTGCATCTGCGCGCGGGGCGGGCGCTCGAGCGCGTCGAGCCACGCCCGCTCGCCCAGCTCGCCCACCATTTCAAGGAGGCCAACGTCCCGCGGCGGTGGACGCGCTACGCCCAGGCGGCGGCCGACGCCGCGACCGCGCTCGGAAATTTCCGGGAAGCTGCCCGGCAGCTCGAGGAGGCCCTGTCCAGCCCCGGGCTCGCCCGCGCGGATCGGATCCAGATGACGATCAAGCTGGGGAGCGCCGCGCTCTCCAGCGTCTCGCCCCAGAACGCCGTGGCGATCCTCCAGCGGACGCTCGACGAGGAGCCTATGCCCGTCGCGGTAAGGGGAGAACTGCGGCTCTCCCTCGCTCGGCTTCGATCCTACGTGGGCGACGCTGCCTGGCGCGAGGAGATGATCCGCGCCATCGGAGAGCTGCCCGAACGCCCCGAGCTGGCCGCTCCGGCGATGGTCAGCCTGGCCTGGCCGACCACTGAGGAAAGCCTCGAGGACGATCTCCAATGGCTCGATCGGGCGGCGGAGACCGTGGCCCGGACACATGATCCAATCGTCAAGAACGTCGTTCATTCACAGCGGGCAGCCATCCTGCTCTCGGTGGGGGATCCCGCGGGTTGGACCGAGATTGCCGAAGTGGACCAGAAACCGAGCTCGATACCGGAGCGGATGGCGCGGATGCAGGCGTGCCACAACCTCGCGATCGTCACCCTCGGACTCGGCTACTGCCAGCGCGCAGAGACGTTGTTTGCCGAGACGGTGCACATCCACGACGAGCTTGAATTCGCCGGGTTGGAGCCGTGGATCGAAACCACGGGAATCGGCCTCGACTGGCACCTCGGCAGATGGGCGGGGCTCGAAGCGCGGGTTCGCGAGCTCGTCCACGGCGTCACCGACCGGCCCGCTCTGTGTCTGGGCAACCAGCTGGTCCTCGGCTCGCTGCTGCTCGCCCACGGTCGCGTCAAGCAGGCCGAGCGAACCTTCGCCGCGGCACTCGAGCTTGCGGGGCCGAACCACTGGATGGCCTCTCAGGTAGCCGCATCGGCGAGGCTCGGGCGGATTCGCCTGGCGCGAGGCGATGCGGTGGGGGCCGTCCGTGTGTGTGCCCTCGGCATCGAGACGTTGAAGGCGAAGGGAATCTGGGTCATGGGGAGCGAGCTCGTGCCGGTGGCTGTGCGGGCGCTCCTCGCCAACGGCCGGCGCGACCGGGCCGCGGACCTGGTCAGAGAATTCGCCGAAGGGCTGCAGGGCCGCGATGCCCCGGGCGCCCGAGCTGCGAGCCTCGCCTGCGAGGCTGCGTTGGCCAAGGCAGACGGGCGCTACGGCGCCGCGGCGCGCCTGCTGGGCACGGCAGAGCGGCGCTGGCGCGAGCTGCCGTGCCCCTACGAGGCTGCCCAGGTTCGCGAGGAACGCGGCCGCTGCCTGCTCGCTCACCAGGACGCCGGCGGAAACGACCTGCTTCTCGCGGCGTTGAAGGACTTCCAGGCTCTTGGCGCGAGCTGGGACGTTGGTCGCGTGCGGGCCCACCTCCGGGCCGAGGGCGTTTCCGCGCGGCCGCCCTCCGCCGGCGGCGGCCGCCTAACCTACGGAAACGACCTGTCCCCCCGGGAAGCCGAGGTCGCTCGGCTGGCAGCGATGGGACGAAAGAACCGGGAGATCGCCGAGGCGCTGGTCCTATCGCCGCGCACCGTCGAGGTTCACGTGGCCGCAGCTATCCGCAAGCTGGGCGTCGACTCCCGAGAAGCCCTCGCCCTCGCCCCGATCGCGCAGACCTAGTAGATGGCGGCGTGCTCGCGCGGGCGGCTCAGGAGCTCTGGGCGATATAGCTCCTCGGCCGGGAAGGGCGGCAGGTGGTGGGTCGCCGCCATGTAGGCGGCCGTCTCCTCCCAGCGGCCGGCGTCCATGCTCCCGGGCTGAGGGCCGTCGAACGCGTAGGGTTCGAAGAGCGACCAGTTGCGCCGGATGTGCTCCTCGGAGATCTGGGGGAAACGGCGCCTGAACGCAGCGATTCCAAGCTCGGGTCGGCGGCGATGGAGGTCATGGCCGGCGACGAAGGCGTTGCGCATCCGCGTGACGAGGTCCAGAGGCAGCCGGTCGGAGGCCACCAACCCCGTCGTGTAGACCGGGACGTCGAGCCGGATTATGCGCACCGGGCAGACGGTCGTGCGATCGTAGAACGTCATCCAGTCCATCGTCACCGGGATCACGTCGATCTCACGGTCACCGAGCGCACCGTCGAGGTCGCGTCCACCCGTCTCGACGAGCACCGGGGGTTCGACACCCAGGTGCGCGAGCGCGCCCGCGTACTCCTGCGCGTACCAGGGCATGCTCCAACTGGCGACCCGGGCACCCCCGAGGTCCGCGGGCTCCCGCAGGTCGCCCTCGGCACGGACGACCCCGATGATCGGGTTGCGCTGGTGGGAGATAGCGATGAACCGGACCGGAAGGCGTGCGCCGACATCGGCGTGTCCGGCGAGCAGGTAGGCGACCGAGGTGAGCCCGAAATCGGCGTCGCCCGCCGCCACGCCCTTGGCTCTCGCCGAGAACCCCCGAAGCGTCCAGTCGGGGGTCGGCCCCCGCACGAACTCGACCTCGATCCCCTGCTCCGCGAACAAACCGCCCTCGACCGCCGCGAAGACGGGCACTTGGAGGCCGGCGAGCACATTCGAGCACCAGTACATCAGGCGTACACGATCCATGCGGACCTCCTCTGGCCAGGCGGATCGCCTAGCGCGTCCTCACCGCGAGCGGACTGGAGAGCGGGCCGGTTCGGGAGGAGACGTTGTCGCGGGCGGCGACGGCGTAGTAGTAGTAGGTGGTGTGGGGGCGTAGGTGGACGATGGTGAGCCTGATGGTGGTGCCGATGGTCGTGAGCTTAAAGCTGCACCGGCCGTGACAGAGCGTAGGGGCGTGGGCGAGGTCCGTTGCCTTGCGGATGGGGCGCAGTGATTGCTTGATCAGGTAGGTCTGGGCGGCGGGCGGGTTGTTGGCGTCGGTGCCGGCTGCCTTGAAGGTGAGGATGATCTGGGTGCCGGTAACGGCCTTTGCGTGCAGGCCGGTGACGCGTCCGGGGGTCCGTCCGTAGAGGCGCAGGCAGCGCCGCCGGCCGCTGACCTCGAGGCGTGCGAGGCGGCGCCTGGTCTGCGCGCGCCGGCGGGGCGAGCCGCGACGCGCCCGGCTTCTCGCGCGCCTGGCGTCGCGGGCCACCCCGGCCAGGCAGTTGCGCAGCCGGCGGGCGCGGGCGGTGTCTGCGTCTACCGGTGGCGAGGGTTTCTTGGCCGGGGCGTGTCTGCTGGGCGGGGCGGGGCAGGCGGCGCCGCCGTCGCCGGGTAGGAGGCTGACGGGTCCGACCGACCCCGGGGTCTGGGTGGCCCCGACATCGTCCTGATTGCAATAACCGAGGCGGGCATTCGCGCCGGAGCCCCAGCAACGAACCGCCCCGTTATCCAACCGGGCGCACGTATGAGCCTGACCGGCCGTGATCGCCACCGCCGTCCGGCCCGGCCCGAGGTCCACCGCCCCGACCGACGCCGGAGTCTGGAGATCGCCGATCGTGGTCGTATTGCCATAGCCCAACCGGCCGTTGTTGCCAAACCCCCAGCAACGCACGCTCCGGTCGTCCAAGATCGCGCACGTATGGATCTGACCCGCGGAGATCGCCACCGCCGTCCGCCCCGGCCCGAAATCGACCGGCCCGGCCGAGGCCGGCAGCGTGCTGCCTGTATTGGTGGTATTGCCGTACCCGAGCTGCCCCAACCCGGCATACCCCCAGCAGAGCACGCGGCCGTTGTCCAAGATCACGCAGGTGTGCGCACCACCAGCGCTCACGGCCACCGCCGTCCGGCCCGCCCCGAGGTCGACCGGCCCGACCGAGCCGGGCGTCTGCTGGTCGCCGACGTTCTTCGTATCGCCATACCCTAACCGGCCGTAGCCGCCAAAGCCCCAGCAGAGCAGCTTGCCGTTCTCGAGGATCGCGCACGTGTGCGCCGCACCGGCGCTGATCGCCACCGCCTTCTTCCCCCCGAGGTCGACCGGCCCGACGGCACCCGGGGTCTTGACATCGCCGACGTTGCTTGTGTTGCCGTAGCCGAGCTGACCGGTTGCGCCGTAGCCCCAGCAGAGCACCGACCCGTTGTCGAGGATCGCGCACGTATGCGCACCCCCGGCAGAGATCGCCAGCGCCGTCCGCCCCACCCCGAGGTTGACCGGACCAACCGACCCCGGCGTCTGCTGATCGCCCACGTTGTTCGTATTCCCATACCCGAGGCGTCCGTCGGCCCCGTACCCCCAACAGCGCACGCCGCCGTCATCCAGCAGCGCGCACGTGTGGTAATCCCCCGCGCTCACCACGTTCGCTGTACGCCCAGCACCCAGATCCACCGGCCCCACCGACGCCGGTACCTCATCATCCCCAACGTCATCCTTGTTGCCATAACCCACCTGCCCGTTCCCGGCATAGCCCCAGCAGCGCACGATGCCGTCACCGAGCACCGCGCACGAATGGTACGCCCCGACATCGAGACGGCCGGCCGCCAGCGAGGACGGCTGCGACGCCTGTTCAGCCACCGCCGACGCCGGAAGAGCACCCGCCTGTGCGCCCGCCAGCAGGAGCGCCGCCACCGCGCCGAGCATCGGCTTCGCGGCGCCAGCCATCAGGCGCCCGGGAGTTGCCGCCGGCTCCTCAAGCGCAAGCTGGCTCCAGCGTCGAGATCAGAAGCTCCGGCCGGTAGATGCTCTCGGGTGGAAAGACCGGCAGTCCGTGCGTGTCGGCCGTGTGGTCGAGCGTGGCCAGCCAGCGCTCGGCATCCATCGAGCCCGGCGGCACGCCATCGAAGGCAGCCGGCTCGAGCAGGGCCCAGTTGCGCCGGATGTGCGCATCGGAGATGCTCGGAAAGCGCAGACAGAACGCGGCAAACCCCGGCTCCGGATCGTCCCGTTGCACGTCATAGCCGGCCACGAACGCGTCTCGCATGCGGGTGACGAGCTCCAGGGGCAGGCGGTCCGCGGCCAGCAGCCCCGTGCTGTAGACCTCGATGCCCAGCGGGATGATGCGCGTCGCGAAGCCGGCGTCGGTGTGGTAGGGCGTCATGTCCATCCACGTCGGGATCACATCGATCTCTCCGTCCCGGAGCGCCCTGGTCAAACCGCCAGTCGTCTCGAGGTCGCGGGTCGCCGAGGACTCGACCACGGTGGCGCGCCCCAAGCCCATCCGCTCAAGGGCACCCACGTACTCCTGCGTGAACCACGGGATGCACCACTTCGCCGCGCGAGCGCGGGGCAGGTCCGCCGGCTGGTGGATTTCCGAATCGTCGCGCACGACCGCGACGATCGGATTGCGCTGGTGGGCCACCGCGGCGAAGCGGGCCGCGAGGGATCCATCGGCGTCGGCCTGCGCCGAGAACAGGTACGGGACCGCGGTGAGGGCGAACTCGGCTTCCCCGGCTGCGACGGCCGCGACCCGCTGCGAGAGCCCGCGCAGCGACATGTCGGCAATCGTCCCGGATACGAACTCGACCTCGACGCTCTGCTCGGCGAACAGGCCGGCCTCCATGGCCGCGAAGGCCGGCAGGTGCATACCGCCCACGCAGGACCGGCACCAGCTCATGAGACGAACGCGATCCATTCCGGCCTCCCTAGCTTAAGACGCGGTCGGGATGCAGGCGTGCGGGCCGGAATCCCTCACCGCGCGACGATCGTGAACGAGGCCGTCCGCGAATTCGAGACCTTGCCCGTCCTCCCGGTGGCCGTCAGCGTCGCCCGGTAGCGGCCCACGTGGAGCGCCTTCGACCCGATCCGCCCCGAGAACCGAACCCTGTTGAATCCCGCATGGCTGCTTCGTGTGAGCGTGCCCCGGGCGATCGTCCGCGTGCACTTCTTGGCCTTGCTCTTTGTCTTGGCCTTGCTCTTTGCGGTCGGCGCCACGCACCGGGTGCCCTTGCGCTGGCCCGTCGCCAGCTGGGAGATGGCGATCCTCACCGTAGCCGGCAGCGAGAGCGTGTAGGTGAACGTCGTCCCGGCCTTGTGCGCCTTGTGCTTGTGCTTGTGCTTGTGCTTCACCGTGTGCTTCACCGCCGCGGCGGCGCCGGTTGTCGGGGTAGCCGCGGATCCGACCGTGAACTTGGCGGTGGTCATCCCGAAGCTCGTGACGACCGGGACTACTACCGGCGGCGGCGGGACCAGACACGTACTCGGGCCGTGAGACGCGTAGAAATACACCTTCCCTGCGTCCTGGACGCCAAGCACGTCCTGGTAGGCCGCGCCCGTGACGAAGTCCGGCTCGCAGTCGCCGTTGATGTCGCCGATCCCGCGCAAGCCTGCGCCCAGCGAGCTGCCCGAGTTGCCCGGCACCCCTGGCTGGTACTCGCCGGGAGCAAAGTCGAACGTCTTCAGGAGGGAGCCGTCGCGACCGTCGAAGACCCAGAACTGGTTGTTCACGCCCCCGAGGCCGCCGAGTGCGATGTCGGGAACCCCGTCCTTGTTGTAGTCGGTCCTGGCCGCCAGGAACCCGAACGCCTTGGACGGCCCGGGGGTCGGATCCTTGATCTCGTAGAGCAGGACGCCGCGACCGGCGGCAACAGAGGCCTTGCCGTTGAATACCCATGCCTTGCCCTCGCCCGCCCCACCCGGGCCGTTCTGCGTGAACGCGTTGACGTAGATGTCGGCATAGCCGTCCCCGTTGACGTCTCCGGGAGTGTTACGGGCGGCATCCTGCAGGCCCAGGTATTGGGTGGCGCCCGATTCCGGCGCATCGATGCGGGTGAGCAAGTGGCCGTCCTTGCCGCTGAAGATGTAGACGCGGCCGTGAGTCGTGGGGGTCGCTCGGAGCGAGTAGGCAGCCACGAACTGGTCGGGTACGCCGTCGCCGTCCACGTCTCCCAGGCCCTGCACCGTGCCTCCGAAGGCGCCGCAGGGCGGCGGCGGGCCCACCGTCCCGGTGCTGGGCGAGCAGGGCGCCGCCGGCTGGTCGCTGACCGGAAGGTTCAGCCTGCGAATCAGCGAGCCGTCCTTGCCCGAGAATATGTAGGCCGCACCCTCGCCGCGACGACAATCCGTCGGAATCGGGCTGATGTTGCGGCAGTCGGCCGGCTGGTCGTAGCCGCTCGCCCCAACGATGATGTCTGGTACGCCGTCGCCGTTGACGTCGCCGGCGTTCCCGATCCTCGATCCGAAGCCGCCGCCGGCGCCCGGTCGATTCTGCGGGTCCGGGCTGTTGAGCGAAAAGAGGACCTGGCCGGTTGAACCCTCGATGATGTACACCTTGCCCTGGTTCGCGTTGCAGCCTGTCGTGGCGACGTCGCAGGGGACCCCGGCGGCGGTCAGGTTCTCACCGGGCGCTCCAATCGCCAACTCGTCCCCGCCATTCCCGTTGATGTCGCCCACGTTCGCGATGTAGAAGCCGAAGTTGGCGCCCTTCTGCGGCTCGGGCGAGCGAATCTCGTACCGGATGGCGTGGGTCCTGCTGTCGATCAGCGTGACCTCCCCGGCGCCCGTCATCGCGCCCTGATCCGCGTTGTAGCTGGAGGCGAAGACGTCTGTCACGCCACTGCCGACGTTCGCGTCCTCGAGCCGCTGGCCAAACAGCCCGTTGGTCTGGAGCTCGGGGGGGTTGACGCCGAAGATGTCGTAGGGCGTGCTCGCCGTCGCCGCGGAAGCGCTGCCCGGGCTGAGACCCAGCACCGCAGCGGCGAGCGCCGCCGGGATCATCGCCCGGGCCAGCGCGCGCGGACCCGCTCCGCACGCCGGCGCAGCGTGGCGGCGGTCACGAGAACGGCTCGCCGCCGATCCGGATCGGATCGGCGGCAATATGCGGGACCTGTTGCCCAAGCGCTTCACGAGCTTTCTCCCTCCAGCCAATACGAGATCCTTGGAGCGGCGGACGCGGCAAGTCTCAGTGTCGTTCGACGACGAGTCAATACGTGTGCAGGACATCTAGTTAAGTAGCCTAGTAGTGCTTTGTTAGAGTTGGTTTGCCCGGTTTCACTCGTTCTGGGGCGCATGGCGGAGGGAGAGGTCGGCGAGTTCTATTGGTTGTTGGCAGGTGTGGCAGTGCCCGGCCCAGCAGTCGAGGA
>JAABUJ010000994.1_pt1 | contig 46213 bp, 49 predicted proteins | sample 5559131 | NCBI WGS metagenome assembly JAABUJ01 (sample SAMN10711875, study PRJNA513366) | rock metagenome | isolation source: Antarctica rocks | place: Antarctica: Victoria Land, Mt New Zealand nord | collected 2016-01-07
GACAGAGGATTGGTCGACCGAACGCCGGTATATGGACGCCGATCTACTCGCGCCGCTGGTTACCGAAACGTTGACCGCTTCAGTACCTAAGCGTTGACGAAATTACACTCGTCCGTGGACGCAGCCGTGGGCGAAGGAGTGATTATCGTACTTTCGTGCGGATATTGACGATAAACCTCATTGAAGTCCTCGATGTGAATCTTAGGGTGCGCATCAACTTCAGCCGCTCCCGCCGTGACTGGTTGGCCCTATCATGTTCGCGATTATAGCCAAAGAGTCATAAACTAACGAGGGCACGCGGCCAGTTATGCCACGGCTAACACCGATGCCTCGTAGCGCTAACCTGACGACTGTGCAGGGTGTTCACGCCGGCACGTGCCGCATCCGGTTCGACTAACGGACGCCCCAATATGCGGCTTCGCGCCGGTCGACGACGCGAGCGCTAGTTAGGGCGCTTTCGACTGCTGCGATTGTGGCCGCCGGGCGCAGGCGCGAATGAAAGTGGCGCCAAGCGGTCATGACTTTGACGACGTAGCGGGGGGTTTGACCGTTATTCGGAATTCCGTTCGCATCGAGCACGGCGTACGGCCCGGCATTGTAGCCCGCGATCGCGCGCGTCATGGCGTGACGCGACGACCGGAATAATGCGAGGAGCCGGTGCAGATACGTCGCGACGCCGCGCAAATTGCTGCGTGGCGCCCAGGGATCGACGCCTAGGCCGCGGGCCGTCTCGGGTTTGAGTTGGCCGAGGCCTTCGGCGCCGTGCACCGAGATCGCACGTGTGTGCCAACCGGATTCGACGGTCACGACCGCCATGATGAGCGCCGGGTCGACGTGCACGCGCGCGGCTGAAGCAAGCAGAGCCGCGGCATATGCACGGCTCTGTCCTTGTTGTAGATGCGGATTGATCGCGCGCATCGCTTGCGCGTACGCGGCCGTGCGAGTCGGCGCTAGAGTGACCGCACCGGCGGGCATGGCACAGACGATACAAGCGACGGAAGCAACAAGTGGAAGCGTCGCTCGAAAGAGTCGCGCGGCAGACGGCATGGCGCGCGACCTTCGTACCTAGCCCGTTATGCCCTCCCTCATGCGCTTTCGGGTTTGCCTTACCGCGGCAGATTCGGTTGCCGCGGCGTCGCTGCGGGCGACGTCGGCCGAGATCCGGTAACCGGCCGCCGCTCGTACTCATTTTCGAGCCGCGGCGACGTGCCGCCGTACCTCGTGTCGTGGATGGCGTGCGAGGGCGCGGGCGAGCCGTTTGTGCGTTCGCGGCCCGATCGTGCGTGCGGCTCGGACCCAGGGTGCTCGCCGTACGATGAAGGGGGCGCGCCGTACGACGAAGGATGCGCGCCGTACGACGAAGGATGCGCGCCGTACGACGACGACGGCCGTGCGACGTACGACGACGGCATCGGCGTATGATGGTCCGAACTACCGGCGGCCGTTCTAAGCGAGCGGGTATCGAAGCGCGCGAACGGGTTCCTCGATGATGTCGAACGCGTCCGAGTCGCCGGCGCATCCTGGACTGCGCCGGCCGCGTTGCCCGAGGGCGTCAGCCGGTCGAAGCGGTCCCAGGCACTGCGTTGCGGATGCGTCTCCAGCGGGTCGTGCGTCACGGTCGTTGCAGCGCGCGGCATCGGATCGCGACGCTCGAGCTGCATTACCTTCGGTGCAAAGCGATCCCAAGGTGAAGGCGGCTCGGCTTGCGCTCGCGCGGCACCGTTCGGCGACGGAGCGCGTAGCGACGCGTCGCGCGGCGCAATGCGTCCAGATGGGGCGCCACGTTCGGGATGAGCTTGGTACGAGCGCTGCCCCGGCGAAGTACGTTGCGTGAACGACGCTACCGCTGCCTGCTGTTGGGCAAACGATGGAATGGCGAACTTCGCTGCGGTCGGCGGAAAGCGTTTGAACTGGCTCGCGATCGAATCGCTCTTTACCGGTGCGCCCGGACGGGAAGTATAAGCGAGGTTCTCCACGCTCGGCACGATCGGCAGGACCCCTTTGACCAGCTTGGCCGTGCCGGCTTGCTTCGGCGTAACGGTGATGAGGTGGGCGAAGCGCCCCCCTTTGAAGTTAGCGGTGTTGACGGCAACGGCGCCGCCCGGCGCGGAAATGTTACGGTACTTATTGATATTCGTGACGTTCGTAACGTTCGTGATGTTGTTGTTCGTGATGTTGTTGACGGTCGTGATGTTGGTGACGTGGTTGAAAACGGGAGAGCCGAACCCGTAGCCGTTGCCCCACCAGGGATTGAGTGCTTCATACGGCGCGAGCGGCACCCAGCCGATATTTCCAAAACCGAAACTGAGGCCGCCGAAGGAGAAAAAGGCGACCAGTGCCGGCCGATAGACCGGCGCTGCGTAGGCGACGGGCTGCGGGTACCAGCACCAGCCCTGATCGGCCGCGTAGAACCAGCGCCCGTAGTGATAGGGAGCCCAACCCCACGGCTCGGCGCCGACCCACGTCCAACCGTAGTACGGCTCCCACACCCATTGACCATCGTGATAGGGCGCCCAGCCGGCGGCGTACGTGGGGTGCCAAACTTCCCCGTAGTTGGGCTCGTCGACCCACGAGCCGTAGCGCCCGAGATCGTCGGCGCCGACGATTGCGGGATCAACGTAAGCGTAGCTTGCGCCAATCCCTCCGTAACGGTCGCGGTCATCGTTCCACGCGTCGAAACTGTCGCGCCCGATTTCGGCCACAGTCTGTACTCGCGAGTTTGCGCCGTCGCCCGAGATTTCCAGGCTCGAACCAGGGTGCAGTGTCTGAGTCGCGTTCTGCGCGACGACGTCGGCTGCACCGGAACGAACCGTCACGAGCGTGTTGCCGTCAGCGTCAACGCTGACACGGTAGCGGCCTTTCTCATCGGGTCGCACGGCGACGCCGGGCGTGTCGACCTCGGGGTGCGCGGCGTTGCCGTCGAAAAGCCGTAGCTCGACCGTCCCCGCCGCGAGCTGCAGCACGTTCGAGACTGCGTCGAGGTTGCTGAAGCGAAGTTGCGTGTTGGTCCCGGCGCGCAGCGACGTCCGGTCGCCGAGCTGCAATTCGGAACGCGCATCGTTGTGCGTCGAGAGGTAGTCTCCCACACTTAGGGGCGCGTTGACGGCTGCCGCCAGCGTGTCGCCCGAATCGGCGCGCTTGATGTCGACCCCGCCCTTAATGAGGCTGATGCGGGCGACTCCCGGGCCCGCGTCGTCGGCTTGGGCGCCGAGCGGTAGCGTGCCGAAAATACCGGCGAGCAGAAAGCCGGTCGGAATCATGACGCGAACGACGCGCTGCGAGACGGAAGTCATGGGGGCGGCCTCCTGTGCCGTGCCTGGGAAACGTGCGGCAGCCTCCCGTTGTCTCCAAGGAATTGCTCGCAGGCGAACTTTCAGGCGATTTTCATGTCGGCGACGAAACCGAGCGCATGCCGCGCTATCTACACACCTCGATCTTCGTCAACGACATGGCCGCCTCGATCGACTTCTACACGAAGAAATTGGGACTTCGCTTGCTCGACGGCCCGCTCCACTATCCCGGCAACGCCGACATGGCGTTCGTCGGGTCGGACTGGAACGCATACGTCGAACTCGTCTACGACCTCGAAGATCATCCGCCGTACGAGCTAGGTAATCGTTACGAACACCTCGCCTTCGAAGTCGACGGCGATGTACCGTCGGTCGTGGACCGGCTCGAATCGCAGGGTGTGAGAGTTCTGCAGCGACCGAAGAAATCGCCCGGCGGTGCGCGGACGATTGCGTTCATCGAAGATCCAAACGGCATCCCGGTCGAGCTTCTCGAAGCGCGCGTCGGCTCAGGCGACACCATAACGTAACGTTCGCGGCCGGGAGACGTGGCGGTGCCCCGCCGTAGGGACCGGGCGGGGCAGGTCGCAGGCTTTCCGCAGGGTGCGCATGGGGGTAAACCCTACTCTTCGCCTGTTGTCACTGCTTGCATCAGCGATAAACGAATGGGTCAGCCGGCGGCGTGGCGGCCCGCCAATGGTTCAGGCGCAACACTAACCCGCGCCCGTTTGACGCCAGCATGCCCCTTGCCGCGACCCACGCGCCATCGGGTAGCGGTAAGCGCGACGCCAAGCGGACCACGATCGGCGTGGCGTCCGCGCGACAACACGTGATCTCGTAGCGCTGCAGCACGCTCGTGCTACCGCTACGCGCAACCGTTCCGATAAAAGACAATCGCTCGCCCGGACATGCGTCGGCCAATTGCGTTGCGCTTGCGATTTCGTGCGGCACGGGCGATCCGGTTGCAAGCGCGACGAATAGGAGCGTCGGAACCAGGATGCGGCCGTCGGGCCACGGCCGCACGACCTCGCGGCATTCGATGACGTCGCGCATGCGCTCGGCGTTGCGCTTGAGCGTACGCCGCGGGAAACATGCGCGGCATGCTCCGAGCAGCGCGAACCCCGCCCCGAGAGCGACGAGCGGCAACAGCCGCGGGTTTACGAAACCCGATGCACCCCGTTGCACCAGCAGCGCCAACGCGACGGCGAGCGCCAGCCGGCTGACGATGGCCGCCGCGGGCGTTGCGGCCGGGCCGCGTACAAGGAATCTCGCTCGGCGCGTGCTTCGGACAAGTCCTCCGGTGACGAGCAGCCCCGCGGTCGCCGGCGCCAGGTGCGGACCGAGCGCGGCGGCGATAGCGACCGCTGCCGTCGCGCATGGCGCTACGCTGCCGAGGGCGAGCCCAAGGCCAAAGGCGACGATCGGTCCGAACGGAGCCGCCATCAGATGCGGCGCGAGCGGCACGAGCGCGCTCGCAGCCAACGCCGATACCGCGGCGCACGGCGCGAGTACCATCAGTTCATCGAACGCATCGTGTGGCGCGGCGTCCGAGGCGCCCGGATCGCCGTGACAGCGCGACGCGAAGCTCACTAGAGCGAGCCCTACGCCGAACCGCGCGAGCGCAATCGCCGGTCCGAAGGCGATCCAGCACAGCGCCGTCGCGGCGAGCGAAAGGGCGCCGGGAACGCTCCCCGCACAACCGCAGCCCGCGAGCTGCGCGAGGAAACGTAGGCGGCGCGGTACGAGTTCGGCCGCAAGGACAAAGGGGGCCGCTTCGAAGAGACTACCCGCTGCCGCGGCGAGCGCTGCGTGTAGGGTGCCGGGCCCGAGCGCCGCGCAGCCGAGCGCGACCGCAACCGAAGGCAGGACATGGCCCGGCCGCGCCGGCCGAGGCATCCGGAGCGTTTGCGCGCGAAGTAAGGACGACATGAAAAAGATTGCCGCCCCGCGAGGAACGGCAGACATCTATCCCCCCGAGAGCGCACGTTGGCAAGCGCTCGAGGCGAGTGTCCGCGCGGTCGCGCGGCGCTATGGCTACGGCGAGATTCGCACCCCGACGTTTGAAGCCACGGAACTTTTCGTGCGCGGAGTGGGCGAGACGAGCGATATCGTCTCCAAAGAAATGTACGATTTCGTCGACAAGGGCGGCCGCAATCTGACCCTGCGGCCGGAGTGGACGGCTCCGGTCGTGCGCGCGCTGCTCGAACATAATCTGCTCACCGAGGGGCCCCAGCGCCTGTACTACATCGGGTCGATCTATCGCTACGAACGTCCGCAAGCCGGACGCTACCGGCAGTCGCACCAGTTCGGCGTCGAGTGTTTCGGTTTTGCGGGTCCTGAAGCGGACGTCGAAGTGATTTCGCTCGCAAACGACGTTATGCGCGATAACGACGTGTCGGTGAGATTAGCGCTCAATTCCATCGGCGACGAAGCGTGCCGCCCGCGTTATCGACAAGCGCTGTACGAGTACTTCGCGCCGCACCGCGATGAATTGTCCGCCGCATCGCAAGAGCGTCTCGAGCGCAATCCGCTGCGCATCCTCGATAGTAAAGAACTGCAGGATCGGGCGCTGGTCGGCGGCGCTCCCACCATGCTCGACGTGCTCTGCGAACCATGCGCGGCGCACTTTGCGGCGGTTCGCGGGCTTTTAGAGGCCAGCGGAGTTGCGTTTATCATCGACCCCGGCATCGTGCGCGGCTTGGATTATTACACGCGAACGGTGTTCGAGTTTATTTCCGACGATCTCGGCGCGCAGTCGACGGTGTGCGGCGGCGGACGTTACGACGGTCTCATCGCATCGCTTGGCGGTCCCGCGACGCCGGGGGTCGGCTTTGCACTCGGTCTCGAACGCTTTTTGATGCTTCCCGCGAAGCGGACCGAGAACGAATCGGTAGCGGCCGCGGGAATTGCCGTCGTTGCCCTCGGCGAAGGGGCGCGCCGGCGGATGGTACCGCTGGTTGCGGCCTTGCGGCGCAAGAGCGACGCGACGCCGATCTTGTCCGATTACGGTGACGCGAAGATCGCCGTGCACCTGCGGCGCGCGGAACGGGCGAACGCGCGCGCGGCGCTGATCGTCGGCGACGACGAACTCGCGCGGGGCGAAATCGTGGTACGCGATCTGCAGGCGCGCGCGCAATCGATACTGCCGTGCGACGGTCAAGCCGACGTCACCGCCGATACCGTCCTTGCTTGGTACGCCGCGCTCCCGAGCGCTCCCCGCGAGGCGGCGTGAACGACGAGGACGAGGCGCTGGCCGCCATGCTCGCGATCTTGCGCGACAACGATCTCGACGCATTGACCGTGCGGCGCGGCGATGCAACGTACGAATTGATTGCGCGCCCCCAATCGTCGCCTTCCGCTCCGCCGGCCGTCACGTCCGTTCCAGCGGCCGCGGTGTCCGTTCCCGCCGCCGCCTCGCCGCTCTTCACCGCGACGCCGGTTCCGGCCATCGACACGAAGAAGATAACGGCGCCGGTCATCGGGGTATTTTATCGCGCGACGTCGCCGGGCGTCGAGCCGTTCGTCGAGGTCGGCAGCCGAGTCGAAGTCGGCCAACCGCTGTGCATCCTGGAAGCGATGAAGTTGATGAACGAGATTACGAGCGACCACGCCGGCGTCGTGCGTCGCATCTTACCGGAAAACGGAGCGCTCGTGTCGCTCGGCGAGGAGATGTTTTGGATCGAACCGTGACCGAGTATCCGGCACACGGATTCCGTGGGCGTTCGTGGGCGTTAGCGTAAACGGTTTGCGCTGCTGCCGCGGCGGCGACATCGCCCTCGCGCACGACCGTGCCTGATGCTCTTGCGCTCGCTGGCGCACGTGAACTGTTCGCGCGCATGCGCGGCAAGCACGTGCTCGTCGTGGGCGACGTCATGCTCGATGAGTGGGTGTGGGGCGCGGTGTCGCGCATCTCGCCTGAAGCCCCCGTGCCGGTCGTTGCCGTGCACGATCATTCGTTCACCCTAGGCGGGGCAGGCAACGTCGCCAGCAACTTGTGCGCGATCGGTACGCGCGTGTCGTTCGCCGGTGCGGTCGGCGACGATGCCGAAGGCCAGCGCGTGCTCGGACTCTTGGATGCGCAAGGTGTCGAGCGCAGCGCCGTGATCGCGCTCGACGATCGGCCGACGACGCGCAAGACGCGCATCGTCGCTCACAATCAACAAGTCGTGCGGGCGGACTGGGAATCGACCCAAGCACTCGGCCCGAGCGATCGCGTACGGATGTGCGCGCTCGTCGCCAAACTCGCCGGGGACGTCGATGCCGTGATCCTATCGGACTATGCGAAGGGGCTCTTCTCGCGCGATCTCGTCGAAGCTGCGGGCGGCGCGCCCGTCGTGACCGCTGATCCAAAGCCGAAGAACATCGACCTCTTCGCGGGCGTGACGTGCGTTGCACCCAACGCCGGCGAAGCTGCCGAGGCGACCGGCATTGCAATCCACGATGATGCAAGCTTGGACGTTGCCGGCAGTGCGCTACTGGAACGGCTGGATTGCCGTTACGTCGTCGTCACGCGCGGCGAGCGCGGCATGGCGTTTTTCGGTGCGCGCGGCGAGCGGCTGCACATTGCGTCGGTCGCGCGCACGGTCTTCGATGTAAGCGGCGCGGGTGATACGGTGATCGCGGTGCTCACGGCCGCGCTCGCAGCCGGCGCCGACGGTGCGCTTGCCGTGCAGCTGGCGAATTTCGCAGCGGGAGCCGTCGTGGAAAAGCTCGGGACGGCGACCGCATCGCCGCAAGACATTCTCGACTTGGTGGCACCCGATGCGTGAGGTGCAAGCGTATGCGGCGCCGATCTTCGACATCGGTGCTGCCGCGCGCTGGCGCGAAGAGCTGCGCGCGAACGGCAAGCGAGTCGTGTTCACGAACGGCGTGTTCGATCTCGTGCATGCCGGGCACGTCGCCTATCTCGTTTGGGCGCGCGCACAGGGCGACGCGTTGCTGCTCGGGCTTAACACCGACTCGTCCGTGCGCGCGCTCAAAGGTCCCGAACGCCCGCTCGTGCCGTTCGACGATCGCGCCGCGGTCGTCGCGGGCTTGCGCAGCGTCGATGCCGTCGTCGGCTTTGCCGAAAGCACGCCCGAGGTGTTGCTCGACCGAATCGGGCCCGACGTGCACGTCAAGAGCGATCAATACCGGGTTGAAGATTTGCCCGAACGGATCGTCGTGCAACAGCACGGCGGCATCATCGCGCTCGCGCCGCACCAACACGGAAAAAGCACAACGGACATCATCGCGGAAATCCGTCGTCGCTACGGTTTATGAGCGTTGCGCATCGCGATTGCCAGTAACGGACCGGGTGAATTTTCAGGCTGGGTGCGGCCCCTCGTTGCGGCGCTCTTGCGGCTCGCACCCAAAACCGAGGTGAGCCTCTTCTTCGTACCCGACGACTACGCGACCGGCCGAGAACCCGAAGTCGCGGCTCGGCTCTTTCCGACCGTGCGTATCGTGCCCCCACGCGGATACGTGGCGTTTGCGCTCGGCCGGCGTACGGGCGACGTTCCCGATACCGCTGACGTCGTCCAATATCTCGGCGGTGACCTCATGCATGCCGCACGCCTCCGCACCCGTTTGAGCGCGCGCTTGCGAACCTATAAATTCGCGCGCCGGCGCTACGCGCCGAGGCTCGACTGCGCCTACGCGCTCGATGCTGAAAACGTGCAGCAACTCGTTTCGGCCGGCGTGCCGCCCGAGCGCGTGAACGTCGTGGGGAATCTCGCGATCGACGGCGCGCTCGCCGAAGCGGCCGGTGCCTTCGCGGCGAGCAGCGAACGGGAAAGCATTGCGCCGGACGGCATCCTGATCATGCCGGGCACGCGTAAACTCGAAGTCGCAAACATGGTTCCGTTTTTCTTGCAGATGGCGCTACGCATGCGGGCGCTGCGGCCCGAGATACCAATTGCCTTTGCGATCTCACCCTTTACGACGCAGGCCGAACTCGCGCGTGCCCTCAATGCCGGCGGCCACCCCAATGCGTGGGGCGCGCGCGGCAAAGTCGTCGTGCGACCGGGAGGCCTCGCTATCGGAGCCGACGAGGGTGGCGAACCGTTCGCGGTCGTTCGTGACGCAATGCGGCACGCGCCGCACGCGCAACTGGCGGTGACGTTGCCGGGCACGAAGTGCATCGAACTCGCCGCGCTCGGCGTGCCGGCCGTCGTCTGCGTTCCCCTCAATGCGCCCGAGGTCGTGGTCGTCAACGGGCCGCTGCAGTACTTGGACCGCGTACCGGTTTTGGGAACCGCGCTCAAACGGGCGCTCGTCGTCGGTGTCGACCGGCGTTTCGCGCTGACCGCGCAGCCGAACATCGACCTTGGGCACGCGCTCATGCCCGAGTTGCGGGGCACGCTGATGCCGGGCGACGTCGCACGGCGCGTGCTTGCGTATGCCGCTGATGCGGCCGCGCGAGCCCAAGCGTCGCGTACGCTGCGCACGTTGTACGCAGCGCACGCGGGCGCAGCCGAGCGCATGGCGCGTTCGTTGCTCGAGGCGCACGCATGAGGCTGAGCATCATCATCGCGACCAAGGACCGCGCGGCGTTCGTCGCGCGCGCGCTCGACTCGCTCCAAGCGCAGTGCGGAGCGCCCGAGTTCGAAGTGGTGGTGGTCGACAACGGTTCGAGCGACGCGACGCCAGCGTTGCTTGCCGAGCGCGCCGCGTCCGCGGCGTACCCGTTACGCGTCGTGCGCGTGGCCGAGCCCAATCGCGCCGCCGCACGCAACGCCGGGGTTGCCGCGGCGAGCGGGGCGCTGGTCGTTTTCGTCGACGACGACGTGTGGCTGCCGCGAGGGTTCCTCGCCGCTCACCATGCGGCGCACCGCGAAGCGTTCCCAGCTGCGGTATCGGGCCCCATCATCAATGTTGCAAGCTACGCCGCCCGGCCGGCCCCGACGTGGCTCAACTACTCCGGCGCATTTTTCTGCACGTGCAACGTGTCGGTGCCGCGTTCCGCGCTCGAGGCCGCCGGCGGTTTCGACGAAGCCTTCGATCTCTACGGTTGGGAAGACACCGAACTCGGGTTGCGCTTGCGGCGCCACGGCGTGCGTCGTGTTTTCGCGTGGGGCGCCTATCTTCGGCATGTCAAACCGCCCCACAGCGAGACGCTCGAAGTCGTCCACGCCAAAACGGTCGAACGCGCCCGCATGGCGGCTCGTCTCCTGCGCAAGGAGCGTACCTTTCGAACGAAGCTCGCGACCGGGGCATACGGCCCGAACATGCTGCGCTCGACCGTCGTCGCACCGCCGTGGTCGCTTGCGGCCTATCGTGCCGCGGCGCTGAGCGAGCGTCTGCCGAGAGCCGTCCGGGCGCTGGCGCGCGCGCAGTTTCTCGATGGATCGTATACGAGCACGCTACGCCGTGCCTTGCGAAATACGGCCGCTTGAAGATTTTACTCGTGCGTAACGACGGCATCGGAGATGCGCTTGCGTGCGCCCCGCTCGTCGCCGCGCTGCGCGACGCCGGGCACACCCTAGGCGCGGTGCTCGGCACGGGCAATGCGCGCATCTTTGCACGCGACGCATTTGCCCACGTGCACGTGCTCGAACGCATCCCGTGGCCGGCCCACGGTTCGACACCGCACACGCGCCGCACGGCGCTTGCCGAAGTGCGCGCGGTCGGCTACGATATTGCGTTGATCGCGTCGGAAGAAATCGACGCCTATACGTTCGCGCGCGATGCTGCGATCGGGACGCGCGTCGGTTTCAGCAACGGTTGGGAGAAACCGCTCAAGAGCGTGCAGGTGTGCAGCTTGTTGACGCGGACGCTCCTGCGCGAGGCGTCGGCCGGACGTGCCCGCGGGCACGAAGCGTCGATCCTCTTCGCGTTAGGCTTTGGGCTGCACTCGGAAATGCGACCGACGCGTGACGTCGCGCGCTTACGAAGGGTTATCCTCGACGCACCGGTCCAGCCGCACGGATGCGTCGTGCTGCAAGTCTCACGAAAACTTGCGCGCTTCGGGCTCGGCGCCCCGACGTACGCGGCACTTGCACGCGAGCTCGCGCATCATGAATTCCACGTGCTTGCGGTCGGTGATGACTCCCCACTTGTGGACTCCGTGGCACGCGCTGCCGGTGTGTCGGCCGCGTCGAACCTCGACGCGGCCGACTGGAAGGCGCGCATTGCGGGCGCGCAGGCCGTCGTCACTCCCGACAGCGGGGCGGCCCACGTGGCGGGCTTCACCGGCGTCCCGTGCGTCGATTGCTTCGTGCCCCATCGCGCCACGGCGCGCGACATCGCCCGCTGGCGACCGTGGGCCGGCTCCTCTCGCGCACGTGTTCTCGATCCGACGCGCGATCCCGATGCGCTCGCGGACCGGCTGGCGGCCGACGTGCGCTCGCTGTTGCCGCAGCCGCGTGCGGCGGTCGCATGAGCGCACTCGTGATTTGCACCGGCGGCGGAATCGGCGATGTGCTCCTGGCGACGCCGGTCATGCGCGCGCTGCGCGCACGCTATGGCGAGGTCGTCGCCCTAACGGCGCCCGCGCACCGCGACGTGCTCGCGCAGGATCCGGACCTAGCGGACGTGTGGACGACGTCGGCTTCGTTCCGCGACGACGTCGCGCGTACGTCAGCTCGCCGCTTCGAAGCGGCGGTGGTTACCTGGGCCTCCCTGCGCAGCGCCGCGCTGCCGTTCCTCGCGCGTATTCCGGTGCGCGTCGGACAAGCCCGCCGCCTGTATTCTGCGCTCTTCACGCGGCGGGTCGTCGTGCGTAGCGAACGGGGGGACCGCACGACGCATTGGACGCAAATCTTGCTTGACTTCGCGCGCGCGCTGGATTGCGACGTCGCCGACGCAACGCCGATCTTCGCCGTTGACGACGCCGCGCGCGCGTCGCTTTCAGGCACCCTCGCGACGGCCGGCATCGCGCGACCCTACGTGGTCTTACACCCGACGCGGGGCATTTCCGCGGCGCGCGAGCGTTGGCCCGTGCATACGCTTGGAACGCTCGCGCGCGAACTCGGTCGCTCGCCCGCGACGGCAGTCGTCGTGACGGGCGGCGCAACGGACCGCGCAATCAGCGAGCGCATCGCGGAACTGGGTGGCGCGGTGTCGCTAGCGGGTCGCACGACGTTGCGCGAGTTCGCCGCGCTCGCGGCCGGCGCGCGCGCGGTCGTCGCGATGGACTCTGGTCCAATGCACGTCGCCGCCGCCGTCGGTGCGCCGACCCTCGGGCTCTTCGCGCTGCGCTCCGACGAGCCGCTGCGCTGGGCACCGCTCGGGCCTTGCGCGGCGGTTCTGCGCGGTACGTACGCCTGCCCGCCGTCGCACCGCAAGGAGACCTGTCCGAACTTCGCCTGCGTCGAAGCCCTCGACGTGCCGCGCATTGTAGCGGCGCTCGATGATATGCTTGCGCCGCGGCAAGGCGGTCGAATTGGATTGCCCGTAACGTCGGCAACGGCAGGCGCGGAGCCGCACGAATGATGTCGGCGTTTCGTGCGACGATTCAGCTCTGCACCTATAACCGCGCGCACCTTCTTGGCCGCGTTCTCGACGCATGTTTTGAACAGACGATCTCGAGCAACGCGTACGAAGTCGTGCTCGTCGACGACGGCTCTTCCGACGGGACGCCGCAGGTCATCGAAGCGGCGCGGCAGCGAGCGAGCTGCGCTTTCACGGTGATCGCGCAAGCGAACGCCGGCCTCGCACGGGCACGCAACGCCGGCATCGCGCGCGCACGCGGTGAGCGCATTATCTTTATCGATGACGACGTCTTGCCGATTCCGGCTTTCGTGGCCGCTCATCTAAACGCGCACCGGCGCGCGCCGAACGCGATCGTGCGAGGCGCGGTCATCAACACGCAGAGTTTCGAGCGCCTGCCGACGCCGACGTGGAGGCTGGCCGACTATTCGGGAAATTTTTTCTGGACTTCCAACGTGTCGGTACCGCTCGGGACGTTGCAGCGCGTCGGAAGCTTTACCGAAGCGTTCCGCGAATACGGCTGGGAAGACATCGAGCTCGGCTTGCGCTTGCGGGCGGCCCGGGTTCGCGCGGTTTTCAACCGCTACGCCGTAGCCTTTCATTACAAGCCACGACCGCGCAGTGGCGACGTCGCCGGTATGTTGCGCCGGGCGCGCGCACAGGCGCGGACGGCCGTGCAACTGCGCCGCATGCATCCGACGTGGCGCGTGCGCTTGGCGACCGGCGAGGATCCGCTGCAACGCGCACTGCATCGCGCACTTCGAACCCTCGGTACGACCGAGCGCTTGGAACGGCGCGTCGGAACGATGCTGGGCGATCGGGCGCTCGACGACGCGCAGCTGCGCGCCGCCCGAGCGCTCGAACGCGAAACCTATTTCGGCGAACTCGAGGCGGCTCGGCGCCGGTGAACATCGTGCTGACGCGTCTCGATCGAGTCGGAGACCTGGTCCTCTCCACTCCCGCAATCGCTTCGGTTCGCCGCTCGTGGCCGGACGCTCGGCTGACGATCGTATGCAGCCGCTACAACGCGGTCGTCGTGCGGCGCAACCGCGACGTCGATGCCGTCGTCGCCGCGGATGACGCTCCGGCGAAGGTCGGACGCCGCTTCCGTGGTCGTTGCGACGTTGCCATTGCGCTTGCGCCGCGGGCCGCGGACTTCATGCTCGTCGGCGCAACACGAGCGCCCGTGCGCGTCGGTTACACGTACGTGCGCCGCCGCCTCGCGCGCATGAGCGCGCGTCTGTATCTGACTAGGCTCGGCATATCGGAGGCCGATCCCGAACTCTCGGAGCGCGATCCGTCGCGCCCCGTGCGGCATGAAGTCGAGCAGGTCGTCGACCTGGTGCGCCTCGCCGGTGGAACGCAGTTCTCGCGTGACCTCGTGCTTCCGATCGGCGACGAGGATCGTGCCGCCGTCGCCGCCGTGCCGGCGGACGGTATCGCCGTGCATCTGGCGGCGCGTTGGTTTCGCGACGGAAGTACGTTCGCAAGCGTGCGGCAACTCGTGCGGAGACTACGTCGCTTCGGCTGTCCGATCGTCGTAACGTACAGCGACGATGCGCGCGCCGAAGCGTTGGAGCTCCAAGAACTTGGTCTCGCCGACGCGCTGGCCGGAGGCCTCGCGTTTGCACGGTGGGCCGCCGTTTTTGAAAAAAGCCGCCTCGTGTTGACGGTCGACACGGGCGCCACGCATGTAGCGAGCGCCGTGCGCAGGCCGACGGTCGTTCTCTTCGAACACCGCTACTTTCACCTGAGCTCGCAAGAGTGGTCACCCTATCGCGTGCCGTCGGTGTGTTTGCGAAAACCGGCAAGTGATGCTGCGGCGGAACTTGCGGCCTCGCGCGCGGAGATCGTGGCGGCGGTCGGTGGGCTCTTGAACGAGTCGCTACTTCCCGTCGGCCGGCGATCGTAAGGATCAGCGTTGAGCGACCCCGAGCTGACCGTCGTCATCCCGACGTACAACCGCCTCGCCACCTTGCGCGAGGTAGTCCCATCGCTGCTGCGTCAAGACGTGGCCGCCGAGCGGTACGAAATATGTGTGGCCGATTCGAATTCAAATGACGGGACGGCCGACTATCTTGCGGCCGTTGCGCGGGACGATGCGCGCGTGCATCACCTGCCGGGCGCGTACGGCGGCCGGGCGGCGGCACGCAACGCGGGCATTGCCGACGCACGCGGCGCCATCGTGCTTTTCACCGACGCTGACATCATCGCCGCACCCGACCTTCTGTCACGTCACCTGGAGCGTCACCGCGAACGAGCGAACATGGCGGTCGTGGGCATGGAGCTGCAGGTCGCGTCCTACGAGGACTACGAGCGTTTGCGCGATCGTCCGAGCGAACGCCGTCCGCTCCATCCGGCGTCACGCAAACGGCTCTCATGGCTTTATTTTCTGACAGGCAACGCTTCGGTGCGCAAGCGCGACCTGGAGCGCGTCGGGCGCTTCGATGAAACCTTCACCGGTTACGGACACGAAGACCTCGAACTTGGTTACCGCTTGCAGCAGGCCGGCGTCACGCTCGTCTACGAACCGCGCGCGATCAACTACCACTGGCATCCCGTTCCGTACGGAGAGCAAAAATCCAAAATGTCGCTCGCGGGCCGCTCAACCGTCCGCTTCTATCGCAAGCATCCTCGCTTCGCCGTGCGAGCGCGGCTCGGGATGACGCCGCTGTCGCTCGGAATGCACGCGCTCATGCGACGCGCGCCGGCGCTGGTCCGCAGGCTCGAAGTCACCGCTGCACGTAAGCGCGGGTTCGCGCGCGAACTGGTCTTGCAGTACCACTACTTGAACGGCGTCAGCGCAGCGCTCGGAGACATACGTGGCTGACCCCGTGCGTCTCTCCTGCGGTGCACTGCGTGCAGAACACGTCGGCTCTCACGTTGAATTGCGCGGCTGGGTACACCGCCGGCGCGACCACGGCGGGCTCGCTTTCATCGACATCCGCGACCGCGACGGCATCACGCAGATCGTTTTCGACCCTGCGCTCGCGCACGCGTTCGACGTCGCGCAATCCCTGCGCGGTGAAGACGTGATCGCGGTGACGGGAGCCGTTCGCGTGCGGCCGGCGGGGACCGAGAACCCGAAGCTTGCGACCGGTGAAGTCGAACTCGCGGCCGAGGACGCCGTCGTGCTCGCCCGTTCCGAAACGCCGCCGTTCCCGGTCAACGTGGAGGCCGACGTCGACGAAGCATTGCGTCTGCAGTATCGCTACCTCGATCTGCGCCGCCCGCGTCTGCAGCGCAATCTGACCATTCGCCACAAGCTCGTCAAGGCGATGCGCGACTTCTTCGACGAGCGCGATTTCCTTGAGATCGAAACGCCGTGCCTAATCAAGTCGACGCCCGAAGGCGCGCGCGAGTACTTGGTTCCGAGCCGTCTCCATCCCGGTGATTTCTACGCGCTGCCGCAGTCGCCGCAGATGCTCAAGCAGATTTTGATGATCGGCGGCATCGGCCGCTACATGCAGATTGCGCGCTGCTTCCGGGACGAAGACTCGCGCGCCGATCGCCAGCCGGAGTTCACCCAGCTCGACGTCGAACTGTCGTTCGCGAGCGAAGACGACGTGACCGCGCTGATGGAAGACTGCATCGCCTACGTGTGGCGCCGCGCGCTCGGTGTCGAGCTTCCACGCCCGCTGCCGCGGTTGACGCACGCCCAGGCGCTACGCGACTACGGCAGCGACAAACCCGACCTACGCTTCGGGCTACCGCTCGTCGACGTGGCGGCGGTGTTTTCCGGAACGTCGATTGCGTTTCTCGCCGAGCATGCGCGCAGCGACCGAAGCCGCATTGTGGCGGTGCGGTATCCCGGCGGTGCGGCATTGTCGCGCCGTGACTTCGATGCCCTTACCGAAGTCGCGAAAAGTTTCGGGGCGGGGGGCCTCGTGTGGGTGTCGTTCGCCGCGGCCGCCTCGAAGTCGTCAATTGCGAAGTTGCTCGACGATACGACGGTCGCTGCGCTGCGTGAACTGACGGGAGCCGAGGATGGCGATGCGCTGCTGCTCGTAGCCGGGCCGCTCGCGCTCGCAAGCGACATCGCGGGCCGCTTGCGTTCGCACCTCGCTGACCGGCTTGGATTGCGCGATCCTGCGGCCTTTGCGTTCTGTTGGGTCGTCGGCTTCCCGCTCTTCGAACGCGATCCCGATTCGGGCGCGGTCGTCTTCACGCACCACCCGTTTACCGCTCCGGCGCCGGGCCAGGAAGCGCTGATCGATACCGATCCCCTCGCGGTGCGCGCACAGCACTACGATCTCGTGCTCAACGGTTTCGAATTGGGCAGCGGTTCAATTCGCATTCACGACGTCGCTTTACAGCGAAGAATCTTCGAAATTCTCGGACATACCGAGGCGGAGATCGACGCGCGCTTCGGGTTCTTCATGGAAGCGCTGCGTTTCGGCGCGCCGCCGCACGGCGGTATGGCATGGGGCATCGATCGGCTCGCGATGCTCGCGTGCGGGGAGACCGCGATCCGCGACGTCATCGCGTTCCCGAAAAACCAAACCGCCCGCGACCTGATGATGGACGCGCCTTCAGCGGTCCCCGACACCGTTCTGCGCGAGCTCGGGTTGCGCCGCCGTGCCCCTCGTGATCCCGGATCGAGCGCGGCCCTGTAAAACACAAAGGTTCGGCCGCTTCCCCGTGACATTGCTCTACTCAGCGAAGCGTAGGACAAGCTCGAAACAATTACACCGTGAGGCCGTAGAGCGAAGGTGAAACGCACCTTGCTCGCGGCGCTTTACGCAGCTGTGGTCTTTGCCGTTCCTGTGGGCGTCTTCGCTTCCGTCACGCCCGGCGCACGCGTCCACGCGGCTAAAACCGTGACGCCGCCACCGCAAGACGCGGGATTCGCGGCGTCCGTCTGGCAGAATGCCTTGCGCGCGACGGATTTCGTCGACTTTACGACATACGCGCCGGCGCGGCTCGGGACGACCGCCCTCCTGCTCTACGATGACAAGAATCTGTATGTCGGCTTCATCTGCGATCAGGCCGGCGTGCCGCTCACCGCAACGCAGAACGTCAACGATGTCGGCTATGGGCTCGACGACGAAGTGACGATCGCCATCGACACGAGCGGCAACAATTCGCGCACCTACGCGTTCACGGCGACGCCGCTCGGCGTGCGCTATGAGTACTCCTCGGAGTCGGCGCGTTACGAGCCTCCCTGGAGCACCGTGGCCAAGACGACGGCGCACGGCTACCGCGTCATGATGACGATTCCGCTTGCGGACATGCGCGTCGCGAGCGGCAAGACGCAGAGTTGGCGGATCAATTTCACCCGTCGGGTCGCAGCGACGGGCGATCTGTTGACCTGGGCGTACGACGCGGCCTCCAACTCGTATTGCGGCAACAACAATCAGGGAGCGACGATCTATTGTGACGCGACGCGCTGGCCGGTCCTCGACGACATCCGATTACTCGGCGTCGCGAAGGCGCCGCCCCCGTACGCCGACCTCTATGCGCTCGGCAGCGGCGGAGCGGATCGAAGAGTCTTCGAGACGACGCCCGTCAACTTCACGACGCAAACGGCACCATTCGTCGGACTCGACGCGACCGTCCCGTTCACGCGAACGCTCGCCTTCGTCGGCGCGCTCGGCCCCGACTTCTCGAACGTCGAAACCGATCAGACGACGATCGCTCCGCAAGAGTTCACGCGCCACTATCAAGAGTACCGGCCGTTTTATGCCGAAGGCGCATCGTTCATTTCCGCTTTGCCGGGTATCGGCTTGACCGGACCGCCGAACACGATGTTCTACTCGCCGGCGCTCGGTATTCTCGACGATGGTTTCAAAGTCGAAGGGACCGCCGGCAACAATTCGATCGGCGTGCTCGATGCGAAGGGCAACGGTTATAACGATCAAGCCTTCGGCTACGGCTTGCAGAATCCCGACGGTTCACTCGGCGTCTTTGCGCAGGGCGTCGCCGCACATCATCCAGGCATCCGGGACGATACGCTCGGCGTCGGCGGTTTTTACCAAAACTTGCGCTCGGGGTTCCAGCCGCTCGTGACCTACGAGCAGAAACCGGCTCACTCGTAAGCGATCCGCGCTACGCGCGCTCTTTCTATGCCGGTGAGATTACAAGCCACGGTCGCTTTCGGACGGGCGGCTTTTACGAGGATATAGGGCCGGAGTTCGCGCCTGCCGACGGATATACGAGCATCAACGACGTGCGCGGACCGAGCCTTTTCACCTTTTACAACGGCGTCGGTACGGACCGCGGACTGATCAAGTCATACTCCTTCGGCGTCGCCGCCGATCGACTGATCGATCGCAGCGGCGCCGCCCATGAAGCCGACGCGCTCAGCTTCAACTCGCTGACGCTCAAGAATCTCTTGTCCTTCCAGCTCGGCAACAGCTTAAGCGAGTTACGGACGTACGGCCAGGCGTTTCCGCAGTACACTTTGACCCAGTACGTCGCGTTCAACGCGCGCAACGTCGGCATCGGGTATCGCGACGGACACCATCGCCGACCGACTTCAATTATTCGTTCGGCCCTTTCGCGGTTGCGTGCTCGAACGTGCCAAATCAACCGATGCCGTGCGAGACTGCCGTCAACGGCTTTTCTCCCGCCTACACGCAGCAGCTCGACCTTTCGGCGACGCGAACCCTTCACGGCGGTTATAGCGTGACGGTTGAATACGGCGGCACGCTCGAGCACGCGTTCGCCGGTTCGAGCGACTCGCAATGGCTGCGGCGCCTGACAATGACGCGCGCGCTCGGCAGCGAAGGGCAATTCGCGCTCAGTTTACGGGAGATCAGCGGCACCGGCGGCTTCGCTTCGCCGGGCCAAGACCTCGCGCTCTCTTATCATCAACGCTTTCACAATCAGAACCAACTCTATGTCGAATACGGAAGCCCTGCATCGTACACGACGTTGCAGCGCTTCGTCATCAAGTACGTATATCACTTGGGCGCGGGCGGAGCGGGAACGTAAACCAAACGACAAGGGCGGCCGCGCGTTTTGCAACGCGGCCGCCCTTGTCGTTGGCAGTTAGCCGGTGGTGCTATCTGGTCTTGTTAGCGGTCGCGGGTTTCTTGCCGTCGATCTCGCCTTGCGAGACGCGACTTGTCTGACGTAAGGCCTCGTCGATTCGCTGTTGGATCATCGAACTTGCCACCGATGGTTTTGCGTCGGGCAGATCGGGTTCGTTACCGCCGGCCTTGGCTTCGGACTTTTGGAATTCCCACAGACCCTGCGCTTGGACCATATCGAAGCCTTTGTCCGAGGCTGGTCCGTCAACCGATTCGTTGAAGTACGCGTGCGTGAAGCGTTCGTCGGGCGGATAGTTGCTCGATGGGAAGTTGTTCGGGATGGCCGCGAGGGCCGACTCGAACATCTTCTGATGCGCGACCTCGCGCGTCATCAAGAACGTCAATGCGTCTTTAGCGCCGGCATCCGGGCAGAGTTTGAGGAGACGGTCGTACAGCGCTTTAGCGCGTGCCTCTGCAGCGATGTCCGAACGCAGGTCGGCGAGCGGGTGGCCGATCGTGTCGACGTAAGCCGCCGTCCAGGGCGCTCCCATTGAGTCCGTCAATCGTGCACCGCCGCCGCCTGCGAGCAGAACCGTGCCCGAATCCCACGCCGCCTTCTCGTAGTCGCCCCCCTTGCCCTCGAGGAAATCACCGAGGTAACCGCCCTCGAGTTCGTCGATCATCGCGGTCTTGGTGCCTTTGAGCAGGCCGCCGATGATCTGCGAGATCATTTCGAGATGCGAGAGCTCTTCGGTGGCAATGTCGAGCAGCATGTCGCGCCGCGGCAGATCGCACTCGGCCCAAGCTTGCGTGAAATAGCGCATGGCAGCGCCGAGTTCACCGTTCGGGCCGCCGAACTGCTCGAGGCACATCTTCGCAAACGCGGGGTTCGGCGCATCGATGTGCACCGTGTACTGCAATTTCTTGTTATGGAAGAACATAGTTAACTGAAGTCTCCTCTAGCGCCTCATGGCGACATCGATACGGGTAAATCCGGTGAGTGCTTATGGTACGGCTGCGGTCATAGGAACCGCGCTTGGCTGCACTCTAGACAACCGTTTATTCAGCGAGTTCGGCGGCTCGTGCGAAAACCGCATCGAGCATCGATTCACTCAGTACGCCGGTATTCGTATTTTGCCGGCTGGGGTGGTATGAGGCTAGCAGCGTCACGCGAGAGGGCGGCCGGGCGCGGCTCGCGACGGCCTCCGCGCCATGCCCAAAAACGGGACGCGCTTCGAAAACGTATCCGGCCGCGCGCAACGCCGCCGCGGCCGCACGCCATCCGATGGCGCCCAACCCGACGACCACGCGCAGACTCTGCAGCGACGTCACCTCGTCAACGAGATATGAAAAACAATGCAACAACTCGCCCGGCGTGGGCTTGTTCTTCGGCGGCGCGCAGCGCAGCGCAGCCGTGATCAGCGCATCGTGAAGACGCAGACCGTCGGAGCGGTCGCGCGCCGTGGGCTGGTTGGCGAAGCCGGCGCGGTAGAGTGCGCGGTACAGCCATGTGCCCGACGCGTCGCCCGTGAAGGGCCGGCCGGTGCGGTTGGAACCGTGCGCTCCGGGCGCTAGTCCGACCAGCAGCACGCGAGCGCGTGGATCGCCGAAGGCCGGCACGGGGCGGCCCCAATAGTCGGCGTCGCGATGTTCGCGTTTCTTCTCCTGCGCCACGCGCGCGCAATAGGCACGCAATTCGGGACAGCGTTCGCAGGCTATCACCTTTGCAGCGCGTGCCGCAAAGGCCGCTTCAATCGAGTCCGGGGAATCCGAGTGTTGCGAGCGCGGCATAGGTTGCAATTCCAACGCAGGTGGAGAGGTTGAGACTGCGCACAGTGTCGGCGCGCATCGGGATGCGCAATCCTCGGTCGGGCATCGCGTCGAGCAGCGCTTGCGGCAGGCCGGTAGTCTCTTTCCCGAAGACGAGGCCGTCACCGCGTGCATAGGATGCGTCGCGGTACGCGCGGGTCGCGCGCGTCGAGAAGAGCCACAGCGGCGCATGCCACGTTTGCGTGAAATCCGCAAGCGAGCGGTACAGCACCACTTCGAGCGCGTCCCAGTAGTCGAGCCCGGCGCGTTTGAGCTCGCGATCGGCGAGTGAAAAGCCGAGCGGTTCAACGAGGTGCAAGCGGCACCCGGTCGCGGCGCACAAGCGCGCGACGTTGCCCGTATTGGGTGGAATCTGCGGTTCGACGAGCACGATGTGCAACGGCGCGTCGCGTCGTTCGCTTCCGTCGCAGTTCGCATCGCTGACGCTTCGTGGCGCGTCGCCCGCATACCGGACGCGCTGCGCCGGTTGCGTAGGCGTACGCGTCACGCGTTGGCGAGCCGCAGCAACGTCCTCTCGAGCGGCGCGGGCACGACCGCAAATGCAATGCCGCCGTGGGATACCCACGCCGCTTCGAACGCCGCACGCGGATAGGTCATCAGTACGCCGGCGGCGGCCGGGTCGTTCACGAGCGCGTCGCCGTTTTCGTCGATCCCTCGCAGGACGACAAGGTGACCGTCGCTATGCGGCAGCGGTGCCCCCGGTAACCCGCCGCGCCACGCGATCGAGAGCGCAAGCGGGATGTCGTCGGCGAGAAAAACATGCGCGTGTGCGAGATCGCGAAGGTGCACGACCGCGGCGCGAAAGCCGAGCGTACCCGCGAACGCGACGTTGAACGTCCAGTTTCCCGTTCCGCCGTAGCGCGCGTCGAAAACTTCGCGTGCGACGACGGGCACGTCGAGCGGATAGTCGCGGTAGGCCAGCAGCATGGCAAGCGCGGTCGGCGCGCACCAGCCGCGTTCGCCCGGATGGCTAGAATCGTACTGCGAATACGGCGGAACGTCGAGCGCCACCGCGGGCAGCGCGACGATGGGCGAGGGCGCACCATAATCGGGCGTACTGACGAAAAGCGCGTCGAGCGTTCCCTCCGAGCGCACGCCGATCGTCACCAGATCGACGTCGCCGCGGACGACATCGGTGTCAATGCGCACGAAGGTGTCGTGGCCGCTCTGCGAACTTCGCGTGCGCGCGTCGAAGTGCACGTAGGGTAGCCACGCCGACGTGCGTCCGTCTGCCGCATTGAGCCGCAACTCGACGGCACCCGCGAGTTTGCGCGTGTTCCACGAAACGACGGCTTCACGAGTCGGTCCCACCGGAACGAGCACTTCCTCGCCCGGCTGGGGTCGTGCGACACTCAACACGCAAACAGTCCGCCGAAAATCCGGCGAGGCTTGGGCCGCGTGGTGCGCAGGCGACGCTCTTTAGACGCAGCTTTGCGCCGTAGCGAAAGCCGAGGCGCTGTCAGATGGACCATTCCCACGAGTTCCAGTTGTTGGTGATGTACTCGGCAGGTCGATAACCGTGGAGATCGTCGTTATAGGCCGCGACGGCAGTTTCCCAATACACGAAGACGGCGGGAACGACTTGATGGATGCGCGTTTCTTCAATTTGATACAGGGCCTTACGTTTTGAGCGGTCGAAGGTCCGAAGCGCCTCTTCCGAAGTTCGCGTCACGACCGGATCTCGCAGGAAGCTCGTATTGGCGCCGTGCGGCGGGATGAAGTCGGCGCTCCAGTTCCCCTGATTATCGGGGTCCGGCCCATACGTGTCGATGGACCACTCGATGTCGAAGCGCCCCGTGTAGAGCGGGCCATCTTGGGCGAACATTAGGCTTGCGGGATAGTTCTTGACGGAAAGTCCAATACCGACGGCGCGCAGTTCTTGTTGCATCTGCACTTCGGCGTCGGAGTTTCCGGGTTTGTTGGTCGCGGAGATCGTAAGCTCGAGCGGGACGCCCTTCTTGCGACGAATGCCGCTTCCAGATGCATGCCAACCGGCGGTATCAAGGAGCGAGCGAGCCGCGAGCGGATCGTACGGATAGAGTGGCACGGCGGGGGCCGCCCACGAGTCGGGCACGATGTCGCTATGCGCCCGCACGTTGAGCCCATGATAGACGGTGCGGTTGATGCGTTCCCAGTCGACCGCTTCGGCGATTGCGCGGCGCACGCGCACATCGGAAAGCGCCGGCTTTCCGCAGTTGATTCCGAGGTGCCGCCAGTTGGCGATGAGGTTTTTCGTCACGCGGAGCCCCGGGGCGCCCTCAATCTGCGCGACCTGTTCTTCGGGGACGCTATCGACGACGTCGAGTTCGTGCGTGCGCAGCTCCGTGACCAGCGTGTCGGGATTTGGAACGATGTGATATTCGAGGCCGCGTAACTTCGGCGGCCCCCGCCAATACAGCGGATTGGGAGCAAAGATCAGCGACGCGCCGTGATTCCATGCCGTAAGCAGCCACGGCCCGCTCGAGATTGGATGTGCGTTGAACGCAGCATGGTTGAGGTCGGGGAGTTTCGCGAGGAGATGTTCGGGCAGTGGCGGGTACGCGCTGCCGCCCCCTCCGCCGAAACTGCCGAGAACGTCGGCGTCGGGCCGCGCCAGATGTATGATTGCCGTGTCGTCGCGCGGCACGTCGATCGCCGTGATATCGTCCCAGCCAAAGGTCGTCTTCGTGTTGTTGCGCTTGTCCATGACGGCGCGCCACGTGAAGCGAAGATCGCGGGCCGTCAGCGGCGCGCCGTCGGACCAGCGAAGGCCGTGGCGGAAATGCAGGACGATCGTCTTCGAGTCGTGCGAGATTCCGCCGTTTGCATACGTCGGTACTGCGGTTGCGAGTTCTGGGACCAGGTTGCCTTTGGGATCGTAGCGGAAGACCGGCGCGAAGATGAACGCGTCGACGTCGTCGGTCGCGGCCGTGTGCCCGAACATCGGATTGAGGTTGTCCGGCTCGTCGGGACTGCCCAGCCGCACGTGTCCCGGGACGGTCCAGGGGTGGCGCGCGCCCCGCTCGACATCGTTGCTTCCGATGCGCGTGCATCCTGCCGGCACCGCCGCGATGAGCGTGAGCGCCGCCCAGCGGCGAAGGACGTCGCAAAGACTCATGCAAGCGCCTTCGTCTTCGCAGTAAGCGCCGGTGCTATTGCATCGTAAAGCGCCTGCGGGCCGTAGCGCACGACATCGTCGGCCGGCAAGCCGGTTTGTGCTCGGGCGGCATCGATTGCGGCACGCGCGCTCGTTTCGTCCAGGCCGTGCGTGTTGAGCGCGATGCCGCAAACCTTCGCCGCTTTGACCGTCGCGCATAGCCCTTCGTACACCTCAACCAAGCGCGGTAACGACAATAGCGGCGTACCGTAGTCCTCGATCCGCTCGCGCGTCGCAAGGTGCACGAGGATGAGCGCATCGGGCGCGCAGCCGAACAAGAGCGCGATCGTCACGGGCGCATACGCCGGATGATTGATGCCGCCTTGGCCTTCCACGAAGAGGATCTCGGCGTCCGGTGGGCTCTCGATCACCAACTGCTCGACCGCGCCGCTCGCGAAGTCCGCGATGACGCGGTCGACGGCGATGCCGCGGCCCGCGATCATGATCCCCGTTTGACCCGTCGCAATGAACTCGGCTCGGCGGCCGCGCGCGCGAGCGGCGGCCGTCAATTCGAGTGCCGCCGTCATCTTTCCAACGGCGCAATCGCTTCCGACGAACAGCGCCACGCGTGACGAGCGCTCATGAACTCTACCACCGAACAGACGCGGCTCCGGCGGGACTCGGACGTCCCAGATCGGCGCGCCGCTACGGTAAGCGGCGGCTGCGAACTCCGGGTCGTCGCCAAGGATTTCGTGTAAGCCGCTGACGATCTCGAGCTTCGCCTCGAGCGCTTGCACGATCGCCGCGCGCCATGCGGTGGGCAGCGTACCGCCGGCGGGCGCGACGCCGATCAAGAGCGCCGTCGGATCGTACCGCAGCGCCTCGTCGAGGTCGTTGACGATCGGCGCGTCGCTGCTCAGATAAGGAACGGCGTCGCAGACGCGCTCGCCGGCGCGCGTCGGGTCGATGACGGCGACCGTTTCATCGCGAGCATACGCAATGACCCCGTGAGCCGTCTTAGCGCTACGCGACGCAAAGCGACCGGGGGCCAGGATCGCGTACCGGCGCAGCGTTTGCGCGCGGCGCGGCGGCGACGATGTCACGCTGCAGCGGTTGCGCCGCACTCGACGACGCCCAGACCCGGACCCTCGGGCAAGACGAGCTTGCCCCGATCGTACGTGACTCCGGCGAATGGATCCCGTGCGGTCAGAAACGGTCCGTCGAGGTCGGCCCAGTCGACCAGTGGTGAAAGCTGGGCGGCCGCAGTCGTCAGGATCGCACTCTCGACCATACAGCCGAGCATGATGCGCAATCCGAGCGCACGCGCCGTATGGATCATCGCGAGCGCGCCGCGGATGCCGCCGCACTTCACCAGCTTGATGTTGATGCCGTCGATGCAGCCGGCGAGTGCAAGCAGATCGCGTGCTTCGCGCGAATCTTCGTCGGTGATGAGCGGCACGCTCGAACGCTCGCGAATCCAGCGCAATCGTTCCGGCGTTCCGGCCGGGATCGGCTGTTCGCAGAACTCGACGTCGGCCTTGGCTAGCTCCGCGAGCTTCGCGACCGCTTCATCCGGCGTCCAGCCTTCGTTTGCGTCGACGCGTAACGTGCCGGTGTAGCGTTGCCGGATCGCCCCGAGCACCTCGACGTCATCGCGAAATCCGAGCTTCACTTTAATGACGGGATGATCGCGAATCTCTTCGAATTTTGCGAGCATGACGTCGGGCGCATCGATGCCGATCGTGAACGACGTCGTCGGCGTACGTGACGGATCGAGCCCAAGGAGCTGCCACAGCGGACGGCCGAGATCTTTGGCGACGAGATCGTGGAGTGCGACGTCGATCAAGCAGCGCGGGCCGGGCGGCGTGTCTGCGAGCAGCGCTTCAAGGGCATACGGATCGTCGCCGCGCAGCGGATGTGCTTCGAGATACGCGCGCACGCTCTCGACGCTTTCCGCGTACCGTGATGATGGCGCACATTCTCCGAGTCCTTCGTGTCCGTTCCAATACAGCCGACCGACCAGCGAGCGCGCGTTCGCTTCGGAACCACGCGAAATCGTAAACGTGTGGACGAGCGGAAGCGTGAGTTCAGAAAGTGCAAGTTGCACGCCGCAAAGTTCCGCGAAGGACTCGAGCTTCCCCGCGAGGAGGCCGGCAACCGAGGGCGCATCGAGGCCTCATGCCGGCGTTCGCGCGAACCTCGCTCGTCTGGTTTCGACGCGATCTCAGATTGCACGATCACGTCGCGCTCGAGCGTGCCGCACGGGAAAGCAAAAGGATCGTGTGCGTCTTCGTCCTCGATCCGCCCCTTTTGCGCGGCCGAGCGTAAGCGACGCGATTGTCACGTTCTTTTTCGATGCGCTGGCCGACCTGCGCTTGGCGCTTCGCTCCTGGGGCGGCGATCTCGCTCTGCTCGAAGGAGATTTCGACCAGCAGTTGGGCGCGCTTGCGAAGCGCGTTGGTGCCGGCGCACTGTACTACAACGTCGACCACGAACCGAGCGCCGTCGCGCGCGACGAGAGCGTCGCCCGAGGGTCGCGCGGTGCCGGCATGCAGGTCGAAACGTGCATCGACCATGTCTATTACGGCGCGGGCGAAATCGTCAAGGCCGACGGTAGTCCGTATACGGTCTTTACGCCGTATAAACGGCGCTGGCTCGAACGCCGCGCATGCGACCCACGCCCTCCGGTTGCGTCGTTTGCCGCTGCCGTCAAGAAGCTCGCGTCACGCGAAGCAATCGGCGAAACGCGGGCCGTCCCCGAGCCCGCGGCGTACGGCCGGGTCCGCTTGCCGCAGTTTGTGCGCGGCGGGGAGGATCGAGCGCGCAAGTTGCTGGGCGTTTTCATTACCGAACGCATCGTCGACTACGCAAAGGCGCGCGACTTCCCGGCGAGCGCCGGCACATCGCATCTGTCGCCGCACCTGCGCGCCGGGACGATCGGCATTCGGACCTGCGTCGCACGAGCGCTCGACGCGCGTTCTACCGGCGGGAGCAGCAACACCGGCATCGACACATGGATCGGCGAACTGATTTGGCGCGATTTCTATCAACAGATACTGGCTAACTTTTCCGCGCGTCGCAAGCGGGCCGTTCGACGACCGCGCAAAGCGCATCGTGTACCGTGATTCGAAGCGCGATTGCGAAGCGTGGGCTGAGGGCGCACCGGGTACCCGATCGTCGATGCCGCCATGCGGCAGATCAACACGTACGGTTGGATGCACAATCGCCTGCGGATGGTCGTCGCATCATTCCTCACGAAAGATCTCTTGCTCGACTATCATCACGGAGAGCGCTATTTCGAAGAGCGTCTCATCGACGGCGACAAGGCTGCGAACAACGGCGGATGGCAATGGTCGGCCTCGACCGGTACTGATGCCGCGCCGTACTTTCGCGGCTTCAATCCCGTGCTGCAGAGCAAAAAGTTCGATCCGACCGGCACGTTCATTCGCAGCATGCTGCCGGAACTTACGAGCCTCGACGGTGACGCGCTGCACGCGCCATGGACACTTGCACCCCTTGAAGCGAAGGCTCGCGGTTTTGAGTTAGGGCGCGATTACCCCGAACCGATCGTCGATCACGGCGAAGCGCGCACCCGTGCGCTCGCAGCATACACAACCGTTTTTGGCTCGCGTGTCAAGTCTTGACCGGGATGGGATAATACGGTGCAGACGGTGACTGCGCTCGTGCGCGTACTTGCTTAGGTGTAGGACCAACGTAGATACCAAGGGAGCATCAGCTCCGGATACGACGGTTGTGAGGAGGCAATGTCCGACTCCCCGGCGCCCGGGCCGCACCCACCTGTCGTTGGCAGGTCTCTACCCGGGCATGCAGACGGCAGTGCGGTCACCGTCTTTGTGGCGTTGCCTCATGGCGTTCATGGCGGTGGGGCGAGCGTTTCGGCTCGGAGCGTTGCGAATCGAGTGAGGGCGCGATGGTAGGCGCCCGGATCGGCGCGGGTGAGGTCGTGTTCGAGGACGACGAAGCCGCGGAAACGCGCCAGAGAAGCGACGAGCGCGGCAGCTGCGGAGTCGGAAGTGGTAGCGAAGCGGTCGATGTCGGAGATCGAGTGACTGGCGATGACGCTCTTTGCCAGGAGTGACGCGCTTTCTTCGGGAGCGCGCGAGACGTCGGGGGCAGTGGCGAAACGTAACCAGGCGCTGTCGACATCTTTGGCGAGACGTTTGCAATCAGCGGCGCTTTCACAAAGCGTGCCGGTAAACGTACGAAGTGCGAGCGTGACATTGACGCGTTTAGCGTGTCCCGCCGTGGTCTTGAGCGCGGCGCCGAAGTCGGCCCACGCTGTGGTTTCGTCACTGCTGCCGGGCGCGTGGATAAGGAGCAACGGTGCGCCGAGGGCGACCGCGGTCTCCAGAAATCGGTCGGTATCGTGGGCTTGGCCGATTTCGAGCGCGCTCACGGTCAAGCCGAGATCGGCGCTGACCTTCTTGAGCTGCGCGATATAGTCGGCGTCTTCACGCGGAAAATCGCGCGCATCGAACACGACGCCGTCGACTTCGAGTTCGTTCGCGCAGATATCGAGCCACTCGAGTTGCGTGAGCGTTCCGGCGGCGAACGCGCGCGAGAAACTCGCACTCGAACAGGCGATCTTCATGAACGATGACGTTCGTTGAGGAACGTCATCGTTCCGGGCAGAACCCGGCGAACGTATGCGGACCCGGAAACGGCGACCGTTGCGCAGAACGAATTGTCATGCAAACCCTCGAGCCGAGCCTGCTGGCCGAGCGCGACCCCGAGATCTACGCGGCCATCGTAAACGAGGAACGCCGTCAGCGCGAGAACCTCGAGTTGATCGCAAGTGAGAACTACGCGAGCCGCGCCGTTCGCGAAGCATCGGGCTCCGTTCTCACCAACAAATACGCCGAAGGCTATCCCGGAAAACGGTATTACGGCGGCTGCGAATACGTCGACGTCGCCGAGCAGTTGGCGATCGAACGCGCCAAAGCGATCTTCGGCGCCGAGCACGCGAACGTTCAGCCGCACGCCGGCGCCCAGGCGAACATGGCCGTCTTCATGGCGGCGCTGCAGCCGGGTGAAACGGTCCTCGGGATGTCGCTGGCCCACGGCGGCCACCTCACCCATGGCACGAAGGTCAGCTTCAGCGGTAAACTCTACCACGCCGTCGCCTACGGCGTTCGCAAAGACACCGAGCTGATCGATTTCGATGAAGTCCACGCACTCGCGCGCGAGCACCGGCCCAAGCTGATCATTGCCGGCGCAAGCGCCTATCCGCGCACGATGGACTACGCCCCCTTCGCAGAGATCGCAAAAGAAGTGGGCGCGCTGTTCCTCGTCGACATGGCGCACATTGCCGGCTTGGTCGCGACGGGACTGCATCCGTCGCCGGTTCCGCATGCCGAGTTCGTTACCACGACCACGCATAAGACGCTCCGCGGACCGCGCGGTGGTCTCATCTTGACGAGGGCCGCTTACGCGCAAGCCGTCGACAAGACGATCTTCCCGGGCATCCAAGGCGGCCCGATGATGCATACGATCGCCGCCAAAGCCGTCGCTTTTGGCGAAGCGCAGCAGCCCGACTTCGTCACCTATCAGCAAAGCGTGGTCGACAACGCCCGCGCCATGGGTGACGAACTGCAACGCGCGGGCACGCGCTTAGTAGCGGGTGGAACCGACACGCACTTGCTGCTGGTCGATCTTGGGCCGAAGAGTCTTACCGGGAAAGCGGTCGAGGCATATCTCGACGAAATCCAAATCACCGTCAACAAGAACGCGATCCCCTTTGACCCGCAAAAGCCGGCGATTGCAAGCGGCATCCGCATCGGAACGCCCGCCGTTACGACGCGCGGCATGGGTGTCTCCGAAGCGCGCGAGATCGGCAAAGTCATCGGCGAGGCGCTCGACGACGTCGCGGCGCGCGAGAAAATACAGCGTCTGCGCGCACGCGTCGGAGAGCTGACCTCTCGCTTCGAGGTCCCCTAAGTGCCGACGACCGGTAAGGCCCGGGGCGGCGAACTACGACCGATCGTAACGCCGGCCGCGATTCCGCAGGGTGCCGATCTCACCCGCAAGAGCTTCGTGTCGGTGGGCGGGGAGCATCGCTTCGAGCACCGCGAAAGCCGCGAAGCGGCCGAAGTGCTCGTCGAGCACCTCTTCGCCCCGACTCCCGTGCCCGTTGCGGGAATTGCGTACGCGATCCATTATCGGCTCGCCGAGGGGCGCGCGGGCGGAGACCTCGTGGATGTGTACGGTTTTGATAATGCCTCGGTAGCCTTTACCGTCGCGGACATCTCGGGCAAGGGAACGCGCGCCGCGATTCAAGCAGCCATGGTCAAGTACGGATTGCGTGCCTACGCGTCGGAAGGCTTCAATCCCGAAAAGGTTTTGCGTTCGCTCGATCGGCTGTACCTCGAAAACACGGCCTTCGATCAGACCGAATCCTTCGCAACGGTTTTCTTCGGGCATCTCGACGCTGAGCGGACGACGATGACCTACGCGTCGGCGGGACACGAGAGCGTGGTGCTCGTTCCTCCGGACGGTGAGCCGGTCATTCTCGACGTTACGGCGCCGGCCGTCGGCGTCTTCGAAGATCAGCAGCACCTCTTCAAGCAGCGCAATGTTGCGCTGGCACCGGGTGCGTTACTCGTCGCCGTGACCGACGGCATCACGGAATCGCGTCGCGGCCGTCGCGAGTTCTTCGGTATGGAGCGTTTTCTCGACGTGGTGCGCGAACAACGCGACGCGCAGGTCGACGTGGTGGCGCGCACCATCGCCGACCGCGCACTGGCATTCTCGGACCGCCCGGCGCACGACGACATCGCCATTTTAGTCGTGCGCACGGCGGCTACCGGGAACGGTGACGCGCGAGCGTCAGCCAATCTTCGAGACAATCCTTGAGGACGGTGGCGGCAGTCACGACCTCACGTGTTGACGACCGGTCGGCGTAAAGCGCTTCGAGCGCGCGATGAAAGTCCTCGTGCGCTTCGATGGTCTGCTCGTAGAGCGGCAGGGTTCGAAACGACGGGTCCAGCTCAAGCGCGAGCCAAGCATCAATCTCGCAGGCCTGCCCGCGCGGTGCGGACCCTGCGGCGAGGTCGCGGACCGTGATCGCCCGCACGGTCGCACGCCACGCTTGATGGATGCGCAGGGCATGCACGGCCTGACGTTCGAGCTTCTCGAGCCGCTCAAGAGAGTCTGTGCCGACGCAAACATCAACGCTCACGGAAGCGCCTCGACATGGGAGCCGCAACGTTGCCCGGATAAAGCGGTACTCCTGCGCCGGGGGGGCTCGCGGCGGGCTCGGCAAACGTACGCTCTCAAATGCGCCCCGGTTGGGATGAATATTTCATGGAGGTCGCTCGCACGGTTGCGACGCGCGCGACGTGTCCGCGCGCGAGCGTCGGCGCGGTGCTCGTTCGCGACCATCGCATTTTGACCACCGGTTACAACGGAGCCCCGCGGCACGTCGCGCACTGCACGGAGATCGGCTGCGAACTGGTCGGCGGTCACTGCGTGCGCTCCACCCACGCCGAGGCGAATGCGGTGGTGCAAGGCGCGCTTCACGGGGTGCAGCTCGACGGCGCGACCGCGTATTGCACGCATCAGCCGTGCGTGCATTGCGCGAAACTGTTGATCAGCGCCGGCGTAAAACGGATCGTGTTCGCCGTGGCCTATCCCGACCGGTTCGCCCAGGAGCTTCTGGCCGAAGCGGGCGTCGCGCTCGTCCAGTTCGCGACGCTCGAGCACGCCCGCGCCGGAGCGCTCGCATGAACCTGTCCGAACTTTACGCCTTAGCCACCGTGACGGCGTTCGTGACCGCGTTCCTCGCAACACCGCAGGTCCGTAAGCTCGCGCTCAAGGTCGGGGTGCTCGACGCGATCGGTGAGCGGCGCATGCACGCCGAACCGAAGCCGCGCATCGGCGGGATCGCCGTGTATCTCGGTCTCGCGTCGGCACTCTTCGTCACGATCGGCTTCGCGCTCCATACGTCGCTCTTCCATCGCGCCAACGACACGCAGGATTTCTTCGGCCTGCTCTTCGGCGGCACGCTGATCATGCTCGTCGGCGTCTGGGACGACATCATGGGGATGCGCCCGCGCAACAAGTTCGTTGCGCAGGTCGTCGTTGCGATCATCTCGATGGTGTACGGCTTTCACATCGGTGACATCAGGGTGCCCGGCGGCGAGAATTACCTGTCGCTGCCGCCGTGGATCGACTATCCGCTCACGCTCGTCTGGTATCTGGGCATGATGAACGCGATCAACTTCCTCGACGGGCTCGACGGCCTGCTGGCAGGCGTTGCGGCGATCTCCGGCGTCTTCTTGTTCGCGATTGCATCGATGCACGGACACGTCGGCGCGGCACTCGTTCTGTGCGCGCTCGTCGGTGGAGCGCTCGGCTTTCTTCCGTACAATTTCAGTCCGGCGAAGATATTTCTCGGGGATACGGGGTCGCTGTTCATCGGCTACGTGTTTGCGACTGTCTCACTCTTGATCACGGCGAAGGTCGCCGTGACGGTCAGTCTGCTCGTACCGCTCGTTGCGCTCGCGCTGCCGTTGGCCGACACGGGGGCCGCTATCGTGCGCCGGGTTCGGGCCGGCCGCGCGATCACCGAGGCGGATCGCGGTCACTTTCACCATCTGCTCGTCTTCCACTTCGGCCTGGGCGTCAAGCAGGCGGTGCTGCTGATCTACGGCGTGTCGTTTCTGCTCGGCATGGCGGCCTATTTGCTGTCCGGCGGAGCGGCCCACGCGCGCATCGTCGGCATCCTTTAACAGAAAGACGTGTCTGCGCCGCTACGGGTAATGGCCGTTTTCGGCACGCGCCCCGATACGATTAAAATGGCGCCGGTCGTCGCCGCTTTGAAGGCGGCTGCCCCGGACATCGAAACCCTTGTCTGCGTCACGGCCCAGCACCGCGAGATGCTCGACGACCTGCTCGTGCTCTTCGGAATCGTGCCCGACTACGATCTCGACGTGATGCGCCACGATCAGACGATCAGCGCGATCACGACGCGCGTGCTGCAAGGTATGGAAGACGTGCTCGCACGCGCCCTTCCCGACGTCGTGCTCGTGCACGGCGACACGTCAACCAGCACGGCCGCGGCGCTCGCCGCCTATTACGCGAAGATTCCCGTCGGACACGTCGAGGCCGGGCTGCGGACCTCGACGATCTGGGAGCCCTTTCCCGAAGAGATGAACCGGCGCCTCACCGGCCGCCTCGCTTCCTTTCACTTCGCGCCGACGCCCCGCGCCCGGCGCAACCTCGAAGCCGAGAACGTCGCGCCAGCGGATATCATCGTCACCGGCAACACGGTGATCGACGCGTTCCTGGCGGTCGCCGCCGCGCCGCCGGCAACCGAAGTGCCGGCGTGGCAGAGCCTCGCCTCCGACCGCCCCTGGATTTTCGTGACGGCGCACCGCCGCGAGAACCATGATCGCATGCCTGAAATCTGCGGCGCCCTCGCGCGGATCGCGGCCTTTCCGGAGCAACCGCAGATTCTCTGGCCGGTGCACCCGAGCCCACGCGTCGCTCCGGTTGCGCAGGCCCTGCTCGGCCGCATCCCTGGGGTCGCGCTCGTCGATCCGCTGCCCTACGATCTGACCGTCCAGAGCATCAAGCGGAGCACCCTCGTCCTGACCGACAGCGGCGGCCTCCAAGAGGAAGCGCCGTGCCTGGGCAAGCCGGTGCTGGTGATGCGCGAAGAGACCGAGCGCCCGGAGGGGATCGAAGCGGGGACACTGGAGCTAGTCGGCCCGCATGGGGACGCGATCGTGGCCGCGACTGCGCGGCTGCTGCGAGACAAGGTCGCCTACGCGCGGATGTCGCGCGCCAATAACCCATACGGCGATGGTTTGGCCGCCGGACGCATCGTCGCGTGGCTCCTCGCACGCCTGCGCGGCACGCCGTATCCCGCCGAATTCGCCGCCGTCCGCGAACCGAAGTCTAACCGCCCGTAGCGCCGGCCGTTGGGACGGCCCGACAAAGGGAACGCAGCCGGACATCCCAAACCCGAAAGCGCCGTGTCAGAGGCCGATTTGCGCGCTTATTACGATCGCAAGCGTCCGCTGGGCGTGTGGTCCATTGGTATTGGACTTTTCATCGGACTCGGCATCGCGCTCATCGCGCCCCTGGTAGGAGCGGCCTTTTTGGCCGGAACCGCCTGCGGGGTCGCAAACGCGTTGCTCTCGATGCGCGGCAACGAGCGGCTGCTCGAGCATCGCAGCGCCGCAGCGTTCGTCTTTAGCAGTATCCTGCGCATTGCCGTATTCGGTATAGTACCGGTGGTCTTTGCGGTGCATGGATCGGGCTGGTCCATGCCGGCGTACTTCGCTGGATTCTTCACACCGCTTGGGCTCTATGCCGTATTCGTACGGCGCGCTGTTCGGATGAGATAATGCAAGAAGGGATCGGTTCTCACGCGACCTGGACGCTGCCGATCGTCGGAAGCGTCCATAGCGATACCATCATAACGACGTGGGTGGCGATGGTCGTCTGCCTCGGGCTGTTCGCCTGGGTCGGGGCCAGCTACCGCAGCCCGCGCGCTACCAAGCGTCAGACGGTTTTCGAAGGCATCGTCTCGTTCGTTTCCGACCTCGTGCACAATGCGCTCGGTCCGTCGGGCGAAACGTTCGTCCCATTCTTCATCGCGGTCTTCGTCTTCGTTTTCTTACTCAATCAGTTCGATATCTTGCCGCTGCGCGCACTCGGTTCACCGTTCGGCGGTTCGCCGACGGCCGACCTCAACACGGTCGTTCCCCTCACGCTCGCCGTGTACGTGTTGATCTTCGGCTCGGTCATCGCGCGGCGACGCGTCGGGCACTACCTCAAGCACTTCCTGCAACCGTTTCCCGTGCTGCTGCCGCTCAACGTTCTCGACGAAGTCAGCCGTGTGCTGACTCTAGCCGCGCGCTTGTTCTTCAACATCTTCGTCGGCGAGATTCTGTTCTTCATCGCGACGTCCATCATTCTGGGACACATTATGATCGGCGCGTTCAACCTCTCGTTTGCGGCGGTGATCCTGCCGTTTTTCATCCAGTTTTTCAATTTCTTCGTTGGAACGGTGCAGGCGTTCGTCTTTACGCTCCTCGGCATCATCTATCTCTCGCTCGCCCTGAGCGAAGAGCATTAAAGAAAGGGACTCCCCTTGACTTCGGAAAGCTTGGTTATCGCCGCTGCGCTGATCGCGTTCGGCCTCATCATCCTCGGCGTTGCCTTCGGTTCGGGCATCGGTGACGGTTTGGTCGCATCCAAGGCGGTCGAAGCGATCGCGCGCCAGCCCGAGGCGCGCGGGAACATCTTCACGTTCTTGTTCCTAGGCGTCGGTCTCGTCGAAGCGTTTCCGATCATCGCAATCGGCCTGGCCTTCTACATGATCTATGCGCTCGTGAACTTGCCCGGGCTGATCGGGCACCTCGGCGGTCATTAGCCCAGGATGTTCTTCAAGCTCGACAACACAGTCGTCATCCAGTTGATCAACTTCATCATCTTCTTCGCGTTGCTCAACGTGGTGTTTCTGCGTCCGGTCGGGGCGGCGATCAAACGGCGGCGCGACTACATCAACGGCGTGCAGCGTGACTACGAAGGATACGCTAAGGAAGCGGACACCTTGCGAGCGGACGCGTCCGCGCGCCGCGCGTCCGCGCGCCGCGCGGCCGAAGAGACCGTAACCGAGGCGCGCGCTCGGGGCGAAGCCGAGGCTCAGCAGATTGCAGCCGGCGAAGCGGCCCGCGCTCAAGCGATCATCGACGACGCACGGCGCGTCGTCGAAACCGAGGTTATCGCCGCCAAGAGTCGCGAAAGCGAGCTTTCGCAGCGGCTCGCGACGACGTTGCTCACGCGCGCGCTCGGAAGTCCGCGATGAATCAGGCCCTGTATGTCGCGCTAGCCGAGTGGAGCCAGGTCGCCGCATCACTGTTGTTCATCGGCCCTCTCGTGTTCATTTCCGTGCGCTTCATCAGCCCCGGCATCATACGGTCGCAGGAACGTAAGAACGCCGAGCTTGCCGACGCCGAGCGACGGCGCGATGAGGCGAAAGCCGACATTGAGAACGCGCGCCATGAGGTGAGCGCAACCGACGGCGAGATCCGCGCCATCACGGCGCGCGGAGAAACGGACGCACAGCACCTGCGCGACCGGATGCTTGCGGCGGCCACGGCCGAAGGCCGGCGGCTGGTAAGCAACGCCGAAGGCGAACTCGAGCGCGGCCGCTATGCGGCCCGCGAACGCTTCCGTGAGGACTTGGTCGCAAAGGCGCTGGACATTGCGCGAGGTGCTGCCACCTATATCAACGATGGTACGAACCGGCGCCTGATCGATGAGGCCGTCGACGCCGTCGACCGCCAGAAAACGGTCTGATGCAAAACGAAACCGTTGCTCGGCGCTATGCGACCGCGGTCTTCAATCTCGCGGAAGGTGCTCGTGCGGTAGCGCAGGTCGGGTCCGACCTGCGCGCGAGCGCCCTGGCGATATACGGCAACGATGACGTGCGCCGCTTCTTCCTTTCACCCGTCTTCGAGCGTAAGCGCAAGGAAGCGCTGTTGCTCGATGCTTTCGGTTCGCGTCTCCACGAGATCGCGCTTCACACGCTGCTGCTGCTCGTGCGCAAGCGCCGTGAAGCGCTCTTGGAATCGATCGCAGCCGAATTCGATAAACTGGCGCTCGCCGCATCGGGCCGAGAGGCGCTCGAGATTGTGAGCGCGCGCGAGCTGGATACGGTGGAGCGCGACGCGATCGTGAAGCGCTTTACTCGCACGTACGGTAAGAGCTTTGCGGTAACCACCCGCATCGATCCGAGCATGCTCGGCGGCGTACGCGTGACGCTCGGCGACCGGCGCATCGACGGTTCGCTTGCCGGGCGCCTCAACGACATCGCGCGCGAACTATTTTCGCATAACCAGCCAGTCTAGGGATTCATCAATATGATCAACGCTGACGAAATCGCCGGAATTCTGCAAGGGCAGATCGCGAACTTCAGGACCCAGGTTCACGAGGATCAGGTCGGGACCGTTATCGAGGTCGGTTCGAGTATCGCCCGAGTGTACGGCCTCGAAGCCGTGCAGCAGTCCGAGCTCGTCGAGTTTCCAAACGGGCTGCAAGGCATCGCCCTCAACCTCGAAGCGGACAATGTCGGCGTCATCATTCTCGGACCCGACACGGAAATCAAGGAAGGCATGCAGGTTCGGCGCACGGGCCGCATTGCGTCCGTACCCGTCGGTGAAACGTTGCTCGGACGCGTCGTCGATCCGCTCGGTAATGCGGTCGACGGCAAAGGAGCGATCGAGGCACGCCGTTATCGCACGATCGAAAACATCGCGCCGTCGGTCGTCGAGCGGCAGCCCGTCAAGCAGCCGCTGCAAACCGGCATCCGCGCAATCGACGCGCTCATTCCGATCGGCAAAGGTCAACGTGAGCTGATCATCGGCGACCGCCAAGTCGGCAAGACCGCGATCGCGATGGACACGATCATCAACCAGAAGGGCCGCAACGTCTACTGCATCTACGTCGCGATCGGTCAAAAGGACTCGACCGTCAAAGCGATCGCGGCGCGCTTCGAACAAGAAGGCGCGATGGACTACACGACGATCGTCACGACGTCGCCCGCGGACTCCCCGGCCCTCAAATACATCGCGCCTTACGCCGGTTGCGCGATGGCCGAAGACCTGATGTATCAGAACAAAGACGTGCTGATCATCTACGATGACCTCACCAAGCACGCGATCGCGTATCGCGAAGTGTCGCTGCTCTTGCGGCGGCCGCCCGGCCGTGAAGCCTATCCCGGCGACATCTTCTTCTTGCATTCACGCCTGTTGGAACGCGCCGCCAAGCTCTCCGATGAGAAGGGCGGCGGCTCGATCACGGCGCTGCCCGTCATCGAGACGCAGGCCGGTGACGTCTCGGCGTATATTCCGACGAACCTGATCTCGATCACCGACGGGCAGATCTACTTGACGACGACGCTCTTCTTCCAAGGCGTTCGGCCGGCCGTGGACGTCGGCATCTCGGTGTCGCGCGTCGGTTCGTCGGCACAGACTAAGGCGATGAAGTCCGTCGCGGGTCAACTCAAACTCGACCTCGCGCAATACCGTGAGCTCGCAGCCTTCGCGAAGCTCTCGAGCGACCTCGACAAGAACACGCAAGCGACGTTGACGCGGGGCGAGAAGATCACCGAGATCCTCAAGCAGCCGCAGTATCAGCCGATGGCGATGGAGGACCAAGTCGCCCTCATTTATGCCGCAACCAAAGGCTATCTGACGAACGTCGAAACGATCCGCCTCCAGGAGTGGTCGCGCAGTTTCATCGACTGGCTGCACAAAAACCACGGCGACATTCCCACGGCGATTGCCGAGACGAACGCCCTGTCCGACGATAATGCCAAGGCGCTCGGTTCGGCAATCGAAGCGTTCACCAAGACGTTCTGAATGAGGAAACCCGTTCGTGCCTAGCGTTCGCGATCTACGCGACCACATCAAGTCGCTCAAGAACACGCAGCAGATCACCAAGGCGATGAAGCAGGTGGCGGCGGCGAAGATTCGGCGTGCCGAACTCGTGCAGCGCCAGGCGCGTCCCTATGCCGACGCGCTCTCCGAAATGCTGCACGATCTGATGGCGGCGGTCGGTTCCATCGACCATCCGTTCATGCGGCCGGGCAGAGAGGGGGCGCCGGTCGGTGTCATTCTCATGACGGCGGATAAAGGACTTGCCGGAGCCTTCAACTCCAACGTCGTGCGGGCGGGCGAAACGTTCGTGCGTGAACGTGGTGGTGAAGTCGTGTACTATCCGGTCGGCAACAAAGCGCGCAATGCGGCCAAACGCACACGCTTCGAGACCTTGGAAGCGTGGTCTCTTTCGGCCCACGCGAAGCTCGATACCGCGCGGGAAGTCGCAGCGCGGGTTACCGACGACTTCACGGCCGGAAAAATTTCGCAGGTCGTGCTCGTGGCGCCGAAGTTCGTATCGATGATGACGCAGCGTCCCGAGACGCGCGCCCTGATTCCGATCGAAGCCGAGAAGCGTGGCGACGACCGCAGCGGCCCGCGCGCCCAGGTGGAATTCGCGCCGTCGCCGGAGGCCGTGCTGACGCGGCTGCTGCCGAAGTATCTGGAGTTCAGCCTCTACTCCGCGATGCTCGAAACCGACGCGGCATTCTTCGCCGCGCAGCTCGTCGCCATGACCAACGCGACCGACAACGCGGGCAAACTGCTCGACGATCTGACGCTTGCGATGAATAAGGCGCGCCAGGCCGCCATCACGAAAGAGATGCTCGAAATCGTCGGCGGCGCCGAAGCGCAAGCCGGCTAATTTACTACCTAAAGGAAGACGCTGATGACAACCGTTACCGCCCCTTCGTCCATGCCCGGCGCGGCATCGACCACTGCCGCCGGTACCATCGTGCAAGTGCTCGGCAACGTCGTCGACGTCGAGTTCACGGCGCAAACCCTGCCTGAAATCAACACGGCATTGACGGTCCAGGTTGGTGGAGGCTCGTCCTCATCAGCGGTAAGCGACGGCAACCCAAATCCTGGCGCGTCCGATGGCGTCGAACTCGGCGGAACGGCGATGCTGGCACGCGAGCTTGTGCTCGAAGTGCAGGATGAACTCGGCAACAATCAAGTGCGCTGTCTCGCGATGGGTTCAACCGACGGGCTCGTGCGCGGACAACGCGTCGTCAACACCGGCGCACCGATTACGGTACCGGTTGGCGAGGCGACGCTCGGCCGCATCTTCAACGTGCTCGGCAAGGCGATCGATTCGGACGCCCCGGTAGAGGCGGCCGCGATGTGGCCGATTCACCGCGACGCGCCGAATTTTGCCGCACAAGACCCGACGCCGAAGATCTTCGAGACCGGCATCAAGGTCATCGACCTGATGGCGCCCTATACGCGCGGCGGTAAAGTGGGGCTCTTCGGCGGCGCGGGCGTCGGCAAGACGGTGCTCATTCAGGAGTTGATCCGTAACATCGCGCAGGTGCACAAGGGCTTTTCGGTGTTCACCGGGGTCGGCGAACGCACGCGCGAAGGCAACGACCTGTGGCTCGAGATGAAAGAGTCGGGTGTGCTTGCACAGACGGCGCTGGTCTTCGGTCAGATGGACGAGTCGCCGGGCGTGCGTTTCCGGGTCGCGCAGACCGGCGTCACGATGGCGGAATACTTCCGCGACGAGAAGGGCGCCGACGTGCTGCTCTTCATCGACAACATCTTTCGCTTCATGCAGGCGGGTTCCGAAGTGTCGGCGCTCATGGGACGCATGCCGTCGGCGGTCGGCTATCAGCCGACATTGTTCACCGAGATGGGCGCGCTCGAAGAGCGCATCACCTCGACTCACAAAGGTTCGATCACGTCGGTCCAGGCCGTGTACGTTCCGGCCGACGATTACACGGACCCCGCGGTCGCCACAACGTTCGGCCATCTCGATGCGACGACGGCACTGTCGCGCCCCATTTCGGAACTCGGCATCTATCCCGCCGTTGACCCGCTGGCATCATCGTCGCGCATCCTCGACCCGCAGATCATCGGCGAGGATCATTATCGCGTCGCGCGCGGCGTCCAAGAAACGCTGCAGCGCTACCGCGACTTGCAGGATATCATCGCGATTCTCGGGGTCGAAGAACTTTCCGAAGACGACAAGATCGCCGTCGGACGTGCGCGCCGCATGCAGCGCCTGTTCTCGCAGCCGTTCTTCGTCGCCGAACAGTTCACGGGCCGCTCCGGCAAGTACGTAAAGCTCGAAGATACCATCGCATCGTTCAGGGAAGTGCTCGACGGCAAGCTCGACGATCTACCGGAACAGGCGTTCTACATGGTCGGCGGCATCGACGAAGTCAAAGCGAACGCTGAAAAGCTAGGTGCTACCGCGTAATGACCGGGAAGACAATTCCGTTCCGGCTCATCACGCCGATCGCCGTTGCCTTTGAGGGCAACGCGGAACTCGTGATCGCAGTCGGGACCGAAGGCGAAGAGGGCATCTTAGCATCGCACGCGCCGTTTTTGACGGCGCTGCGGCCCGGCATTTTACGCGCCAACGTCGGAGCGGACGGGAGCGCGACGAAGCGACTCGAGTTCGCAACGAGCGAAGGGTTCTTGCAAGCGTTGCCCGATCGCGTGACGGTTCTCGTCGACGCCGCCATGCAGCGCGATCAAGTCGACGCGGCCGCCGCGCGCGCGGACCTTGAAGCGGCGACCGAGCGCCAAAAACAGCTCACCCCGCAAACGGCCGAATATGCCCGCGAGCAGTCGATAATCGACTTCGCAAACGCACGCCTGCAACTTGCGGGCTAAGATCGCAGGTTGGTCGCCGGTATTCTGGCGCTGAACGTGAGGCGGTAAGCCAGCCTACGTTTCCCGAGAGAACTCTGCGTGCAGCGCACATAGCTACGATGCCGGGCCCGCTCTGTGTGAGCGGGTGGTTCGGCAAAAGACAGTGAATGCGGCTCGTGTTCTGCCTCGATACATTGAACGGCCTCAGGCCGATCTAAGCGACGTCAACACGTCGATCTCTCTGCCTTACGGCATGGACGCTGCCGGAGTCGTGAGCGCGATCAACGACCTTTATTCCTACCTGCACGCCATCAATAGAGCCAGCATCGAGTATGGCTACGATCGCCTTGAGGATGTGCAGCTCCGCGCGGCCTTCAGCGGGCTGGTCTCCGAAATCATGGTCCGTTCGCTTGCGGCCTCGATGTCAAACCGCGTTCCCGGACTTGCGCGCAACCTTTACCCGAATGGACATCCCGACCTGATCCCACGTGCGGCGTATCCCGGCGATGCTGTCCAGAACGGCGACGAAGGTGTGGAAGTGAAGGCGGCCCGCAATCCCACGTCCATCCAGGCGCACAACACCGGGGAAGGTTGGTACTGCGTAGTTGAATTCTCGTGCGATGTGATAACGACGCCAGTCTATGATCGTGAACCGACGATCATCCGACGCGTGCGCATTGCTTATCTTGAACATCCGGATTGGTCCTTTTCGGGTCGCAGTCCAACGAGCCGCCGAACACCTACGGCTTCAATCGTCCGCACAGGTCAGGAAAAGCTTAACGCCGGTACCATCTATATCCGCGGCGGTGTCGACGCGTACGCCGAGTATGCGCGGTCACTGCGAGGTATCCGCCAAGATGTTGCTGCGCCCATTACTCCACCATCGCCTCGCGAACGACACGAAGAGCCGCCGGCAGTCGGTTAGCGCGCTTCAACGTCCAACGCCGCGAGTTTCGGAATTGCGGAGCAGGCCATCTTAAAGAAGTGAGGGTCTAGCTCAACCCCGAGACCCTCGACTCCGAGCGCTTCACAGGCCGCAAGCGTGGTTGCGCAGCCTGCGAACGTGTCAAGTACGACGCCTTTCCCAAGCGGCAGCAGTGCGTTGACTGCGCGCCGAAGGAATGCTTGCGGCTTCAGACTGGGGTGTGGAGCTAGCGCGCGTTCCCTGTCGGGAGTGGTTCCACTCTCGATAACATCGAGGAACGGTGTGTCGCTGGAAATGCGTCGCAGGGCGCCGACGCCCCAGGTCCGTAGGTTCCCCGCGACCGTGCGGTGATCCATTGGCTTGCGGTATAAACCCCAAGGTTCCCAGCAACTCCGCGGCATGGTGCTGACCATTGCGAATTCGTCTTCAGCGCCTTTTGGCTTATCGCCACCCCGGAACGTACGCACCAAGCGCACAACCTCACCCCGGCGTTGCAATCCTGCTCGCTCGAGCGCGTGCGCGACGAGCGGCGACACCAGCGGGTTACCAGCTACCAAGACATGACCGCCCGGTTTTAGCACCGGCAGCAGCGACCGACCCCACCGCTCAAAAAACGTCGTGATCGCTTCGCGATCACCGTTCGAGAGTACCGTGAAACGCGGAAGCGCCTTGCGTTTAGCTCCGTCGAATGAAGGCGGAATACGCCAGACTCCGCCGCGCCCAGCGCGGAGTTTCCTCTGCTGTTCCGCGCTGTATTCAATGAGTCCATAGGGCGGATCGGTGATAACGGCGGAAATCGAGCTGCGTGGGGCAGATGCGAGCCATTGGAGACAGTCGCCCAAAATGAGCTGCTGGAGACCGAAGCAGAAACGCTCGGTGCCTTCCACGAAAGTACTTGAGTTTTCATCCCTCTGTGCATCGGCGAGGTTTGGCGTGATCAACGTCCGATTTGCCTGTACGTTCCGCGATCCGTGCGCTCGAAATCCTTGCTTAGCTGTAGATACGATCGAATCGACGATGAGGGGACATCGTTTCCGAGCGCTTTCGCAACGTGCGCTCGGATATCCGCGAGCGTCCCCGTTTTCGGCGATTTGCGGAGCTTGAAGTAGTCCAGGATCGCATCGCGCACTTGACCCGGCGACCGTCTCGGCATCGTACCTCCGAAAGTCAAAGCCCATCTGTAGATTTTGACGTCTAGACGTCTTCTTAGTGCCCGGTGTTCGGGATATCCTTTTGTTTGCGGGCTTTTTCGCCACACCGCGCCTATCGCGACGAACTGACGCAGCGCCTAATAGACGTCGACAGATATGATTCGACGGCTATGCGCGCCGTTTGACGTCGGAGGTTGTCGATTATGCCTGTCGGGTAAGGGTACCGCGGCTGCATGTGCCGTTTCTTGTTTGTCACTTCGAATCGGCGGCCCGTTGACGCTTTAAGCCAGGCGCTGAAGCCGTGCATTTTTGACAGCAGAGCAATCAACCACCTGGCCGCCTAATTGTGTCGAACGAGCTTGATCTATCGCGTTATCGAGCTGCATGCATGCATCAATGGGCAGTAGCGTCCTTGACTGTCCGTCCGCTCTAATGCTACAGTAAGTGCACGTTTTATGCTACGAGAAGTGTTCTAGTAGTGCCGCTTCCAGATGAACAGACCGGCGTCTCTAGTAGTGTACTGGAAGTCGCCCTAGTGACTGCGCGAAAGCGCGTCGAGGCGGCCGAGCAGCAGCGAAGTGAACTGGATCGCGTCATCGCTCTGGCCCGGGAGGAAGAGCGTCTGATCGATCGTCTGCTTGCGATACGCAACGGCGATATCGGTGTTCACGAACCGGACTCCGCTGCCAGTAGCAACGCGACGTCGATCAAGGTATCGGCGCTCAACGCCGCTATTGAAGAGCTGGATAAGTCGGGACGGCCGCTGCACATTTCAGAATTACTTCGTCTGTTGCGAGAAAAAGGTGTCCCGCTCCCCGGTGCCGGCCTCCAGGCGAATCTGATTACACACCTGAGCCGCGATCAGCGAATCGTGCGCCCTAGCCGGGGAATGTACGCGCTGGCGACATGGGGCTTGGAAGGCACCGCATCGCCGCGATCTCGTCAAAAACGTAAGCACGTCCGTGTGACTGCAACAAGAGCGCAGTGAGGAGTCAGATATCAAGACGATCGAACGGACCGAGCAAATTCGCTTCCATGAACAAGGAACTCTGGAAGCGGTAACCCGCTGGCTCACAAGCCATCCTGACGGCCTTGCCGAATGGCTAAAGAACGTACGGCGGCAATATCAATCGGATCGCGCGAACGTACGAGACGATCAACGCATGGCCGTGCTGTTGTTGCAAGACGAAAGAGATCAACGGCCGTGCCGCATCGGGATACTTGACGTTGGCGGCGCGACACTCGAAGACGTGACTGCCTGGAGCACTTGGCAAGACCCTGAAGCCTCCGGACGACGTTCGGGGCTTGCCGAAGAAGAAACGCAGGGCAACGGTGGTAAAGCGTACATGTTCCGCTTGTTTGAAGGTCCTGCACGCATCATCGGTGTCAAGGACCGGCACTTAAATTGCAAAGGTTTTGACGGTCTGGCCGACACCGTCGAGCGCGGGACACCGGGTTGGGTCCCAACGCTTGCCGACGGGCGCGATTTAGAAATTCAGTTCTTTCAATGCCGAACTGAACAAAGCGCTTGAAGGTTACAGTATCACCGTATCGGACCTTCCCGCAGCGGCGCGTTCGGCGCTCTTGACTCGAAAGGCGTTCACGTTGGTCGAGGGCGAGCGTCCGGCTTTGATTTACAAGGGCCGCGTCGACGCAGACGACCTTATTGCGAAACTTGTGCGGCATGAACAGTCGGCGCTGTGCCTTGAGCAGGTTAGTCTTTTCGCGATTCATAACGGACACGCGCTAAACGACGGGAAGCGGCTAACGTTGCCCACGATCCCGCCTCACCCTGGTATGGAATCGCCCGCAGTGTTCGAAATCCCCGAACAGCTTCCGATGGAAGACGAGCAGTCGATTTCAACCACAGAGAACGGGGCGAAGGAACGTGGCAGACTAACGCTTCACACGTCCAAAGATCACATGCCGAATGCCCACAAGAATCTGCGCCCGCGCTGGCAGATGAACTATCGCACTCGCCACCAGATGATTGGCGCGAAGAGCATCGGAGAACTGGCGCCGAGCATTCCGGGTGCGGCGTTCGTCTACGGTAGCGTTGAACTTCCGGCTCTTGAGCCAGCTTATGTGGAGCATGGCCGCCGACGGCCCAAAGCGGGGCCGCTCGTCGAGGCGCTCGACCGATTCATCGGTGAGAGAATACGAGAACTTGCGGTTCAAATCAATGCCCGACGTAAACAGGACCTAGTGTGCTGACCCATAAATAGGCTTGCTTATTGCGCACGGTGGAGGTAGTATTGATGCATGCCGAATCGCCCAGCAACGCGCCTCGCCGTTCGTCCAAAGGATCGTCGTGCTTTGGTTGAGCTG
>JAABUJ010000995.1_pt1 | contig 46183 bp, 51 predicted proteins | sample 5559131 | NCBI WGS metagenome assembly JAABUJ01 (sample SAMN10711875, study PRJNA513366) | rock metagenome | isolation source: Antarctica rocks | place: Antarctica: Victoria Land, Mt New Zealand nord | collected 2016-01-07
TGCAGCGCCACGTCCTGCACGACAAACTCCGCATACCCTTTGCGCTCCGCGTCGGAGGGCAGCAGCGTCGGGTCCACCTCCCGTGTGTCGATCCGGTCAAGGCGGAGCAGGGAGCGCTTGTCCACGGGAGGACGCGCCGGACGCTCTGCGCGCCGCTCGCGCTCGCTCGCATGATCCTTGGCCGCGCGCTTGGACGGCAGAATCGTGGGCGTGCCTTGCTCCCCTTTGAGGCGGTTATTCTCGTCGCGCAGGCGCTGGTTCTCTGCCCGCAGCGTCGCGATCTCGGCCGCTTGCGTCTCGATCACATTGAGCAGCAGACCCAGGATGCGCCGGGCCTCCGGGTCCGTGACCCCGCTCAGATCCAGGTCGTCCAGCATCCTTACCCTACTCTACAGCACGCCTACTCAGTGGACTCAGTATACCTGGCCCCGAGTTTTTAGAGTGATACCGGTATTGAATGTCAAGGGGCGAAATCGCGCCGTGTTACTGTCCAGTAGTTCTGTCACCCGTACGTGCCAGTGAAAATGTGATCCGCGCTGGCGCTCCCATAGCGTCCGCATGCGCTCACGCGCCTGTTCGCGCGTGCGCTCCTCGCGACAAAAGTCGCAGTAGGCCGTGACGGGGCCGCGCTCGCCCCGCATGACGGTGTCGCGCTCCCCACACGACGCACATTTGATACGCCGTTCTTTGATCGCCATTGCTTCCCCTTTCCCCTCCTCCCAGTTGTGACGCTCGTTTACTGAAAAACGAGTGTCACAACCACATTGCGCCGGCGACGCTGGATGTCGGGCTGCGCCCGACCAAGGGGCGGCCGCCCCTTGACCCCGGTTTCGGCTGCGGCGGCCAATTTTCTCGACCGTGCGTGTGGGCACAGGCCACGGCCTGAAATTGGCCGTCCTCGCCGACTGTGCCCGCTGTCATACTCCACTCAGGCGGCGGATTGGTGCCATTGTCTATAGAGAGGGTCGAAGGCCTGCCCTTTCCGGACGACTGCCCAGGCCAGGTGCAGGAGTTTGCGCGCCGCCGCGCAGCGTGCTACCTTCGTGGGCTTTCCGGCGGCACGGAGCCGGTCGTAGAACGCTTTGATCAGTGGGTTGTAGCGCGTCGCGCTCAAGGTCGCCATGTACAATGCAGTGCGCAGCCGTTTGTTGCCGCCATGTCCGATGGCTCCGCGCCCGCGCACGCTGGTCCCGGACTCCTTGGGCACGGGGGCCAGGCCGGCGTAGGTGGTCACGGCCTCGGGTGTCGCGCCGATCGTGAAATTGAGCGTCGTGACGAGCAGCCAGGCGGCTGTCAGTAACCCGACGCCCGCGATGCTCATCAGCAGGGCGGCGCTCGCCGCCCACCCCGCGTCCTGCGGCAGGACCTGCGTGATCTCCCGCTCGATGGCGGTGATCTACGCGTCGAACGTCGCGATCAGCTCCTCCATGCGCGCGCGCACGGCCGGGACGACAACGGGCAACTGGACCAGGGCGTGCCGTTGGTTGCGCACCTGCTGACGCAGCCCGATGAGCGTGTCGCGCTCAGCCAGACGTTGTTGCAGCTCGGTGTAGATGGCCGGCGGCGTCCAGGGCGCGGGGTGCAGCGTCGCTGCCAAGCGGGCGAGCGTGCGGGCATCGATCGCGTCTGTCTTCGCCCGCTGGAGCAAGGCTTTGGCGAAGTGATGGGCCTGGTCCGGGTTGATCACGGCCACGGCGAAGCTGGCGTGCGCCAGCGTCGTTGCCAGGGCGACCCAGTAGGACCCTGTCGCCTCCATCACGACCAGGATGTCGGCGGCGGCGTGGCCGACGGCGAGCGGCGCGCCTGCAGCGCGGCGCACCCCTGCGGTGTCTGGTCCAGCGTGACCGGGCGATAGGGCGTCGCCCCAGGGGCCATCCACACGGTCGTGAATGTTTGGGCGGCGATGTCGACCCCGACGAAGAGGTGATAGCGCGTGGGCGACGGGGTACTGGTGGGCATGGCGTACTCCTATAAAGAGGGGGGGCCGACAGGGGAGCAGGGCGATTCCGGGCGGCGATCGTCTGTGCGTGTCATGCGTGGTCAACGCCCCACCATCCGGTCCAGACTCGGCGCCGGCCAGCGACGGTGGGGAACAATCTACGTGAGGCGGTCATCGCCGCTGCCAACACAACGTCCTCACCACCGTCGTGGAACCGACATCCCTAATATACAAGCCACGACAGGCACGATTCGCGCCTTCGGGTGACTGATCTGTTCCGATACTTAACTGCTCATTCGTCGTGGGTTGGATAAAGCCGATTCACGGCCTGAAACAACTTCTCGAAACATCCCAACGTGTCGGCGTCCACGTTCTCCAGCGGGATAGGATGCGCGGCCAGGTAGTTTGCTACCAGGTAGTGGTTGTAGCCGCCGGCCACCTTCAACTGGATAGAGCGAGCTTTCAGGAATTGACCGATCCGCTCGACGATGCGATCGCGCGGCGAGAGGTCGCCTTCCGTAACCGTCGCGCTACCCAATTCCTTCTTGTAAGCACTGTTGAATAATCGTAGATATAAAGAAGGCGTCATCAAATCCTCGACATCGCTGCTTGGTGGGGATGTCGATGTAGTCCCAGCCGACGTAGCCCGGAAATCGGCATAGTTCAGTACCTGACGCTCACGAATCAACTTCTCCTGCACCAGCGTTGCTAAGCGCTCATCCGGCCTGCTGTTGTAGTCATGCAGCACCACCAAATCCAGGTTGTTGCCTCCCAGCAAGGCCACGAATGTCGCCAGCTTGTCGAGGCCACCGACAGGGACGATCGTGACGTCGTCCCGCAAACCTACCCGCCCTGCTTCATTGAGCAATGAGGAGAAGAACTGCAGATAGATCAAGTCGGCTGGCCCTTCAACGAGCAGATTGCGCTTCGAGATGAACAGGTTCTGGGCGATCGTGTAACCAAGCGCCGCTTGCAGTGGAAAGATGGTCTTCGGATCAGAGTTTGACACGTTGGCACTAATCTTTGTGCCGCCCTTGGACTTGTCCTCGACCGTACGCACTTGGTTCAAGCGATCACTATGCACCATAAAGGGCGAGTGTGTGGTGTAGATGAGTTGGTGATCGCGTGCCAGCGTGTCGATGTAACGCAAGAAATCCTCTTGCGCCAGTGCGTGCAGGCTCAGGCCCGGTTCATCAAGCAATAAGGCGAGATCAGTCCGACGATGGGGGTCGTCCGCGATACTCCCAAACCAGACTAGAAAGCTGAAAAACCAAATGAAGCCTTTGCTCCGCTGACTAAAGGGCACCGACACACGGTGCTTCCTGTTGCGGATACGGATGTACAGGTTGGCCCCCTGGTTATACGGTGCTTGGTCCAGCGCGTCCGCGCGAATGTCGATCTCAACATCCAACTCTTGGTTTTGGGTCCAATACTCGAAAATCTGATCGGTGATAGAGTTGGAAAACCCTTCGAGCTTCGCCTTAATCACCTCGTAACTGGTCGACGATGTGAAATCGCTGAGGTCGACATCGGCCATGCGAAGCAGGGCCAAGATAGTGCGATCTTCGGTCTGTAAGGCCGCCGGATTTTGCGCACTCGCAGCCACGCGTTGCTGGAGTTGAGAGATATTGATTTTGCCGGGCAGTAGGTAATAGTCATCAAAATACAAGAAGTTAGGGAGGTTGGGGCGGATGTACGTTTCCCAAATATGCAACTCAAGCCAGTTCGTCCATGTCGTCTGCACTGCCGGCTCGAATGTGCCCCTGAGTCGACCAAGAAAAGCCTCCCCTTCAACATCCAAGTCGACCTGTTCCAATGTCTCAATAAGTCCACGTATGCCCTTTGTTGCGGAGATGCGTCCGACGATGTCTGTCGAGAGTGACGATTGCTCGACAATATGTTGGACATAGCTCTCCTCGGGAATAGCAATGATAATCGTTTGTCTGTTGTTGTACAGATAGTTGACTGTCACACTCAGGCTGGTGAGAAGGTCGAACTCAAGCCCCTCATTGATTCGTGCAATATCATCACTCGCCGCTTGGAAGGTAAGATGCGTAACGACATCGGGGTTAGTATCGTGCTTCTTCTGGTACTGCGTCAGGACTCGCCGGGGATAATCGGCCACAACATCGAAGCTCACACCCCTGTCGATTGATCGCGTTTTGTGCAGCGCCTCGAGGAAAGCCGTCTTCCCCGCCTCGTTCTGGCCCACAAGGACCGTAATGTTCTCATCGATCGGCACATTCCCACTGTCCTCGATAGACTTGTACATTATTACGCGCGCATTGGTCAGACGCAAAAATTCCCCCTCTCGTACTCAACCGTCCTCAATATGCAATTGTAGCGCACCCGTTCTATTTAGGACTACAACGATTAGGCTGAACTGAACTGACGCATCGGAGCGGGAAAATCATACGGGGCGTCGATCGCGCTGGGCGCACGTATTGCGGGATGCGTCAGAATCCAGAATCACAGGTGACAGGGAGCCAACGGGTCGAACACGAGCGCTTCTCGGTCGTGAGCAAGCAGGGCGGTCTGCCGCAAGCGGAGACCGGCGCTCCGTTGATGACGGCCGATCAGGTGCGCCGCCTAGAGCCTGGCGAATTGCTCGCCATCGTGCGCCACGTGCCGCCAGTCCGGTTGGAGCAGTGCCGCTGGTACGCGGATCGCGACCACGTACGCCGCGTGACGGCCGTCTAAAGCACATAGGGCCGGTATCCTGGTACTCACGACCGCCTAGCCTGAATTATTCATGAGCACTTTGGTCTAATCAGATTGACCGCATCTGGCTGAACAACCCACCCCTGTAGACCGGCTGAAGCGGCCGTAGAGCCGATTTTGGCGCCCAAAGTGGACTCTGGGAGCCTGCAAGGCCGCCATCGGCAACCAATCCAATTCGATGAATGTTTTCATGAATAATCCAGGCTAGCGCGCCACCCAACGTCCGACGGTTTCCAGCAGGTCGTCCAGTGCGAAGGGTTTGGCCAGGCGGTCGTCGTGCGGCATATCCAGCGGGACCGTGCCGCGCGCGACGTGACTGGACATGACCACGATGGGAATATGCGCAGTGGCCGCGTCGGCGTAGGCGACGGCTCACCTCCGGCCCATCCATACCGGGCATGTTGATGTCGAGCAGGATCAGGCGCGGTTGCTCGACGAGCGCGGTGCGCAAGCTCTCGCCGTCCACCACCCGCACCACCCGATAGCCGTCCATCTCCAGGACCTCTTGGATCATCTCGGCTATAGCCGTGTCGTCGTCGACGACGAGCACCGTCGTCATTAGTCCCCTCCTTGTCGCGCGGCCTACACGATCGATAGGGGCTGCAAGGATCAGCTACTGAGCAGGGACCATGCCAGGGCGCACGGCCCTGGCACGATCGGGACGCCGTCCCTTGTCTGTCACAGGGCTGTCGGCGACAGCTAGCGGTGTGCGCGATCAGCCGCGGCCACGCTCGTCGTGCTGCGGCGCGTGTCCGCGACCATGGCTCGGCGCCCCGTCGTCCTCTTGCCCCGGCCCCTCCGCGCGCCCCGCCGTCCATCGCGGGTTGATGTCGTACACGGTCTCCCCGGCGGTCAGCCGGTGCGGGGCCAGCCCCCGCCCGTCGTTCCCGGCCCCCTCGATGCCCCACGCGCGCTCCGCGTCATCGGGCGGTGGCGCCGCAACGCGGCGCCGCCCTATGCGCACGCCCCCCGGCCAAGACGGCCAGATTGAGGGCCAGGCAGGACGCGGCCACGGCCGCCAGGAGCACGTAGCCGAGGGTGTAGCTCCCCAGGGCTGTCTTGAAGAAGCCCATGACAATCGGCGGGAAGAAGCCGCCCAAGCCGCCCGCCGCGCCGACCAGGCCGGTCACGATGCCCGCCTCCGCCGCATAGTACTGCGGGACCAACTTGAAGACCGCTCCGTTGCCCAGCCCCAGCAGCGCCGCGAGCAGCAGGAAACAGGCCGTCAGCAGCGCCATGCCCGGTCCGAACGCCAGCACGAGCGCGCACACCGGGATGCCCGCGAAGACGAGCGTCAAGATCCGGGTGGCCCCCACCTTGTCGGCGACCCAGCCGCCGACCGGGCGCGCGAGCGTGGCGAGGACGACGAACCCGGCGGCGCGGTTGCCGGCGTCGACCTTGTCCAGGCCGAAGGAATCCACCAGGAGCTTGGGCAAGTAGAGGCTGAACGCGACGAAGCCGCCGAAGGTCACGAAGTAGAACAGGCTGAACAGCCAGGCGAGTCTCTCCCGCTTGAGCACGGCCACCCGTTGTCCCAGGGTCTGTGTCGGACCGGTCGGGCGCGCTTCATCCCCCGCCAGGAGGTAAAAGGCGAGCGCGGTCACCAACAGAAGGCCCGCGGACAGGAGGAACGCCGACTGCCATCCACCGCTGCCCTTCGCCAGTTGCGGGACGACGCGCGCGCTGATCGCCGTGCCAATATTGCCTATGCCGAAGACGCCGACGACGAGGCCCTGCTTCTCCGGCGTGAACCAGCGGCTGACGTACGGCACGCCGACCGCGAAGCTGCTGCCGACGACGCCGAGGAAGAAGCCCCAGATGAGGAACCCGGTCAGGCTCCGCGCCGTGACCATGCCGAGGCACGGCAGCACGGTGAACAGGAGCAGCGCCGTCATGACCCTGCGGCCGCCGAAGCGGTCGGTCAGCACGCCCATGGGCAGACGGGCGATCGACCCGAGGACGACCGGGATGGCGATCAGCACGCTAATGCCGATGTCGCTGATGTGGTAGGTGTGCTGCCATTGGGGCGCCAGGGGCGCCAACAGGGACCAGGCCAAAAAAGACACGGTGAAGGCCAGCGTCGCCATCCCCAGCGCGACGTACGCTTTGCGTCCATTCATCGGCGATCCTCTCTCCTTTTCACCGGCGTCTTGTGCGCCATGCTACCCTATCCTCGCCCTGTCTTTCATGTGTCAACGCCGTCCTCCCCTCACCGCCGCCTGCCGGCGCGGCCGGCGCCCCAGCAGGCGCATCACCAGGAGACCGCCGAGGAAGACGCCCCCCGAGCAGAGCGCGACGCCCCACATCGTCTGGCCGCTACCGCCCAGATAGAGATCGAGCGCCACCGTCAGCAACCAGAGTTGCAGGCCCAGGAAGAGGATGCCGATCGCCAGGGCGGCCGTGACAAGCGCACTCCGGCCGGGCACTGGGGCCCGCCGGACGTGCCCCGTGGTCTCACTGAGGTAGGCGAGGGGTTCCGCGTTGCCGTCACTCATCGCGGCGCCTCGGCCGGCGTCTGCGCCACGGCATACAGCGCCGTTCCCCGACGGCGCAGGACGATGCGCGGCAGCGGGCGCTGGGGGGGCCCGGCCACCGGGTCGCCGGTGCGGGGGTCGAAGACGCCTTCGTGGCAGGGACACACCAGCAGCGACCGGGGCTGGTCGTAGTAGACGGCGCAGGAGAGATGCGTGCAGCGCTGGCTGTAGGCCACGAACCGCCCGTCGGGCAGGTGCAGGAGCACGGCCTGGTCCTCCGCCGACGGATACGCGACGTAGCGCGCGCCGCCGCGCGGGACGTCCGTCGTCCGGGCGATCAGGCGCGGTGCGGTCGAGCTTTGGCGCTGGTCCAGCCCGAGCGCGGCGAGCAGGCCGGTCCCGGCGAAGAGCGCGCCCGAGGCCAGCACCGCGACGCGCAGCAACTCGCGGCGCGACACGTCGTCGTCGGCGTCCCAGTGATACGGGAACGCCGCCCGCCAGCGGTCGACCCGCGGGTGGACGAGCGCCCGCTCGTTCGTGCTGGGCAGGTCCTGCCCCCCCGGCGCTACCCGATCCACCCGTTCTGTCATAGCACCCACGCCTCCTCGCGGCCCGCGCCGAGCAGACCCGTGCCGGCGGCCTCCGCCGCCAGGTCCAGCGGCCCCGTCTCACGCGGCAACACCTGATAGACCCTGGTTTGCACCGCCTGCGCGCCGAAACTCGTCACGTTGACGGGATGGCCCGCGCGCTGCGCCATGAACTCCTCGTAGTCGCCGTACCAGAGCGCGTCGGTCGGGCACGCCTGCGCGCACCAGGGCTGCAGCCCCTGGCTGGTGCGGTCGTAGCACAGGTTGCACTTCTTCATCAAGCGCGCCCCCACGTCGAACTTGGGTACGCCGAAGGGGCAGGCGTAGACGCAGTTGCGGCAGCCGATGCAGCGCGACGGGTCGGCCTGCTGCACCACTCCGTCGGGCGTGATCAGGATGGCCACGGCCGGGCAGACCTGCGCGCATGGGGCCACGGGGTCCTGGCAGTGCATGCAGACCGTCGGCTGCGTCGCCACGCTCATGCCGCGGTCGATGAAGTCGACCATGACCATGCTCTCGCCTTTGTGCGAGTCGCACTCGCGGCAGGCGGCTTCGCAGGCCCGGCAGCCGATGCAGCGCGACGGGTCGATGAACAGCGTCTTGACGGCCAACGTCTCTCCTCCTTTACGTTTACGACGGTTACGCGCCCTAGTATTGCTTGGCTTCTTTCTCCGGTTGGCCCTTGGTCTCCCCCACCGTATACGGGAACATCTTGGGGGCGGTGTCTGGCGTGAAGTTGATCGTCGTCCCGTTTGTCCCATCCGTCCGCTCCGCCGGAACGGGCGCGTCGAGCTTCTCGACGGTGGCCGCGCAGGCCTTGTACTCGGGGATCTTCACGGTCGGCTCGACGGCGGGATTCGTGAGCTGGTTGACCGCCTGCCGATGCCCGTAGTGGAAGGGGATGAAGAGCGTGTCCGGGCGGATGGTCGGGACCACCAGGGCTTTGACCTCCATGGAGAAGCGTGGCGTGCGCACGCGCACCCTCTCGTCGTTGGCGATGCCCAGGCGCGCCGCAGCCTGGGGGTGGATCTCCACCCACGGCTCGGGCGCCTGGCTGTTGAGGAAACCCAGGCGACGCGTCTGGTTGCCGCTGAGGTAGTGGTACACGACGCGCCCGGTGGTCAGGCGGAACGGGTAGGCGTCGCCCGGCTCCTCCGCCGGCGGCGTGTAGGCGATAGGAATCATGCGCGCCTTGCCGTCTGGGTGGGCGAAACGCTCCGTGAACAGGCGGGGCGTGCCGGGGTGGTCCTCCGACGGGCAGGGCCAGAAGACGCCGTCCTGCGCGTCGATCTTCTCCCAGGTGATGCCATAGTAGTCGGCCACGCCGCCTTTGGAGGCGACGCGCAACTCCTCCCAGATGTCGTGCACGGACCGATAGGGGAAGTAGCGCGCGCGGCCCAGGCGCCGCGCCAGCTCGGTGACGATCGCCCAGTCGTGGCGGGCCTCGCCGGGCGGGTCCGCCGCCGCGTTGATCTTGATGACGCGTCCTTCCAGGTTGGTGGTGGTGCCCTCGTCCTCGCACCACACGGAGCCTGGGAGCACGACATCGGCTTGCTCGGCCGTCTCGGACAGGAAGAAATCGACGACGATGAGCGGGTCGAGATTGTCCAGCGCCCGCCGCACCACCCTATTATCGGGCAGCGAGACCATCAGGTTCGAGCAGACGACCAGGCAACTCTTGATCGCGCCCGCAGCCATCAGGTGTACCATCTCCGTCGCCGCCGCGCCCTCCCAGGGGATCTCCTCCTCGGGAATGCCCCAGACGCCCGCGATGTAGCGGCGATCCTCGGGAACGTCGATGTGCCGGTAGCCGGGCAGTTGGCTGGCCTTCTGCCCATGCTCGCGCCCGCCCTGGCCGTTGCCCTGCCCGGTCAGGGTCATGGCACCGCCGCCAGGCTTGCCGAGCTGGCCGCGCGCCAGCGCCAGGTTGATCCCGGCCAGGCAGTTGTTCACCCCGTGGGTGCTGTGTTCGATCCCGCGCGCGTGCAACACCAGCGAGGTCGCCGCGCGACCGTAGAGGCGCGCGGCGGCCACGATGCGCGCGGCGGGCACGCCGGCGATGCGCTCGGCCACCTCGGGCGTGTAGGGCTCGACCGCCGCGCGCACCTCATCCCAACCCACCGTGCGCGCCGCGATGTAGGCCTCGTCGGCCAGCCCCTCGTGGATGATGACGCGCAGCATGGCGTTCAGCACGGGGATGTCGGTCCCCGGGCGCACCGGGAGCCACACGTCGGCGGTGCGCGCGAGGGGCGTCTCGCGCGGGTCCAGCACGATCAGGCTGGCGCCCTTGTCGCGGGCGCGCCAGATCCACTGCATGACGATGGGGAAGCACTCGGCCACGTTCGAGCCGGCGACGAGCATGCAATCGTTCAGCGCGATGTCGGGCATGGGCAGCGGCGCGCGGTCGAGGCCGAAGGCCGTGGCGTAGGCCACGGCCGCCGAGGACATGCAGAGCCGTCCGTTATAGTCGATGTGGCGCGTGCGCAGTCCCACGCGCGCGAACTTGCCCATGACGTAGCACTTCTCGTTGGTCATGGAGGAGCCGCTGTAGACCGCGACGGCGTCGCGGCCGTGCGCCGTCTGGATGGCCTGCCAGCGGCGCACGATATAATCGAGCGCCTCGTCCCAGCTTGCGCGCTCGAGCGTCCCCCCTTTGCCCCCGCGCCGGATCAGGGGATAGCGCAGACGATCGGGGTGATTGACCTGTTGGTAGGCCACGATGCCCTTGGGGCACAGCGCGCCGCGGTTGTGCGGGTAGTTGCGCGGCTCGACCCCGATGACCTGGCCGCCGGCCACCTTAAGGTGCATGCCGCACTGGCAGCCGCAGAACGCGCAGTGGGTCGGGACGAGCGTCTCGGCCACCCGGTCGGCGTCCGCCCAGGCATGGGGCGACTTGCCGGTCGACTCGAAGTCGTAGTTGAACTCACGATCCCGCGCGAACACGTCTTTGTTGACGGACATGCGATGCTCCCTGTCTGAGCGATTGACCTGTAGCGATGGTGAGCCGGTAGCCTGTAGCGATGGTGAGCCGGTAGCCTGTAGCACGGGCCAGTAGCGACGATAGCTGTCGCACGCACTCTTTTATCAGAGGAACCGGTCGCCCATGAGCGCGTAGTAGGCCTGGCCGCGCAACACACGCTTGCACGTCGGGCAGTACTCCTGCAGACGACCGCGCGCGTCGCCCAGATTGTAATCCTGATGCAGGTCGGCGAGCGTACCCTTCAGGTCGTCGATGAACTGCGGCGAGGGCAGGGCGATCCCGCAGCGCCGGCACGTCCCGGTTTCCCGTTGCGGGCCGTAGTGGTCCACGCGCTGATTGATGGCCTGGTAGAGCGTGACGCCTATACTGGCCGGGCGCTGCACGATGTGGAAGAACTTGCCGAACGGGAGGGAGAGCAGCCAGAGCACCACGACGACCTGGTGGGTCAGCGAGATGAACCAGTAGAAGCGGCCGCCCCACAGGGTGGAGGAGGCGGTCAGCGCCAGCCCGGTGACGGCGATGGCCAGCAGCAGGATCAGCGGCGTCAGATCGAAGCCGAAGCGCTAGATGCTCACGAGCCCGGCGTCGGTGACGCGTCGCCACAACACGAGGGCCAGGCCCACCAGCAGCAGCACCGCCGTGAAATCGAGCCCGTGGAAGAGGACGACGGCGAGGACGCCCGAGATCGAGAAGGTGAAGAAGGGGAACCCGAAGAACCATAGCTTGTAGTGATCGGGCGGGACGAGGGTGAAATGGAACCAGCCGAAGGTGAGCGGGAGGGTGATAGCCAGGGAGAGGATGACGCCCCAGAAGATCGACAGGTGCGCGATCCAGCGCAGCGTACCGCGCTTGCGGATGAATGTCTGGGCCAGGATATCGGTCCACAGGGCCGTGGGGATGAGCAACGCGTAGCGCCGGAAATGGCGCCAGGACAGGAAGTTGGCCCAGCCAGCGCGGAAGTAGCGCCCGGTCGCGGGACGGCCGATCCACAGCGTATAGCGATAGACCAGCGCGGCAACGGTGACGACCGAGGCCACGGCATAGCCGATCAGCGCGGAGTCGAAGTCGCGCAGGCCGCGCGATCCGACGATAATGAGGATGACGAGCGCGACGGCGGCGAGGATAGCCATGAGCGCCGCCGGATATTCCCGGCGGACGGTTCGGCGCCTGGAACTATTCTCCATCAGGACACACTTCTTTTCGACCATTCTTTAGCCCCACTACGGTAAGGGGCTACTAGGCGTGACGAGCTAGGCACCATGGTAACATGACACAGACCGATAATCAAATGAGTGCGCCTTGAAATTAAGGTCCGTAAATTGTCGTAGGCGCTAACGAAAGTTCTGGGAGCACCCACGCTCCCAGAATTTCCCCCAGACCATCATCGTCACTGCGCCCTCCTGGTCACATGCTCTCACGAACCGGCCTCATCGCGCCCGCGAAACGTATGGTCGTTATCGTAGAGTTGTGGAAACAACAAGCACGACAAAGGATGAAGCGATAGTGTACAAGCGGCGCGACGTACGGCCGCCCGAGATCGGGGGCAGGCAACGAAAGCTTGCGCGATTCGTTCTCCCAAAATCGCATGGATACAAAGCCATATGGGGGATGAGAAGGTAGCAGGAGGTGCTCCTAGACAACGTGACGGTCGATAGTGGGCGACATTCCCATCCCCTGATGAACGTGGGAATGCCGCACCCCTATGGGACTGATCATCAAAGGAGCGGGCGTACGTGCTGCGGGGGGTATACACTGGGGGACCGAGCGGCGGCCGAGCCCCTGACACACGTCGCGTCCCTGGTGGGCGTGGTAGGGGAGAGCATGGCCCTGGATGCGCGTCCGAGTTCGCGCGAAGTGTGCGTCTGGTTGAGCGGCGAGGTGCGCGAGGTGGCGCTGGCCGTCTGCATCGCCACGTTGCAGGCCGATCCCAATTGGCAGCGCGCGCCGCAACTATTTCATGCTGTGACGGGAGAGCGCATCATCTGTGGGCTGGCACATGATATCCGCCCTGTAGGTATGTGTGAGTACGTCACCAGGTCGGTGACATAGCCGAGGATACCCGCAGGTGTCATCGCCGGATCACGCGCGGACGTGGGCAGGAATCAGATGCGACGCTATCAGGGTATAGTGCGAGAACCATCGACCTCATGTGGCAAGTTGTTGGCACGGACCCACATGTCTCCTCATCGTGGCTCCTTTACGCGGCCAGGACGGCACGGATGAGTAGAGTACAAGCCACGACAGCGGAAGCCGCCCTCGAGTGACACTGGTCCGCGGGGCCAACGCGCCCCGGTCGTCGTCAGGTGTCTCCGCGCCTGAGCCTGATGCGCGCGTCGAGCGCGACCGCGCCCTGCCCCTCGTCGCGCACCATGATGGGGTTGATGTCAATCTCGTCGATCTCCGACACGTCCTCGACCAACCGCGAGACGCGCAGCAGCACCTCGCGCAGCGCGCGCACGTCGGCGGGTGGCCGGCCACCATACCCCTGGAGCAGCCTGGACGCCTTGACGCTCGCGATGAGTTCCTCGGCGTCGACGTCGGTGAGCGGATGCACGCGGAACGCGACATCGCCGATGATCTCGGCGGCCACCCCGCCCAGCCCGAACGCGACCAGCGGCCCGAACACGGGATCGGTCACCACGCCGACGAGGCACTCCACCCCGTCCGGCGCCATCGACTGCACCAGCGCCCCGTCCATGGCCTCCCCTCGGCCGTGCGCGACGAGAGCGGCCTCGATATCCCGGTACGCGGAGGCGGCCGCCTCCGGCGACGCGACGGCGAGGCGCACGCCGCCGACATCCGACGTATGCGGCGCGCCACGCGTGGCGCGCTTGACCGCCACGGGCGCGCCGAGGCGGCGGCAGGCGTCCGCGGCCTCCGCGGGCGTGTGGACGAGCATCTGGGCGGGCATGGTCACGCCGTACGCCCGTAGCACGTCCCTGACCTCGTCGGGTCCGAGCCAGGGGCGTTCCTCGCGCGCGAGGGCGCGGTCCACGACGACCCGTCCCGCCGCGCCATCGATCCCCAGTAGCGGTGGGATCTGTCCCGCCGCGCGACGCAGCCACGCCGCCCGTGCGGCGGCGTGGCCGAGGGCCCGCGCCGCAGCCTCGGGGTAGGTGTACGAGGGGAGGGCGATGGCCCCGCGCAATGCGTCGGGGATGCCCTGAAAGCCGGCAAAGCAGCAGAGCACCGGCTTCGTTGTTGGCCGTCTCACCGAGCGGCGGGATGAAGAGCACGATCACGGCGTCGATCGCGGCGTCGGCCAGCAGGTGGCGGAGCGCCACCCCATAGTCCGACGCCGCGCCCGTGGCCGGCAGGTCGATCGGATTGGCGACGTGGGAGGATCGAGGGGCCACGAGTTCGTGCAGGGCCGTTTGCGTCGTCTCCGACGGCATGGGCAGCTCCAACCCGGCCGCGACGCACGCGTCGGCGCACAGGACGCCCAGCCCGCTGACGTTGGTCAGGATGCCCACGCGGTTGCCGCGCGGCAGGGGCTGGGATGCCAGCAGCAGCGCCGCGTCGAACAACTCTTCCAGCGTGTCGCAGCGGGTCATGCCGGACTGACGGAACAGGGCGTCGACAGCCACGTCCGTCCCCGCCCGCGCGGCCGTGTGCGCCACGTCCCCCCGCTCCGTCACGGCCGTGGCGCGCCCCCCTTTGACGGCGAGGATTGGCGTGCGCGCCCCCACGCGACGGGCGATGCGGGCGAAACGACGCGGGTTGCCGAACGATTCGAGGTAGAGCAGGATGACACTGGTCGCGGGATCGTCCTCCCAGCGCTCAAGCAGATCGTTGGAGGAGACATCGGCTTTGGCGCCGAGCGAGACGAACGCGGAGATGCCCAGGCCGAGCCGGCGGGCGTGCTCCAGGAGGGCGAGGCCGAGCACGCCCGACTGCGCGGAGATGGCCACCGCGCCGCGCGGCGGCAGCGCCGGGGCGAGCGTCGCGTTGAGCGCTCCGCCTGCTCCGTCCACGTCGGTGACGAGCACGCCCATGCTGTGGGGACCGATCAGGCGCACGCCGCGCTCGCGGCACAAGCCCAGCAGCGCGTCCTGGCGGCGGCGTCCCTCGTCGCCGACCTCGGCGAAGCCGGCGGACACGACGACGAGGCCGCGCACGCCCGCGTCGAGGCAGGCCCGCGCCGCCTCCAGGACGGCCGAGGCCGGCACGGCGATGACGGCCAGGTCGACCGGCTCGGGGATGGCGGCGACGGTTGGGTAGGCGCGCACGGAGGCGACGGCCGACGCCGCGGGGTTGACCGGGTAGACGGCGCCGGCGAAGCCGCCGGCCAGGAGATGGCGGAACAGCACATGGCCCGTCGCGCCGGCCCGGCGCGACGCGCCGACGACAGCGACCGCGCGCGGGCGGAAGATCGGCTCCAGCGAGGCGGACGCGGCCACATGCAGGCGCGCGTCGGCGCGCGCCCTGTAGGCGGGATCGGGCGCCAGCGTGACCTCGACCTCGACCACCCCGCCGTCGAACCGACGGCTAGTGCGGAATCCGAGTCCCGCGAGCAGGCCGAGCATGCCCCGATTGGCGGCCAGGACCTCGGCCAGCAGCGCGCGGATGCCGGCGCGCCGCGCGTCCTCCGACAGGCGCTCGAACAGGACGGTCCCGATACCATGTCCGTGTGCGGCGTCGTCGACCGCGATAGCCATCTCGGCGCGCGCTGGGTCGCGCAGCGGATAGTAGGAGGCCAGCGCCACGATGCGCCCGTCGCGCTCCACGACGAGGGCGTGCCCCGCGGTCACGATGTCGAGCGTCCGGTCGTCGATGCGGACGCCCCCCGAATGGAAGCGCAGCGCGCGGCTCTCGGGGGAGAGCCGCGCGAACAGCGCGGCGACCCCCGCGCGGTCAGGGGGACGCAACGGCCGGATCAAGACCTGGCCGCCATCGCGCACCAACGCGAAGGTACTGGACACTGACACCTCGCCTCCTCCCACGGGTTCTTTTCCAGGCCGCGTACGTGACGATAACGTGTCACTTTGATCGATAAATGGCTCTCCCGCGACGCTATGTCTGCTCTTACGTGTTACAATTACAACATTCGAGTAGACATTGGACGGCGGCAACGTAGGAGATGGACTCTGTGAACCTAGTCCTTGCATTGACGCATCAGACCGGCGTGCGATTTGCCGAAATCGGGTTCCTGCTCATCCTGATCGCCGGGGTCTGGCTCGTCGCTGCTGAGATCCCCGCATTCAAGTTCGCGAGGGCCAGGACCATTGTCGCAGGCGTACTGCTCGCACTCAGTGGTCTCCTTCTCATCATCGCCACCTACGGGGGTGGGTTCGGGTAAGTGGCTGTCATTTGACGGCTGGCCGGCGGCCCAGGATGGCGGAATACCTGCCGTTGCTCTGAGGGTGGCGGGCTGCGACATGCCCATGCTGCGCGCGATCTCGTCATAGTTGGGGCCACGGAAGAAATACCTCCCTGCGGAGGTCGCATCGCAATCTACGCCATCTATCGCTGAAGCTCTTACGCCACTTATCAAAGTGACAATAACGATCACCGCGCGGCATCCAGACGACGCGCCCAGACTACGCGCCGGTCCACCTCCAGTCGCGGAGCGCGGGCTCGTCCTCCAGGTGCGCGCGCGTATGCGACGGCCTTGGCGATCAAGGAGTGCAGTTCGGCGAGTGGGGCCGGCATGCCGGGATGTGTCGCGCGCTTGACCGCCTCGATGGCCAGGTCGTAGCGGCTCATCCCGTTGAGCACGACCATCAGAAACGGTGTGGTCGTGGTGCCCTGCTCGTTGAAGCCGCGCACATGGAAGCGCCCGGTGTTGGCGCGCCCATGCACGATCTCGTGGACGGCGCGCTGGTAGCCATGGAAAGCGAAGATGACCGGCTTGTCGGCCGTGAACAGGTTCACGAACTGGGACTCGCTCATGCCGTGCGGGTGCTGCTCGGGCGTGAACAGGGTCATCAGGTCCACCACGTTGACCACCCGCACCTTGAGCTCCGGGACGTGCCGGCGCAGCCACCATGCCGCCGCCAGCGTCTCCTGCGTCGGGACGTCGCCGCACGCGGCCAGCACCACGTCGGGCTCCGCCCCCATCTCGTTGCCCGCCCACTGCCAGATCGACGCGCCGCGCGCGACGTGCGCGATGGCCTCGTCCATGTCCAGGTATTGCAACTGCGGCTGCTTGTCTTGCACGATCAGGTTGACGTAGTTGCGGCTGCGCAGGCAGTGGTCGGCTACCGCCAAAAGGCAGTTGGCGTCGGGCGGGAAGTACATGCGCGAGACCTGCCCACGTTTGGAGAGCATCACGTCGATCAGGCCCGGCCCCTGATGGCTGAAGCCGTTGTGGTCGTTGCGCCAGCAGGTCGAGGTCAGCAGGATGTTGAGCGAGGCGACCGGCTCGCGCCAGGGCAGACGCAGCGATTCCTGTAGCCACTTGGTGTGCTGCACCGTCATCGACGCCGAAACCATGGCGAACGACTCGTACGTCACAAACAGGCCGTGTCGTCCCGTCAGTGTGTAGCCTTCGAGCCAGCCGTGGCAGGTATGCTCGCTCAGCACCTCCATCACGCGCCCCGCTGGCGACACATGGTCGTCGATGGAGATGGTGGGGCCGACGAAGCAGCGATCCTCGGCCTCGAAGATAGCGCCCATGCGATTCGAGTTGGCCTCATCGGGGCTGAAGAGGCGAAAGGTCTGTGGGTTTTTCCGATAGACGTCGCGCAGCATCTGGCCCAACCGGCGCGGGGACTCCTCGAACGTGGCGCCGGGTTCCGTGACCGCGACCCTATAGGCGCGGATGTCGGGCAGGTCGAGGTCGGCCAGGAGCCGGCCCCCGTTGGCGTGCGGGTTGGCGCCCATGCGCCGATCGCCCGTGGGGGCCAGCGCGGCCAGCTCGGGCATGAGCCGCCCCGCGGCGTCGAATTGCCGCTCCGGCGCGTAGCCGCGCATCCACTCCTCCAGCATCTGGAGATGCGCGGGGTTGGCCCGCACCTCGGAGAGCGGCACCTGGTGCGCCCGGAAGGTGCCCTCGACGGGCAGGCCGTCGACGACTTTTGGCCCGGTCCAGCCCTTCGGCGTGCGCAGCACGATGGCCGGCCAGCGGGGACGACGCGTCACGCCCCGCGCGCGCGCCTCGCGTTGGATGGCGCGGATCGTGTCGTAACAGGTGTCGAGCGTCGCGGCGAACGCCTGGTGCGCCGCCGCGTGGTCGTCGGGGTCGTCGGCCTCGACGAAGTGGACCTCATAGCCGTGCCCCTCCAGCAGCGCGCGTACCTCCGCGTCGCTCGACCGCGCCAGCACGGTAGGGTTCCCGATCTTGTACCCGTTGAGGTGCAGGATGGGCAGCACCGCGCCGTCGTGCGCCGGATTAAGGAAGGTGATACCCTTCCACGAGCCCTCCAGTGGAGCGGTCTCGGCCTCGCCGTCGCCGACCACCGCCGCGACGATCAAATCGGGGTTGTCGAAGGCGGCGCCGAAGGCGTGGACGAGCACGTAGCCCAGCTCGCCGCCCTCGTGGATCGAGCCGGGCGTGGTCACGCTGACGTGGCTGGGGATGCCGCCGGGCGTGGAGAATTGGCGGAATAGGTGGCGCATCCCGTCCAGGTCCGGCGACACGTCCGGGTAAATCTCGGAATAGGTCCCTTCGAGGTAGACGTTGGCCACCAGGGCCGGGCCGCCGTGCCCCGGGCCGGCCAGGTAGATCACGTCGGCGTCGCGCTCCTTAATGAGCCGGTTGAGGTGCACGTAGATGAAGTTGAGGCCGGGCGAGGTGCCCCAATGGCCGAGCAGGCGCGGCTTGATGTGCTCCGGCCGCAGCGGCTCGCGCAGCAGCGGGTTGGCCTGCAAATAGATCTGGCCGATCGTCAGGTAGTTGGCGGCCTGCCAGTAACGCTGCATCGTGGCAAGCAGGTCGTCCGAGAGCGGCCCCGCGACCCGGCGCGGCGCCGACGGCGCCGCGTGACCATTGTGAGAGGCCGCGACCTCGCTGGAAATATCGACGTCGAATGTGTACATGCGGTGCTCCTTCGCTGTTCGTGCCCCTGTGTCTATGGAGGCGTGTCCTGTGAGGGGGAGGGGCGCCTCCCCCTCTCCCGTTAAAGAGAGGCGTGCCCCGGCATCGGGGTGGAGCCGCGCGTCGACCTGGCACGACCGCTCCCGCTCGGGCCGGGGGCTAGCCCCGCAGTGGGCCGCCATGCGCTCACGGCGCGCGCGTCCCCGTTGGTCGGGCGATCAGCACGGGGCAGGTGGCCGTGTGGAGCACTCGCTCCGACACGCTCCCCAGCAGCACCGCGTGCATCTCCCCCCAGCCGCGGCTCCCCATGACGATGAGCCCCACGCCGCTCTCCGTGGCACAGCGCACGATCTCATCGGCGGGCGAGCCGTGGCGCACGGCGGTCTCGACCGGCATGGTTGTGTGTAGTTCCGCCACCGTCCGCTGCAGGGCCTCCTGGGCTGTCCGTTCCGCCAACGCGGTCACCGCGTCCTGGGTCTCCTGGGAGAGCACGTTGCCGCCGTACATGCCGTACCCGACGTTCGCGCCGTAAAAGGGCACCGTCGCAAGCGGCACCACGGCCAGGACCGTGACGCGGGCCAGGGCGGCGGGGTTGAGGAGGTCGCGGACCACGCGCGCCGCCTCCAGCGACGGCTCCGAGCCGTCGGTTGCGAGGAGTACCTGTATCGGTGTCATCAATGGTCGTCCTTTCTCATCTCTCATCTCTCGTCTTGGCGCGGTGTGGCGACCCCACACCCGCGTCCGCTGTCTCCGTGTATTCGTGCGTCAGGCGACCCGCGGTCGTCCCTGTCCTGGTTCACCGCCAGATCGGTCGGTCCTGGTCCGGCGCGACGCGCGGCGGGGCGCTGTGTCGTGTGGGCCTCTCAGCCCCCGTCATTCCGACGTCTGAGACGCTCATCTAGGCCAGGCGATGGTGAGCAGGAACGCGCTCTCGTCGAGCGCTTCCACGTCATGGGCGACGTTCGGATCGAGCAGCAGGACCTGGTCGGCAGGTCGATCGTCTGGTCGTGCACGCGGAGGCGCACGCGTCCCGTCAGCGTCTGGATGGAGAGGCGCCTGGGCGCGATGCTCCTCCATCCACCCGCCCTGTCGCAGCGCGATCACGACGATGCGGAGATCCGGTTCCTTGACCAACGTCTTGGCGTTGCGTGTGCCCTGTCGCCAGCTCTCCTCCGTCTGGAGACGCTCCACTTCCACGCTAAGATCAAAGGTGAGCAGCGCGTGAGCCACCTGATGCATCGGACGCGCGGGACTGCCCTGTGTCTGTCCGGCCGGATACGCGGTTGACGATGGTCCGCCCGTGTGATTCGTTACCACCATACGTTGTCCTTCTCCCCCACCCTCGTGGGCGTTTCATACCTGTAGACGTGTCCACACAGACACGTCGTGTGTCGTGTTAGTGCGGTGGCCCCGCTCCCCGTATGCGCGGTATCTCGCGCGTCAGGACGACCACGACGGTCAGCCAGGTGATGGCAATGCAGCAGACACTGGGCAGCGTGGACCAGGAGCGCGCCCCCCACCAGGATGACGCCCCCGAGGGCGAGCACGGTCCCGCTCAGGGTGGTGGTCAGTGTGACCATATCGACGAGGCCAAAGGCGAGGCAGACAGCCACCAACCGGACGCTGCCGTACCCCAGCCCGAGCGCAGACGCGCGTGTCAGCGGCGGGTGTGTGATCATGGCGTTTCTCCTTCCACGTCCAAACGTGCGTTGTGTGGTGGTCCATCGGCCTGCCCCCGCCGTGCCTGCGGCTGTCGTCGGCCGACGAGCGCGCCGCCCACACCGATCAGTACAACCCGCGCCCTTAGCGGCACGCGGCCTGGCTCCCCAACCAGGCCCACGCGCGACGGATGACCGGATCGGCCGCGGCGCCGAAGGTCGCGCCCGCGTTCGCAATCGTCTCGTCGGGGGCGATGGGCGCGTCGTGGGTGTGTCCCCGGCGATCGACGCCGATACCGTCCATCACGAGCATGAAAGAAGTGTCGGCGAGGAACACGGTCCCGTTGGTCGTCGGCACCCCGTACGTGGGCTCGCCGAACGTGCGGGTGTCCCGCCGGCCGAGGAACGCCATCAACACGCCCTCGGCCGCGCTCGCCGTCGGGTGCGCCGTCAAAACCGCGACGGGCGGGTCGGGTCGCTTCAATCGATAGGGGTGGGCGAACGCCTGCGGCGACTGGCCGGGGCCGGTCAGCACACGCCCGTCGCGATACCCGTAGGCGTCGATGAGGCTGCCGTCGCGATTCACATACCCGACGAGCGTGCCACCATCGCCCAGGATGGGACCAATCCCCTGGATCATCGGCGCCGTCGTCCCGCCATTGTTCAGGCGTAGGTCGACGATCCACCCGCAGGCGGCGGTGGCGTCGAGCCGGCGGATCAGGCCCTGGAGCGTGGGGGCGTAGGTGGTCGTCGCGTACGTGCCGTAGGTGGCGAACAGGCGGACGTACCCCACGCGCCCGATGCGGCGTCCGTCGGCGCCCAGTTGCGTATCGAACGGCCGTGCGGCCAGCGTCACGGTTCGGGCTGTCCCCCGCGCGGGCCGCCAGCGGATCGTGGCGGCGGTGGGGCCCGCGCGCTCCAGGGTGACGTGATCGCCCGCTTTGACGCCGGCCCGGGCGGCGGCGCTGCCGGGATAGACGAACAGCACCTGCCCCTCCCGCCCCACGTCCCCGGAGGAGCCCGCCCCGCTGTCCAACACGTAGCCCGGATCGGCGCTCGTCCCCGCGAAGAAACGCACCGCGGAGGCCGGGTCGTGGAAGGCGCTGTGGCGGTCGCCGAGGCTGCCCAGCACTGTAGCGATGACGGGGTACGTGGCGCGCGCGGACGCGGCGCCGTTCGCGCGCGCGACGCCGCGCGGGACGACCTGGCCCCAATCGACGCGGTTGGCGAAGTAGGCGGTGGCCCGGATATCGGCGAGGGCGGCCGCCAGATACATGCGGGGCTGCATGAAGACGACGAGGAGGGCGGCCAAGACGATGGCGAGGAGCGTGAGGAGTAGGCTCCCGACGACCGCGCCGACCCGCCGCGCCACGCCCCGCCGCAGCGCGGGGACGGGCGCCCCGCGCGGCGTCAGCGCGGAGCGGGCGGCCCACACGCAGAACGCCCCCAGCGGGAGGCACAGCGCGAGCACGAGGCCGACGACGGCCACGGGGGGCAGGTAGAAGGCAAGCAACACGGGGAAGCGCAGGATCTCGGTCCCCAAGGTCACGCCGTCCCGGACGCGCGCCGAGGCGAGCACGGACCCGGCGAGGCCGACGATCAAGAGGGAGAGCGCCCCGCGCGCCACGACGCCGACCAGTGCGGGTCCCACGCGCGGCGGCGCGGGGGTGATAGCCCCAACGCGCGCCCCCGACACGGGGGTGATAGCCCCAACGCGCGCCCCCGACACGGGTGCGGGCAGCGCCCGCCACCAGAGGCACAGCAACATGAAAAGGACGGTCAGGACCAGGGCCGTGTAGGTATGATAGCCCACCGCGTCGAGCAGGCCGTACAAAAGGGTGACGCTGACCACGCAGATGGCCACCCAGGCGCGGGCGCGGGGATGCGGCCGGACGGTCACCGCGACGGAGATCAGGGCCAGCGCGACGAACAGGGCGAGCGTCGGCCCATGGAACGGCGCGGTCAGGACCAGCGCGTAGAAGACCGCGAGATACGCCGGGACGCGCGCCACGTCCGGCCAGGCGATGGGCGCGACCGTGGCGGACGTGGGCGTACGACGGGATGTGGACATACGGGCCCTCCTGTGATGGCACGACCGGTATCGCTTCACACGCCTAAGCGCTTTTTCTACAAGTTAAGGATTTTAAGCCGTTGTCAAGGCCATTTTTGCAGCTTTTAAGCCAACCTGACAGCTGCCATGTTGCACAAACGCATGAGGCGCATGGCGTAGCGACAGCCGTGTGTGGGAGCAAAAGGCTCGTGGACGTACGGCGTATATGCTGCTACGCTCCCTTTGCCACCCCGAGCGGCGGAAATGCGGGTACTTGACATGTGGCTCAGAACCTTAACTTGTAGGCAATAGCCTAAGCGCCTTCTTTCAATGATGAGGACACACGCAGCCGTGAGCCAGGCGACGCCGGCGCAGATCGCCGTTGGGAGGACAATCCAGCGACTGACGTGACCGATAGACAGGGTATAGGGCGATGTAAGCACGGTGATGATCGCGGCAAGCGAGAAAAGAAGACCGGTAAGATAGTAGGGCCACATCTTAAACAAAGCGGCGATGGGGAAGAAATGAATGCCAACGATGAGTAGAATAGCAGGGACAAGATACTCATAATGGTGGAGCAGCAGCAAAACAATGTTGGCAAGCAAGAAGCACAGGCATTCTAGGCTAAAGACAGCGCCGAAACGTCGCGTTACCTTTGTGCGTGCCGCTGTAATGGCGGGAGAAGACTCCCGAGGCAGGCGCAGGGCGGCACGTAAGGTGGAAATAATAGAGGGATAGAGCGCGAAGGAAACCACAAGGACAATAAGCAGGAGCACGAGAACTTCCAAGACGCTCGTGCTACTCATGGCAACCACTCCCAAGGCAGCAACGGTGCCTGCAATGGTCATCCACAGCGCACCAATAGCATCTCTGAGAATAGCCGAATTCTTTGACACAACAAATTGAGCCATCTCGTAAAACCTCCTATACATGCGGGAAGGGATCAAGCACCGAAAGCGTCGTAATACAGCCACTTGTGGCCTAAGATATGGTTCACTCGACGCTCAGTCAAGCTTGACAGTTTATGCCGCCGGCAGGCACAACACTGTCAAGTTCGTTTGAACCAGGCCTAACACCACAAGCGGGGGTGACACTCTACTCTATAGTCCACTGTACGCAGCCGGATGCGCCGTGTCATGACGAAAGTTCATCCCGGAGCGAGAGAGTAGGTCAAACAAGACCCCAAACAGGCCGTGACGGTCTCGTTTGACCGCGCGGGACGGACGGGCTCGTATGGTAGAGCGCAAAGGGCGGCACACCTTCACCCCTTGTGTTCGACGACTATGGCGCCTGCGATATGGTCATAGGGCGTCCGGCGGTCGCCCACGAACAACGCGGCCGCGTACCAGGCCGCACCCCCCAGCGCGAGGGCGTGGCCGGCGACGTTCCACACGCCTGGCGGCGAGACAAAGGGTTGGCCCGGCGTTTGCCACAGGGCCGTATGCGCGAGTTCCCAGGGAGCGAACTTGACCGCCGCCCGGACCAAACTGCGCCACAGGGGGACACGTCGCCCGTCCGTGGTCGTCACGCGCAACCGCCGTGCCCGTTTACCGAACGTCGCCTGAGAACTCGACGCTTCGGACAGCGCGACGTACAGCGCCACAGGCAGGGTGAGGGTGAGGAACGCCACCGCGTGGCCTTGGATCTTCTCGGTGTCCGTGCGCGGCAGCCCGCGCTGTTGATGCAGCAACGCACGACTGGCAAAGCCGGCGCCCGTGAGGAGGCCGATGTAGGCGGCGATCACCGCGTCGTCGATGGCAAAAGCGGCGACCCGCTGTGTACCTCGTGCTCCAGCGGCGCAGGTCGTCATGCGCATGCGGCTCCTTCCTGACAGCCCGATCCTATCGTCGTCACCATTATGATACTGTAGCGGGCAGACAGACTGGACAGACGAGCCCTTCCGGGACGTGAATCACACTGACAAAGAGGAGCTGCAGCCGTGCAGCAGGGGGCCGCAGCACATCGCGGGGGACACCCTGATTGAGGCGCTGGACGCGCTGGAAGGGGGCGACGCGGCGGGGGCGACCGATGCGTTCGGGCGCGCGTGGGTGGATGCCTACGGCGTGGACGACGTGGACGCTACCATCACCAATGTGATGGGGACGTTCAGCGCGAGCCTGTAGGAATAGGGGTGCGACTATCATTGACATCATCGCACTCCCCGATGCCGCGCGCCGATCAGCACAAAACCGACGCCGACGAGCACGCCCAGGCCGGCTCTCAGGCCCCGCCAGGTCAGGGGGATCGTGGCGCTCCCGTCTGCGATGGGGGACACCGCGGGGTCGAGATAGCGGTCTAAGCGCGCGCCCGCTGGGGTAGCGATAGACGCACGACTGGCGCGTGCCTGCCAGTCATCCGCCAGGGCGCCATACTCGTCGCGGGCCGCGTTGGCGTGGCGCGCGATCACCAGGTCCGCCGTCGGAGTAGCGAACAACCGGCGCAAGGAGGCGATCAGCAGCGGCTCGGGCATCCGATCGAAGACGTGGAGCGAGGCGGGCGTGATCGGGATACCCAGCGCGTGCAGCACCCGGAAATTCTCGCGGACCGCACGCACCAGCAGCACCAGCGCGTCGCGCGTGCGCGCCAGGCGATAGATGTCGCCTCCGGCCATGTAGAGGGCCGTGCTCACCGGCAACGTCCAGGTGATATGCGTCGTGAGCCAGGCCTCCATGCGCGGGCTGGTCGCGACGGGAAACCCGGCGTCCGCGAACGCCCGGACGATGGCGGTGAGGCGCGGCGTCACCTGGCCGTCCAGCTCGCCGACGGTCGTCGCCTGTTGCCAGCGCGGGAGCACATGATAGCGGACCACATACCCGTCCCGGCTCCCCCCGGCGCCGGCGAATCCCAGCACGACCCGCTCCCGGCCGAGCGCCGCGATCCAGGCGGCGGGGCCGACGGGGTTGCTGACCATGAACAGCACGGTCGGGGTGCGCCGATTGGCCGCAAGCGCGGGGAGCACGGCCGCCACCTGATTCCAGCGCATGAGCACAAGCACGAGGTCATAGGCGTCGTCGGGGGCGAGGCGCTCGACGGCGGAGACACGGGTCGTGGTCCGCGCGCCGGTGCGCGCGTCGTCCAGGACGATGCCGTGCGCCCACAGGTCGGCGAGGCGCTGGCCGCGGGCGAGCATGGAAACGGTGTGCCCGGCGTCATGCAGGCGCGCCGCGTACACGCTCCCCAGCACACCCGCTCCGTACACCAAAATAGTCATTTCCGTGTCCTCCTCATCGTAGAATCCCCTATCAAGAGCGCGCGCCACAGGGGCCGCACGGCGCGCTGTCCATGACACGGTCGAAGGTCGCGCCGCGCCGCCTCATCCAGATCGTCGCGTGCCGCTGCGAGGCCGGAGGAGTCCGTCTTTATCGTCACGAGCCGTGCTCTCTCTTTATGCATGCGTGCCAGCGGTCGTCCTCGGCACGAGTGCGGGGGCCGCCGCCACCGGTGTCCGCTGTGACAGCCAGCGCGGAGAGCGCGGGCTCTCCACGAGCTTGTAGTAGCGGACCTTGACCACATCCAGCACCAGCACATAGAGCACTGTCATCAGCAGGACGACGCCGACCTCCGACAGCGGCGGGGCGCTGAAGGAGAACAGGCGCGCGACCGGGGGTACATAGGGAAGCGCCAGCGCGAGCACGCCGGTCAGCGCCATCGCGCCCAGCAGCGGCCGCGATGGCGTCACCGCCTTCCAGAAATGATCCCGGTTGCGAATGGACAGGATGACGATGAGTTGTGTGAAGGAAAAGAACAGATAGAGGCTCGTCTGGCTCGCGGACGCGATCTGCCCGCGCAACGTCAGGAAGAAGGCGAGCTCGAAGAGGGCGGTGAGGGTGCCCAACACGAGCGAAATCGAGAGCAGGGCACGGGCACTGTAGCGATCCGGCTGTTCCAGTTCATCACTGCTCACCGTGTCGGTGGAGATCGCGATCAGGGGCAGATCGGTGAGCAAGCTGATCAGCAGGACCTGGCGCGGCAGCAACGGCAGATCGGCCGAGAGGAGGTAGAGGAGCGCCAGGGCAAAGAAGTTGCCGAAGTTGCCCACCATCGTGTACTTGATGTACTTGTTGATGTTGGCGAAAATGGTGCGGCCGTACTTGATGGCATTGATGATAACGCCCAGGTCCTTGTCGAGCAGGATGATATCGGCATTGGCTTTCGCCACCTCGGTGGCCGCATCGACGGCGATGCCGACATCGGCGAGCTTGAGGGAGGGCGCATCGTTGATGCCATCGCCCTGATAACCGACGACCGCCTGCGCCTTGAGCGCCGTGATGATGGCGAATTTCTGCTCCGGCGAGACGCGCGCGAACACGTTGCACGTCGTGACCGCATGGGTGAGATCCTCGGGGGACAGCGCGGCCAGGTCGTCGCCGGTATAGACAGTTCCCCCGTCGGGGAGGAGACCCACCTGCCGTGCCACATACGCGGCCACCTCTTTGCTGTCGCCCGTGAGGATCTTGATGGCGACGCCCAGCCCCTGGGCCGTGGCGATGGTGTGTGCGGTACTGGCGCGCAGGGGATCGGCCAGCGTCACGAAGCCCAGGAACGTCACGTCCTTTTCCTGCGCCAGGATGTCGGTTGTCGCGGGCGACGTGAGTTGCTTGTAGGCGATAGCCAGGTGGCGCAGTCCCTGCTGGCCCTCCGCGGCAACCTGGTCGCGATACTGGTGTGCTAAGGGGCAGTGGGCGATCGCAAGGAGCGTCTCCGCCGATCCGATCACGACGAGGTACGACAGGCCGTGCGCGCTGTCCGCGAGGATGACGCGCCGCCGCCGGTCCGCCGGATCGAAGGGGAGTTCCTTGACGATGGTCAACGCGCCGGCCTGGCGCGCGATGTCGGCGGGGATATAGGCGGCGAAGGCGGCATCGAACGCGCTTTGGGTGCCCTGTGCGCCTCCACTGTCGCGGTCCATGGTCGCGGCCGCCAGGGTCTGGAACAGATGGTCATCGCTCGAGACGAGGCGCTGGATCGTCGGTTTATTCTCGGTCAGCGTCCCGGTTTTGTCGGTGCACAGGAGCGTGACGTTGCCCAGATCCTCCAGCGAGGACAGGCGCTTGACGACGACCTGCTCCTTGGCCAGGGTGAGCGCGCCCCGCGAGAGGGTGAGCGTGGCGATCACGGGCAGCGCTTCGGGCACCACGGCGACGGCCAGGGCGATGACGAAGATCAGCAACAGCGACCAGTGGGCGGCGCCTCCGCCCAGGGCAATCTTGAGCGCCAGGGTCACGGCCAGCGCCACGCCAATAATCTTCATCAGCAGCGTGCTGAAGGCCCGCAGCGACTTCTCGTAGGGGGTGACCTTGTGGATGCTGGTGGAGAGCGCCGCGATTTTGCCGAGCGCGGTCTCGTTGGCGATGGCATAGACCACGCCCGTGGCGGACCCCTTGTCCACGGTACTCCCGGCAAACAGCACCGACGCCGCGCCGTCGGACGCGCCGGCCTGGACGGCTTTGGGGACCGGGACCGATTCGCCGGTCAGTTGCGACTCATCGACCTGGACGCCCTCGGCCGTGAGCAACTTGACGTCGGCCGGGACGACGTCGCCTTCTTTGAGGGTCACCACATCGCCCGCCACGAGGTCCGCGACAGCGAGCAGGGCCGCTGCGCCCGCGCGCGTGACCAGGATCTTGGCGCTGATCAGGTGGGAGAGTTTCTCGACCGCGCGCTCCGAGCGATACTCCTGGGAGAAGCCGAGCCCGGCGTTAATCAGGAGGATGACCGCGATGATCACGCCATCGGACACGTCTTGCGTGGCGAACGCGAGGACGGCCGCCACGACCAGGAAGTAGATCAGCGCGCTCTGGAACTGCCGCGCGAGGACGCGCAGCGCCGCGGTCCGCTCCGTCGTCAGCGCGTTCGGCCCGTCCTGTTGGCGGCGCTGTGCGACGTCGGCCTGATCCAATCCCCGCGCCGAGCTGTGCAACTGTGCGAGCAGATCCTGCGCGGACATCCGCGCTGCGGCCTGTTTCTCCATCGCGTCTCCTCTATCATCGTGCTGTACGGCGCGGGCACGCGGGACCCCTTGCCACGTCGTGGTGTCCGCCGGGGCCGGGTCCTCGCGGGACAACAGGTGTGACATCGTAGGCGGTGCCGCGCGCTAGCGCCGTTCGCCGCGTCCCTGTGGCCGTCGTGCCGCCCAACGCCGTGGCGCGACGTTGGCGCTCCCCCCGCTTCAGGGAGCATAGCGCACGCCGACGCCCTGTGTCATGACGAAACTTCATCCGCGCCGCAATCGGGCGCGGGGCAGAGCCTCTACCGTAGCTGCCGCTATCTCTCGGAAAACTGGCACATAGCGACCACTCCGCTTGACAGTAGGCGGCAATCACCGCGTCGTCGATGGCAAAAGCGGCGACTCGCTGTGTGCCCCGTGTTCCCGTAGATCCGCACCTATCCGTGCCGTCTACCGCGTACCGCCGCTGGACGAGGCCCGTCATGGCTGGCGTCCGTCGAGGACACGCCAGGCCTGATCATACGCTGCCTGATTGATCTCGCTGGCCGCGTACCGGCGCTGGAGGATTCCGATGGCTGTCTCGTCCGCACCACGTCGGCTCGCGTTGCCGCCCCAGATGGTCCACAGGACCAGCGCCAGCGCGGCCGCCACGCCGAGCAGCATGAGCAGCATCAAGATAAAGGCGGCGAGGTCCATTCCGCCAAACCCGTCCATCATGTCTGTCTCCTCTGGTGCGTCCGGGGATCGTGCGCCGACGCGTTCGTTTCCGGCTGCACTCAGGGCGTTTCCGCCGTGCCCGCACGGACGATGAGCACCCCGGCCACGCCGCCGTGCGCCACGCGATCCGCCACCGAGCCCAGGGCCCAATGCGCCAGGCGCGCCCGCCCGTGCGTCCGGTGCCCCCACCCCGACGCCGTCATCACTACAAGGGCATCCGTCCCCGCCGCGTCGGCGATCGCCGACGCCGGATCGTCGTGCGCCACCCGCCATTGGTACGCCAAGCGCTCCCGTGTCAGGCGCCCGGCCACCTCCCGCAGATAGCGCTCGGCCTCCGGCGCCTCCTCCACCCCATCGACCGCGCGCAGCACCACCACCTCGCGCACGACGGAGCCCGCCAACCCTTCCACCATCCCCAGCGCCTCCTCGGCCGCCGCGGAGCCGTCGAGGGGGACGACGGCGCGCTCCAGGGCGACGGGCGCGCCCCACGCAGCCACCAGCAGCGTGGGGGCCGCGCCATAGCGCAGCAGGCGCTCGGCGACCGAGCCGAGGACAAAGCGGGCCAGACCGCTGCGCCCGTGGCTGCACACCACGACGAGGTCGATCCTCGCGTCGCGCTCATAGTCAAGCAACGTGGCCGCGACATCTCCGGTCGGGTGCGCGAGGCGGACCGGACTCTCTCTCCCGCCGGTGTCCGCGTCCGCGCGGAGCTGCCCCAGGGAGGTCGCCGCCCGGGCCAGGTAGGCCGCCGCTTCCCCACGCTCCGACGCCATGAGGTCGTCGTAGACGTTGACCGGCGCGTAAAGGGCGGCGGTGCTGACCGCCGGGGGCTCGACCACGCGCGCCAGATGCAGCGTCGCGCCGGTCGCCTCCGCGAGCCGCGCGGCGACCGGCAGCGCCCGCTCACCGCGATCGGACCCGTCGAGGGGGACCAGAATCTGCTGGACCATACTCATCCGCCTCTCGCGCGGCTCACGCGTCGTTGCCGCAGGCTGCGCTGCCCCTGCGCCAAGGCGCGTCCACACCAGTACAACCCGCCCAGCGCGAGGGGCAGGCCCCAGATCAACGCCCCCCAGACGTGAGCGGTCAGGGCGGTGTAGATCAGGCCGGTTCCGATCAGACCGGCCAGGGTGGCGCCCAGCACCAGGGCCATAGCCACACCGGCGCGTACAGTGGTCAGGCGCGGGCGGGTCATGGCCGACCTCCCGCAGGCACGCGCGGCTCCGGAAAGGACGCCACGGGCGCCGGGGGGGACGGCGCCGCCGTGGGCGCGGCGCGGTCGCGATAGTAGTCGCGCCAGATCAGGCGGTAGACGCCGAGCAGGCGCGGCAGCCGATTGAGCCCCGGAATCCAGGGCAGCAGCACCAGCGCCAGCGTGAGCACGGCGATCGTGGCCATGACCAGCGCATCCGCGTTCGGCGAGCTGGCATAGGCCGGGACCTGATACCCCAGCGTGTAGAGCCAGAGCCAGGCCTGACCGGGATAATTGCCGGTCTCGTTCATCATGCCCCACTGCGAACCGACAAGATGGAAGCGCGCCGCCGCCGCGGGCAAGGCCGCGGATTGGAGGAAGAGGATACTCCGCGTGTTGTCGGTCGAATAGATGCGCGGGCTGTTGTCCACGGCCGGTTCGAGCAGCCCCGACCGACCGAGGTCGAGCAGCCCCGCCAGCAGCGGCGCGACCGGGCCGTAGCCGCCCGCGGGGAGTTGCACGCTCGTCCCCTGGACGCGCGCCTTGGTCAGCGCGGTCCCGTAGGCGGCCTCCCAGGCGGCCTGGCGCGTCGGCGTGGCACCGTCGAAGGTCCGAAGCGAGGCGGCGACGGCGGGCTCCATCCGGGCCACGTCGCGCAGCGGCCCTAGCACCATATCCTGCGCCGTATCAATAGGGATATGCACGCCCGCGAGGCGTTGCAACGAGACGGGGCCCAGGAACTGCACGGAGCCGCTGCCGCTGTTGTAGGGCGGACCGTAGCTGTTGATGCTGTCCGTCCCGTTCAACTCACCGAGCGCGGTCTGGACGAAGAGGAGCGGCGCCGTGGCGGCGACGTGCTGCACGGTCAACGGCGGCTCGTCGGGCGACGACAACGCCACGGACAGCCCGACCACGAGCACGCCGACGACCAGCAGGCCGATCAGCCCTTCTTTGACCAGATCGTAGGGCGCCAGACAGATCCCGTGGTAATAGGCGCGCTGACGGGGGCTCATGGGTGGACCTCCTCACCGGGGGCCGGATACGGGCGCACCACGCCACGCATGCGCACCAGGAGCAGGTGCAGGCCGACCAGCGCGCTGACGATGACCGGCAGGATCGCGATGTGGAAGCCATACATCTGCCCGAAGTTGAGCACGTTGAAGAAGGCGCCGACGCCGATGGCGTTCATGGCGTCCTTGCCCTGCTCGGCGATCCACTGCGCGTCGAAGTTCTGCTGCGAGATGTAGCCGGTGAAGGCCGTGCCGATGCCGACCAGGAAGCAGAGTACACCCACCACCCAGGTGGCGCCGCGCCCATCACGCCAGGCACCCTGAAAGAAGGTGGTCCACAGATGCAGCACCAGGAAAAAGAAAAACGCCTGGACCGACCAGAAATGCACGCTGTTGAGGAAGTGGCCGGCGGACGAGACGTGCCACCAGGTAGGGCCGGCCATGGCGAGCACGATCCCCGACAGGATCAGGATGACCAGAGCGGCGATGGTCGCGATGCCGAAGAGGTAGACGTAGGAGTGGACGTAGGCCGGCAGTTCGTCGGGCAACAGATCGTCCAGCGGCAGGTCATGCCGCAGGCGCTCGCGCAGGGTGACGGTGAGGTTCATCGCGGACCTCTCGTCGCGCGGCGGTGCGGGTAGGGCAGGACTAACGCCAGCCCAAAGACGACCAGCATCAGGATGATGACCACGAGGTTGGGGACCGAGAGTTGGATGAACCCCCACTGCACGTAGGCGGGGATCTGGTCCATGGGGCACGCTCCTTCCTGCTTTCCGTTAACGGATCGGGTGAGACAGTGGGGCAACCGTCTGGCGTCCGTCTTCCATAAGGCGGCTCGCCTCGCGTTTCGTCGCAAACGTCATGAGATGTCCCAATACTCGCTGCGTGCGGGCGTGACGATCGATCGCCGGTCTCCGGCACAGGCCGAGGCGTGGCGCATCCCTGGTACACCGCCGCATGACGAGGCGCGAGGGGCGGGAAGCTCACGGACCCCATCCCCATCAGCCCGCGGCACGATGATCCGGCCCGCCGCCCACGCGCGCACTCTGTACACCAGTATGCGCGCCCTGACGGGCCCTGTCATGACGAAACTTCATCCGCGCGGCGCTCGCGCTCCGGATGGTGCGATCCCCTGCACGCTCACAGTGCGGGCCTGGACGTTGTGTCACGCGGCCAGCGCACCCGTCGACCAGACCACCGCTGGGGCACAGGCTACGTCACTTGTCCGCCACCTGTCTCCGCGGTGTCGCCCACGCTCTCCACGATCTCATCGTAGACGCGCGTGGGTTCCACCGCCCAGGGGGCCATCTGGTCCCGGTCTAGCCAGCCCAGCCCACGCATCGCCTCCGCGAGTTGGGCGTGCTCCGCCCACTCACTCAGCACGAGATACTGCGTCGGCCGCGTGCTGTCGCGCAGCAGACTTGCCCCCCGGAAGCCAGGGTAGCGGCTCCGCGCGTCCCGCAGCGTGCGCTATGCCTCCTCCCAGGCGGCCTCGTGCCCGGGCGCGACCTCCACCGCGGTCACCATCCTGATCATCGCTCGCCCTCCCTACGCGTCCCTATCCACGTCGTCGAGGTCCTGATTCGGGTTCCGCCCCGGGAAGAACCAGTCCAGGAAAGGATGGCCGCCGCCGATGACGAGGTTGTCGGTGACGTCGACGACGCCAGCCGTGTTGTGGGCCAACGCGATGAGCGCCTCCTTGGTGACCTCGTTCGCCACATGGCCGGTGAGGGTCACCGACCCGCCTTGCGCCGACACATCGATCGGGGGCGCGTGCGGCTGTATCCTGGCCTGGATCTCGCGCTCAATGGCCTGGGTGATCGGTTCATCCGTGGCCCAGCCGCTACTCCCGGTGGTCATTGTGTTCATCGTTCGCTTCCTCCCTACAACCCGACAACGATTCAAGACGCCAGTGGCGATCCCCGAGTGGATAGGCGCTGCCGGGGCACACAAGACATCGCTGTGCCATCCACTCACCTTCCCGGCGTAATTAGAGATACCGCAGCCCCATTCCCATCCCGCCCATGCCCCCATACGGCGTGACGCCGTAGTAGCCGTAGACGCCGCCCCAGTACCCCTGATCCGTGTCGTCGGCGAGCGCCGGGTCGTAGAGCGGCGCGGCGCGCAGATGCTCCCGTGCGCGATCGATACAGACGGCGTGGGGCATGACACGCGTGATCGCCTCGACGGGGATCATGACGCGGGTGCGGTCGAGCCCGAGGAAACCGCCCGACGCGACACGCAGGAAGCGCACCGTCTCCTGGTCGTCTATCATGAGGCCATCGACAGCGCCGATCTCCTCCCCCGTGTCATCCAGGACTTTCCGGCCCCGGATATCCTCGTCCACGTTTGCCACCGTCTCGCCGGTATCGCGCAACGTCCGTAGAATTGTCGTCGTCATGGAATGCCTCCTTGTGTTTCTCTAGTGTCCAGCGCCCATTGTCGGAGCGTCAGTGTCGACACTCGGGGTGTAGTCTCCCCACGCCGACGTTCGTTAGGTGGTCGCGTCTGCATGCGGCGCCAGCGGAACGGTCGGTGGACGGCGCGCTGCGGGTATAGAGGGCGCCGCGGCCAATCCCCCAGCGAGCCAGCGTGTCGTGGGCCACCAGGCGCTCCAGATCCCCTTGCAGGGCGGTCGCCGCGATCGGGAGATCAAGGGCGGCGACAATTTCATCGGGGGCACAGCCGCGCGGATCGCCGCCCGTTAAGTAGGCGGTGACCGCATCCGCGACGTCTGGCCCCCGCGCTGTGTCTCGCTCGTGTCGGTCCATCTCGTGTTGATCCATGTCTCCGTCCCTTGCTCTCCCCACGCGTGAGCGCCAGACCACTGCCCACGTGCGGCCATGTGTCGGTGTCAGTGGCCCCTCGTTTGTCCTAACAGATCCCCCAGACGCACGGCCAGGCGCACGTTCCCCGTCGCGTCGGTCCCCCCAAAAGCATGCAGGGGAATGTAGATGTCCCGGGGGAAGAGGACGCCGCGCCGCGCCACCAGATAGCTGCCCTGCGGCTCGTAGCGGTCGAGCGTCCCAACCGTCACGCCCGCTGTATCGTAGACCATGGCGCCCACGGTCAGGTGTTGTGCTGGCATCCGTTGTATCCTCTTCTCTTCGGTGACTATCTGATGACAACCGGGCGTGTGGGAGCCCTGCGGACGACGCTGCTCACTGGCCCGCGTGCGCGTCTCCCGACGCGACGCGCAGGAGGAGCATTCCGGCGACCGGGCTATGGGCGACGCGGTCGGCCACTGAACCCAGCGCCCACCGCGTCACCCCGGTCCGGCCGTGTGTCGCCATCACCACGAGCGCCTCCACCCCCGCGACGGCGGCGATCCGTTCCGCGGGATCGCCCTGCTCCACACGGCGGCAGACCGACAGATGCTCCGACAGACGCGGCGCGACCGCGGCCAGGTAGCGCTCCGCCTCCGGCCCCTCCTCGGGTGTGGCGATCACACGCAGCAGCGTGACCTGGCGTACCATCGTGCCGAGCAGGCCCTGCAGCGCCTCCAGCGCCTGCTCCGCGCGTGCGGAGCCGTCGAGCGGCACCACCACCTGCGCTAAGGTCAGGGGCGCGCCATAGGCGCGGACGAGCAGCAGCGGCGCCGTCCCGTAGCGTAGCAGGCGCTCCGCGACCGAGCCCAGGGCGAAGCGGGCCAGGCCGCTGCGGCCATGGCTGCACAGCACGACCAGCGTGATCTGTGCCTCCCGCTCATAATCCAGCAGCGCTGCGCCGACATCACCCGTCGGGGTCGCGGTCAGCACCGCGAGGCCGGTCGCGGCCAGACGCTCCTGCTGCGTCGTGAGGTAGGCCCGCGTCTCCTGCTCCTCGCGCGCGTAGACATCGGCGGGCACAAAGGCCGGGATGGGCGCCCAGGTGGCATGGGCCAGCAGGTCGATGACGCGCACCAGATGGAGGCGGCCGCCGACCGCCTGCGCGAGGCGCGCGGCGGTCGGAAGCGCGTGCTCGGCAAGTTCCGATTCGTCCAGCGGCGCCAGGATTTGTTCACCCATGGGGTCCCGCTCCTTTCTGTTCTTCTGTTCAGCAGTGTCAGGCAGCGCCCTGATCCGCGCGTCCGGCTCCTTCAGACGGGCGGCCGGCGGGGGGGGTACGTCCGGTGAACCACGCCGGCTACCCGTCCGAGGGGGACCTAACCAAACGCCTGATCCTCTGTCTGCGGTCATGGGCTGCCCCGACGTCTACTCGTGTGCGGGCAGCGCCCTGTCCCACCACATGTCTCGCCCCAGGCCGTCACCCCGTAGCCAGGGCCACGCGCGTCGAGCGGCGTGGCAAGCCAGGCTCCAGGGTGACGGCTCACGCCTCAGGAGGCGTTGTATGTGTACGTGCGCACGTCCCGACCGTCGGTCTCGCCCAACACACGCCGGGCCGACTCCAGTTCCCCCGGTGTGCCGTGGATGGTCACCACCAGCTTGCCCCCGTGCAGCGCCTCCTGATACTTGAGTACATGGTCCTGCTGCATGTGCCGCCCCCAGAGCGCGCCCAGCAGCCCGCCCGCGGCGCCCCCTTCCAGCGCGCCGGCCACGGTGCTCGCCAGGGCGCCCAGCACGACCAGCGGGCCGATGACCGGCACCCAGACGAACGCCGCGCCCGTGAACAGGCCGACGAACCCGCCGACCCAGGCGCCCGCGCCCACGCCCTTGGCTGAGGACAGGGCCACGTCGCCCGTGGTCACGTAGCCCTGCACCTGCTCGCGCGCTTCCAGCCTTTGCGTCACGATGGAGATCTGCGCGGCGGCGATGCCCGCGTCGAGGAGGCGGCGCACCGCCCGCTCCGACTGGTCCTGGGTGTCGAAGGTCCCGACGACCATGTCCTGTGCGTGCATTGTTCCGACGACTGTGTCTTGTGTGTGATCCACGACCGGCGTCATACTCTGTCTCCTCAACTGTCCAGAAAGCCCCGTCTTGACGGCGGCACATAGCATTATCATTCAGCGATGGGCGCCGGGAGCGGCATGCCTCCCCGCGACAGGACCTGCGAGACGGGTGGTGTACGTTGCCGTGCGATCCCAGCCCTGACACAACTCAAACGATGCACCCGTCCACGACGATGCTGCAGCACCCATGAGGGAGCATACCGCGCCCCAGTGGCCCGCGTCATGACGAAACTTCATCTCGGCAAGGCCGGGGCGCGGTATAGTGGACATAGGCCAGCCGCACGCAACGCGCCGTCAGAGTAGCGGGGACGGGGTCACGCAATGGCGTCGCTGTCTGCGTCTGTATGCCCGCACGGCCACCGACGCATGTGTGGGTGGGCGGACCAGCGCGCACCGTCGTCTCGTGTTCGCCTTGCCGCACGGCTAGAGTCTGTTATGCACTTTGTGTGACACATGGTATACTATAGTTATGACAGCAGAAAGCACTACGATAGAACGAACGGCGTACCCGAGCGATGTGAGCGACGAGGAATGGGCACTCGTCCCCCCCTACCTGACCTTGATGACCGAGGACGCCCCGCAACGTGAGCACCCGCTGCGCGAGGTGTTCAACGGCGCGCGTTGGGTCGCGCGCACCGGGGCGCAGTGGCGCTTGATGCCCCACGACCTGCCGCCCTGGTACACGGTGTACCAGCAGATGCAACGCTGGCTGCGCGCGGGTGTCTTCGAGGACCTCGTGCACGACCTGCGCGCCGTATTGCGCCTGGCCGAGGGCCGCGACGAGGCGCCGACGGCGATCATCCTGGATGGCCGCACGCTGCAATCCTCGCCCGAGAGTGGGGCGCGGGCTGGCTACGACGGAGCCAAACGGCGCAAGGGCTCCAAGGTCCACCTCGCCGTCGACACGCTGGGCCACTTGCTCGCCCTGTGCGTGACGGCGGCGAATGAGCAGGAGCGCGCCCAGGTCGCGGTGCTGGCCGCGCGGGTGCAGGAGGTGACCGGCGATACGGTCGAGGTCGCCTTCGTCGACCAGGGCTACACCGGCGACCAGGCGGAACAGGACGCCGCGGCACACGGCATCCGCCTGGAGGTCATCAAGCTGCCCGCGGCCAAGCGAGGCCTCGTGCTGCTGCCGCGCCGCTGGGTCGTTGAGCGCTCTTTCGCCTGGATAGCGCGCTTCCGCCGCCTCGCCCGCGACTTATGAACGCCTGCCCGAGACCCTGGCCGGGCTGCATGTCCTCGCCTTTGCCATCCTGATGCTCACGCGTGTCGTTCATGTGATGGTCCATAGCGTCTAAAGTGCATAACAGGCTCTAGTGAGACACGCGGTAGCCCGCCCACGCCGTGGAGCATGAGAGCTAGGCGCGCGGACGGGCGTAGAGCCAATAAAGATAGAGTGTAGCGTCCGCGTTGAGCGCGGAGGAGGCGTCATGGCCCACACCGTTTACCCACCCGAAACGATGGAGAGCAGCGATAACCGTTGGGTCGTGGCCTGCGATCCGCGGACCGGCCTCTTCTGGCGCTCCGCCCCGCCCAGGGGGATCATGGCCGCGTGTGGTCATCCGGTGCCGCGCGGCGGCATTTACTACCGGACGACCGATGGCCAGCGCGTCTGCGCGGCCTGCATGCAGGCGTGAGGAGACGTGTCGCGTGCGCGTGGTCACGGACGACCTCAGCGGACTGCAGGGGCCGGATCGGCCCCTGCGTGAGCGCACGACGAAGCGGGCGAAGATGTGGCCTTCGTGCGCCGCGATCAGTTCCTGACAGATGAAGAGGCCCAGATTCAGGCCGACGTGTGCAGGGTAATCGGCGCGCGCGACCTGTATAGAAGCGCGCGCAGAGAGAGATGGGGTAGCTGATCGGCCGCGATACCCCGGCCGTAAACCTGCTGTGCGGGCCTCTTCGTTCATCCGTGCGACGAATTAACAATAATAATCGCACGGATGAACGAAGAGGCCCCATAGTTCATGCATCGGGACGCTCTCGTCGGCGCCCTGGCACGGCCGCCCCCACTGGGGACGGCGGCGTGCGCCGCTGCAGGCCGCCGTGCGCTCACAGCGTGCGCGTCCCGATCGGGCGGGCGAGCAGCACCGGACAGGGGGTCGTGTGGAGCACCCGCTCCGACACGCTCCCCAGCAGCACCGCGTGCATCTCCCCCCAGCCGCGACTTCCCATCACCAGCAGTGCGGCGCCACTCTCCTCGGCGCACCGGACAATCTCCTCGGCGGGTGAGCCGTGGCGCAGGAGCGTGTCGACCGATATGGTGGTGTGCAGTTCATCCTTCGTGCGCCGCAGGGCCTCCTCAGCCGTCCGCGTCATAGCCGCGGCCGTCTCATCCCACTGCTCCCGCGCGAGCATGGCAGTGTACGGGCCGACGTACGAATTCGTGGTCAGTGTCGGCGCCACGGCCACGATCGTGATGCGTGCGACGGCCACGGGGTTGAGGAGATCGCGGACCAAACGGGCAGCCTCCAGAGATGACTCCGAGCCATCGGTCGCGAGGAGCAGGTGTATTGGTGTCGTGGAAAACCCTCTTTTCTCAATCGTCGTGGCGTCCCATCCATGGATTGTCCTCTCCGTGTACGGCGTCCCGTGTGTCGTCCTATTGGCGCTCAACACGTCTTGTCTAACGCCCGCCTAGCTACCCGGTGTGATCAGGCGGGCGATGAGGAAGGCGGCCGCCGCTGCCAGGCCGCCGATGATCATGGTCTGAAGCGCGCTCCGGACCGGACCCGCACCCGTGAAGCGGCCTTTGACATAGCCGAAGATCAGCAGGGCGAGCAGCGTGACCGCGACCGACAGGAGGAGCGCCGTATGTGTAGTCGGCGACAGGATGTACGGCAACAGGGGGATCAACCCGCCGACGATATAGGAAACGGCGATCGTCACCGCGTTGGTGAGAGCCCGCTTCGGGTCCGGTTCCTCGAGCCCGAGCTCGAAACGCATCATGAAGTCTATCCAGGCATCGGGGCGCTCACGCAGCGCCGCGACAATCGGGGCGCTCACGCAGCGCCGCGACAATCGGGGCGCTCACGCAGCGCCGCGACAACCGGGGCGCTCTGCGCCGGCGTCAGGCCGTAGGAGGTGAAGACATCGGCGACCTCGGCGGCTTCCGCCTCCGGGATCTCGGTGGTTTCGCGCTGCTCCCGCGCGCGTTCACTGGCGTAATGCTCGGCATCACCCCTCGCCGCGAGATAGCCGCCGAGGCCCATGGCGATCGAGCCGGCGGCGACCTCGGCGAGACCGGCCGTCACCACGATGTGCGAGGATGCGACGGCGCCGGAGAGTCCGGCCGCGAGCGCGAATGGAACGGTCAATCCGTCCGACATGCCGATCACGACATCGCGGACGGCTTCTCCCGCCGTAAAATGGCGTTCAACATGGGGCGTTTGTGGCACGCTGCGTCTCTCCTTCTTCCCTAACTCGGCAGAGCCGAAACCAAACTTTGTGTGACCGCCTGTGATCGTATCAAATGGCCGGCCGCTGCCGCTGTCAATAGGGCGCGGAGTGGTCGTAGCCGATCTCCATGACCTCGCTCCGAAAGTAGCTGAACTCTCCCGCCTCCAGCGTATAGGCGGCGTCAGCCTTCATGGGGATGCGGAAGCCGTGGATCTCGCGGTAGTCGTCCCATCGGCCGGTCCAGGGGCGCAGGACCAGCCGCTTGTGCTCCTCCCGATACCGCTCAGCGGTGAAGTGCGTGTAGCGCCCCTGCGCGTCGATGTGCATGATCCCGGACGCCGTGAGCGGGGGCAGGGAGATGGTGACCTGCGCGCTCCCCGCGTCGATGGCGTCCCACCGGATGCAGTCGGCGAGCAACGCGGTCGGGAACCAGGCCATCTCACCGAGGTAGCGCAGCACCTCCCCCTGATCCACCTCCGGGCCGCGTGACGCACCCAGCGGGATGAGGGACAGCGCTTTGATCTCCAGGGCGCCGTGCCCGTCGGAGAACGTGTCCTTGGCCGAGACCGACACGAGGGGGAACGGGTGGAGCGTGCCGTACCACAGGAAACCGGGAGGGGTCGTCGTGACATACTGTTCCGCCGTCATGGGGAGCCAGGGGGAGCCCTCCCGCATCGCCATAGCGCCGCGCTGTGCGAGCCGCACCGTCCGGATAGGCGCCTTCCCGACCACCTGCGCGTAGCGGAGATAGCGCTGCACCGGTTCCGGCAAGCCGGCGAGGCGCGCGTCCGTGATGACACCACCTCTCGTCTCCTGACCGCGTGCCAGGAGGTCGAGAGCGTCTCTCTTTATCGTTATCGTTCGTGTCATATGTTTGTGCTCCTTTGACGGCCATACTTTCCACCCGGCACGCGGTCAGGGTCCGCGTTTCTCTGGAGTTAGCGTTGTCCCCGAGGGGCTTCCGGCTGGAAAGTGCGGACGTACCCGGCGAGCAACCCCAGTCCTACCAGCGTGACCACGGCGAAGAGCGGCACGATCGCCAGGGACAGTGTTGGATTGATGTGGTGCTCGAAGCCTGCGTCCACCACGACACTCACCCCTACGACCGTCATGATGGTGAGGGCCATGCCAGCGAGCGGATAGCCCCAGGACGCTCGGCGCCAGAGCCAGACACTGGCGAGGGTGGCGAGGGGGAGGAGAAAGCTCAGGTCCAGCACTTCAACGGGGTTCGTCAGTTGCCTGATGTGCGCGAGACTGAGAGGCGCCGTATGGGTGACGAGAGCGGGGACGATATCCTTCATCCAGGTCAGGACGAACAGCGCGGAGACCATCAGCAAATAGACGGCGACGGCTCGGACGAGCGTGCGGGCCTCGTCGCGCGGGCGCGCGTCGTCTGGGTTCAATTGTGTGAGCAGCGTGGCGAGACACCACGCGGCGAGTGAGAGAGCGGCCACGTAGACCAAGAAGAGACCGTTGAAGGCGACGTCGAAGGAGTAGATCGCAAACATGTAGACGGCATACCCGAGGATGCCAAGCCAGACGATGCGCGCGCTGATGGAGCCGCGCGCCGCGAGAATCATCACCGTTATGAGGGTGGGAACCACGACGACAAGCGTGACGAGGTCGGTTGCCTGTGCCTGCGCAACCCAATCAGGCGTATCGTGGTAGAGGCCTGGGACGAACAGGCCGGCCGCCGAGGCCACCACGAGCAAGGCGACCAGCCCGCTCGACAGCCAATAGGCGACCACGGGGGCACGGCGCGCAGGCGTCAGCTTTGCGTTGATACCTGACGCCACCGGTCGTGGACGGGGTGCGGTGCGTACCATCGGACAAACATCTCCTTCTCGGTCGCCGACACTCCCCTCAGGGAGTAGTGAGGCGGCGGACGCTCTCATGACGGCTGTCTGTGATCAGGCACGTCGTCGCTTGTCGCCTCCGCCGGTCGATCAGGGCTCCAAACGTGATCTCAAGCCAGCCGATGGCGCGACAGTCGACGACCTCGACGTTGACAGTCCATGCACGCGCAGCGATCGTTCGGCCACGAACCTGGTCGGCACGCTTCAGCGTTCTGCGCCGCTCAGACCATGGTGGTCACATCCGTCGCGGGTCGGCGTGGGCTTTTGAACCCCTCCGTCGTGGGATAGCCGATGCGGAAGGGCATCAGCGGGCGCCAGCCGCCCTCCGGCATCAACGCCGACAGGCCCGTGGCGATCTCGCGCGTCAAACCGGCCGCCTGCTCTCGCTCGGCGCGCTCCACGGTCTGGTTGAGCGGTTGCATCGCCAGGCCCTGGGTCGTCGCCCACAGGTGCATCCGCTGCCACAGCCGTCCCGCGTCCAGCCGTTGCCGATTGTCGCGCGGATTGCGCGCCACGATGACGCCGAAGGCCGCCGCCGTCGTGAGCTGCGGGTCGCGGGTAGAGGTGAGCCACGCCTGGTCGTTTGATGCCCGTGACTCCGGCGGCAGCATTTTGCCGAGGACCCGAGTCGGGGCGGACAGCCCGGCCGTGTCGATCGTGACCCCGTCCTTCCGGCGCTGGAGGTCCTGCCAGTCCCCGCGCCACCAGCCAAAGTCGTCGACCGACTGCGGGCGATCGGCGATGAAGGCCGCGGTCGCCCGCATCGTCAGAGCGGAGAAGGCCTGCTTCGCGGTGCTGCTGGTGTACCACACGATCCCGATGTCCGCCACGGTGTTCAGGGCCTGCAGGCGCGCGCGGAGGGCCGCGCTGAGGGGACGCGCCGTGTCGTACGCCCCCCGATTGGTGTACCGCCGGGGGATGGCCGCATAGAGCGGGGAGACGGGGGCCGCCCCGCGGTGCAGCGTGAGCGTCGCGACATGCGTGGGGTCGCGCGGATTGGGCAGGAGCGTCAGCCCGTGGACGTAGCCGTGGGGGGCGGCCGCAAGCGTCAGGTTCTCCAGGGCGCAGCCGAGGGAGAGGTACATCTCCCGCAGCAGCGGGTCGATGGCCCCCAGGTTCCGGCGCAGGTCGGCGTGGAGGGTGATCCCCGTGGGCGTCACCCGGAACAGCCAGGGCTGGCTATCATGCGCGTTGGCCGCGAGAATGGCGGCGCGCACGAGGTTCAGGGTCCCGCCCCCGGGCGTGCCCGCCCCGTCGCCCCAGGCGGCGTAGGCGGGACCCTCGCCCGTCGCGAACACGCCCTGGTCGGCCGCGCGCCAGAGCGTCCCGCCCGCGGCCAGAACCAGGAGCCCGGCGCCACCGCCGAGCAGGACGGTGCGCCGGCTGCGGGTTGGTACGGCGCCAGCCTCTGGCGCCGGCGTTTCGGGTGTGGGAGGGGCGGGAGGGACAGCGGGAGGGACAGCGGGAGGGACAGCGGGAGGGACAGCGGGAGAGGCAGGGGGACGTGGTGTAGATATGGTCGACATCGGTCTGTGTCCTTTCGACGTGTCATAGGGATGACGCCCGCTGAGCCCCCGCTGAGCCCAGTGCGGCGCCCGCGGTGGCGTGCGCCCAGCGGACAGGTACGTGGGCAGCCTGATCGGGCCGCCCACCCCTGCCGTGGGTCTGTCCCGTGCCGAGACCAGCACACGGCAGGCGCCTCGGGCCGGGTCCTACGACGACGCGCTGCCGACGAGCTGCGGCGGGACCTGTGCGGTGGGGGTCTGTGAGCCCTCCTCCTCCTCGGTCCGCTCGATCTCGATGGTGCAGTGGCTGAGCAGCGCCGCCAGGGCGCCCGCCTCCGCGACGACCGGCGCCACCAGCGCGCCGACGACGCCGACCGTGACCGTGAACTCGACCACCGGGTGTCCCTCATGCGTGATGATGATGCGCCGGACATTGCCCTCGTGGATCAGTTGCTCGACCCGCGCGGCAAGCTCGCTGGACTTGATCGCTTCGAAACTGTTTCATGTGACTCGTCCTTTCCAATAGATTGGGGCCCCCCTGCGCATCGCGCCGGCGAGGACCCACGTCGGCCGCTCATTGGACGCCCAGGAGGGGCGGCGCGTCTCCCAGGTGTTGGGGGCGTAGCGACGTGGAGTGGCTCGCCCGCTGTGACGTGCGGCATCCTCGGCGAAAACGAGCCGTCCACGACACTGCTACAGCCCCTGTGAGGGAGCATAGCGCACGCCGATGCCCCCTGTCATGACGAAACTTCATCCGCGCGGCGCTCATGCGCCGGACGGAGCCTCAGAGCGGGGCGGGGCCGCCTCCGCGCGCCGCTTGATGCCGAGCAGGCACTTGCGCATCATCACGATGTCCGCGAACTCCACGAGCAGGTCGAACAGGATCGTCAGCGGCGCGGTCCAGCGGTAGCGCATGCGCACGCGCGTGATCAGGCGCGTCTGCCGCTCATCAAGCGGGTCCAGACCCCAGTACCAGGTGGTGTCACCCGCCTTGTCCCCCCACAGCATCCAGCGGTTGGGCTCCAACGCCTTCACCCATTGGCCCTGCGTGCCATCCGGACTCAGCGGGATCACGTCCCCGACCGCCAGGTGCTGGAACTCCGGCATGATGCGCTCGGCGCTGGGGCGGCCCAGGTTGTCGAGCCAGTCGTAGCTGTACCAGCCGGCCCGTGTGACGCCGATCTGGATCAGCCAGGGCCAGATCTCCTCAGGCCGTGCGGTGATGGTGACGGCCCGTGTGGCGTTGAACGTGGGCCGGGGAACACCGTCATCGCCAGGCAGCGGCCGCGCCACCTCGTCGTCGGTGGCGCCCCAGCGGAGCTGCCAGGGTCGGATCAGGCGCCGGTACACGGCCAACGCTATCGTACTGCTGAGCGCGAGCCCACCGGCGCCGCGCACTGTCAAGAGTCGTGTCATGGGTGATTTGTCCTTCCTTCGTAGGCGACGGCCCGCTGGGGTCCACCCCAAGGGGTGCGCGGCTGACCGCCGACGATGGGCGGTGAATGATGCTCCTCCACCGTCATCACGGTGCGACGTGTGCGCGATCCCGGACGCTGATCGGACACCTGCCGGCGCGCCGCCAGGCGTTGACGACCAGGGCGAGCACACCGATGAGCAGCGGGGGGGTGCAGAGCTGGGGAATGCGGTCGGCACACCAGCGCGGTAGGAAGATGTCCGACACGCGGCCGCTCTCGGCCCCCAGGGCCTCGGCCACCTGGGTGAGCGGGCAACGCCCGTGGTTGACCACAAAGACGGCCGACTCCGCGAGCGCCACCGTGAGCGCCGGCTTAGTCCAGCGCGACGGACGATCGCGCAGGCCAGCGACGAAGATGTGGAGGATGGCGGCGGAGTTGACAAGGAAGATCGCGGAGTGGATCAACTTGATGGCGACAAGGGCGCCGCGTCGCCCGAGCGCCCGCGGTGGAGCACGGCGTGCCTGGTGCTCCGGCGTCGTCCCGCGCCTCCTCCCGCTCGTTGCCGTCGTCCGCGCGGTGGGCGCATCGTCCCGTGCCTGCATGACAGACCCTCCCTTTTCTGCCAGATGTTGTGGCTCCTCCACATCGTGCTGCCCACGAGCGGTGGCGTATGCGGTCTCCATCCGTCGAAACACCCCACGACTCTCGGCGGTCGCCGAACGAGCGGAGATGTCCAGCGTATCCTGACTCCGCCGAACGCTCACGTCCGCACCTCAGGCCCCGTGTGCACGTCACGCCACGCCCTGGCGCGCGTCGTCATGATCGCGCGGATCGTGAGCAGCATGATGACACCGACGATCTGGCCGCCAAGGATAACACGGTTCAGGTCCAGGGCCGGGTGCCAGCGCACCGCGCCATCTTTGATCACATACGCCCCGACGGGTCGCGCGCCCACCCCGAAGCCGCCCCCCGACCCCGTGCTGTCCGTGCCATCACCGCGCCCACCGCCGCCGCCACCGGCCAGCGTGGCCGCCGGAATGATGGTCAGACCGTCCTTCTCATAGGGCTCACCAAAGACACGCTTGACGGTCAAGACGTCCCGCGCCTGTGTCATGATATCCTGTACGTTCATTGCGTCCTCCTTCATCTACGCTATGACCACTCACCATTTACAGCCGCTCTCCTGGCGGCCCCTCACGGGTCGCGGAGGCGGCCCAAGACCCTGGTATGCGGGCTGTTTAACGTATCTGTGAGACACATACATCTTTTCCGCCGCACTGATGCGCTAACCAGCTAGCACAGGCGTCAAACCGATACACGTTCTGTTCCTCCCCGTCGTATCAGGTCATGGGTAGATCTTGTCATCGCGGACCTTGACCACCTCCAGTACCAGCGCATCGCGCACCGTCATCAGCACCACCACGCCGACCTCCATGTGGAGCAGGGTGCTGGAGGTGTGCGATCGGGTGGAGATAGGAAATCGCCAAGACGACCACGCCGGTCAGCGCCATCGCGCCCATGAGCGGCCGCGATGGATACGACGGCGCTGACCGGCGTGATCACGGTTACGGATGGACAGGATGACGGTTAACGGCGCGAAGGACAAAAAACAGGTGGAGGCCCGTCCAGTTCACGGACACCACCTGACCGTGCAACGTGGCAAAGAACGCCCGCTCGACGAGGGCGGTGAGCGTGCCCAGCACGAGCGACGTCGAGAGCAGAGCGTGAGCATCCGCGCCACGCCCTGTTTCTCCATCGCGTCTCCTCAATAGCATCGCTGCACAGCGCCTGCCCTGTATGCGTGATGGCTCTATCGGCGCTCCCTCGATGGTGATAGCGGTGGCCACGGAGCGACGACGGCACAAGC